>Ga0335077_10010058_pt1 | contig 11755 bp, 16 predicted proteins | sample Lox_Sample_31_FD_207151 | JGI IMG/M metagenome (GOLD analysis project Ga0335077, IMG submission 207151) | Soil microbial communities from Loxahatchee National Wildlife Refuge, Florida, United States - Lox_Sample_3.1 | ecosystem: Environmental > Terrestrial > Soil > Wetlands | place: USA...
GACGAGCAGACGCAGGACACGCCCGGCGGACAGGTGAAGATGCACATCGCCCAGGCGCAGGATGTCTCCGGCAGGTACCTCTCCTCGGCCAGCGACTTCCCGGCGGGAAGCCTGGACCGGATCGGGAGCAAGGACCTGCTCGACTCGCTCCAGCAGACCACCGTCCAGTCGATGGGCGGCACGCTGGTCGACAGCCACGACGTCGGCGTGGCCGGCTACCCCGGACGGGAGTTCACGGCGACGGATCCGCAGGGGAGCCAGGTGACGGCGCGGGTCTTCGTCGCCGGCTCGCGGGTGTACACGCTGGCCGGGACCTATCCGCAGGGGGACGTCCCGGGGTCGATCAGGCAGTTCCTCGAGTCGTTCCAGCCGCCCGCGGGCGCAGCGGTCGGGGGCAGTGGGCCCGACACCGGCGAGGAGGACACGGTCGTCGATCCGCCCGCGAACGAAGCGGCCGACGGCGCGACGAGCGGCGAGCAGGACACCCGGGAGGAGCGCAGCACGACCGGCACCGGCCGCTAGCCGCTCAGGTCGGCGCCGACCAGTCGGAGCCGGTGGGCCGGAGCACCAGCTCGTGGGTCCAGGCGTCGGGGCCCTGGGTGTGGAGGAACGCGCAGGCCTCGGCGATGGCCTCGGGCGCGATGAGACGCTCGGCCGCGAATCCGGCGGCCCGTGTCCGCTCGGAGGCGATGGGCCCGTCGATCGGGAGATAGGCCACGTGGACGCCGCGGGTCCGCCATTCCCGCGCGGCCACCTGCACCAGCGCACGGAGCGCGTGCTGCGCGGCGCCGAGCGCGGCGAAACCCTCCTTGGTGCGAACTCCGGAGGAGGTGCCGATCTGGAGGAACGTGCCTCGCCCGCGGCCGATCATGCCCGGGCCCACCGCGCGGAGCAGGTTCCAGGTTCCCTGGGGGTAGGCGGCGAACGACTCGGACAGCTCGGCGGCTGGAATCTCGAGCAGCGGGAGCGCGCCGAAGCGGCCACCCATCGTCTGCGCCGAGATGACCAGGTCCGGAGCCTCCTCGCCCAGGCGCGCGAGCGTCTCGGGCCGCCGGAGGTCACACACCGCGGGGACGCCCTTCCCTCCGGCGGAGGTCACCTCTGCGGCGAGCGCCTCCACGTCGGCCGCCGTCCTCGACGCGCAGAGGACCCGCCATCCCCTGCGCGCGAAGTGGAGTGCCAGGGTGCGTCCGAGCTTACGGACGCCGACGACCAGGAGGGTCTCGCTCACCAGAACGGCCCGCCGCTCAGCGGAGGTTGTCGCGCAACGTCTTCAGCCGCTTGACCGCCTCGTCCAGCAGCTTCTTGGAGGACTCGGTGGCCTGCTCGGCGGCCCGCTCGACCTTGAACAGCTCCGGTTCGAGCTTGGCCCACTGGTCCTTCGCGTCCATTCCGGCCAGGTGGACCTTGACCTTGACCTCGTCGCGCAGGGTCCTCAACAGATCCACGCCCTTCTTCATCTCGTTCTTCAGATCGAGCTCGTTGGCCATGGCCGAACCTCCTGAGCCGAGTCATAACCCCGGCGAAGAGGAAGTCCATGCCCAACGAGAAACACCCTGGCGTCCTCCCGACTTTCGCGCCCGTGACGGAGAGTGGGGAGGCGGACGGCGTCGTTCTGGTGATCGACTCGCGGCCTCGCGACCTCGGTGGCTTCTCCGTCCGGCGACTTCTCCCGGCCGCGGGGAGCCGGATGATCGGCCCGTTCATCTTCCTCGACCACATGGGACCAGCGGCGATGGAGCGCGGCCGCGGCGTCGACGTCCGCCCGCATCCGCACATCGCGCTGGCGACGGTGACCTATCTCTTCGAGGGAGAGCTCGTTCACCGCGACAGCGTGGGCAGCGAGGTCACCATCCGGCCCGGCGACGTGAACTGGATGCTCGCCGGCCGCGGCATCGCCCACTCGGAGCGGAGCGGTCCCGAGGAGCGTGCCCGAGGTCCGCGCCTGCACGGGATCCAGAGCTGGGTGGCGCTGCCCACCGCGCACGAGGAGGACCCGCCGAGCTTCGCCCGCCATCCGGCGAGCACGCTTCCCCGCCTCCGCCGCGACGGGGCCGAGCTCACGGTCATCGCCGGGACGGCGTACGGAGCACGCTCGCCGGTGGCGGTGCTCTCGCCGACGCTCTACGTGGACGTGCGCCTCGAGGCGGGCGCCGGGCTCGAGGTGGACGCGACGCATCCCCGGCGGGCAGTGCAGGTGGTCGAGGGCCCGGTCCGGATCGGCAGCCGGCACCTCGTGCCCGGGGTGATGGCCGTGCTCCGGCCCGGCGCGACGGTGGTGATCGAGACCGAGGGTCCGGCGCGGGTCATGCTCCTCGGCGGCGCACCGCTCGACGGTGAGCGCCACATCTGGTGGAACTTCGTCTCCAGCAGCAAGGAGCGGATCGAGCGGGCGAAGGACGACTGGAGGAGCGGTCGCTTCGGGAAGGTCCGCGGGGACGAGAGTGAGTCCATCCCCTTGCCGGACGACGCCTGAGGCGTTCAGCCAGTGCGCGGAGGGCGGAGCCGATCGTGGAGGTCGTGCTCGAGCTGCTGGAGGGCGTCGGCGACCGGCGCGTCCCCGTTCACCACGAGGTGTCCCCAGGCGTCGAGCGTCACCGGCTCCCACCGGGCCTTCTGCGCGACGTAGACCGACCAGCCTGCATCGGAGACGGCGCCGGGCTCACGCGCCCGCCCCTCGAGCCGTGCGCGGATGACCTCGTCGCTCGCCCGCACCTCGGCGAGCAGGAAGAGGGCTCCGTGCGTCCGGGCCGCGCCGGCGAGGAGCTCGCGCTGCCAGGCGGCCTGGAGCGTGGCGTCCACCAGGACGCACCGGCCCTCGTCCAGCGCCGGACCCGCCTCCGCTGCGAGGCGCTCGTACGTCCGCCGCGTCGCCTCGGCCGAGTAGAGGCCGCTATCGAGGGTCGCCGGGGCGTGCTCCTCGGGCCGCAGCCCATGCAGCGACTTTCGCACCACGTCCGAGGAGAGCACCGTCCAGCCGCGGCGGAGCCCGAGCTCGTTCGCCAGCGTGGACTTGCCGCTGCCCGAGAGCCCGGCGACGGCGAGGAGCAGTGGCGGGAGGTCCTCGCTCGCCGCGTCGCAGGCGACGCCGAACGCCCGCCGGGCCATGCGCGCGGCCTCCTCGCGCTCCGCCGGGGCGACCTCCGGCTCGCCCGACCGGAGGCTCTCCACCTTGCCGCGCACGCAGGCCCGATAGCAGGTGTAGAACGGGACGAGCTTCGGGACCCCCGCGTCCCCGGAGCGGGCGACGTAGCGCTGGACGAACGCCTCGCCCAGGTCCGGACGCATCCTCAGCCTCAGGTCCATCGCGAGGAAGGCCACGTCGGAGGCCACGTCCGAGCAGCGGAGCCGGGTGCTGAAGTCCAGGCAGTCGAAGATGGTGAGCGGCTCGGTGAAGCAGACCGACGAGGTGCGAAGGTCCCCGTGCCCGTCCCGGACCCGCCCCTCCGCCACTCTCTGCTCCAGCAGCGCCCGCCGCCGCACCGACCAGGCCCCCACCACCGCACGCAGGTAACCGTCCTGGACCGGGGTCAGCGTGCGACCGAGGAAGGGAGTCACCTGGGCGAAGTGCTCGTCCCAGAGCGCCATCACCGCCCCGGGCGTGCCGAAGGCAGCCACCCGCGGCCCGGCATCCGCCTGCGCGTGAAACGGCGCGAGGACGTCCGCCACCTGCTCCACCATCTCGCGGGTGAGCGCGCGTGCCCGGAGCAACCGGTCCATCATCCGGTCCTCGGGCAGCCGGCGCATGTGCACCGCGTACTCGAACGCCGGGCCGGTCCCGCCGATGCGGAGTCCGTCGGAGCTGCGGGTGATCGGCACCACGCCCAGGTAGAGCTCGGGGCTCAGCCGCCGGTTGAGCTCGACCTCGCGCGCGCAGAGCTCGGCGCGGCGCTCCAGCAGATGCGCGTCGAGGAAGTCGAAGTGCACCGGCTTCTTCACCTTGTAGGCGAACGGCCCGGCGAGGAAGACCACCGAGATGTGCGTCTGGAGCACCGTCACCGACTCGACCGCATGCGGATAGGCGGCGGGGCGGGACAGCGAGGCGAGCACCTCGGCGAGGTGGGCGTCGGGCGGCTCCGGAGGCACGGCCGGACCATCGCACACCCGGGGGGCGCGCCGGGCGTCAGCGGAGCCGGGTGAAGTCCATGGTCCAGTTCGTCTCCCACGCGACGCCGTCGGGGGAGAAGGCCTGCTCCACGCGCGCGCGGCCATCGGAGAGCCGCAGCCAGACGATGCGGATCTTCACCGGGCGCCCCTCGTGCACCTCGTCGCCGAGGAAGGTTCCGCGGTCGCCCTCGAAGCGACCCACCAGGGGCGGAGCCAGCGCCGCGCGATCGCTCACCCAGTTCAGGGACCAGGAGGCGCGCGCGGCGTCGAACAGCCGCAAGCTCAGCCCGCGAAACCGGCCGTCCTCGGTCGCGAACTCGCCGAGGCTGACCCTCCCGTCCACCCGGGACTCGACGGCGTAGGTGGAGCGGAACTCCTCCCAGTCGTCGCACCCGGCCAGCCGCTGGCGGAGCCGGCGGTGCCGTACGGCCCAGAGCCCGTGGAGGAAGTCGAAGTCGTGCACGTCGGCGGGGCGGCTCACCAGGCTCACCAGAGGGCCGAGCGAGGGGTGGCGCGGAGGATCAGCAGCTCCGGGTCTCCGGCAAGCCGCTTCCGGAGCCCGGGCAGGACGTCCTCGGCCCAGTCCAGATCCGCGTGGAGAAGGAGGAGATGGCGCCGGACCGCCTCGGCGTCGGGCAGCACCGAGACGCAGACGACCACGTCGGCCCGCTCGCGGACGGGAAGCGCCGGGAAGTCGTTCCGCGCGCGCTCGGTCTCGAGCCAGGTCAGCGGCTGCGCGCCGGTGCCCTCGAGCGCAGGACTCACCCGGGTGCGACAGAACTCGAGCAGGTCGTGGGCGCCCGGCTTGCGGTGGAAGACCCGGACCAGCACGCGGCCGCTGCCGGGCTCGGGCCGGACCGCCCGGGCGCGCCGTGGAAAACCACCCCGGGGATGGACCGGCCGGAGGAGGAGAACGTCGTCGCTGTCGAGCATCGTCGCGTTGGCCTGTGCCCGGTGCTTCCGCCACACCGGCCCCTCGTAGAACGTGGAGAGCGACTCGCGGCGATGGGCCATGTCCGGGAAGCCGCGGAACCAGACGAACCGTTCCGGACGGTCGAGGTCCTCGAACTGGCCCAGCACCCGGATGCCAGCGGATTCCTGGGGCTCGAGGAGCTCTCGCTCGAACAGGTCGACCAGCTCGTCCCGCCGGCCCGGGTGCAGCGTGTACTGGCGAAGCTCGACGACCGCACAGGGAACCATGGGTGACACGGTGTCACTGTGCTGGTATGCCCTGCCAGGCCAGATGCGCACGGTCGGAGCGGACCAGAAAAGGGCGCTCGCCAGCCTCCTCCTGAAGGTCGAGCGGAGGGGCCGGGCGCCGCTGCACGTGCAGATCGACCAGGCGCTGCGGGGCCGCATCCTCGCCGGAGCGGTGGCGCCCGGTACCCGGCTTCCCTCGTCCCGCACGCTCGCCGCCGAGCTCGGCGTGGCCCGCTCCACGGTGCTCCAGGCGCTGGACCTGCTCCGGGCCGAGGGGTACCTCGTCGCCTCCGCGCGCTCCGGCGTCCGCATCGCGCCCGAGCTCCCTCCCGATCGCCTCCTCGGCGCCCCCGCCAGGCCTTCCCGCGCCCCCGTCCCTCCGCGCCTCTCTCGGGCCGCCCGGGGCCTTCGCCAGAGCGCCATCGGAGCGCCGCGGCTGGGACCCGCTCCACGTGCCTTCCGCCCCGGCCTCCCGGCGCTCGACCTCTTCCCGACCGCGCTCTGGTCCCGCGTGGTGGGGCGGGTGCAGGCCCGGGCGAGCACGCGCCTGCTCGAGGGCGGGGAGCCGGCCGGGCACCCCGGCCTGCGCCGTGCCATCGCCGAGCACGTCACCGCCGCCCGCGGGGCGCGCTGTGGCCCGGAGCAGGTCTTCGTCACCGCCGGGACGCAGCAGGCGTTCGACGAGGTGCTCCGGCTGGCGGTGGACCCGGACGACGCGGTCTGGCTCGAGGATCCCGGGTACCTCGGCGCCCGGCGCGCGGTGCTCGGCGCCGGAGCGAGGCCGATGCCCATCCCGGTGGACGGCGAAGGGCTGGACGTCGAGACCGGGCTGCGCAGGGCTGCGCGTGCGCGACTCGCCATCCTCGCCCCCTCGCACCAGTACCCGCTCGGCGTGACCCTGTCGCTCGGACGGCGGATGGCGCTCCTGCGCTGGGCGGCGGAGCAGCGGGCGGTGCTCCTCGAGGACGACTACGACAGCGAGTTCCGGCACCGGGGCCGTCCGCTCACCGCGCTGCAGGGGCTCGACGAGTCGGGGTGCGTCCTCTACGTGGGAACCTTCAGCAAGACCCTCTTCCCCGGCCTGCGGCTCGGCTACCTCATCGTCCCGCCGGCGTGGGTGGACGCGGTCGCCAGAGCGCGTGCCTCGCTGCCGGCGCCTGCCTCGGCGCTGGAGCAGGCGGCGCTGGCTTCGTTCATGGACGAGGGGCACTTCGCCCGGCACCTGCGGCGGATGCGTGGCGTCTACCGCGAGCGGTGCGAGGCGCTGCTCGACGCGCTGCGCTCGCGCTGCGCCGGGGTGCTCGAGCCGCGCCCCTGCGACACCGGGATGCAGCTCTGCGCGATGCTGCCACCGGGCGTCTTGGACACGCGGGTACGGGACCACGCCGCCGAGCTCGGGGTGGAGGTCGCCCCGCTGACCGACTACTGCTTCGCGCCCCCGCGGCGCGGCGGCCTGGTCTTCGGTTTCGGCGCCATCCCGCCCCAGGCGATCCGCGCTGGCGTGGAGACGCTGCAGCGGGTCCTCGATCGCAGCTGAGCGCCGGTCACCGCCCGACGCTGGCCCGCGCCGCGTCGCACTCCTCGCAGCCCTCGGAGGGTGCGTCGAGGAACAGCAGCGGGTCGCGGCGAAGGCGCTCCACCGTGCGCTCGACCAGCGCCCGCGCGGGGAAGAGCCGGGCATGGGCGTTCCCCACCGGTCCTTCCCGCCGGAGTCCTTCGGCCCGCAGCTCAGCCGTCGGCGAGCGCGAAGCGGCGGCAACAGTGGTCGTTCTCCTCGTAGTCGCTGCGCACCGGGACGCCGTCGCGCAGCACGACGACGTGCCTGGGGACGCCGTACGGAGCGGAGGAACACCCGGGGCGGGGGCGAGAGTCCAGCCCGGCGGACTGGCAGCCCGGCTCGCCGCCGGCGTGAATATGATTGCGGTTCAGTTTAATCATTTTTCGTAGAGGAAATGATACCGGGAGGTGCCCCGTGAAGAAGCCACCGCAGGGCTGGCCGCGGATCTCGGCCGCGGTCTTCTACGACGACGCGAGCGAGGCCATCGACTGGCTGTGCCGGGCCTTCGGGTTCGAGGTGCAGCTCCGGATCGAGGGCGAGAGTGGCCGGATCGAGCATTCCGAGCTGCGGTACGGCGAGGGGCTGGTGATGGTCAGCAGCGCGGGTGGCGCGTCGGAGCGGAAGGTCCCTCTGCCGGGGAGGAGCCCTCGCTCGGTCGGGGGCGTCAACACCCAGATGCTCGCCATCTTCGTGGACGACGTGGACGCGCACTGCGCCCGGGCCCGCGGCGCGGGAGCGACGATCGTCGACCTGCCCACCACCAACGACTACGGGGACGACTACTGGAGCGACCGGACCTACCGGGCCGAGGACCTGGAGGGCCACCACTGGTGGTTCATGCAGCGGGTCCGGGACCAGAAACCCCGTGGCAGCTGACCTCGCCCGGACGCTCGCCGCGCTGGCCGATCCCACGCGGCGGGCCATCGTCGAGCGACTCCGCCGGCGCCCCCAGCGGCCGAGCGAGGTCGCCGCCGCCCTCTCGATGAGCCGCCCGGCGATGAGCCGCCATCTCCGGGTGCTCAGGAAGGCGGGGCTCATCGCGCAGGAGACGCTCGAAGAGGACGCGCGGGCGAGGATGATCCGGCTGCAGACCGGGCCGCTCTCGGGGCTGCGTTCCTGGGTGGAGGACGTCGAGGCGATGTGGGGCGACCAGCTGCACGCCGAGCATGCGCACCGGAGCCGGCGGCGATGACCGGCACCGACGCGAGCACACGGCCGCCAGGGGATGAGGGCACCGGTTCCGGGCCGCCCGTGCCTGTGCTAGGGCGACGCGCATGATCGATCACACCGGTCTCAAGATCAGCGATCCGGTGCGGAGCCGGCGGTTCTACGAGGCCGCGCTTGCCCCGCTGGGGTACCGGGTCGTGATGGAGGTCCCCACCGAGTACACCGGCGGAAGGGTGGTCCTCGGGTACGGCGTTCCACCCAAGCCCGACTTCTGGGTGGCCGAGGGCAAACCGGAGGAGCCCCGGGTGCACATCGCCTTCCGGGCCGACTCGCGGAAGGTGGTGGATGCTTTCTACCAGGCGGCGCTGAAGGCGGGCGGGAAGGACAACGGTCCGCCGGGACCGCGCCCCCACTACCACGCGAACTACTACGGCGCGTTCGTCCTCGATCCCGACGGGCACAACGTCGAGGCGGTCTGCCACACGCATCCCTGAACGACCGGCTGGCGCCCCCGGTTCACCTCGGCGCGCCGGGCTCGCAGGTCCTCCCCGGCGCGTGCCATGCTCGCCCGGTGCCTCGCTACGCAGCATTCCTTCGCGGCGTCAGCCCGATGAACGCGAAGATGCCGGAGGTGAAGCGCGCCCTGGAGCGCGCGGGGTTCGAGGACGTGCGGACCGTCCTTTCCAGCGGCAACGCCGTGTTCGGCGCGCGCGCGGCGAGCGAGGTCACGCTGCAGCGGCGGATCGAGCAGGCGATGCAGGAGCACCTGGGCCGGACGTTCCTGACCATCGTCCGCGCCGTCGACGAGCTCCAGGCGCTGCTGGCCGCGGACCCCTTCTCCGGGTACCGCCTGCCCGCGGCGTCGAAGCGGATCGTGACCTTCCTCCGCGTCGCGCCCGAACGTCCGCCGGCGAAGCTGCCCGAGCAGCACGGAGCGCGGATCCTCGAGCTCCGGGGACGCGAGGCCTTCAGCACCTACCTGCCGACCCCGAAGGGCCCGGTCTTCATGACGCTCATCGAGCGGACCTTCGGGCTCGAGGTGACCACCCGGACCTGGGACACGGTGAAGAAGGTGGCGCGCTAGACCGGGCCGGCGGCCGCCCGCAGCGTCTCCGCCGGCACGGGGTGCGCGAACCCGCGCAGCGCCTCGGGGTAGTGCTCGAAGAGGTCCGGCGGCGCAGGGAGGTCCTCACCGGTGAGCATGGACTCGAGCATCAGCGCGTTCGTCGGTGCCTTGCCGAAGTTGTGGTTGTTGTTCACCAGGTAGACCTCGCGTACCTCGGGCTGCGAGGCGATCTGGCGCGCGGTGCGGGCGATTTCCTCCAGCTCCGGGCGGCTGTAGAGGTAGTCGAACCGGGCCTCCTTCTGCGCCTCGTCCGCACGGCGCTGTTCGGGCGTCCGGTGCTGCCGCTTCTCCACGTTCTCGGCGGTCTTCTTCGAGCCACGGCCGAAGAAGCGCATCCAGGTCTGGTAGTTGCGCCCGTGCATCCGGACGTAGCCGGTGGGCGTCGTGACGTAAGGCCGGAGCCGGAGCGAGTCCTTCGGAAGGTGCGGCTGGTCCACGTTGATCCAGCCGATCTTTCGCTCACGCAGCTCGGTGAGGACCTCGGGCGCGTCCCAGCTGTCGTGCCGGAACTCGACGAAGACCGGCAGGCCCTTGAACGCTGCCGCCGCGCGGAGGAGCCACCGCAGCGCATCGGGGTCGATGGTCGCGTCGTGCCGGATCCGCTTGAAGCTGTAGGCGAACTGGAGGACGGCGGCGCCGAGGCGGCCTCCGTCGTGGAGAACGTCCAGCCCCTCGCGGGCGGCGGCGACGTCCTCGCGGGTCCAGCTCTTGCCCGGGGCCACGAACTGCTCGGGGATCTTCGCGGTGAAGACGACGCCCGGGCGGTGCGCGACGCGCTCCAGCCAGCTCCGCGCCTCGGCGGCGGTGGCGGCGCGGTAGTAGGTCCGGTTGATCTCGAAGAGCGGGAGGTAGAGCGAGAGGTACTCGAGCTTGTCGAACGCGCGTCCGGCGCGCGCCGGGTACACTGTGCCGCTCCAGTTGCGGTAGTCCCAGCCCGCGACGCCGGCCTTGAACATGCGCGGAGGATAGTGCCGCCGGGCAGCCCCCCCCCGCGGGGGGGTGTCAGTGACGACTCGAGGACGGAGGAACGGCATCTCCGGCGCTTGCGCGGGCGTCCCTCCCGGGGCTGGACCAAGAGATTAGCGTTCCTTCTATGTGCTCCTCGCTTCCCGGAAGGAGAGCGAATAGGCGACCGGACCCCTCGTCGAGGCCAGCACCCGGATGCCCGAATCACCGTCGAACGCAGCGCTCTTCCACGTTCCGTGGGAGGAGTTCTTCAGCCACGCCACGCTCCCGATGGGAGTGCTGTCCCGGAACGGAGACGACGCTCGTTTCCTGAAGGCGAACGCGGCGAGTGCGGCGCAGCTCGGGCTGGCGCCTCCGGAGATGGCGGGCCGGACGGCGCTCGAGCTCGGAATCCCCGGGCCGCTGGTCGAGGGATGGCTGATGGCGCTCGACATGGTCCACCAGCTGCGAGCCCCGCTGGACGTTCCCTGGCAGCTCTCCACTCCGTTCGGGCTCCGGTCCTTCAAGAGCCGGGTCCTCCCGTTTCCGGACCGCGGGGGGAGCACCCAGCACTTCGGCTACATCAACACCGATCTCACCGGCGAGAACACCACCCATCTCGGCGACCAGATCGAGCGCGAGCGTCTGGCGGGTGCGCTCGCCTCGGCGCTGGCCGAGGAGATCGAGGCTCCGCTGGAGCAGCTGCTTCAGCTGATCGGGATCGTCACCGACGAGGTGGGGGCGCTGGCCGCCACCGACCCCGAGCTGGAGCTCGAGGAGTGCGGGCGGGTTCTGGCGCTGGCGACGATCCTGGCCCGCAAGGCCCACCTCCCGGTGCGGGAGCTCCGGGAGTTCCTCCGTCCGCAGGGCTTCTCGCCGGGCCCGGTGGATGCGGCGGAATCGGTGCGGAGCGCGCTGCGGCTGGTGGGCTCCGAGGTGAAGCGCTCGGTGGGACTCCGGGTGGATACGCTGCCGGCTTCGCTGGTTCAGGCGGACGAGCCGCGGCTCCGGCACGCGCTGATCGGGGTGCTGCTGGAGACGGCGCGGGGTCCGGGGCCGGCGTTCGCGCGGGTGGGTGACCTGGTCGTCTCGATGCAGAAGGACGACCGGATGCTGGAGCTCCTGATCACGCGGACCGACCGCTGTCCGGTGCCCCAGGGCGATCTCGCCCGGTGCGAGATCCTGGTGCGCGAGGCGGGCGGCTCGCTGCGGGTGGAGCCCTGGGTGAGCGGCGGATTCCGGGTACGGGTCACGCTGCCGCTGATGCAGCCGGGCGCCTGACCCGATGCGACCCTCAGCCGACGAGGGCGAGCGTCACGGGCCCGAGGACGGCGAGCACCGCGAGGAGCACGACGCTCTCCAGGACGCTCGCCAGCACCCACTTCCACTTCGAGGTCTCGGTCTCCATGTGCGTCTTCCTCCGTCACCCGTGACGGAGGAGCCCAGTGCACCGGGAATGCCGGCCGAACGTTCCGCAACCACTCCGGTCTCACACGCACCCCGGTACGGTCCGGGCCACTGAGCGCCGGAGGGCTGTTGCGGCGGAGGTGACAGTGTCGAGGGCCTAGGACCAGGACAGGTCGTGCCTGGACAGCGGCAGCGAGCGCACCCGCTTCCCGGTCGCGGCGAAGATCGCGTTGGTCACCGCAGGA
>Ga0335077_10010059_pt1 | contig 11755 bp, 9 predicted proteins | sample Lox_Sample_31_FD_207151 | JGI IMG/M metagenome (GOLD analysis project Ga0335077, IMG submission 207151) | Soil microbial communities from Loxahatchee National Wildlife Refuge, Florida, United States - Lox_Sample_3.1 | ecosystem: Environmental > Terrestrial > Soil > Wetlands | place: USA: Florida...
GGCCCTGGCGGCTGCTGACGCTGCGCGCCCGGCGTTATAACTTGTGGTAGATTCCGTGTGGGATTGGGAATGTCCGTCCGTTGAGCACGGTGCCCATCAAGCGTACATTCGCCGCCTGTAGTATTTCCTTCACTTTTTGCGCCGCCGCTCGGCGGGTAGAGTTGGCTTCAACAATCAATACCACTCCGTCGCTTAACTGCCCGAGCAGCACCGCATCGTTACAAAGGCCGGCCGGCGGGACATGAATCGCCGTGTAGTCAAATGCGGCCCGCAACCGGCTCATTTGCGTTTCGAGCCCCGATGTTCCCGAGGATTGTTCATTGCTCTGAAAAAAAATCGTGTGCGGCATGTGCCATAGCCTGCTGGAGATTCTTTGCGTTTGCTCTCGCAGGGACTCACAGCCATTCCCGCCGGGGCGGAGCACTGCAACGCCGTCCGCGGCCGGCAAGGATGCATCGAGGCTCGGATTCGCGTCCACAATGCAGATGTTCCCCGGAGCTTGAACATGCAGGATCTCCCCCACCCTCATGCAGATCGCAGCGGTGTCAGTCTTCTCATCGACCGCGGCGAAGGCGACATGGTGGGCCGGCCGTGGCCATCCGGGGAAGAAGACCTGGCGCACCAATCGCCGGATTTGCTCGTCGGCAAAGCGGCCGGCATCCCAGACCGGCCGCACGGAAAACGCCTGCGACTCCCTTGAATCAGCTTGAGTCAGATCGGGTGCGAATGCCGCATGAAAGAAGCTTGCGCGTGTACTCATAGAAGGTCCTTGATGTATACCCTCATACGGTGCTCAATGAATTGCGTCACTTACTGCCCGTCCTTGCTGGGCAGGGATGCCAGTACGGGCGAGCCCAGATAGGCCATGACCTCGTCCGGTGTTCGGAACCCCGGGTTGAGATAGTCCGCAGCAAAAACCAAGCCGGTGCTCAACGTGCCCGCCGTCAGCAGGCTGATTAACCCGACACCAAACGCCGATCGCAGCGGCAAGACGGGAACTTCCGGTTGCTCTGCAATCACGACATTGAGAATATTCTGCTGGTCGAGCACATCCCCAATCCGTGCTTCCTCTCTCTTTTTCACGTACAGCAGGTACTGCTCTTCAGCCGCCTTCACTTCCTGCCATAGAGCCTCCTGGAGCACGGCGCGGCTGCCGAGTTCGGCGGCCGATTCCCGCAGGCTGCGGAGCAGTTTAGCCGTCGCCGCCGATCGGGATTCAAGGCCATTCTTCTCTACGACTGCTTTCACAAACTCGGCCTTGGCCCACGCGTGATCGGGATTCAAATCGGTCGTGCGCTCGCGCAGCGGAGAATGTTCTTCGACAGCCAGGGTCTGCCTGGCCTGGGCGATCTGCCCGTCCACTTCCTGCACCAGGCGATAGGAAGGCTCGAACTTGGTCAGCAGTTCGGTCCGCTTCAGCTGCAGGTCGAGCAGGCGGCTTTTTACTTGCTGCATCAATTGCGGATTGTCAGAGCTGCGCTCCTGGGTGACGGCCCTTTCCGGAAGCGATTGCATCTGCAATTGCAGGCTGTGAATTCGCCGCCCTGTCTCCGCCAGCGACACCTGAATCTGGCCGAAGCCTGCCTCGGTGTCACTGAGCTTCTGCAGGACCGAGTCGCGCTCCAAAGCCGCCGAAACAACGCCCTGATCGCGCGAGAATTCTAGCAGTTGACCCTGCCTTTCCCGCAGCGCCTGCCGCGAGCGAGCTACCTGCCGCTCAAAGAAGTCGAATTCTCCCGGAGGACGCCGCAGCCGGGCGTGGCGTTGCAGATAGGCATCCGCGAGGCAGCGCAGAACCTGCGCTGCCTGCGCCGGATCGCGGGCCGGATAGCGAACCACAATCAGCGTGGTTCGGGGAAGGGCTTCCACCTCCAGGCGGCCGCGCAAGCGTTTAACCGCACGGGCTAGACGCGTAGCCTCGCCTTCATTAATGAGGTCTGAGATCCAGCCTGAGGATGCCAGATCCGTACTTCGCACCACAGTCGTCAGGATTTCGTCGTCCCGCAGCAATTCGACTTCCGAGTTCAAGTCCTCTTCACTGACTTCGCCATGCGAGAGCAACGAGGGCTGCGGCATGGTTGCCGCAAAGATAGGATCGGTGCGGCCTCGCCTCACCAGCACCTTCATATGTGCCTGGTAACGGCTGCCCAGCAGCCCATAGGCGCAGACCGCCAGAAATGTGCTGGCAAACCCGGCTAACCACATGCGTCTGTAACGGAAAAAGACGGCCAGCAGGTCACGTAGGCTGGGAGAGGGCAGCCGGGCCGGCCGTGGCATGATTTCCAGTCTTTTGCGCATAAAAGGTAACCTTGTTTGGCTAGCCGTTGTCTGCCGCTCGACCCCGCACTCAATATATGCCGTGGTTCCAATGCGCGCCGACGTCTGACACCGGGAGGTACTGCTTGATCTTCGAGATCACATTCTGTGGAACGTACAGCATGTCTCCCGGCTGGAGGTGCACATCTTCGCGCAGATCATGCACGTTCAGCATGCGCTTCACGTTGAGCAGTTTCGCCTCGAACATTCCGCTCGAAACCCGCCGGAACAACACCACCTGGGAGTGTTTGGCTTGCAGCGTGAAACCTCCAGCCGTAGCCACCGCTTCTACGACCGTGGTGTCGGTGCGCAGCTCGTATTTGCCCGGATGTGTTACCTCTCCCCCCGCCACGAAATATGGCTTGTTGAAGTCCCGCAGCACAGCGGTCACTTCGGGATCGTGCAATGTAGCGGCGTAGGCTTTGCGAACCACTTCGCGCAGCTCCGGGACAGTCAACCCTTCCGCAAAGAGATTCTCCAGCCCCTTCAGCGTAATGTAACCATCCGGTTGTACGGTCACCGTCTGATTGAATTCGGGGGCGAAGGTAAAATTGATCTCCACCACATCGCTCTTGCTTAACCGGTACAGCGGGCGGCGTTCCCCCGTCAGGGCTGGACTCCAGTTGCCGCCCGCTGCTCCGGATTTCGCGGCTGGTTCCTGTTCCTCGTAAGCGGGGAACAGACCGACCTGAACCTGTGTTGAATGTGGCGCCGGCGGGGTCTGCGCGAGAGCGGCAGACACGGCAGCCAGGACGAGAAGTGTGGCGCAGCCTCTCATAGGTATCTGGCTTGGAGTTCGAGCGCAGCGAACCTGAGAACGGCCCCAAGCTGAACGCAACTTATCTGCTGCCCTGAAATCGCACAAGTCATGAAAAGTGCTGACTACCAAAGTAGGCATTTTCCGCCCGGCGAAAGCGAGACGCAGCTGTTGCGATGATCCAAGTCATTCTGGAAGAGCCGGCTAGACTTCGGGAATCAGTCCCAAAGCGGGAATTCACGGTACCCGGTTCGAAGGTTTTGTGGACTCTCCCCAGTTTTCCACACCTGTTTGGAGGATTCGATGTTTCAACGTCACTGAAAACAAGTGAGGGGGTCGTTTAGAGTCACAATGCTCGGGCTCATCATTTATTCATTCGCTCGAAAATATTATGGAAATTATGAACGCCGCTTCCCCCCTCGTCGGCGTCCTGCTCGCGGATTCGAATCTCACTCAGCGACAGTCGCTGGTGAGCGCCCTGCGACGGCGCCCGGAACTTAACATCATGGCCTGCGAGTTGATTACGGAGGACATTCTGGAGGCGGCCACGGCCGCGCCTCTCGACGTCGCCGTCCTGAATGTCGCCCATCCGCGTTCCGGTTGGCCGGACATGACGGTCGTGCGCCGTCTTCACCTCGCCCACCCGGAAATCACAAAAATACTGTTGCTCGACTTTTACGACCGCGATCTGGTGGTCAACGCATTTCGCTCCGGCGCCCGGGGATTATTTTCCCCTGCCGAACTACCAGTGAAAATGCTGTACAAGTGCATTCACGGCGTGCATCGGGGCGAAGTCTGGGCCAACAACCAGCAAATGAGCTATCTGCTCGAGGCTGTGAGCCAGGTGCCATCCCTCCGGATGGTAGACGCCACCGGCACCAGACTCTTGACTCCGCGCGAGGAGCAGGTTGTAGCGCTGGTTGCCGACGGACTGAGCAACCGTGAAGTGGCGCAGGAACTTAAGCTCAGCGAACACACCATAAAGAAGTACCTGTTCCGCATTTTTGACAAGCTAGGGATCTCCAGCCGTGTGGAACTCGTGCTTTACGCGGTGAACCATGGCGGTTCCCGGGAAGCTGAGTGGCTGGCAGGAGTCGTAGCATAGTGTTTGTTGGACGGCCAACCCATGCCGCCGTGCGCCTGCTCGACCGCTTGACGGGCAGGCTGCGCCCCGCCGGAGGCAGTCCGCTGCATCAGCAGACCGGGCGGCGAGGAGAAGAGGAGGCTTACTTCCACTTGCGCCGGCAGGGTTATGTAATGGTCGCGCGCAACTATCGCACGCCACGCTGCCGGGGAGAGATCGACCTGATCGGCTGGGACAAAGATGTGCTCTGCTTCATCGAGGTCAAAACCCGATCCACCCGCGATTTGAAGCCGGCAGAGGCGGCGGTTGACCGTAGCAAGTGGCGGGAACTGAAAACTGTCTCGGCGGAATACTTACGCCATCTGCCGCCTTCCTGCCACTGGCGTTTTGACCTGGTCAGCGTATACTTCGAGTTACCTTCGCGCCCTCCGCTGATGGAACTATTCAAGAATGTGGCTCCTCTGGCGTAAAATGCAGACATATTCGCGATCGAAAGGACTCACAATTCTTGCCGGAACTTCGGAAAGACCCAATCGTGGGGCGCTGGGTCATCATTTCCACCGACCGCGCCAAACGTCCTACTGATTTTGTACGTGAAGGTGTCAAAAACAAGGGGGGTTTTTGTCCTTTCTGCTATGGCAACGAAAGCAAGACTCCGCCGGAAATCCAGGCCTATCGTCCCAACCCGAACGGTGGCGGCGTGTCGCAGCGCGACACTCCCGGCTGGACCGTCCGAGTAGTGCCCAACAAGTTCCCCGCTCTGGGAATCGAAGGCAATCTCAACCGCGAAGCCGAAGGCATGTTCGACCGCATGAACGGCGTGGGCGCGCACGAAGTCATCATCGAAACTCCGGACCACAACGCCTCGCTGGCATCGCTCCCGTCGAAGCGCATTGAAGACGTCCTGTGGACCTTCCGCGATCGCATCCTCGACCTGAGGAAAGACCGGCGCTTCAAGTACATCTTGTTGTTCAAAAACCATGGCGAGGCGGCGGGCGCTTCGCTGGAGCATTCCCACTCCCAGCTCATCGCCCTGCCGATTCTTCCCATCAATGTGGTTGAGGAGTTGGAAGGCGCCAAGCAGTATTACATCTACAAAGAGCGCTGCGTCTTTTGCGACATTATCCGCCAGGAGACCGAGGCCGGCATCCGCACCGTAGCCGAGAACGAGAATTTCATCACCCTCTCGCCCTACGCCCCACGCTTTCCCTTCGAAACCTGGATCCTGCCCAAGCAGCACGAATCGGCATTTGAAAATTCCTCATCACACATGTTTGAGAACCTGGCCAAGGCGCTCAAGCAACTGCTGATGAAGGCCGACCGCGTGCTCGACAATCCGCCCTATAACCTGGTGGTCCACAGCTCGCCGGTGCAGGACCCCACCAACGACCACTACCACTGGCACATCGAGTTCATGCCCAAGCTGACCAAGACGGCGGGCTTCGAGTGGGGCACGGGCTTTTACATCAACCCGACCCCGCCCGAAGAAGCCGCCCGCTTCCTCCGCGAAGCCAGCATTGAAGAGGCCGTTCCCGCTGCCGTCTGAGCGTGTGCCCTCTCCTGCGAAAGCGCCCTGCATGCCGCCGCTGGTTGCTATACTCTAGGGCCCGAGACAAGGCACATGAATCGCGCATTTAACAGTGCGGTGATTGTCGCAATTGCCCTTGCGCTTGTGTCGCCTCTAAGAGCGCAGGATGTGCAAAGCACACCTACCCTCAAGTCCTCGACCGAATTGGTATTGGTTCCAACTGTGGTCAACGATAAGTCCGGCGCCCACATAGCGAATCTCAAGAAGGAAGAATTTGTTCTGAAGCAGGATGGAAAGCCTCAATCGGTTGCAGTCTTTGAGGAGGTGAAGACCGATTCGGCCCGGGCGCGCCGTTCCGAAGGGGAACATGGAACGTTCAGCAACATTGAACCTGGCAGCAGTGACTTTCACCGTCTCAATATCATCGTTCTCGACTTTGTGAACACCCCCTTCGCCGATCGGGCCAATGCCCGAAAAGAGCTGCTCAAATTTCTTTCCAGCGTCGCGGAAGCCGGGGAACCGATGTGCCTGCTGGCTCTTACACAGGGTGGCCTGACGATGATTCACAGTTTCACCGATGATCCCAAGCTTCTCGCAGCGGCCCTGCGCCAGTCGCCGGTTAACACGTCTCCTCTCATCCACGAACCGCAAACTGCGCCCGGGGAGTTCGGAAGCGAGCGTGGGTTCCTTGAGCGGATAATCAGGGCAAATCTGGAAGGCGAAGCGAGAATGAGCTCCCTAGTGGGAAAAGAAGCGGTTTCCGTTACAGTCCAGGCACTGCAGCAAATCGCAAAGGCTTTCCGCGGTTTGCCCGGACGAAAATCACTGATCTGGGCAAGTTCCGGTTTCCCGTTCCCGGTCACTCCATTCTCCCAAAGCGGGTGCGAGCCAAACTGTCCCGCTCGTGACTCGTACGACAATTTGTGGAGAATGATGAACGACGCCCAGATCGCGATTTATTCTGTCGATCTACGGGCAGCCACGGTGGGCACAGCACAAGACCCCGGAGGCGTTCGTCCGTCCGACATTGGAGATCCCCAATTCGACACCGACGCTCAAGCAAGGCAGAACATGGAGGACTCGAGCGACACGCTCCGGCTATTTGCGGAAAACACCGGGGGCAAAGCTTTTCTCGGAGGCAGCGACTTGATCCAGGCGTTTCACCAGGCCACCCAGGACGCCAGCAGCTACTACATGCTCGGCTATTATGTCAGCCGGAACAGTAAGCCGGGATGGCATGCAATTTCCTTGGCGATCACTATGAAAGGCGCACACCTGCGCTATCGAAACGGCTTTCTCCTTTCGCAGGACACCACTTCCTCGTCGGCACGGCCGGACGTCCAGTTAGCGCTGGCGTCCCCGTTCGATTTTGTCGGCGTGCCAGTTTCGGTCACCTGGTCTGGCCGGGAGCCTGGCAAGTCTGCAGGCACAACCAGACTGCAATTCGACCTTGTGATGCCGGCCAATTTCACCTCGGTGGATGAATCCGATCAGAATCACATGGTCCTCGACATCGCGGCGGTGGCAAGGAACCCGAAGGGCGAAGTCGTCACCGAACTTTACCAGCATATCGATCGCCATCTGAACTCCGATGGCTTGGCGCAAATCCGGCACAATGGCATGACCTACCGCAGTCACCTTCAGCTTCCACCTGGAGAGTACAACGTCCGCTTTGTGGTGCGGGACTCCCTGGTCAATCGCATCGGAAGCGTTGCTGCGCCTCTCAAGGTGTCCCCGTAATTGGTCTGTGAGGCAGCGTCCATGGCCGTGAATTGCATCGCGCAACCTGCAGAGTCAGCAGCCTCGTCCTAGGAATACTCGCCTTGGCCCAGAATCCAGATGTTGATGACGGCATCAAACGGCCCCCTAAAAGGAAAAGGCCCAAGGGAGTCCTCGGGCCTCTTGGTACTTCGTTCAGGACTACTGCACCGTGACAACCACGTTGGTCGTGTGGCTGGTGTTCCCGTTAGTTCCAGCGACGGCGATAATATAGCTGCCGGTCGGCGTACCGGGCCTGGTGGTGTTGCTGCCGCTGCTGGAACTGCCACCCCCACATCCCATCCACACGCCGACAAAAGCGAAAGCCACTAGGGCGAGGATTGCGTGCTTTCGCCGCCGAGAGGGCACTCCGAGCAGTACAATCCCAGCGAACCCAAGGCCGCCACCGGCGGGCAGCCAGGGGAAGCGGCGGTGTGTACGCATCGATGCTGAAGGACTCACAGCCGCGTGCGCTGCGGTGGTATTCACCGTAAGCACTGCGGTATTGCTCCCGCTGGTTATGTCGACGGAAGAAGCGATGGAGCAAGCAATTTCCGCCGTCGAAGAAGCCGGCGTAAGCGCGCAGGAAAGATTCACCGTACCCGTGAATCCGAAGCTCGGCGTAATGGTGATGGTCGAGGTGCCGCTCTTGCCCGCCGAAGCTATAGTGACCGACGGCCCGGACAAACCGAAGTTAGGCGCAGGAGCGAAACCCGGCCACGATGTAATCATCGTGTTGACGTTCAGGGTGCCCAGTCCGGTGACTTGGTCATAGCCAGTTCCGGCGCTGAAGCCGTACTGGAAGGGTGCGCTGGCGGGGCAGCCAGTCGATCCTGATGTGCAGGGAACTATGTTGTTGCCGGTCGTGATGTCGTGGAATGCGGCGGAATTCGTCGAATGGAGGGTGTACAAAGGCTGATTGATATTGCCCAAGCCACCGGGGTTCGTCGCCTGGTCGAGGATCGCCAGGATTCCCCCGAAAATCTGCGAACTCACCGACGTACCGCCGACTACCGCCAGATTGCCCTGGCTGTCGCGGAAGCTGCCCGCCGTCGCGCAGGATGTGGTCGCGGTGGTTGCGTTGGCGTAATAAGGCTGGGAGCAGACCAGGTAACCGTCATGATTGGCGGAAGCGCTAAGGGAGATGTCGGGCACGTCCCGGGCGCCATCATTCGGCGTGACTCCCGTTTGCCACGTGGGCTTCGGGAAGCAAAGCACACTACCGCATTTGATAGAACTGACCCCTCCGCCGGTGGCGGAAAGATTGCCTCCGGCAGCGACGGATGCCGCGGTGTCATTCCAGGCAAGTTCGGGAATGTACTCCAGCGCGGAGCTCAGCGTGTCGGTTCCGGTGGCGCCGCTCCAGTAGGGAGGATTCGCACCGGAGTTGTTTGAACATGCGGTGCCGACGCAATCTCCGGTGAACTCCGTTCCACCAACCCCCGTGACTTCCGGGATGCTAGCCGGGACGTCCACTGCCATCCCTTGCGTGCCGGAGGCGCCGGTGTCGCAGTCCGCAGCCCCGTCATCGCCGGAAGCGGCGCTGATGGTCTGACCCTGCGAGTTTGCCTGCTGGGCCCAGCCCTGAATCACCTGCACGTTGGCGCTTCCCAGCCCGGATTCGCAAAAACCGTAGCTCGTGCTGATCACCGGCGCCAGATTGTTGTCGATGGAGAATTGCAGGGCATCCCACACGTTGAAGCTGCTGTTGTTACCGGTGTAGACAAAATTAACGTTCGCGCCGGGCGCCACTCCACCTGACCATTCCACATCCAGATCAGCCTCAACTTCGTCGTCGGTGACGTGAGTGGACGTTCCGCTGTTGGTTACCAGGGTGAGCGTGGGAGTGCTCGCGGGCAGGCCGGCCGCGCTGCGGAAGGAGGCAATGTCCGCCGGCGTGATCGCCGTTTGCCCCACCACGGCGATGGTTACACCCGATCCGTCGAGTCCGGCATTATACAGGCTCTGCAGGTCATAAATTGTCGCGAAGTCGCCGGGAGCCAGGTAGTGGTTGCCGCTGACGTGCGAAGTGAAACTAGGCCTGGCCTCCAGATCGGAATTGCTTAATTTTCGTACTCTTGGCCGGGGACGGAAGTCGTCCAGGTTGCGCACGCCCAAGACAGTTGCGGAAATCGCACGCGGCAGCGAAGGCTCGGCAGCCATGGAGAAGTGGGTCTCGTTGTTCACCAGGTAATGATGGAGTTGGGTGCGGAATGCCGCCTGAACCAGGGCCGCGGTTCCATCGAAGGAAACCCGGGTGTGGCTGCGGGAAACTGTGATCCCGGTGAAGCCCTGCGACTCCAGCCAGGAGGTGACCTTGTTCAGATCACCGTCGCTCATGCCGAAACGGGCGGCGTATTGCTCAGGCGTAAGCCACTTGTGGTATTTGGGTGAGCCCGGGGTCTGCTGCTGCTCCAGCAGCTTGTTCAACGCTGCCTGCTGGGAGCCCGACGGCTTGAAGTACAGCGACACGCCCTTGAGCTTCACACCTCCAGCCACCGGACCCAGGTCGAATTCCGGTCGCGCAAAAGCGTGCAGAGTGCCCTTCAGGGCCGCTCTGTCGCTGTTGTCGATAGCCCGTGTGATGCGATTCTCTACAGTAGTTTGCGCGGCAGTGCGGAGGGGGGATGCAGTGATCGCAAACCAGAGAAACACCACCCCGCACAATGGGGTTATTGCGGACACACGTTTCATGGGGCCTCGGAGGAAGTGCGAGCCTGTACTTCCAGTAGTCTGGAACATACCCAAGAGAGTCTTGTGGAATTAGATGCTAGATTTTGACCCCATTTGTGGAAAAAAAGCACGCAGGAAATAGGGCGGGGCAGATGACTAGCGTAACCGAGAGGTCATGTTCCTGAGTTCTTGAAGGACTAGAACCTATGGCGCAGCGGTAGTGCGCTCGTCTGGCCTTCGGCGTCTTCGCACTCAGTTCACGCAAACCGCTGCAGCACGAGGCCACCGAGGGCGCCGAGATGGCTGTGGGAGAGGTTCAGCGCATCGCTAGGGCGGCCAGGTCCAGTACGTCAGCGATGGCGCGGCTGGCTGGGTTGTAGGCGACGCAATAGCCATCCATGTATCCGAACACGTAGCCGGGTGGCGGAGGCGGAAGCTCGCGCACCACCTCGACCGGAACCTTGTGGACGCGATGCCGCCAGTCCTCCGGCAGGTATCCGCCCACGACGTAAGCCGGGCGGTGCCTCACGTCGACCTTTTCAATATGGTGGTAGTGCTGCCGCAGGCGGGCGGCGTCTTCCTGCCGGAAGTGGTATTCGGCATGGTGCTCGCGGTCGCGATCATGATCGCGGTCGTGTTCGTGCTCCTGAGCGCCGGGAACGGGAACGGCAAAAGCGGGCGCGGCGAGGACCGTCAACGCCAGGACGAAGGTCAGAGATCGCATATGGGTCATCGTGTCTCCTTGAAATGGCCTCGCTGCGAGCTGATTACAGCTGGCGTAAAGCAAAGGCCTGATAAGTTTCGAGGCGGCGCGCGATTCAGCCATACTAAAGGTCTGCTGGTGGTCCGGAATGTATAGTTCTGTAAAGATTTTCCGGCCTGCACTTATCATAGAAGCAGAAGGGTTTAGGTCTCCGGAGACACCCCGGAAAAGTGGGGTCCCGAAAAAGCGCAGTTGCGGATTTTTGAAGCGACGCTGCTGTCAGGAGGCTCGCACTTGGGTGTAAACTCACGCGCGGCAGTATTTCTGTCGCGGAGAGTTTCCGAGGACGTAACCCCGCGACTCTCCGACAGAGGACGAGGAGCAGCAATCATGGTCATTCAAGGGGGAAGCAGCGGCATGACCTCCGGCAAGTGCACACGCGCGCAAAACCAACATTCGGCGAGACCGGGGAGGTCCGCACTGGAGTTGTGTTTGTCGGTATTGGCACTGGTTAACTGGGCGGTTGCCGCCGAGGCAGTGTCGAATGCCGACCAATTGGTGGCCCAGCATTTGGACTCCATAGCTAGTGCCAAGTTGCGGGGCGACATGAAAACCCGGTTGGTGCAGGGGCCTTTGGAGTTCAAGATTCTTGTGGGGGGCGCCGGAACGCTGGACGGGAAAACGGTCCTGATTTCGGAAGGCCACAAGCTCCGTATGTTGATTAAGCTTCCGAACAATGAGTACCGCGGAGAGCAGTTCGTTTTTGACGGTGACAAGGATGCGGTCGCATTTGCAACCGCGCGGCAAACCCGGTCAGCCTTTGGGAATCTGGTGTTTGTGCAAAATGCCATTCTGCGGGAGGGATTGCTGGGTGGCGTGCTCTCTACCGCATGGCCTTTGCTGGACCTGAGTGACCGCAAGCCGAAGCTCAGCTAC
>Ga0335077_10010061_pt1 | contig 11754 bp, 10 predicted proteins | sample Lox_Sample_31_FD_207151 | JGI IMG/M metagenome (GOLD analysis project Ga0335077, IMG submission 207151) | Soil microbial communities from Loxahatchee National Wildlife Refuge, Florida, United States - Lox_Sample_3.1 | ecosystem: Environmental > Terrestrial > Soil > Wetlands | place: USA...
TCGAAATTGAATTTGAACAGATAGCCCAAGTTCAATTGGCCGGATTCGCCCCGGCTGAACCGCTGAACGGCCTTCACGCTTTCCAAGCTCAACGCCACGAGCCGCCGGGCATCCACCAGAAAACTTCGCCCTTCTTCCGTCAGCGAAACCTGATTTTTAGTCCGGTCTAGCAGGCGAACGCCCAGTTCCTCCTCCAAATTGTGAATCTGGCGGGTCAGCGAGGGTTGTGCGAGACGCAGTTTTTCCGCCGCTCGGGTGAAGTTCAATTCCTCGGCCACTGCCACAAAATATCGCAGGTGGCGCAGTTCCATAGTGCAACTTCATTTTAGTGTTTCATCATCGGGGTCACAACAACAAACGGATGCACAAAAGTCGGACCAGGCACTGGAAACGCATTCGCTCATCGTTATAGCTGAAAGGCATTGAAACCCAAGAAACAAAGTATTGGTTCATTTTCATTCCCCGTCAGATAGTTTCTTGATGAACCTGATTATTCGGAAGGCTTCGGTCCGCTGGAAGGGCGGAGCCAAAGGCGGCACCCGCGCGGTGACGACCGAGAGCGGCGTGCTGAAGCAGGCCAAATTCTCCTTGGGCACCCCCCTCAAAAATAACGGTTCCAATACAGATCCAGCCGAACTGATTGCCGCCGCTCACGCGAGCAGTTTTTCATTGGCGCTGTCGGATGAGCTGGGATTGAAAACTTTTGCGGCGGGCGAAATTGTCACTTCAGCGATGGTGACCTTGGAACACCTTGCGGTAGGTTGGACGATCATGAATATCCATCTGAACGTTGTCGCCAGGCTGCCCAAAGTGACACAAGGCAGGTTTATTGATGCCACGGTCCGCGCCAAAACCAACTGTCTGGTTTCGCGGCTGCTGCGCGCCAACATCTCGATGAACGCCAAACTGGAGCAGTGACCGCTCGTTGTTGCGTATGGAGCGTGTGATTTGTTGTAAAGGCGCAACCGTCATGAAGAAGGACAAGTTTTGTGTTACGTCAAGTCAAAGGCAAAAGCGGTGGTGGGCCACCAATTTGTCGCGGTTTTCGACCAGGCCGTTGGGCAGGCACACGTGGCTGACGTGACCCAGCCCAAACTGCACATCACGCCCAATGAGCGGAAGTGGTGGCGCATGAATGGCGGCGACGAGTTGCAGGTGATTGACACACCCGCCTGCAAGATTGGCGTGTTGATTTGCTACGATATCGAATTTCCCGAAGCGGCGCAATATCTGGCCGAGCACGGCGCGGAAATCATTTTTGTTCCCTTCTGCACGGACACTCGCCAGGGTTATCTGCGAGTGCGCTATTGCGCCCAGGCGCGGGCAATTGAAAACCAAATCTATGTCGCCCTTTCCGGCAACGTCGGCAATCTGCCGGACGTGGACAACATGGACATCCAATATGGCCAGGCGTGTGTGCTGACGCCTTCTGACTTCGCCTTCGCGCGCGACGGTATCAAAGCCGAGGCCGACTCAAACGAGGAAACGGTGCTCATCAGCGACCTTGACCTGGATGACCTTCACGAATCCCGCAGCGGCGGCACGGTGACGCCACGGCTGGATCGCCGCTCTGATTTGTTCAAAATCACACCCAATTTTGGCGAGGCGGATTTAAAGCAGAATCCCGATGAAGGGCCACTGGGCGACCAGCCCAAACCCCGGTCGTAATCGTATCTGCTGCTCCGGGGAAACCCATTCATTGTGGACATTCACACGATGGCCCGTTTCTAATGGTGCCAACCACCGCCGCCCCGAGGTCCACTCTGATAATGATAGCCTCCGCCCCAATTGCCGCCGTGGTAATGATAACCTCCACCCCAATAGCCACCGTGATAATACCAGCCCCAGCCCCAAACCGGGTACCAGCCCCACCAGTACCAGCTTGGATAATATCCGTCCCCATACCCGTCCGGATAGTAATAGTAATATCTCCGCTCCACCGGCCAGATGTGGATTTGTTCGATGTCCACCACCGGATAGGTGTATTTGGTGTTCTGCACCGGTTGGCTTTCCAACCCGGCAACGGCCCCGGCCACTGTGACCAACATCCCGCTTTTGTACACTTCAGGATCCAGGAATCCCTTGCTGCTGGCGATGAACCGGCCTGAAGTATTTGCATATTCCAACGGTCTGCCATCACTGCCCAAAGGCAGTTCCAGAACATAGATGGCACTGTTGTTCACGTCGTTGACGGTCTTGATGATTCTTCCGCCCCAGATGACAATCGTTCCCTGGCAAGCGCCGGGGTTCTCCGCCACTTGTGACAGGGTCAGCGGCTGAGCCTGCTTTTGGAGATTTTTAGCGATGGGGTAAGTCACACAGCCCGATAGCGTTATCAGGCTCAATCCCATCAATCCCAGCAACAACTTCTGTTTTCCCAAACGTATTTTCATTTTTACACCTTTTTTCGTTGGCATGGCGATGGTTTAAGATCGCAAATCAGTTGGATAGTTGCGCTCATATTATAATGTTTATTGGACAAGCGACACCGGCGAGGTGTTGAATAATACAGCCTGTCGCCGAACCGTCGTTAATCAGGCGATGTTCGCCTTGGTTCCGGTCTGCTGTGAATCGGGCTTCAAAAGCCGGAACCCGATTTCTCACGCGCGAAATCGTGAAGACTACGACTCCCGCTTCCAGCGCACTTTCAACACCGCGTTGGCGATTCTTTTTTCCTCTTGCGGGACCCCGCGCCGGTGCGCTAGGCCACCTGCCGCATCATGTTTTCGCCGCCGAAAGGATTCGGCGCGCGGAGAATGCATTCGGGGTCATCGCGCCATTGGCCGTCCACGAGGAAGCGGTAGTGATGCGTGCCCGGCAACAATTCCACCGTGGTCCGCCACACGCCGTCCATGCCCTTTTGCAGGTTGATGGGACGTTCCTGCCACTGCGTAAAATCCCCCACCAATTGCACGCTCATCGCGTCCGGCGCGGAAAACGCGAAGGTTTGATGCCGGCCATTGTGACTGTTCTTCGGGTATGTTTTTTTTGCCATAATCTTTTCCTTTCCATGCGCCATTACCATAGCGCCTTGATGCATTGTTGATTCCACGATTCAAAACTCCACACGTATAACCCAACAACTCCCTTCCCAAACAATGACACGGGGTAAGCTCAACCGTTTTGCGGGTTTTTTGCCCACCCCGTGCCGCTGCGACAGAAACTCCTGCCGCGAGAAATTTGCCTCTCCGCAACCCAGCTTTCGCCACTCACACCTTAAGCCTCCAGCAGTGGCAAAGCAAACATCAAGGCAAATTTATTCGTTGATGCCCCAATGGAGTGGAACCGACAATCGTTCGGTGAACGTTCGCGTTGGTCCGGGTGCTGCGAGCCGTTTTCGCTGTTGCCAACGATGACCAAGGGGCGCCGAATTTCCGTCGTTCCAGACGCTTTGGCTGTCCAAAAGGATCAAACCGTGCGCTTTGGCAAACATTTTAAGTTCATCCCAAGGCGCTGACGGCGTTTGGGTTCTGCCGGAAGGCAACGCCAGCACTGCCGCATCCTCGATGCGCCGGTGTTCCGCCCAGTTTTTCAGCCAGTCCAGCAATTCCGCCCGGGTCGAATGAATTCGCCGCAAAGCGAGCACAATCAAATCGGCATTGGCGGCGACAGCCACGGTCAGGGCGGCCAGCGCCGGTTGTTTCAGGACATCGAATCTCCACGGCTTGATGTCCCACTTCATGGCTTCGTCCGCGCGCACGGCCACGCGTTCCAACAGCGCAGTGGCGCGCGTGGCGGAATCAAAGTCATCGTAAATGATCACGGCCCTCAAAACCGCGTCAGAAAGACTATTTTTAGGTACTGCAATGGCACTCATAATAAATCTACTCTTCCTTTTATTCAGTTCCGACACCGCCGGCATGGAATCGGTTCAACCCTGTGAATAATTTTTCCGGAATGTATTTTGAACGCCGGCTCAAGGCAGGGTGATTTATTTCGCGCGTCAAACACGAAGAAATGGAAGATAAACGCTTCCCCGTCGCTCAGGCGGGCTTCCCGCCGCAGTTTGTCAAACCTCTTTTACCACCCCCCAATAAACATCGAGGCGTTTGCCCAAATAAAGTTTCACGGCTTTGACGAGCACATCGGCTTCGAGTTGCTGGCCGCGGGCGACAATCTCCTTGAGCGTCATGCCGGGACGAATCTGGAATGAGCCTTGCGCGATGATTGGCCCTTCATCCAGCCGCATCGAAACGAAGTGCGCGGTCACCCCGGCAATCTTCACGCCCTGTTCATACGCCTGCCGGTAGGCCTGCGGTCCGGGAAAACTCGGCAGCAGCGAGGGATGGATGTTGATGATTTTGTTTTTGAACCGCCACACGAAGTTTGGCGACAGGATTTTCATGAACCGCGCGAGGACGACAAAATCAATCCGATGTTCCTCCAGCAGACGCAGCGCCTGCGCCTCGGCCTTGGCGCGGTCGTTCCACGGAACGTGAACAAACGGCAGCTTCACTTTTTTTGCCGGCGGCGCAAAGCCGGCGTGATTACCGATGACGAGCGCCGCATCGGCCTTCAATTTCGCGGCCAGCAGCGCGGCGACGCAATGCGTTTCCCTCGTGACCATGATGGCAAAGCGCTGGCGGCGGTCCGGCTCGGCGAACCGGATTTTGATTTCCATGCCAAGTTGCCGCGCCAGTCGGTCCAAACCGGCGCGCACGGTGGCGGCATGGCAATCGCTGGCAGACCACGAGGCCTGGAGCGTCATGCTGAACTGGCCGCGGGTGACCTGTTCTTCGAGCGCCTCAATGTTGGCTTTTTGTTCAAACAGAAAGGCCGTGACGCGCGCGATAACGCCGGTCTTGTCACGCCCGATGACAGTGATAGTGGCAAATTGTCTCATTTTGGGCCGCGGCAAACCTTGCAGGTTTTCCGCGCCCCAACGCAACTTTTTTTCGCTGCGATTGTTAGTATAGCCAAGTAGAATCTGAACCATTAAATGGGTTTTAGCTCAGTAAAAAATCTCGTTGCTTCGGTGGCGGAAGCGACCCCCGGTCAGTTTGACGACTGGCGCAAGGCGTGGCGCCTGGCGGCGGACAACGGCTCGACGGAGTCGTTGCTGTCGTTCATTGCGCGCGAACGCGGGCTGGCGGAGGACGTTTTTCTGCAACGACTGGCGAATGCGCTCGGCTGGCCGTATGTGGACCTGCACAAATACACCATTCCGCCGGAGGTGCGGAACAAACTTTCGACCAAGATTGCCTTTCAATATTTCGTGCTGCCCTCGGCAGTGAACAATGACACGTTGCAAGTCGTGGTCAGTGATCCGTTCGACGCGGCCATGATGAACGCGGTGCGGTTTGATGCGCACAGTCCGGTGCAATTCGCGCTCGCGCCGAAAACGGAAATCGAAAAGGCGCTTAAAAAATACTACGGCGTCGGCGCCGAAACGCTGGATGAACTCGGCGAGGGTGAAGCGATGGAACTGGAAATCGCCGACGACAAGGAAATTACCGAGGACGATCAGGAGGCCAGCGTCATCAAGTTCGTCAACCAGATCATTTGGGAGGCCCATAAGGACCGCGCGACAGACATTCACTTTGAGCCGGCGGAAGACGAACTGCGGATTCGTTACCGGATTGACGGCATTTTGCACCAGACGCCGATGCCACCGCAGCTTAAGCGGTTTCAGGCCGCGCTCATTTCGCGCATCAAGGTGATGAGTGGCATGAACATTTCCGAAAAACGCCTGCCGCAGGACGGCCGCATCAACGTCCGCATCAAGGGCGAGGAAATTGACATTCGCGTCTCCACCGTGCCAACGGTCTATGGCGAAAGTGTTTCCCTCCGCCTGCTCACGCGCGGCAAAATCTTTTTGAGCCTGGACAAACTCGGTTTTGCCCCACAGGACGAGGTGATGATCCGCGAAATCATCGTCAAGCCGCACGGGATTTTTCTCGTCACCGGCCCGACCGGTTCGGGCAAATCCACATCGCTCTACGCATTTTTGAGCGCCATCAATTCCGTTCACAAACGCATCATCACAATTGAGGAACCGGTGGAATACGAACTCAAAGGCATCAATCAAATTGCCGTGCGGCCGGACATCGGCCTGACATTTGCGATGGGCTTGCGACACATTTTGCGGCAGGACCCGAACGTAATCATGGTGGGCGAGATTCGTGATTTGGAGACGGCGGAAATCGCGATTCGCGCGTCGTTGACCGGCCACCTGGTGTTCAGCACGCTGCACACGAACGACGCGCCGAGCGCGTTCACACGGTTGATTGACATGGGCATCGAACCGTTTCTGGTGGCCTCGTCGGTCGAGGCGGTCATGGCGCAACGCCTCGTCCGCACCATCTGTCCGCATTGCAAAACCGAGCAGAAAGTCGAGCGCGAATACCTGCAAAAAATCGGTTTCCCAGAAAAAGAAATTGACACGGCGAAATTCTGGCGCGGCGCCGGTTGCGAAGATTGCCGGCAACTGGGCTATCAAGGACGCAAGGGCATTTACGAACTGCTCATCCTGAACGAAAACATGAGGCCGCTGATTTTGAACCGCGCACCCGCCTCAACCATCTCGGCCAAGGCCATCGAACAGGGAATGCGCACACTGCGCACCGACGGTTGGAACAAAGTGAAAGGCGGGGAAACCACCATCGAAGAGGTTCTGCGCGTCACCCAGATCGAGGAGCACATGGAAGCGCTCATCGGCGACACCAAAACCGAAATGTGGGTCAAGGCATGAAACCAATTTTGAATCGCGAATGCCGAGTTGCGAATCCGCGCGCCGCGCGCCGTGGCAACGTTCCCGCCTTTAATTCGTCGTTCGCCATTCGCCATTCATAATTCCCATGGCCCGCTGGCAATATTGCAACATCCTTCATCTCGGCGCCGACGCGCAACGCCTCTGGCAATTCGACGCCAAGGGCGACAGCTTCACACTCAAACGCGAGCATAGCGGCGCACCCGGCGAACCATTGCCGTTTAACCTGGTGGCCAAATCGTGGCGCTCGCTGTGGCAACCCAAGTTGAACGTCGCGTGGCTGCCGCCGGAAAACGTTTTCCTCCGCCTCATCGAATTGCCCAGGAGCAGCTTCGAGGAAACACTGGCGATGGTGGAGTTGCAACTGGAAAAACTGTCGCCCCAGCCGGTGGCGCAAATCGTGTGGATGATCCACGTGCTGCCGCAAATGACGGGTGATTTGCAAACGGTCATTGTTGTCATCGCCGCCCGCCAGGCAGTCGAGGAATTTCTCGGCAAGTTGGAAGGCCAGGGCTATCTGGCCGACCGGCTCGAAGCGCCGATGCTCGACCAGTTGGATGTCACACCTCCAACCGGGGACGGCTCGCCGCGCGGAAGCGAGGCGGAAGCGGGTGCATGGATTTATCCCGCCGCGCTCGCCGGCCAAAACGTCGCGCTGGTGGCATGGTGGTCCGGCGGTGTGCTGCGGAATTTGAGTTTCGTTGTTCTGCCGCTGGTTGGAGACCGTGCCAAAAGCCTGAAGGACCAACTGGCCCAACTGACTTGGGCCGGCGAATTGGAGGGATGGCTGACCGCATCGCCAGCCTGGCACTTGGTGGCCGACGTCGCCGTTGCCACGGAATGGGAAAGCGCCCTCCGCGCTAGTCTGGGCGAGCCGGTGCAAGTGACACAACCGTTGCCAGTGGCGGAACTGGCCGCGCGCACTGCGCGGCGTTCAACCCAAATCAGTAGGCATGCCACGTTGCTGCCGCAGGAATTTTCCACACGCTACCATCAGCAGTTCGTGGACCGGTTGTGGCTGCGCGGCCTGGTCGCGGCCGGTGTCGTGTATGCTATTGGGGTCGTCACCTATCTCGGCGCGGTCTATATACTGGGCTACCGCACGCACGGTGTGGAGCAACAGGTTGCCAGCCTGAAGAGCCGTTACACCGACGCGCTGCAACTCAAGGCGCGTTACGACGTGCTCAAGGAACGGCAGGATTTGAAATACGCGGCGCTGGACTGCTGGAAAATCGTGGCCGAACAATTGCCCGCCGGGATTTCGCTGCAACGATTCAGTTTTGCCGACGGTCAGACCTTGTCCCTCAACGGAACCGTCGCGCCGGACCAAATCGCCCAAATCACCGATCATTTTTATGACGCGGTGCGAAAAGCGAAGCTGGACGGCCAGCCCATGTTCAAGTCTTCGGACGCCGAGGACCTGACCTATCACCAGCAGGGCGATAACGTGAGCTGGCGGTTCTCGCTCGCGCTCAGGCACCAGCAGGGGGAGTCGCCGTGAAAAAGTACTTCGCCCAATTGCGCCCCTTGGAGCGCCGGCTGGCGGTCGCGGTTTTGGTGGCCCTGTTTCTCGTGCTGAACTACGTTTTCGTCTGGCCGCATTTTTCCGACTGGGGCCGGTTGCAGTATCGCCTGGCTGACGCCCGGCACAAGCTGGCGCTTTACCGGACGACCATCGCGCAGGCAACCAACTACGAGGCGCAGGTCAAAAAAATGGAGGGCGAGGGCGGGATGGTGGCGCCCGAGGACCAGGCCATTAATTTCCTCCGCGCGATTCAATCTCAATCCGCGCGGAGCGGCGTCGGCATTGTCAGCATGTCGCGGCAGATGACCCGGACGAATGAATTTTTCGTCGAACTGGCGCAAAACGTCAACGTCATCGGCGACGACCAGCAACTGGTGGATTTTCTTTACAAACTCGGTTCCGACGCCTCCATGATTCGTGTGCGCGATTTGGAATTGCAGCCCGATCCGGCGCACCAGCGTCTCAACGCCAGCATCCGGCTCATTGCCAGCTATCAGAAAGTCTCGGTGAAAGCTGCTGTGAAAAATACAACCGCAAAATTGAAATGACTGTGAAAACGACCACGCTTATCCTGCTTGTGTTTTTAACCGGCTTGGGCCTCCAAGCGCAAACGCTGCCCGGCCGATTGCTCCGGCCGCCACGTCCCGGAGCCATGCCGGTCCCTCCCAGCGCCAACGCGCCCGCCGCGCCGCCCGCCGCGCCGCCCGCCGCGACCCCGCCCGCCGCGCCGCCGGCTCCCGCCGCTCCGGCGGAGCAGATGGTTCCCGCTGGGGATATCAACTTTCAAGGAGTGGACGTGGACCAGGTCCTTGAGGTTTACGCGCGTTATGTGGGCCGCACTCTTTTGCGGGCGGGTTTGCCTTCGGCGAAGATTGTGCTCCACACGGAGACCCCTTTGACCAAGGGTGAAGTGGTTCAGGCGTTGCAGGGCGTGCTGGCGCTCAACGGCATCGCGCTCGTCAACATTGGCGACAAATTCGTGAAGGCGGTGCCGATGGCGCAGGCCCGCCAGGAAGGCGAGCAGTTCAACACTGAGACCGCCGCCCAATTGCCCGACATCGGCCAATACGTCACGCACATCGTCCAGTTGAAATACATCAAGCCGAGCGAATTGGCGCCCGTCTTGCAGCAGTTCGCCAAGATTCCGGACGCGGTTTTCCCGATTGACAGCAATGGAATTCTTATCCTGCGTGACTATGCCGAAAACGTTAAGCGGATGCTGGAGTTCATCAAACAAGTGGACGTCGTTGAGCCGGAGGAATTCATCTCGGAGGTTGTTCCCATCAAGTACGCCTTGGCCGACGACATCGCCAACGCCTTGAACAGCCTCGGGAGCGGCGGCGGCTCGGTCACCATCGGCAATCGCTCCAGTTCCGGCGTCTCCCAGGGTCGCACCACCACCACCACGCCTATGGCAAATCCTTTCGGCGCCACATCCACCGGTGCCACGCCGGGCTATTCCCCGATGGCCTTGGGCGACCCCGCGCCAGCCAATACGTTCTCCGAACGGCTGCGGAATATCATCAACCGGGCGGCGGCGAGCGGGAACGAGCAAATTCAAATCCTGGGTCCGACCAAAATCATTGCCGACGAGCGCAGCAATTCCCTGCTGGTCTTCGCTTCGCGTCAGGATATGAAGACCATCACGAATATCGTGGCCAAACTCGACGTGTTGCTGCCGCAGGTGATCATTCAATCGGTCATCATGGATGTGTCGCTGAACAAAGGCTGGAATTTTGGCGTGTCGGTGGCGCAAAATCCGAAAAACTTCAGCGGTGGCACGCCGCCCAATACGTATTCCGGCGCCGGCGGTTACAACAACGGCCAGTCATTCCTTGATTTTGCAAACAATACCCTTGGCTCCAACGTGAGTTCGGCCTTCATTGGCAACAGCTTGGGGAGCGGACTCAGCTATTTCGGGAACCTTGGCCCGACTTGGAACGTGGCGCTTCAGGCGGCGGCCAACGACAACAGCGTTTCCATCATCCAGCGCCCGAGCGTTCAAACCTCGCAGGCCAAGCCGGCGTCGTTCTTTGTGGGCCAATCGGTGCCCTATCAGGAAAACACCTACTACGGCACCAGCGTTTATGGCGGCGGCACGTCCTATGGCTATTTGCAAGTTGGCATTGGGATGCAAGTCACACCCTATATTAATCCCAACGGCCTGGTCGTAATGGACATTCAGCAACAAATCAGCGACCTCGTCAGCAGCACGGGGCCGGGCGGCGTGCTGGCGCCCACCACAGATACCCGTACGATTAATTCCGAGGTGGCCGTCAAAAGCGGCGACACCATCATGCTCGGCGGGTTTATCAGCACGAACAATCAGAAGGGCAAGAACGGCGTGCCTCTGCTGGAAGACATCCCGTTACTCGGCGGTTTGTTCAGTAGTCGCACCAGCTCCAAGGCCCAAAGCGAACTGGTCGTGCTCATGCATCCCACTGTTCTGACCACACCCGAACTGGCAGCCGCCCAGGCCAAGGTAGAGATGAAAACCCTGCCGGGCGTCAGCCAGGCAATGGCGGAAGACGAAGCGGAAACGCGCCAAGTCGAGCTGAAAGAGCAAAAACGGGAACGCATCGAATCACGGAGGGCATCGCTCCAACGCGCGCCTCAAAATGACTTTGCGGGCACGAACGCTATTGCATTTCCCGGGTCGGGTGCGGCGACGGAAAATACGCCACAGCCAAGCGGAGCGGAACCGGCGCAGAATCAGTCAACGTCCTCGCATTCTTCATCCGGGGACAATTTATTCCAACCGGCAACACCGGAGGGTTTCGTTGAAACCAACGCGCCGGTACATCCCAACCAGTAGCGCCCATTTTTAATTTCATTTCAGCGGCAGTGCGTTGGTGTCAGCGCCATTGGAAAGCATCTCCTCCAGGCTGCGAATTGGGTGCAGCGGCAGGAGCAGGAGTTTGGGGACGTAAACCGGCTGGCTCTGCGGCTGCTGGAGCGTGCCGGTGATTTGAAATTCGAACAACTTGCTGACCGGCCACAAGGCGGTGCTGAGGAGCGGGCCAACCACCCAGGTGTCGCGCAGTAATTCGGCGGTGACGTGGGCGTTCACTCGGCTTTGCAAGTCCACCGTGCCACTGTATTGCAATCGCATCATCGTCGAGCGGATTTCCAGGTCGTCCGAAAAGATTACCCCGTTGGTCATGCCGAAGTGCGCCGAGGCGTCCGTCGCGCGACTGCTGCCCAAGCCGGGCATGATGGCGTTCAACACCGGCGATAAAATGCCAAAAACGGGAACGTCCCAAATCAATCCGTTGCGCAAGTCGGCCCGGCCATAGCCATTCCAAGTGCGCCAGTGTTCCGAGTTGGCGCTCGTCATTACGAATCGTCCGCTCAACACGCCTTCCAGATGATTGGTGGGCGACGACAAATCCAGGGCCAGCAGATGCACGTCCGCGTTTTTGATGTTGGCGGTAAACTCAAAATCCGCGCCTTCCTTGGGACGAAAATCGAAATGGGCAAAGCCATCCGCGTTGCCGCCGTAAAATGTCCCCGAAAGATT
>Ga0335077_10010062_pt1 | contig 11754 bp, 8 predicted proteins | sample Lox_Sample_31_FD_207151 | JGI IMG/M metagenome (GOLD analysis project Ga0335077, IMG submission 207151) | Soil microbial communities from Loxahatchee National Wildlife Refuge, Florida, United States - Lox_Sample_3.1 | ecosystem: Environmental > Terrestrial > Soil > Wetlands | place: USA: Florida...
CAATAGTTTGTTGCCTCGCTGCTAAGAAGTTCCTTCGTTCACATTCCGCGCGGGAGTAGCATAACCACGGCAATGCGCCGGGGTTCCATCCCGGAGATGACGGTTCGAAGCCGTTCCTCCCGCCCCACTTTCCTCAGTGACTCAGATTTTCTTAGTCTTCCACTTGCCGCGCTTGAACAAAACGGCACTGGCTGCGGCCATGGAGGACTCCGCAATAGCAATGGAGAAGAAAGCGCCATTCGATTTCATGCCGAGAGGAATCGCCAGGGCATAAGCCAGAGGAATTTCAAAGAGCCAGAAGCCGAAGAAGTTTACGATGGTCGGAGTGATCGTGTCCCCGGCGCCATTGAAAGCCTGCATCATCACCATGAAATAGGCGTATCCGAGATTGCCGTAACTTACGATTCGCAGGCAGGCCGCTCCCAGCGGCACAACCGCAGGGTCGTGAATGAACAGTCGTACGATTGGCTCGGCGAACGCGATGAAGAAGAGTCCTACCGCCCCAAGAAAGATCACGTTGTAGAGTCCAGTTCGCCACACCGCGGCCTCGGCGCGATCCGGCTTGCCTGCACCCAGGTTCTGTCCGACAAGTGTCGCGGCGGCGTTGCTCAATCCCCAGGAAGGCAGGATGACGAAGATCACGATCCGAATCGCGATGGTATATCCAGCCAATGCTGCCGCACCAAACATGCTCACAATGCGGACGAGTCCGATCCAGCTGGTGTGCGCAATGGCGAACTGCAGAATTCCTGTGAAGGACACGCGCAGCAGCTTCCAAAGCACGCTCAGGTTCACATGAATTTGCCGGGTGAGGATACGGATGCGCTCCGTCCCTTTCAGCAGGCGATAGAACTGATAAGCCACTCCGATGCTGCGCCCGGTGAAGGTCGCCAGTGCCGCGCCAGTTACGCCTAACTTCGGAAACGGACCCCATCCGAAAATCAGGCATGGATCCAGGACCAGATTGATGATGTTTGAGATCCACAGCAGGCGCATAGCGATGGCGGCATCGCCGGCTCCGCGAAAGATGGCATTGTTCAGAAAAAGAAGCAGCACGGCGCAACTGCCGCCCAGGCAGATTCGGGTGTAGCCGCTTCCGACCGCGATGATTTCCGGCGAGGCGCCCATCAGGCGCAGCAGGTTCGGCGCAAAGAACAAGCAGGGCAGGCCGATGGCGACAGACACGATCAGTCCGAGGACGATCGCCTGCACGGCAGCCACGGCCGCGCCTTCGTGATCTTTTTCTCCAATCCGGCGCGCCACCATGGCAGTGGTGGAGAGACTCAGTCCCATGCCCACCGAAAACACCAGGCTCAGCATGGACTCGGTCAGCCCGACCGTCGCCACGGCATTGGCGCCAAGTCGGCCGACCCAGGCCACGTCGACGACGGCGAATAGCGATTCCAGCACCATCTCCAGAACCATCGGTACGGCCAGAAGGAGAATGGCGCGGTTCAGGCTGGCCGTGGTGTAGTCCTGATGAGAACCGCGGACTGCCTCAACCAGTGAGGACCATAGTGAGCACTGCGGCTCGGCAGCGGCAGCTATCGATTCCATAACAGCCTTAGACTTTCTGCACCGTCGCGAAGACGCGCGAACGAGTGCAAGTTAGAAAATCAGTATTCGATCAGGGAAACCCGCCTGCTGGCGGGCGCTACAGGATGGCGATTTGGCGAGGGTTAAACATGTTGTTCTCTCAAACGAAATCTCTTGGACAGCGTGTCCCCAGACAGGAACGAATCGCTTGGTGGGTGATTCTACTGCAATGACGGTCTGGCTACCAGTAAAAACTACTTCTTCGGCACCACCAGTACGCGGGCCGAGATGGCCGAGTTCGATAGCGTACCACCCAGGATCAAGGCTCCGATGGGCGTGAACACGATTCCGCGGGTGTCGGCCCGGACATCGAAGGTATCGTCCGTGACCGTTTCCCAGCGATTTCCGTGCAATTCAAAGGCGAAGGTTACGGGCGAGAGTTCGGCGGGCTTGCCGTCCTGACCGAGTCCCTTGAAATTGTGCGGCGCGGTCGTGCCGCCGGAGAACAGAAAGCGGTGATCGTGTTCGCCAGCTCCGGCGATGATGCCAAAGCGTCCCGGGCCGGGGTGGGCCGGAAGCTTGCTCCATTCGATCTTGTTGGGGTCTTTATGATCGATCTTTCCCATCCAACACTCGTCAGAAGCTACATATGCGCCATTGGCGTCCTTCTTTGCTCCATCGATATAGACGATGGTCTCATCGGCTACAGCGCCGGCATGACCGAAGACAGGAGTTCCCGGAAACGGCGTGGCCTGGCTCCAGGTATTCTTCTCTACGTCGTAGAGCTGTACGTTGTTGACCGGCCCATTCTTCGACCGGCCGCCAACCAGATAGATCCAGCGATCGTGGACAACGCCGATGACGGCGCTATCCACGGGCACGGGAATATCGGCGGCGCGATACCAACTGGTTTCGGAGGGCAGGTATGCGTTCACATCGGCGACGGTAAACTCGTTGCCTTGGCCGTCTACGACATATCCGCCGAACAGGAAAACCTGCCCTTTCACGCCGATTGCCGACGCGCCCAGCCGGCCTGCAACGCCGGGAACGGCGCGACCCTGGCTCCATTTACCGCTCTTCAGCCGAAGAATAAAGATTTTGTTCGTGACGGAATCCCAAGTCTTTTTGGTGCCTATGCCCATGAGCGAATAGACCTCGAGTCCGCCACTCAATGAGGCGACGGCATTACCGGTGACCGCCTCGGGCATGGGCGGGATTTTCGGTTGATCGGCCGCCCACAACAGAACCACGCCCAGGACAGGGAGAAGGAACGCAAACGGTTTCTTCATCGCTGAGATATTACGTCTTCCGTGTCGGTTGCGGCAAAGAGGCTAAGGTGGGCACTATTCGACGAGTCCTTGCCGTACGGCGTGAATAAAATCTGTATAAGCGGGAGTCAGTCCCTTCTCCCGCATGTAACTGGCGATCTGGCCGCGATGATAGGAGGAATGCAGCAGGACATGCGTCAGGACATCCCCGATCACGCTTGTCCAATTCTCGCCTTTGCTGTTCTTGTAGGAGGCAGTCTGGGCCAGATCACCCGCGGTAATGAGTTTCAAATATTCACTCCACAGGCGCCGCAAATCGTGGGCCTCCGACTCGCAGCGTGAAAGGTCGAACTTCGGCCACACGGGCAAGCTTTGGGGCACCTGCTTCAGGCGCTCCATCCAGAGACGCTCGGCAGAAAGGATATGCGACATCAACTCCAGCGGACGTTCGAGGTCCGATCCGCTGGCTCGGATGGTTTTCAGAACTTCATGGTTCGCCCAGGCATCATAGGCAAACTGGCGCCGGATATGGTCGGCGATGTTCATTGGAATTCCTCCCGGAGAGCGAATCGTCGAGGTCGAAGCGTCTAAAGGGACGCTGTAACCATACTTTCACATTTTGGCGTTAGACTCAGAAGGTCCAAAGAAGCGTGAAAAGCCTCAGTCCAAATTTCAATGCCACGCAAAGCGCAGCCAGTCCCGAATAACGGGGTTCGCGGAGAAGGAGAGGAAGCCGCTATCGGCCGGGCAACTCATCTGCCCAGTTCCGAAGGCCGCCGGGCGGACGACCTTGCCCGCCTTCCGCTGAAGGCTTGTTTGATAGCGCGCGACGCCGCGTTCAATTTGCGCGATCTACTGACGAATTCTTCGCGCATGGCGTTTCTGGCGATCAAAGATTGTGAAAAGGAACTCGATCTAATTGAGCGCCACATTGATGAGCATCTACCGGCTGCGATCACCCGCGTAAATGAGACTCGGGCTCGCCAGTTGCTCACCAGTTTGAAATCCACCACCGACCTGGAGCGCATTGGAGACCTGGTCATGAGCGTGGCGTTGCGAGTGCAGGCGCGAACCTCCAAGATTCCCTCTTCGGATGTGCGCCAGCTGGTCGAAATGTCGTCCGTGCTGCGGGAGATGCTCGACCTGATTCACACCGGCTTTTCAAAACTGGATCTGGATTGCGCCCGCAAAGTGCTGCAGATGGATAAGGACATCGACCGCATTTGCCACGGGCTGTTTCAAAAGCATCTGGCAGAGACGGTGAGCCAGGGCGACACTTCGCACTTCGAAATCCTTCTCATGGCTCAGGCTCTGGAGCGGGCCGGCGATCACACCACCAACCTGGCGGAAGACCTCTACAGTCTGATCGAGGGCCGCAGCCTGCGGCACATGCCCAAAAAGAAAGCGGCAAACTAGGGCTTTCTCCGGTCACGCGGGGGCAGCGCAAATTCATCATTCATTAACCGTGGGGCAACATCCGCGCAACATTCCACCCATAGATTCGAGTTGTATTTTGGCAATCATTTCGTCGGACAAAACTTGTAAGAAGAACGAGCACGCTGAACCATGCATTTGCCGACCGAACCCTCCCCACGAGCAAGCACGGGTGCGACTTCTGCGCCGAAGCCGATGATTTTTGTGGTGGAAGACGACGAAGACATCGCCCGGCTCATTTCTCACAACCTGCGTACTGGCGGATTCGAAGTCCAGAGCTTTACCACCGCGGCATCGATAGTCGCAGAGGCTCTGCGTGAAATGCCGGCGCTATTTCTGCTCGATGTCATGCTCCCCGGCACGGACGGTTTTGAACTTTGCCGCCATATCCGCCAGAACCCAACGCTGGCAGCGTCTCCGATTATTTTTCTGACCGCCAAGACATCGGAGGCCGACCGCATCAAAGGCCTCGAACTGGGCGGCGATGACTACATCGTCAAGCCCTTCAGCCCCCGCGAACTGGTCGCGCGCATTCGAACTGTGTTACGCGGATTAAGGCACTCCGACACTGCGACTGAGGTGCTTCGTCTCGGAAACCTGGAAATCGACATTTCCTCGATGACCGTGCAGGTAGCAGGGCGCAACGTGCTCACCACCGTGCGCGAATTCCGCCTGCTTGAATATCTGGCAACGCATCGCGGCCGCGTCCTGACTCGCGATCAACTGCTCGATGCGGTGTGGAAAGAAACTCCCTTCGTCACGCCGCGATCGATCGATGTCTACATCCGTCGCCTCCGGGAAAAGATTGAGCATGATCCGCGCCATCCGGAATACCTCAAGACCCTGCGAGGAATCGGATACCGCTTCGAAGTTCCCAAATAAAAGCCAAACTCCTCCCAATTTCTGTTTTCGTCGCGAAGAACCTGCGCCGTCATTTATTCTGTCATTCCCTGATGGCGAACCGATCCAAGCCGCTGTGGAAGGCGGACGACCAGCAAGCACGCCTCGGCGAACTCACGGCCTCGTCCGGAGATCTGGCGAAAGATCATCCCTTGCGACGCGACGTGCGTTCGCTGGGCGCTATTCTCGGACGCGTCCTGATCGAACAGGCCGGACAAGAACTGTTTGAGTCGGTAGAAGGATTGCGCCGGCTCTTTATCGAGCATCGCGAGGCGGTACGGCGAAATCCCGAACATGCATCGACCTCTCAGCTCCTAGTAAAGGCGCGGGAGATTGTCTCGCAGATGGACCTGAAGCGCGCCTACGAGGTCACCAAGGCCTTCGCCATTTATTTCGAACTTACCAATCTGGCCGAGACGAACCATCGCAAGCGCCGCCGGCGCGCTGGCAAACTGGAGGATGATTACGATCCTTTGCCCGGCTCACTGCGCGGAACGCTTCTGCGGATGAAAAGTCTGGGTATCGGCGCGGAAGAAGCGCTGCGCTCCCTGCAAGCGATCCGAATCACGCCGGTCTTCACGGCACATCCCACGGAAGTGGCGCGGCAGACCGTTCTGCTGAAACGGCGGCGCATTGCGCAGGAGCTCGAGCGGTTGGACCGCCTTCCGCTGACGGCAGAACAAGCTCAGCAGAGCGAAGACAATATTCAGGCGGAAGTCACTTCTTTGTGGCAAACGGACGAAGTCCGCATGGCCAAGCCCACCGTGGACGATGAAATTCGTATGGGCCTGCGTTATTTCCGGTTGTCTCTGTTCGATACGCTGCCCAGGGTCTATGCGGAAGTCATTGGAGCTTTCTCGGCGGTTTACGGGCGTGGAGTGGAGGAGGCGTCGCTGCACGATCTTATTCAATTCGGCTCGTGGATCGGTGGCGATCGCGATGGGCATCCGCTGGTGAAACCGGCCTCCACTCGCGACGCGCTGGCAATGGCGCGGTCGTTGACCCTGCGAGAATACCTTTACGATGTGGAGTCGCTGAGCGATCGGCTGAGTTCTTCGCAGCGTCAGACGTGCGTTTCGCGTGAGTTGCTTACGCAGTTAAAACATTATGAGCGCACAAACAAAGGAGTCCATCTGGCCTGGGGACCGGATAATCAGGCCGAGAGCTATCGGCGATTTCTCTCTCACATTTATTACAAACTTGAACGAAGCATGGAGGACATCCCTGCTCCGGGGGCTTACGGCAGCGCAGCCGAGTTCGAGCAGGACCTTTTATTGATTCAAAACAGCCTGCTCGCCAATCGTGGAGAACGGCTAGCTCGGCTCGTTGGAGCGCTATTACGAAAGCTCCATACGTTCGGCTTTCATTTATATACGCTCGACATCCGCCAGCACGCGCGCGTTCACGCGCAGGTCATCACCGAACTTGGTTCGGGCCTGGACAAAGAATCGAAATCGGAGGCGGCTCAAGAACTGCTCGAAACTTTTCGAACCATCACCAAATTGAAGCAATCTTATCCGCCTTGCTCCATTCGCCAGTACATCATCAGCGGTGCGGAATCGGAGCAAGATGTGTTGTCGGTTCTAAGACTCGCGAAAGTCGCCGGAGTTGCAGTTGCAGGCTCGCCCGATGATCCCGGTCTGATGCCGGTGCCCTTGTTTGAGTCCGTCGAGACACTTCGCTCCGCGGCAGATGTTATGCGCCGCTTGTGGAGCAATCCCGAGTACAACGCACTGCTCGATTCCTGGGGACGCTGGCAGGAAGTCATGCTCGGATACTCCGACTCGAACAAAGATGGCGGCATGCTGACCAGCACCTGGGAACTCTACAAGGCGCACCGCTCGCTGCATCAGTCGGCGCATGAGAATGGCGTGAAGCTGCGACTTTTTCATGGCCGCGGTGGGACTGTCGGCCGCGGCGGCGGACCGACGCATTCGGCCATCCTGGCCCAGCCGCCAGGATGCTTCTCGGGGCAGATTCGTGTCACGGAACAGGGGGAAGTGCTGAACTGGAAATATTCCGACCCCGTGCTTGCCGAATGGAATCTTGAGTTGATGATGGCAGCATGCCTGGAGGCGCTGCACCGACCTGAAGCCGTGGAGTCAACGAATCCCGAATGGGAAGAGGCGGTCGAAGAAATGTCGCAGCAGGCGTACCGCGTTTATCGCCGCGATATTGCCGACAATCCCGACGTGCTTGAGTATTTCGAGCAGGCCACGCCGGTCAACGAGCTCGATGCGGCGCGTATCGGGTCGCGTCCTTCGAGGCGGACTAAAGGCCGCCGGCTCGAAGATCTAAGGGCCATTCCATGGGTGTTTGGCTGGATGCAAAGCCGGCATGCGGTGCCTGCCTGGTTCGGCATCGGGCATGCGCTGCAGCATTTTTCCAAGAAGAGTCCGGCACATGAACAGCAGCTGCGGCAGATCGCCAAGGGATTTCCGATGTTCTCCGATCTGCTGCGTAACGTGGAACTCGGCATGGCCAAGGCCGACCTCGGGATCGCACGCGAATATTCAGGACTGGTAAGGAATGCCACACTAAGGGAGCGGGTATTCTCCATGCTCGAAGGGGAATTCCTGCGCTCGCGGCGCATGATCCTTCGCGTCACCGGACAGCGGGAACTGCTGGCGCGCAACCGAGTGCTGGCGCGCTCCATCCGCTTACGCAATCCCTATGTCGACCCGATGAGCCTGATTCAGGTCGAGCTTCTGCGGCGGAAGCAGGCCGAGGGGGCAAGCTCAGAGTTGGAATACCCGCTGGGCGCGACGATCAACGGGATTGCCGCCGGCCTCCACAATACGGGATGAAGCCTGCGCCGCTCACCTGGCGCGAGTTCGTCCGTCTGTAGTAAGGTGTCGTCGTGTCGTTGTTCCTTTTCTTCATGGAACATCTTTGGCTCTATTCACGTAACTCACTCTGTCTCCATGTGTTCGAAGCACATCCCATTTCACATCGAGGATCTATGCCCATTTCACGATTCTCTGCTGCGCTGATTGTGTCCGCAGCCATGGTTTGTAGCTGTTTGGCCCAGTCGGTTTCTTCCCGGCAGGCGCGTCCCGCTTCCGCAAACTTCAGCGCGGACCAGACTTCGCCGCCAAAGCTGGAACACTTTGACCCCAACCTCGTCGATAAGTCACTCGACGCCTGCAATGACTTCTACAAATACGCCTGCCACAAATGGCTCACCGCGAATCCGATTCCCGCCGACCAGGTTTTCTGGAGCACGGGCAGCGGCCTGGAGCTTTGGAACGAGGGGGTGTTGCGCGACACTCTCGAGGCTGCGAGCAAGAATGATTCCAGCCGCAGCGCCAATCAGCAGAAAATTGGCGACTACTGGGCCGCGTGCATGGACGAAAGCGGAATTGAGTCGGCCGGTCTGGCGCCATTGAAGGCGGAACTCGACCGCATTGCCGCGATGAAGTCGAAAAAGGACATCACGCTCGAACTCGTCCATCTACACCATATCTATCCGGGTGCGTGGGAGCAGGGGGACAACCAGAGCCTTTCTCCACTGTTCGGCTTTACCGGACAGCAGGATTACGACGACGCCTCGATGGTTGTGGCCCAAATCGATCAGGCCGGTTTGAGTCTTCCCAACCGCGACTACTATCTGAACACCGACGACAAATCGAAAGAGCTACTCACGAAATACAAGGCGCACATTACCAAGATGCTCGTGCTGGCGGGGGAATCGGAAACCCAGGCAGCGGCGGGTGCCGGAACGGTCCTCGATCTCGAGACCGCGATGGCCAAGGCACAGATGGACAACGTGAAGCGCCGCGATCCCAAGAACATCAACAACAAAATGAGCCTGGCGCAGATTCGCCAGCTTGCGCCTTCGATTGACTGGGATGCCTATCTGAAAGCGGTGAATGCTCCGGCGAGCGATCACTACATCGTGACGTCCCCTGACTTTTTCCGCGCCGAAGAAAAGCTTCTGACTGATCGTCCCCTTGCCGACTGGCAGGCATATTTCCGTTGGCAGGTGATTCATCGCTCCGCGCCTTATCTCACCAAAGCGATGGTCGATGAAAACTTCGATTTCTTCTCGCATACACTGGCCGGCGCGGAACAGCAACTGCCGCGCTGGCGGCGTTGCGTCCATGCCGCGGACCGCGACCTTGGCGAGGCGCTTGGCCAAGCCTACGTGGACCGCGCCTTTCCGCCCGAGAGTAAGGCTCGTACGCTCGAGATGGTGCATGCCATCGAAACCGCGCTTAACGCGGACATTCAGGGTCTCAGCTGGATGTCTCCCTCAACCAAGGAACAAGCCGCAGTCAAGCTGAAGGGGATTGAAGACAAGATCGGGTATCCCTCGCACTGGCGGGATTACTCCAGCGTGAAGATCGTGCGCGACAGTTATTTGGCAAACGTTGGGCAAGCGTCTTCGTTCGAGTTCGAGCGCTGGGTGGCCAAGATCGGCAAGCCCGTCGATCGCGCGGAGTGGACGATGACTCCGGCGACGATCAATGCTTATTACGATCCCCAACTAAATACAATCAACTTCCCTGCCGGAATTCTGCAACCGCCATTCTTCGACCCCACGCAGGATGACGCCGTAAACTTCGGAGCCATCGGCATGGTCATTGGGCATGAGATCATCCACGGTTTTGACGATCAGGGACGCAAGTTCGATGCGCATGGAAACCTGCGCGACTGGTGGACCGCCGACGATGGGAAAAAGTACGATGAGCGCGGAAAGTGCATCTCCGACGAGTACACCCAGGAGGTTCCCGAGGCCGGCGCCGGAGTGAAGCAGAATGGGTTGCTGACCCAAGGAGAAGACACCGCCGACAATGGCGGACTCCATCTGGCGTTGAACGCGCTGGAAACGGAACTCAAGAAGAATGGCAAGTCGCTAGACGATAAGGGTCCGGACGGCTGGACCTATCGGCAGCGCTTCTTCCTCTCCTACGCATATTCGTGGTGCTCGAACGTGCGTCCGCAGATCGCGCGCCTGCTCGTGACCTCGGATCCGCATTCATTACCGGTTTTCCGCATCGACAACGTGGTTTCGAACATGGCGGAATTCGAGCAGGCCTTCGGATGCAAAGCCGGCCAGAAGATGGTGAGAGCCAACGCCTGCCGGGTCTGGTAATAACCAACTGTTGTGGGTGCCCCATGTCTCGCCGACTTTGCAAGGCATGGGGGTTCTCCCGTGATTTCGACCTTGTAGGTGCGTATGAGATACCCACCCTGTCTCGCAAAAAGCGCGAGACAAGGGTGGGACCCAGACATCACAAAATCACCGGTTAATATCTTCCTTGTTCTGCAATCGCTTGACGTAGTTCGCAAGGTTGGCCTTGTTGGAGTCGGGCGCTCCATCCAGGGCAACTTTGGCTTCCTTCACCGCATTGTCGAAGTCGCCTTTGGCGCTGTAGACGCGGGCCAGTGCGAGATGGGACGTCCAGTAATCAGGGAACTTTTTCGCCGTCGATTGAAAGATCGCCAAGGCCTCTTCCTGCTTCTTTTCGCCCTGCAGTTGTCGACCATAAAAATAGAGTTGCAACGCATTCGCCTTGTCGAGGGCCTGTTTGCGGAACGACTCTGCATCCTGAGGGCGTCCCATGGCCTCGAGAATCTTCGACTTATTCATCAGGTTGTCGTAGCGTTCTTCATTCTGGATCGACAAATCTTCGTATTTCAGCGCGTCATCCAGATTGATTTTGTTGGCGAGATAGTATCCGGCAGCATCGTCCCAGCCTTCCCAGTAGTACTGGTTGAGGCCATGCAACTGACGATGGATGTAGGCCGACACAATATCGTTGACGTTGACGTGCACCTTGAATGGAACTGCGACCTTCTCCCATCGCATGGTGATGACTGTTGAATCGGGCTTCACGTCGTCGAAGTCGTAAGTCAGTGCGTCGTGCACCTCCGCAGACTGGGGCTTGACGTTGACGCGCAACGCGTCTTCATCCTGCTGGTAGGTGAAGCTTCCCCACGATGTGGAGTTCTTCGAGAAGATCACGGTCCACTGATCCTGGCCGGGAATCATGTGCAGGCCGTAGGTGCCCTTCTCGAGCGGTTGACCTTCGATGGTCACCGGATCAGTAAAGGTAATCGTTGTATTCTCATTGGCTCCGGCGCGCCAAACCTGCCCATAGGGGACGAGTTTGCCCCAGATCTGACGTCCATTGGCGAGCGGACGATGATAGTTAATGGTGATGTTGGTGACCCCGATGCGCTGCATCACCGTAGCGTGCTGGCTGGCGCGGGGAAGATCGAGCATCAGGGTCTCCCCGGTGGCGGTTTGCGCATGAGCAAAGGCAGTGAACAACAAAACAGCGGGCAACAGAGTTAGCAGGCGAATCTTGTGCATAGGCATCTCCTTATTACTGCCCTTGTTTGGACTCAATGGGCAGCGGCGGACTTGCAACTTGGATTGATTTCTTGAAGAACCGAGCGCACGTGGATCGAAGTGCTGCTGGGCTTAGACGAATGGAGAAAAGCGATGTGAGCATGCAGAACGTCCTCGCTTTCGGCCAGCAACCAGAGCCAGGTCAGAGCGGCATTTTCATCCTTGACAATACAGCCTGCAGAGAGCACAATGTCTTAGGCGAATAAAAAGCGAAAGCTTGACAGCTCTCGCCTCCGGACTCCGCCCCGGCGTTCC
>Ga0335077_10010063_pt1 | contig 11753 bp, 12 predicted proteins | sample Lox_Sample_31_FD_207151 | JGI IMG/M metagenome (GOLD analysis project Ga0335077, IMG submission 207151) | Soil microbial communities from Loxahatchee National Wildlife Refuge, Florida, United States - Lox_Sample_3.1 | ecosystem: Environmental > Terrestrial > Soil > Wetlands | place: USA...
AGGGACACGTGACCATTCTTGGCAAGGCAGGAATCCAAAGAATCGACAACATCTCTGACAAGCCCTCGCTTAGCATTCATATGTATGGACTGGATATCGGCGCGGCGGAAAGGCACAGTTACGACCCAGCAACAGGCGGAATCAGCAAGTTCGTCTCAGGCTACTGTAACGTCTGCGCGACGAAGACTAGACCAGTCCCAGCTCATTCCACCAGTGAATACTCGGCGGGGGATGTGCGGAACCAATCTGCGGACGACTGAACTTCCACTCGGGTCAGTTGAGTCTTCATGAGACCGAACAGACCTAGAGCGGCTCTTTTTTCGAAGCGTTATTCAGCTCGTGCTTGGATTGCCCCGGCCGGGATTGGGGCAACCAAATGGATGTTATTTCAGGATGGTGCCTGGTTTCACCGGAAGGCCCGCTCGCTTGAATATCTGGGGGAACCGCGGATCGCTCCTCGCCTTTTCCAGCATGGGATTAAATCGGATAGTAGTGACGGCCAGGGTGTGGTCGTCGGCCGCTCTGAACATGTACTCGAAGAACTTGTCTGAATCTCCCAGCGCGAGATAGATGTATCCGGCTGACAATGACCGAGCCCATCCTGACGTGTGAGTGGTGTCCAACTTCTCGATCATCTCGTAGGCGGTCTTTGCGTGACCTGTCAGGGCAGCAAGTAGTCCCTTGTTGAGATAGGTGTATTCCAAGGTTGGTCCCAATCGCTCAAGCTCACTCAGATCCTTTTCGGCTTCTCCGTAGGCTCCGATGCTGGCATGGTAGTCGAACATAGCGCGATATGTTCCGTAGCGATTGAGATGCATGGTCTTCTTCCAGTGGTTCAAGGCATCTTCTTTCCTCCCTGCGTACAGATAGTATATCCCCAATAGTCGTACGGTTGCAGGAGAGAGGGGGTCCATTTGGTACGCTCTTTCCGCCGCTCTCACCATTTCTAACGAATCTCCGGCCACCCCGGATTCTTGGGCTTGCTGCCAAGCTGCCTCTGCTAGGTTAGGATTCAGTTCCAAAGCCTTGCGAAGCTCCCCCCGCCTGGCGTCGAGCGGGTCGTCCGCCATGAACATGATGGCCGCCAGCCTGGCATGCGCCTCGGCCAAGTTGGGGTTAAGCTCCAGCGCCTTCTTGACAGCAATCTTGCCCTGGTTGATGGCCTCCTCCCAAAGCATGTACCCGCCGTTTGCCAGTCTATTGTAGCATTGTGACATTCCCGAGTAAGCTCTGGCGAACTTGGGATCCCGCGTCACAGCCTGTTCGAACAGCGTCAAGGCGTGTTTCAAAGGCTCTTCGTCTTCAGAGCTAAGGAGAGCAGTCCCCTGTAAGAACATGGTGTACGCTTCGGTGTCCGTAGTGTCTCTTTCCTCTGGTCCCTCGCGAGAAGTCAGGACGGTCCCGGGAATCGACTCAGCGACCTTTTCAGCAATGTCGCTCTGGACGGCGAAGATATCATCAAGGTTGCTGTCATAGTTGTTGGAAAAGAGATGTCCCTCCGTGCTGGCGTCGATAACCTGAACAGTGACGCGGATCCTGTTCCCGGCCTTACGGACACTCCCTTCAACAACGGTTCCCACGTCCAATTGCTTGGCGATCTCGGACACCATTTTGTCCTTCTTCTTGAAGCTCATTACCGAGGTGCGGGCGATGACTTCGAGGCCTTTGATCTGGGATATTTTGCCGATCAACTCTTCAGTGAGCCCATCCGCGAAGAACTCGTCGTTTGGGTCCGGACTCATGCTCACGAAGGGAAGGACGGCCAAACGCTCCCTAGGCGCTTTGAGCTTCTGCTCGGCGACATCGTCCCAGGGCATGTTCATTTTGTAAACTTCGACTGGGGCAGCGACGTTCTTGAGCCCTTTGAGACCTAGAGTGGAAAGATGAAGATCGACCTTGTTCTGAACATGATCATAGACCTGTCGGGAAATGCAGACGCCGCCATCCTCGGCCAAAGGCTCAATCCTCGAAGCGACGTTCACGGCATCCCCAGAGATGTCGTTCTGTGATACTTCGACCTCGCCGAGGTGGACTCCAATGCGGATGTGAATCCTCTTCTCGGGTGCGAGGGAGAGGTTGAACTCCCTTATTGCCCTCTGTATGTCGTACCCGCACCTAACAGCATCCACAGCGTTTGGGAATTCGATGAGGAAGGCGTCTCCTATCGTCTTTACTTCCCTGCCGCTATGTCTAGCCAAGATAGGTCTGATGAGCTTCCTTTGCTCCTCAACAAGGGCAAGCGATAGGGCCTCGTTTCGTTGTCCTAGTGCAGTGTAGCCGACCATGTCGGTAAACATGATGGCGGCAAGTCTGCGCCCACCGTCGGTCAAGCGAAATGCTTGTCCGGAGAACCAAGTGATAAAACCATTGTTATGAGGATGAGACTCGAGGATGGCGAAACGTATTGGGATTCCGAACGAATGTTATTCATTGTCCCGGCCGTGATTGGATCATGGAATTCCGGGACTAAACTGATGAGGCAGACCCGGCACGACCATTCTTGCACCATCGCCTAATGAGACTTCGGTCAATTAGGTCATACACGTGTCGGAAGTAGCGGCAAACCCCAGACCAAAGATAAAAGCCAAGAAGAACTCGCATATGACCGGCGGCCCTTGCCAGGTGACGCATCATGAAAGGATTCTCAATCAGAGAACTTGGTCCGAAGACTTGGCCTGACTTCGTCAAGATGGTGGAGAAGCACAATGCGTGTGGGGCGGGTGCTGGTGCGTTGTCTTGTCTGACCCGAAGGGGAAAGGGACGGGAAGCGCATCGCGGAATAAGAATCTCGAGAAGAAGCTCGTTGGGGAGGACAAATCTCATTCAGCCCTGGTCTACGACGGGCAAGATGCGATCGGTTGGTGCCTCTTCGGGCCGCCGGCAGAGATTCCGGGAAGGATGGGCGCGTATGGAAGGCTTGGTCTGGCCCAGCCGGACTGGAGGGTACCCTGCTTCTTCGTAGACCGAGACAGGAGGAAGGAAGGAGTGGCGAAAGCCGCGCTATAAGGCGCGCTCCGGCTGATCGCCGAGAAGGGAGGGGGGGTGGTCGACGCGTATCCCTTGGATATCCACGGGAAGCCTTGCGGAAGCTCCTTCCTCGCCGGCGGAACGTCGGCTATGTTCGCAAGGGCGGGGTTTCACCCCGTCGTCAAGCTAGGGTCGAGAAAGCTTGTGATGCGAAAAGTCGTCCGCCAAAGGTAACATGCGCGGGAGCGTGCATTTCAACCACTCCTATCATTCAACCCGCCGAGCAAGATTTCCCACCTGTATATGTCGACAATTCGAAGGGTTCCGTCGCGAATCCAAGGATCTGCTGCCATCCTAGTTCGGATGGTTTCCTCGTCAAGGGCGTCGAAAATCAAGAGGGTTCTATGTCTTGACCCTTTCTTGAGGGGACCTCCCAATACGATGAACTTCTCAGCTGCAAGCGCGTCCATAAACACGGCGTGCTCCTTCCAGCCTTTCTGATCGCGCATTGGAAGTTTGGAATCCCAAGCGGGTCCTTGCTCATTTATCAACGCAAAAAGGGCCAAGCCGAACCTGAACTCATTGAGGTTCCGATGATTAAAGGGGTTTCTCGTCAGACGGGAAATCAGTGCGCGCTGGATTTTAGCATTGCTGATTAGCTCATACTGTCCCCTGATAGTCGAACAGAGTCCATTCTGCGCTCTGATTAGAGCTGCCCCGGCCGGGATTTGCGCCATCTAGTTAATTGCCCTGCCAGCTACCCTTATGTTGTTAGCGGGCGCTGCGCCCCACGCAGGGAGGTAGCCACTCCACATTGAACTATGACCACACTTTCATTTGGGAGAATCTTAGAGCGTCCTTTTCGGTGAACCGCTCCGTCGATGGGTAGACCTTCGACTTGATTAGGACTTGGCCGTCCGCCTTGATCCGTACTTCGAAAGCATCCCCAAACTTCCAACCCTGAGTAGCCCAGATGGAATGACCAACCAAGCACAGCGGACAAGACAAGAGAGCGCTGCCTTCCTTCTGGATGCGTCTAAAGACAGTTGTATAGTACCGTGCCGACTCATATCTGCTCACAAAAGTATCTGGAGGAGCTCCTTCCAGCTCGTACCGAAAGCTCTTGGCATACCCCGCCTTGACAAAGTAATCTATCACGCTTTGAATGAGTATCTTCGGGTCGTCCGACCGCTCGATAGCCCTCAGCTTGAGCAGGTAGTCGAGCATTCCCGTCCCAATACGGTCCAGGATGAGCTGGCCTTGCACCCCAAGTTGCTCATCTAGAGCTTTTGTCATGCCGTATAGAACCATCTCGTACAGCACCCAGTCCACCTTCTCCTTTCCCCTGGAAACGCTACTTTTGGGAGAGGCTCCTCCCACGAGATGGCGATTCGTCGGTGTCAGAATTTCGATGAGATTCGGAGGCGTGTGGGTCCCTCGCGCTGTTTTGGACTGCGGCGGGATCCTTGGACCGTATCCGTTTTTGATGAGAAGCCTTCTCAAAGACGCGGCAAACTCTCTCGGGCTGTCAGGGGAGGGGACCGTTCCGGTCTCGACCAGATACCGGAGCATTACAAACCCCATCCTCTCTAGAATTACTCGTCTTTGCTCTCCCATGTAATCCAAGCTCTTGTGTAAGCCATACAGGAGGGCGTCCATTACGGTCCGATCGATTCTCTTGTAGGTTACGTCGGGCACGCGTCTACTCACTTCAACTCACCTGCCTTGACATAGGCGTCGCAGAACTGAGCCATCTGGGCGACTACGTCCTTTCCCTCTTCCATTTCTACAAAGACCAAAGCCGCAGGCAGGCTCATGCTCCTGAGCTTCTCAGTTACTGAATGGCAGAATCTAGCGACAGATTTCGAGTCATTGTAAATCAAGAGAGTCGAAACCGAATCAACAAAAACGAATTTGATTTCCTTTTCTTCAGACATCATCTTCACCAAGGCTATGCAGAGGTCGGTGAGCTCGCGCATTCTGCCTAGATAGTGACATGATTCAGTTCTGCGTTCAGGTGTGTTAGTGATGGAATCGAGATACACTAGATTCCCAGGGGCCAGCCCACCCTTCTCGAATGTTCCCTGAAGGACGACATAGGGTTTGTTCAGGGTTATGTACAGACCCATCCCAAACCTCTCGGAGAAGTACTTTATTGCACTCATAACTCCCTCTTGATACACCACGGGATTCACACTCAGCAGGACGACGGGATTCTCTATGCTTGATGCCTGCCTGTTAATTAGTTCGCTTACGCTCAAAGGCCCGAGACTCCGTTCTAATCCTGTGTATTTCAGGCCTCCTAATCTACATTGCAGATGTCATGGTCAGGCGATACTCTCGATGCCCCGAGAACTCAAGAAATCGACCGTTCTATGACAAAATCCTGCCCCGGCCGGGATTTGCGCCAATTAGTAAAATGCCCTGAAAGAGCCACACCCGCATTAACAACTGAGATGTGGGTGATAAATCGAGGCTCGCTTCCCCTTTGCTGAAAAGACAACGCGCTGGTGCATGGCGCCATGGCAGGGCTTCACGCAAGCGGGTCAAATTGCCCGGCCAGTATTGAGGCGACTAGATGGATGCCATTTCGTTCGCGCCCACGGAAAGGCTTCAGAAAATCGAACCTATTTTGACTCTTCCCGAATCGTTCTCCCAAGAGGAGTGAGCGACATGGCCGAGAGATAAAGAAAGTATGTTGCAAGTATCGTCAGCAGACTCCCAATTACAGTCGCCACATCCGCGGACGGAACTATTGAGAAATTAACTAGAGCCAGGACGAACCAACCCAACGCAATTCCAAGCAGACGGATGTTCTTCTTCAGAGTCTGATCGGGGGTGCGCCGGGAAGCGATTATGATGACGACTGCGCCAAAGCCCAAGAGTCCTACGGCGACTATGAGGATTTGGAACATCCCGATCAAATCCCATAACGGCGGGGACGGAGCTGTAGATTCTGGGGCGGTGAAGGCAATGGTCCCGTAGACAAGGCTCCCTGCCATCACAACGTCTAAGGGGATTCGAACCTGCATCCAACCTAGTATGTTTCTGTGGAAAAAGTCGGATTTCATACCGACAATTGCCGTCCTGTCAACGAATGCGAAGCACACACCTATGATGGCCATAAAAGGAAGATTACTGATAAGCGACCCCGCAATGCCACTCGGCAACGGAATCAAGCCCGTGGCATTCGTCACGGCAATCACGACCATCAAGAAGCCAGACCAGAAGGCCCGGCTCCGATACGTAGGGTCCACGAAACCTTTCCGCATCTCAGCCACCCTTCCTATGCCGACGATGAGAATTGAGAGCTGGATGAGGCTTGATGCATCGCTCACGAGCTGGGCATAATCACTTGACATGAGGCACAACCTCCATTCCGGTGCTCGACACGGCGAAGCGAAAGTAACCATGAAGGGGCGGCAGTCCCAGCATCTTCTTCACTCGGAATAGAGGAGTGATGGCCAGCCCCTCCTCGTAGAGCCTCATCTCTATCACCCCGTCGAATAGCTGCTCCATGGTAGTCAGAACGTTCGGAGGATGCATCCCGTCCTCGGCGAGGGCGAAGAGGACGGAGTCCTGCTGCTTGAGCTCAGCGACAAGCTGGGACCAGTAATTGTACATTGACTCTAGAGGATTGAGAACTAGGAGTGGAGAAAGGACATCCGTCGCGACTCTAATGCGCCTCCCAACATTCCTCTTCACGGCCTCCTTCGTGTTGAATGAAATCGAAGTGGCGTCCCTGAGGTCGCACTTGATAGGTGACCCAGAGCTCGCGATCCACTCGGGGACCCTTTCCGTTCCAATACCACTCCCTTTCATGTCCCGCAGGACGTCTGTGACGGGTCTATGGGTGACGTAGAGACAGTAATCCCTCTGAACTAGTCCGGAGCGGACGAACCAGTAACCAAGAGCCTCCTTACCTATGCCCGGGGGCCCTACGACGAGGATGGCTGACTTGTCAGGATAACCGTCTTCGCCCAAGAGGTGATCCAGGGAAGGAACCCCGGTGGAGACCAAACGCACACTAATGTTCTACTATCGAGTTAAACCTATTTTGGGAGCCCTTGCGTGTTCGAAGCCCTACCGACATTCGGAAGACATGGTCTCATTCATGTGAAATTCCTGCCTCGGCCGGGATTCAAGCCTGCAGATGCGGGCCCAAGCACCCTCTGAATCGTCAAACCTCTGCCTGAACCCAGCTCGGGTCCTAGCCATTCGACTCTGGGCATAGGAAATTGAATGGGATGGTGGATTGTCCAAGCGGACTGTGCAATGAGTCACAAGTTAGAAATGTTGTTCCAGATTAGTGTGTAATCTCGGGAAGAGGGTGGCCGCATTCTTGCTCCCGATAGCAGCCCTGTCCTCAGGAGCAAAACCTGCGTAAGCTTCTATCCCGTTGATGGCTTCCGGAATAGCCGCCTCCGTGCCAAAGGGATAGTCCGAACCAAACAACACCCTCGAGTTGTCGCATACTGTACCAAGTGATGCAAAGACATGGGGCGATGTCGAAACCGCGGTGTCATAGTAGAATCTCCGGAGGTATCCTTCGGGACCATCGGGCATGTTCTCCTTGAATCTCAAGTATACAGACAGGTCTTCGGGGAGTCTCTCTTTCATTCCGGGAATTACAGATGACACCATCCCGACGCCGGTCGCTATGCCCGCGGCCGCACCTCCTAATCCTTGAAAGAGTGATGCCAAGAAGTCGACCCGCCCGGCGATGTAGGGCGTCACCCCACCTGCATGTGCGAGGATGAAGCGCACCTCAGGGTATCTCCTTGTCACTCCGTTGACAATCAGGGAAAAGGCTGTTCGTGTGGTGTCGAAGCAGACGTCCATCATCGCCTCTGGCAGCCCGAGGTGAGAAGATTCGATGCCGGGTGGCGTTGCTGGGTGAACGAATACCACAGCCTTGCGTCGGTTGAGCTCTGAGAACACTCTTTCGAAACGCGGGTCGCCGAGGTAGTATCCGTCATAGTTCGACATCAGCACGACGCCATCGAGTTTCAGATTCTCGAGTGCGCGCTTGAGCTCGTCGATCGAAAGGTCGATGTCAGGAAGTGGCAGGGTGGCGAACGCGCCGAATCTCGTCGGATGATCGGCGACTAGGTTCGCAGCGAAGTCGTTCATTCTTCGAGCCAAATCACTCGCGAATGGGAGCGGGTCAGGAATCTGTTTGAAGTAAACCCCTGGAGCGGAGATTGAAACGACTGCCGCTGATATCCCGTACCGGTCCATGACATCGATTGACTTCTCGGCATTCCACTTCGGGAATCTTACTCCCAATGCCTTCTTCACACCTTTCTCTTCGAGGCTTTCGACATATTCTCTTGGTACAATGTGGTGGTGGGTGTCAATCAGACCTCTTGTAGAGGCCACGGTCATCTGTCCCTTCCTTGTGTCACCCTGGGCTCCTCTCGTCTCTCAAGCTCCCGGAAATCGACGAGTAGGGCCCTGACGGACCTCTTCCAGTACTCTTCCAAGTCTGCTTCGCTCCGGCCAATCACCAGTTGGGACGCGATGTCAGAGTAGATGGCTGTGAGGATTCGGGTCGCCAGGTTCACGTCAATCTCCTTCCTGATTGCTCCAACGCTTTGCTGGCCTCCCAGAAAGGCAGCCAGCGCCGCCCTCTTCGCTTCATAGATCTCCCTGTTCAGGTTCTTGATGCCGTGGTCATGCGAAGAGAGCGCGGTTACCTCAAGGGCGAGATGTAACGAGCCCTTAGCTTTGACCATCGCCCGGTAGTTCGCATCCAGAGTCTCGAACAATCCCTTCCTTGGGTCCGCAAGCGACGACTCGGTCCATCTCCTGCTGGACTCGGAGATTTCCTTCAGAAGCTCTTCCTTGCCCTGGATGTATTTGTAGAAGGTCGGCTTGGAAAGGCCAGCTTCCGCTGCTATCTCGTCGACCTTCGCCTCATGGTACCCTCGCGCGGAAAAGACTCTGAGAGCCGCCTCAACAATCTTGGACCTGATTGCTTCATCGTATCCCGGAAGCACCTTCGGCATTTCAGAACACCCGCTCCCTTGTGGGAGCAGCTAATATGCTTGACTCTAAGTTAAATGTTACTGACTCCGAGTTAATTATTCCGCGTAGCAACAGACTCTATGAACATGAAACGCTGTCAAATAGGGAGAATAGGACCCCGTCGTCGCCAGGTATTTCTACTCAGGCAATCGAGCGGAGTTCATTCAGAGCTTGGATTGCCCCGGCCGGGATTTGAGCAACCAGATCGATGCTCAGCCTGAAATTCGTAATTCCCCTCCCTCCATCCCGACTGACTTGTGGAATACTTGACTCAATGAGCATGGGGGTTTTCTTTTCTGTATTCGTTTAGCCTGTTGTACAGATACTCAAAGTGCGAGAAGAAAAAGGGTTCTCTCATTGTCTCTCTCATGCGCTTGATCATCGGTTGGATAGGCGCCCAGAGACTGACCAATGTCGGACCAAACAGACTGTTCACCAACTCTATGTCTATTAGGTTCTGTTCTAGCAGCACGCCAAGCCCTTCGAAGATGATTGCAATCTGTGTGACACCAGTCAACTTTCCCTCAGAAAAGTCTAGATTCTGCGACCGTAGTTGGCCTATGCTGTAGATTGCTTCGACCATCTCTTTGCTACCGAACCTGTCGTATACTCTCATAATCACGTCTGTCCTCCTCGTCCGAGCCAAATGACGCAGTTCCATTAGCGTGAAGACCAGACCCACAACGACGCTAACTGCAACGACTGCTGCCGACGTGGTTGTGATGTCTATCAATCGATTAAGAACTCAGCTTGGTCGATTAGGTGCGACCCCCATAAGACCGGAGGACGTTTCTCATTCCTGATAGCGGAACACCCAATGTCCCGAATTAGCCTCGGCTAGTCAAACAGAGTTCAATCTGAGCTTAAACGTTGCCCCGGCCGGGAATATTAATCCTCGGGTGCAAATCCCCGGCGGTACCAATGCCCTGGTGCTCTGCGGGTTCAAATCCCGGCCACCGTACCTAACTCTTCGGGGATGGTGCACCTCCGGGTATGATGCGCCAGACCTTGGCGAGTATGATTCGCCAACCCGGGTGCTTGCCTTGATTAAGCGAAAATCGATGCCGGTCCCGAACCGGTCATAAACGCACTCTCTTTATTATCAAGGCAGGGTCTCTATCACTGTCAGACACTATGTGTACGGTATCAAACAGGCCTTTGGGATTCGCTTTACCTTCTAATCGAATCGAAAAGCAGGCCGGTGGGGCTCGTCAATCGTCCTTGACAGTAAATCGGCCCCCAATGAGCTAGGTCGGTGTTAGCAGCTCTAGGTTTGAACATACGGGCCCAATCCCGCAAGCATAATCGGATGGGATCACCTATCGTCGAGCCTTTTCACCAGGAACTGACGTTGCTAGGAGTTGCATAGGTTCAGCTCCGCGGTACGGTCTTAGGACCCGAACTATGGTCCCTATTGCCGGTGCGGCCAGGCATAGTTCCCGGCGCAAATTCTATCGTTACGAGATCATCTTCAACCTTAATCAACGGTCTGACTCCGAGGACAGATTCCACGACTTGGTCGCAGTATTCTCCCAGAAATCCGGACCATTTGCGCCCGTGCTCGTGGGTCAAGACTAGCTTCAAGTCCGGAGCTTCCCCCGAGATGTTGAGGTCAAACCTGTCGGAGAATGCCCCAGCCGGCTCGAAATACTTTGTAATCAAGTTGTCAAGTGTTGGTGCTATATTGAAGAAAGCAAAATCCCTTTTGACAATCTTCGGACCAAGACTCTTCGCTAAATCTACTAGGTCTTCGTTGCTTGCTTTCTCTATTATCTTCTCGAAGAACCCTCTTTCGAGGGTGACGGAGTGATCATAATCCGCCATTCGATCGAAAGCAAGGTACCTCTCCAACACTCGATTCACCAGGGCATTTACTGTAGTTCCTTGGCGTCTGACTTCTTTCTCTAGCTCGTTGCTGAGGTCAGAAGACACCCTAATGCTGAGATGAGAAAAGTGCCTCGGGTTCTTCGGATTTTGCGTAAACACAATTGGCATAGGTTGTGTAAAAACGTATCACTTTGTGGCACAGCTGTTCATATGCGGGCTTGGGTACGGAATAGTCGTGAAGAAAATTATCGTCTACGGTTTCTTGGCCATTTCTTTGTTAATTGCGACCCCCCTAGCCGCGGTCTTCGCTACTACAAACTCGGCCTCAGACACGGTGAACGGTTACACTGACAACGTGCAAGTCTCTGGAACAGTGAACGGCGGTACAGTGACCGGATACAGCTTCCTGAGCACAGGTTCCTGTACTTCCGGGACAAACCATTGCACCGCCACGGGTTACTATGTTTCAATCTTCACATTGGAGTACTACACAATAAGTGGCACCAACCATTGCAAAACCAGCTGCTTGGGATTCGATACCTCGGCGTCTTCTTCCTCAAGCACTAGCGTTCAGGATTCTTGGGCTCCGGGAACAGGCGCTGCTAGCGAAGCCTATAATGAAGGGACGGCAGGCTACACAACTTCAGGCAGCTACACAGCGGTCACCTCATTGATTGACGCTGGACTTCCTTACAACTAGCGTTCAGTTTCGGACGAGTCAGCACCAAAGAGACGAAGCAGCCGAGCTCTGGTTCGAGTGGTAGGTCCGCCACCGGCGTAGAACTCGGCTCTCCCACATTATGAAGGAATAAAAGTGAGAATCTTTTCTCTTTTTGAGGTGTCTGGGAAGAATGCCGCGATGGGAGTCATGAGTGAAGAAGGCGATGGCCTTTAGGGATTGTAAGCGCAAGTGGAGCTCGCTCTTGGCT
>Ga0335077_10010066_pt1 | contig 11753 bp, 10 predicted proteins | sample Lox_Sample_31_FD_207151 | JGI IMG/M metagenome (GOLD analysis project Ga0335077, IMG submission 207151) | Soil microbial communities from Loxahatchee National Wildlife Refuge, Florida, United States - Lox_Sample_3.1 | ecosystem: Environmental > Terrestrial > Soil > Wetlands | place: USA...
CCGAGTTCGCGCCCGAGCTCCCCCCCTCCTACCGGGACTGCGAGCACGTGTTCTTGGGGAACATCGATCCCGACCTGCAGCGCGCGGTGCTCGACCAGGTGCGACGCCCGCGCTTCGTGGGTTGCGACACCATGAACTACTGGATCACCACGAAGCGCGAGAGCCTCCTCCGCACGCTCGAGCGGGTGGACCTCTTGTTCGTGAACGACGCCGAGGTGCGCCAGCTCTCCGGCGAGCACAACGTGGTGAAAGCGGCGGACGCCGTCCTGCGCATGGGGCCGCGGGCTTTGGTGGTGAAGAGGGGCGAGCACGGGGCCCTCCTCTTTTCCGGGGGCGAGGTCTTCGCCGCTGCCGCCGTTCCGCTCTCCGCGGTCTTCGATCCCACCGGCGCGGGGGACACCTTCGCCGGCGGGTTCATGGGGTACCTCGCGGCCGCCCCCCGATCGGACCCGTCGGTCCTTCGGCGGGCCATCGTCCTCGGGAGCGTCCTCGCCTCCTTCGCGGTCGAGGCGTTCTCGCTCGACCGGCTGCGCACCCTCACCCCCAAGGAGATCCGCACCCGGTACGCCCAGGCGCGCCGCCTGGCCGCCTTCGATGACCTGGAGCCGGAGGCGCTCTCGGCCCCGACCGGCGGTTGACGCTCTCGCGGGTCGGCGGCTACCATGCCGCGGCCGGACGGCCCATGCGCATCGGGATCCTGTCGGACATCCACTCAAACCTCGAGGCGCTCACCGAGACGCTCGCCGCCGTCGAGAAGCACCGGCCCGACACCCTCATCTGCCTCGGCGACGTGGTAGGCTACGGGGCGAGCCCCAACGAATGCTGCGAGGCCATCCGCAAGTCGTGTGCCGTGACCCTGCTCGGCAACCACGACGCGGCGGTGGCGGGCCGGATGGACTACAGCTTCTACTACGACGCCGCCCGTCACGCCCTGGACTGGACCGCCGGCCGCCTCTCGCCCGAGCACCTGGACTGGCTCCGCGGCCTCCCCTACCTGCACCAGGAAGGGGGGATCGGGTTCAGCCACGGGAACCCTGTCGATCCCCCCGCCTTCGAGTACGTGTTCGCCATGGAGCAGGCCTACGAGCTCTTACCGAATCTGCGGGCCCTGCCCGAGGTGAGCTTCGTGGGCCATTCCCACCTCTGCAAGACGTTCGCGCTGCACGGGGAGGACGAGGTCCACGAGGTCTTGGCCGCGCGCTTCTCCCTGCGACGCGGGTACAAGTACGTGGTCTCGGTGGGCTCGGTGGGCCAGCCCCGAGACTGCGACAACCGGGCTGGCTTCGTCCTCTACGACAGCGCCAGCCGGGTGGTGGAGTTCCACCGGATCCCCTACGACGTCGAGTCGGCGGCGCAGAAGATCTTCGACGCCGACCTCGCCCTCAACTTCGGCAAGCGCCTGTTCCTCGGGGTCTGACCCGGCCTTAGACGAGGCTCAGGTGAGTCCCCAGCCGGTGGACGGTCACCAGGCCGTCCAGGTCGAGAGCCGCCACCGTCAGGTCCGCGGTCACGGAGAGGAGCGCGGCGGAGACCCCGGGCAGGGCCCCCACCCGCTCCCCGGTCGAAAGGGCATGGCAGGCGATGCCGTCCCCGGCCACGAACAGCGCCCCCCGCGAGATGGAGAGCGGGCGCGGGCCCCGCCAGGCGGCCTCCGGGGCGGGACGAGACCAACGCGGGCGCCCGTCTCGGTCCAGGGCGAGCAGGGCCCCCTCCGCGTCGCGCACGATGAGCAGCGAGCCGGAGGAGGCGATCGCCGGCGCGCCGGCCAGGGGCGGTGCAGAGGTGAAGACGAGCTCGCCCCCCCGGTCGAGCACCGTCACCGCCGGATCGCCGGCCACCGTTCCCGGCACCGCCAGGCGCCGTCCAAAGGGGCAGGGCGCCCCGGAGGGGAGGAGCTCCAGCGCCGCCTCGAAACGCCGCACCCCCGTGGCCGCGTCCACGGCGAGGAGGACCGTCCCCGACGCGGTCTCGCACGAGGCGACACAGGTCTCGCCCCAGGCCGCCGGCGCTCGAAGGAGCGGGCCGGGCGCGCGCACGCGCCAGAGGAGGCGCCCCTCTGCATCGAGGCCGTGGAGGAAACCGGTGTCCGACCCCACCAAAAGCACCGGGCCGAACCCGACCGCCCAGGTCCTCGAGGCCCCCGGGGCAGTGAACCGAAAGGCAGTCGCCCCCGAGCGCGGGTCGAGACCGGTCACCGCACCCGGCTCCACGAGCGCCATGGGCCCGCCCCGGAGCACCGCCGCCTGGGAGAGCGGTGCGGCCGGAAGGGCTCGCTCGAAGCGGCGCTCGCCGGTTGCGGGGGAGAGCGCCCAGAGTCGCTCGGCCCGCGACAAGAGAACCACCCCGGGCAAGAAGGCCGCCATGGTCGCGCCGCCGGACCTCCAGAGGGTCTCTCCCGAGACCCGGTCGAGACAGGCCAGCCCATCCCGCCCGGCGGCGAGGACCCGACGGCCGCGAACGGCGAGAGCCACCGGCGATCCGACCTCGGCCGAGGCGACCCGCAGGAAGCTCAAGCGTGAGAGCCGGCCCGGCCCGAGGGGCCGACGGTCCACCCGCAGGTCCGCGGCCGCGCGGGCGGGAGCCCACTCGCCGCTCGTGCGGGGGAGATCGCCACCGGAAAGCTCCTCCAGCTCGACGATACGGTCGGTGGCCGAGGACTCGAGCTCGGTCAAGTGGCCGTTCTCGGCTTGTCTCGGGTTCGAGGCCCGCGAGAGGCGGCAGAAATCGAGCGCCGCCTCCAAGAAGGCGCGCAGGAGGGGCAAGGGCGCGCAGGGGACCCTTCGGCCATCGATCCGCGTTCCCCCGCGAGCGAGATCGAGCGCGAGGGTCCGCACCCCCCGCCCCGGGCGCGCCAGGGCGATCTCCGCGCCCGGTTCCCTCCGGCGGGCCGCGCACAGAGCCCGGTCGGCGGCGGCGGTCAGGTCCCGGAGCGCGAGGAACGGGGGACCGGCGAGGGAGAGGAGTTCGCGCCCGTCGCCATCCCGCAGCACCACCCGCCCCGGCACGAGCAGGGAGCCGAGATCGGGACGGCCCCCCTCGTAGGACGCGAGGAGGCCGTCGTGATCCTCGATCTCGACGGCGCACCCGAGCTCTCCCGGCCGCGGCCCCTGGCTCTCCACCGTGGGCTCGGGCGGCGTGCCGAAGGGACTCCTCGGCTGAGCCCGGGAGAGCCTTCGGGCCGCGGCGCGGAGGGGTCGCACGTCCCGGTCTGCCCCGGGAACCGCCGCCGCAAGGTCCCTGCAGAACCCGGCCGCCGCTTCGAGCGCGGCCGCGGCGAGGGCGTCCACGTCGACCTCGACGTCGCGCGCGAGCAGGCGCGAGGGCCGCCCGAGGGCCACCACCGTGAGGAGCGCGCTCGCCCCGCGCCGGCGCAGGACGAGCTCGAGGCCCCCGTCCCGAAAGACCACCTCCGCGTGAGACGCTCCCCCCACCACCCGGGCGATCGCCCGCAAGAGCTCCTCGAGCGACGGAAGGAGCGGCGCCTCGGCCATACCCGCGGCGATGTCGATCCCGTCCACCTCGATGGCGAGGGCGTCGGAGAGCTCTCTCGCCGCGACGGACCGCGCCCGAACGTCATCGGCCTCCCGGGCGGCGGCAATGCGCGGGTCGTCTCGCCAGCTGCCGCCCGTGCGGATCCGGATCATGCGATCCAAGAATCGCCGGGGAATCAGGTACTTTCAACGTTGACAGGGGGAGGGGTCGGCACGAAGATGAAAGCCCAAAGGCTTCTCGCCGAGACGGCGGGTGCTTTCAGCCTTGTCACCTATATACCTACAGGCACGTACATGACCTTCACCGAAGCCGCCATCGAGGTCCTGCGGCGCGAAGGGAAGCCACTCCACTTCAAGAAGATCGCTGAGATCGCCGTGCGGGAGAGCCTTCTCGACCACGTCGGGAAGGTTCCGGACGACACCATGGCCGACCAGCTCACGGCCCACTGCCGGCTCCCCCACGAGGACAGAAAGCTCATCCCCATCCAGAGCGGCACCTTCGCGCTGGTCGAGTGGGGCATGGACGAGAACCCGGCGGGGCTCGAGAACCTGATCGAGACTCCCCCCGAGCCGGAGGTGCTCTACCGCGGGCGCGAGCGCCACCCCGTCCCCTCGAGAGAGGTGGTGAGGGGCGGTGGGCGCTCCGAGAGCCGCCGCCGCCGCGAGGAGGAAGGCGGGCGCCCGCGCCGGTTCCCGCCCCCCGCGGAGGTGGCGTACGAGATCCTCGCCGGTTCCGAGCGGCCGCTCTCCCTCGTGGAGATCGCCGCCCAGGGCGCGGAACGCCTCCTCATGCCGGACGCGTTCGTCCGCGACAACAATGCCCTCTGGGCGGCGCTCCAGGAGGACAACCGGCGGCGCGAAGGGAGCGGCCGCCATCCCCTGTTCCAGGTGGAGGGCGAGACCGTCGCCCTGGTGGCGCAGCCGGAGCCGGGCGAGAAGCCGCTCTCCGCTCCGGCGCGCCCGGCGCCATCCGCCGCCGAGGTCCGCCGGGCCGGGCTCGCCTCCCTGCGCCGTCGCCTGCGCGAGTGCGACCCTCCCACCGTCGAGCACGTCGTCTGCCGGCTGCTCGAGAAGCTCGGCTTCCACGACCTCAAGGTCGCCAAGCGCGGGCGCGAGCACGTCATCTACACCGCGCGCCGGCGCATGGGGGTCGCCGAGGTGCGCCATGGGATCCGGATCCTGAGGACCTCGGTCGAGGTGGGGCGGCGCGACGTGGCCGAGCTGAGGCGCGACCTCGGCCACTACGGTGCACAGATCGGGATGGTGGTGAGCGCGGGCGAGGCCGCTCGCGAGGCGCGCGGCGAGGCCGGTGCCACCGGGCAGCTCCCCGTCCTCCTCCTGTGCGGCGAGGCGCTGGCCGAGGGGTTTGCCGAGGCCGGGGTCGGCTGTACCCAGGTCCTCGTCCCCGAGATGGACGAGGCCTTCTTCCGGAGCGCGGCCGAGGCCGCCGAGCAGGAGGAGGCGGCTCGGCGGGCGCGGCGCGAGGAGCGCGAGCGACGGGAGCGGCGCGAGGGGCCGAAGCGCGACGAGCGAGCGCCCGAGGGGGCCAAGACCTCGGCCGAGCCGCCGTGGCCCGGGGAGGCGGCGCCGGCCGAGGCCGCCGCCGCGGTCCTGTCGCAGGAAGTGGATGCCTCCACCGTGGAGCTCGCCCCGGAGGAGGGGGACGACGAGGGCGAGGAGGACGACGAGATCGAGGTCTTGGCCGTGTCGGAGGACGCCTCGCCGCCCGCCGAGGGATCGGCGGGCGAGCCGGGGACCCCGCCCGATCGGCGACGTCGCCGACGACGCCGGCGGCGGCGGGGCGGCCGCGGGCGTGGCCGCGAGGCGCCGAGCAGCCAGGCCACGGGCGGTGAGCCGGGGGCGAGCCCGGCGGCCGCCTTGGCGAGCCCCGAGCCCGAGGCCCCGCCCGCATCGACGCCGAGCCCCGGGGCCGAGGGCGGAGGGGGAGGCGGAACTCCGCAATGACGGGGCCAGGCCCCGTCGCTCTCTAGGCGTCGCCCATGCGTCGCATCCTCGCCGCCCTCCTCTTGGCCTCCTCGGTCGCCTGCAGCCGCGGCGCGGCCCACGTCGTCTCCCTGCACGCGTCCCCCGGGGTGCACGAGGAGGGCCTCTTGGCGGTCGGGATCGATGCCGAGGTGCTCGAAGGCCTCGCCTGGGACGGGCTCGTGGAGGCGGGGTTCAAGGCCGGCGAGGGCCCCCGGGCCTACCGGGCCCGGCTCGAGGTGGTCTCGGCACGGCGCCGCCTCACGAGCGACGGCGCGGTGGCGGAGGTGGCCGTGAACCTCGAGCTCTCACCGTCCGGCGCCACGCCGGGCGGGGGCGAGCTGCTCGAGACCGGGGTGGGTTCGACCCCCCTCATCCCCGGCGCGCTCCGCTCCGCCTTCCGCGGTGCGCTGTGGTCCGCGGTGCGGCAGGCGTCCTTGGGCCTCTCCATCGCGGTCCGGGAGGAGTCGAAGTCCTCGGAGAGGCTCGTCGGGGACCTCAGGTCCCCCGACCCCCGGGTTCGGGAGCAGGCGATCCGGATCCTCGGGGACCGGCGGTGCCGGGAGGCGGTTTTCGCCCTGGTGGAGCGGCTCACAGACCCGGAGCCGCTCTTGGCCGAGCGGGCGGCAGGGGCGCTGGCGCAGATCCACGACGAGCGCGCGGTGGGCCCGCTCATCGACTACTCGCGGCGGGGAGACGACGCCGAGGCGGCCCGCTTCGCCCGGCTCCTCGGCGACATCGGCGGGAGCGAGGCCCGCGGCTACCTCCAGACCCTGGAGTCGGGCCACCTCGACCCGCGGGTCCGAGCGGCGGCGCGCGAGGCCCTGAAGGACCTCGACGAGCGCGAGAGGGAGCAGGGCCGGCTCTCCGAGAAGGCCGGACTCCCGGGGCCGCCCGGGGCCGATTCCGGTAGGATGGAGCGATGAAGCGCGCCCCTCCGCCCCTCCTCGCCTTGGCGCTCTCCCTGTCATGCGCCCACGCCCCCGAGGCGGCCGAGCCCGCTCCCGCGCACCCCTCCGCTCCGGCGGCGGCGCCCCGGGCTCAGGGAGGAGGAATCGCGGAGTACTTCCCCCTCGCCGTCGGCAACGAGTGGGTCTACGTGGACGAGTCGCCCTCCCTTCCCCCGAACCGGCGGGGCGTGCGCAGGACGGTGAGGATCCTGGACCGGACCACGGACGGGTACTTCCGCGACAACGAGCGCGGCGAGCTCCGCGTCGAGGGCGACTGCGTGCGGGACCGGGTGCGCAGGCTCCTCTGCCAGCCCCTAAGCCCGGGCGCGAGCTGGAGCTCGATCGTGTCGGTGAGCTCGACCGAGCGGTACGAGATCGCCTCCACCGACGAGTCGGTGGAGACTCCGGCGGGACGGTTCGGTCGGTGCGTGCGGGTCCGCGCTCACAACCGCGCCACCCCCACGACCGATCAGGTCCTGGAGATCACCTACGCCCCGCGAGTCGGACCGATCCGGATCGAGACCTACGTGGTGGTGGGGGGGCGGGTGACGCCGCAGGTGAAGGCGCTCCTCGAGTCCTACAAGGTGGAGGCCCGGTGACGAGCGGAGGTTCGTCAGAACGGTCCGCCTTCGCCCAACGGTCGAGCCTCGCCCGCCGACGTCCCTGCCCGGGCCGCGCCGGCCGGTGCCCCTCCTTTTAGAGAAGGGGCAGGCGATGGTGAGGATCGAGATCCGGGTGATCTACGGCGACACCGATCGGATGGGCGTCGTGTACTACGCCAACTACCTTCGCTACTTCGAGTCGGGCCGCAACGAGTTCATCCGGTCCCGGGGCCTACGGTACCGCGACTTCGAGGAGAAGTTCGGACTCGTGCTCCCCGTGGCCGAGGCGGGGGTGAAGTACGTTCGCCCGGCCCGCTACGACGACCTCGTCGCGGTGGAGACCACCCTGGACGAATTGGGCAGGGCCTCGGCGCGGTTCTCCTACCGGCTACTCCGGGAAGGAGATCTTCTCGCGAACGGGTTCACGGTGCATGCCTGCCTGGACCTCGAGGGCAGGATCCGGCGCCTGCCCCTCGAGCTCGTCCGCGGTCTCGCCGGCGACGAGCGGGAGAACTGATCATGGACCGCAACATGGCGCTCGAGGTGGTCCGCGTGACCGAGGCGGCGGCGCTCGCCTCGGCCCGGCTCATGGGCCGGGGGGATCGCGACGCGGCGGACCAGGCGGCCACCGATGCCATGCGCCGGGCGCTGGCCGACATCCCGGTGCATGGCGAGATCGTCCTGGCCGAGGGGTCGGAGGAGCCTCCCGCCTTCCGCGTGGGCGAGAAGGTGGGGAAACGGCGGGACGGAGACGCAGACCTGGAGATCGCGGTCTACGCCCTGGAGGGCCGTGATGCCTGCGCCACCGGCGGGGCCAACGCCATCAGCGCCATCGCCATGAGCGAGCCCGGGCACCTCCTGCGAGCTCCGGACGTCTACATGGAGAAGGCGGCGGTGGGGCCGGCCGCCCGCGGCGCCGTCGATCTGCGCCGCACCCCGACGGAGAACCTGAAGCGCGTCGCCGAGGCGGTGGGTAAGTACGTCGAGGACCTCACCGTCGTGATCCTGGATCGCCCGCGCCACGCCGCCCTCATCCGGGAGGTCCGGGAGGCGGGAGCCCGCATCAAGCTCATCCGCGACGGCGACTTGGCCGCAGCGGTGAGCACCTGCTTCCCGGAAACGGGGGTGGACCTGCTCCTCGGGACCGGGGGGGCCCCGGAGGGGGTGGTGGCCGCTGCCGCCATCCGCTGCGCGGGCGGGGAGATGATGGGTCGGTTCGTCTGCCGGGGCGAGGCGGAGCGGGAGAGGCTCAGGGCCCAAGGCATCCGCGATCCCGAGCGACTGCTCACCGCCGACGAGATGGCCGGCGGGACGGTGATGTTCGCAGCCACCGGGGTGACCGAGGGCGACTTCCTGAAGGGGGTGGTCTTCACCGGGGATGGCGCCCGGACCCACTCCGTGGTGATGCGCGCCAAGACCGCCACCATCCGCTTCATCGACACCATCCACCACTTCACCCGGAGCCCGAACTACGGCTGGTGAGCCGCGCCCGCGGCTTGGGAGGGAACGTGGCGCTCGTGTCCCAAGAGGTCGTGATCCACGCGCCGGTGGACGCCTTCTTCGACGTCGTCGTGGACTACCCCCGCTACCCGGAGTTCGTCCCCGGGATCAAGGCGTGCCGGGTGCGGCAGTCGGGCGGGGAGAAGCAGGTCGAGTACGATCTCGACCTCGGGCTCCGGCGGATCCGGTATGTCCTACGGCACGAGGAGGTCCGCCCCCGGCGCGTCTCCTGGTCCCTCGTCTCCGGAGAGATCCTGAAAGTGTCGAATGGCTCCTGGGAACTCACGCCCGAGGGGGAAAGCACCCGCGCCCGCTACTCGGTCGAGATCCAGATCTCGAAGCCTCCACTCGTTCCCCAGGCTCTCCTCGACAAGATGAGCGACCAGCTCACGAGGGTGCAGCTTCCCCGCACCCTGGAGGCATTCAAGGCGCGGGCCGAAGGGCGCTAGGAGTCCCGAGCCCCGGCCCGGGCGCGCCCCGCAGGCACGGAGTGGCAAGGCCGACTCGGTGAGGCGCGCGGTCACGCCAGGGAGTCCGTCGGCAGCGCGGCTCCGGTCACCTTGACCCATCCCGGGTCGGGTGTTAGTGCGTTCCTTGAAGCAGGCAGGCTTCGGTGAATCGTGGGAGGGGGTCCTACCGTCCTCATACCGTGGAGAGCCTTCTGCGTATCATAGAGGAGGGAGCTGGGTCGCGACGGGAACGCGGCTTGCATAGTCAGTAGGCGGGACGAAGACGAAGGCAGGAGAGGCCGATGCTAGACGCCTACGTCATCGAGGAGATCAAGCGCCGCGAGCGGGAGAAGAGCCGCGATGATCGGCCCTCGATCGAGCTTCCCGTCCCCACCGGTCCAGGGCCGAGACCCGACGACGCTCCTCCCAAGGAGCGCGACGACGAGGGCGGCGTCGTGATCATCGACTACAGCTAGGGCTCGAGGCAGGGCTTGCCGCGCTCGCCAGGGGCGAAGCGTCGGCAAAGAGGGGCGGAGGCCAACGGCCTCGCGCCCTTGTTTTTTGCCCCTCGGCGAGCGCCCAGCAAGCCGTTCCCCCGACAACAAGCCGCGACCTTCGGGAGGGGAATTGCGTTGACCTCCTCGAGCCCTGCGGGCAGATTCCGCGAGCACTCACTCTTTGGGGCGCTGCGCCGCCTCGGAGGCACCTCATGACCGAGATCATCAACGTGACCGCCCGGGAAATCCTCGATTCCCGCGGCAATCCCACGGTCGAGGTCGAGGTCGCGGTCGGCACCGGCGATGTCGGCCGCGCCGCGGTCCCCTCCGGCGCCTCCACCGGTGAGCACGAGGCGCTCGAGCTGCGCGACGGCGACAAGGGGCGGTACCTCGGCAAGGGCGTGAAGAAGGCGGTCGCGAACGTGGCCGAGGTCATCGGTCCGGCCGTCGTCGGCCTCGACGCGTCCGACCAGGCCGCCCTGGACGCGCGGATGCTGCAGCTCGACGGCACCCCCACGAAGTCGAAGCTCGGCGCCAACGCGGTCCTGGGCGTCTCGCTCGCGGCCGCCAAGGCGGCTGCCAAGGCGCACGACCTCCCCCTCTACCGCTACCTCGGGGGCGTCGGGGCCCGGACCCTCCCCGTGCCGCTCATGAACGTCGTGAACGGCGGCGCCCACGCCGATTCCAACGTCGACTTCCAGGAGTTCATGGTGGTGCCGCTCGGAGCGCCCACCTTCGCCGAGGCCCTGAGATACGGGGCGGAGACCTTCCATGCGCTGAAGAAGGTCCTGAAGGCCAAGGGAGCCAACACCGGCGTCGGCGACGAGGGCGGCTACGCTCCAAACCTCGGCTCCAACGAGGAGGCGCTCGCCCTCATCCTCGAGGCCATCAGGCAGGCCGGCCTGAAGCCCGGCGAGCAGGTGGCCCTCGCGCTCGACGTGGCCTCGAGCGAGTTCTACGACAAGGCGAGCGGGAAGTATGCGCTGGAAGGCGAGGGGAAGACCTTCGACGGCAAGGCCCTGGTGGAGTTCTACGAGAGACTCTGCCAGAAGTATCCGATCGTTTCGCTCGAGGACGGCTGCGACGAGAACGACTGGTCGACCTGGAGGCTCCTCACCGAGAGGCTGGGGAAGAGGATCCAGCTCGTGGGCGACGACGTCTTCGTCACGAACGTGACCCGCCTCGGCCGCGGGATCCAGGAGGGCGTCGCCAACTCCATCCTCGTCAAGGTGAACCAGATCGGCTCGCTCACCGAGACCCTCGAGGCGGTCCGCATGGCCCATCGAGCGGGGTACACGACCGTCATGAGCCACCGCTCGGGCGAGACCGAGGACACCACCATCGCCGACCTCGCGGTGGCCTGCGACTGCGGCCAGATCAAGACCGGGTCGGCCTCACGGACCGACCGCATCGCCAAGTACAACCAGCTCCTGCGGATCGAGGAGGAGCTCGGGCCGACGGCTCGCTATGCCGGCCGGGCCGCCTTCAGGGCGCTCCGCTAGAAGGGGTCCTTGTCCTCCCGGCCCGACGAGGTCCCCGAAGGTCGGTAGCTCGCCGCCAGACGAATCGGTGATTACATCCCGCCCCGTGACGCAACGGGTGACGGTGTACGAGGTCGGGCCGCGGGACGGGCTGCAGAACGAGTCGGCCGTCCTCGGGACGCCCTCGAAGCTCGAGCTCATCGCCGCCTTGGCACGGGCCGGCTTGCCGTTCATCGAGGCGACGAGCTTCGTCTCGCCCCGCGCCATCCCCCAGCTCGCCGATGCGGACGAGGTGGCCTCCGCCCTGCCGCTCGTCCCGGGCGTGACCTACCTCGCCCTCGTTCCCAACGAGAAGGGGCTCCAAAGGCTCCGCGCCGCCCAGGACCCTTCGGGAATCCCAAAGATTTGGCCCGCGGTATTCGTCTCTGCCTCCGAGAGCCACAACCGGAAGAACCAGAACCGCGGGGTCGAGGAGACCCTGTCCGAGATCGAGAAGCTCGTCCGGGACGTGCGGGCCGAGGGCTCACGGGTCCGCGCCTACGTCTCCACAGCCTTTGGGTGCCCCTTCGAGGGGGCGATGGACCCCCGACGGGTCTCAGCGATCGTGGACCGGCTCCTCGCCTGCGGCTGCTACCAGGTTTCCCTCGGCGACACCATCGGGGTGGGCACGCCGACCCAGACCCGGCGGCTAGTCGACATGGTCCTCCGGGAAGCCGCGCCCGATTCGATCGCCCTTCACATGCACGACACCCACGGCACCGCGCTCGCGAACGTGCTCGCGGCGCTCGACCGAGGGATCG
>Ga0335077_10010067_pt1 | contig 11753 bp, 7 predicted proteins | sample Lox_Sample_31_FD_207151 | JGI IMG/M metagenome (GOLD analysis project Ga0335077, IMG submission 207151) | Soil microbial communities from Loxahatchee National Wildlife Refuge, Florida, United States - Lox_Sample_3.1 | ecosystem: Environmental > Terrestrial > Soil > Wetlands | place: USA: Florida...
ATGGCAAACCCACGTTTGACAAAGTTTTCGCGGCAGCGCAGATGCTGCATCGGCATGGCGTGCCCTTCAATGTCCTTTGCGTTGTGAATCGAGTGAACGCCAAGAAGCCGCTGGATGTGTACCGATTCCTAAAGAATGAAATCCGCCCACGCGAGCTTCAGTTTATCCCCTGTGTGGAGCCGAAAGATTTCAAGCACAGCGCGCCACAAAAATGGGATCCCGTCAAGTTGCCTGTGCAGGACTCTCCTGCCGCGCATCCCGGCCATCCGGAGTCGGTTGTGACCGACTGGTCGGTGGATCCCGACGATTGGGGCCACTTTCTTTGCAAAGTTTGGGATGACTGGTATCACCGGGACATTGGCAAGGTGTTTGTAAATCATTTTGAAACTGCAGTGGCGCAGTGGAAGGGAATGGACGCCCAACTGTGCATCTACCACGAATTCTGCGGCAAAGGCGTGGCCCTGGAGCACGACGGCAATCTGTACTCCTGCGACCACTATGTCTATCCCGAATACAAGCTCGGAAATATCCTGGAAACTTCCAGTTCCCGGATGGTTTTTTCCGACCAGCAGCGCAAGTTTGGGCTCGCCAAATTCAATTCCTTGCCTCGTCAATGCGCGGAATGCAGCTTCCTATTTGCCTGTAACGGGGAGTGTCCCAAGAATCGGGTGATTCGTACCCGCGACGGCGAGCGAGGGCTGAACTACTTGTGCAGCGGTTTGCAGAAATATTGGCACCACATCGACGCCGACGTAAAAGACATTTGTCGGCGCCTGGCTCAAGGAGAGCCGCTGCGCCCGGCTTAAGGATTCCATTCCATGGAGAGTCCGCGGAAGTAGGTTGCTCGAGCGCTTAAAGAAGGCGCCCTCCGACGTAGCCTGAGGCTCCCGTCAACAGGACGAGCGAGCGCTTAACTTCGTCCATTGGGATCTCCTCATTCGACCTAAAAAACCGGCAATTCCGATACTAGCATTCCCAGAGACAACTTGCTTTCTAACGAAACAGAAATGAGAACCCAGAAGAAAAGCCAGTTATTCGTGACTCTACTTGCTACTAGTTTTGGCTGATTTGAGGGTGTTCTATCTCTCGCAGAATCTGGCGACTCAGGGAAATTAAAAATGCGTATTGAAAAGAAGAGACATACCAGCGCTCACCAACCCCTCACCTCCTTCTCAACAACGGAGGCTTCAATCCCCCCCTCTCCGCCATTCCTGAAAATGTACAGTCCGGAGACATCCTTTACAGAACGTTCCTAAGACTCTTGCCGGTTATCAGCAGATTTACGACGATGGCGAGGGCATCAACGATCGTGGCGACATCGTCGGTGGCAGCTACGATGTCGACGGGAACTACCTTGCTACCCTTTGGCGCTTGAAGGATTCCCAATACGTTCCGATTGCTCTGCCCACTCCCTCCGGCAATTTCAACCTGTATTATAGTTGGGCCACAAAGATCAACAATGAGGGTGTCATCACGGGATCCTACGCCGCTGACACGGTTCTCGAAAATACCGTCGCCTGGAAACTATACGAATCGCACTGAACTTCCTGGAGTATCGCTGACTCAACTCCTGGGAAACCGGCAACTCGGACAAGTGCATTTTGGCCCGGAACTATTCCGCGAACCGCACAAATCCGGACTTTTAACACTGAAAGCTTTCCGGCGAGCCTAAACTATCTGCTATTCACTCGGGTACAATCTTAGAGTTGCTTCACTTGGCGGTGCTGCGATGCGTTCATCCCTTTCAGGCGTCGTCGTTGTTACGATCATCGGCGTGGCGTTGGCGCAAGGCCAGTCCAAGAAGAAAGACGAAGTACCCAAGGTTTTGCTGACGTCACGGTACGTCTACGTTGAGGCTGTCGACGGAGACGTTTTGAATCCGCGTGTCCTGCCAGAGAACCGAAAAGCCATCACAGATTTGCAATATGCTTTGCAGGATTGGAAACGCTACAACATCACTGCCAAGCGACGAGAAGCCGAAATTCTTTTTGTTGTGTGCAAAGGCAGTTTGGCGAGCGTGAAGGGCGGAGTCGGAGCGCAAGGCGGTACGAACCAGCGCACCGGAGCAAATGCAAGTGTGGATGCTCAAGTGGGGATACTGGACGACCGTCTGGAAGTTTACATACTCAATCCCGACGAGTCGTTAATGGGGCCAATATGGAGGCATTCCCTGAAAGATGGCTTGGACCCGCCAGAAATGCCACTCTTCGCACAGTTCAAGAAAGCGATAGACACGGCAGCCAAGCAGGCAGCCTCAAAGGCAGGGAGTCCCAAGATTCGTCCTCTCGGTACCTGGTGAGTCCGCTGCTGCCATGAAAAGAGGCAGAGCTTTTGATGAAAACAAGAGACTCATGAGGAGTCCGTCTATTTTCATGCCCGGTGGTGCGCCAAGGGCGCATGAGTTCTAACCGGAAAGGTCCTATTGTCCTATTAAAGGGAGTGTCAAGAGAAAAGTGCTCCCCTTCGGCTCCATGCCGATCTTTTTTTCTCGGCATTCAGCCCAACTGTTTGGACCTACGCTTTGCTTCTTCTCCTCTGTGGTGCTCATTTCGCAGTCGTGATGGCGCCCGTCGTTTTCTGAAACTACAAGCCGGATGATTGTCCACGCGAGAGTGGCAATGCATGGTCCTATCGGAGACTCGTAACCTATGGCTTTCTTCGATTGTCCGAGAGGGCATAGGGTTCCCCCGTTAACCAGGCAGATGGCTTGGGTGCGTGACAGGCGCAGAACCAGAGTTCGCCACTTTCGTCGCACGAGCGAACTCCATGGTGCCGTCCTCGACTGGAGCGAAACGGAATTCCAGCATATCGAGGGCGTAGTTCTGGTGCAGCCGCCACGGCCTTTTTGATCCCTGTTTGGGAAGTTGATCGATGGCGCGCAGGATGTAACCGGAGGCAAGAGGAATGGCCTTCTGTGCGGTGATGGAGGGATCGCGTTTTCGCGGCGTGCAGGTGTCGAATCCGCGTGTATCCATATGCCTCAGTAGGCGGCACACATATTCAGCAGTGAGATCGGATTTCAAGGTCCAGGAGGCGTGGGTATACCCGAGCGACACAGCAAGATTGGGCACGTCATTGAACATCATTCCCTTATAGGTGAAGGCTTGCGAAAGCGTGAGCAGAGTGCCATCCACGTGAACCTGCATCCCTCCCAGCAACAAAAGCCTGAGTCCGGTGGCGGTGACGATGATATCGGCTTCGAGTTCTTCACCCGAATGAAGCAGTAAACCGTTTTCGGTGAAAGTTTCGATTTCGTCGGTGACGACCGAGGCCTTGCCGGAGCGTATGACGTGGAACAAGTCGCCGTCGGGAACGAGACACAAACGCTGGTCCCACGGGTTGTATCGCGGGTTGAAGTTCCTGGCGACATCGTAGTCGGGACCGAGCGCCTTCTGAGCCAAGCGCAGGAGCCACCGTTTCGTCTTCTTCGGACTTCGCCGCGCTCTGTTGTACAAATACTGGGAAATCAGCACGTTCTTCCAGCGCACCAGAGTGTACGCAAGGCGCGACGGGACTTTTCCGTGCAGCCAGTTGGCAATGAGGTCCTGTGAGGGCAGCTCGAGGACGTAGGTTGGCGACCGCTGGAGCATGACGACGTGCTTGGCGGTTGACGCCATAGCCGGGACCAACGTCACTGCGGTGGCCCCGCTGCCGATGACGACAACGCGCTTGTCGCTGTAGTCGAGATCTTCTGGCCAGTTTTGCGGGTGCACCATTTTGCCGCGAAACCGTTCCATGCCGGGCCATCCAGGCATGTAGCCTTCGGCGTAGTCATAGTAGCCGCTACACAGGTAGAGAAAGTTGCAGGTAAAGCGAGTGGTTTCTCCGTTGGACCTGGCGACTTCTACCGTCCAGAGTGCGTCGGCGGATGACCACCAGGCGGTTTTCGCGCGATGACCATACCGGATTTTGCGGTCGATAGCGAATTCCTTTGCCGTTTCACGGATGTATTGAAGAATCGACGGGCCGTCGGCGATGGCCTTGGCATCCTGCCAAGGGCGGAAGCTGTAGCCCAGGGTGAACATATCCGAGTCAGAGCGCACCCCTGGATAGCGGAACAGGTCCCAAGTACCTCCGATAGCATTGCGCGCTTCCAGAAGGATGTACGTCTTGTCTGGGCACTCTTTTTGCAGATGGTATGCGGCGCCGATTCCAGACAGGCCTGCGCCCACAATTAGGACATTGAAGTGCTCAGATACTGGTTGGTCTGTTGCGCTAGGCCAACTTTCTGCGACAAGGGCCGATTCGCCCATGGGGACTGCCTCCGTACCTGAGGCCTGGAAGTGTACTCACTTTTCTGTACGCCTGAAAGAATAGATATAAGCACAACGTCTGCAACCTAGAATCCCACGATTTGAGAGCGTTCACCCTGTTCGAGGGATCTCTGGTCCCGATTCGTGTGACCGACCTCGTTATGACATCAATCGCCGAAGTTGGTACTGGTCCAGAAAGCGCCCGGAACGAATGGCAGCGCCAGTGACAGACTTCCGGCGCAGCAATCGCCTCCGCTCAGGAGGTGGTGTGCAAACTCTCGTGGAACGTGGTTGCAGGTTGGATGTGCATCAGGCCACCATGGTGGCTTGTTTGTTGATTGCTTTATAGAGCGGGAAGGTTCACAAACAGGTGCGCACCTTCGGCACCACCACACGCGAACTCGTTAGCTTACGGGAATGGTTGCTCTCGGGAGGTTGCACGCATGTGGCCATGGAAAGCACCGGGGTGTACTGGAAGCCCATCTACGCCATTCTCGAAGGGGCCTTTGAGATTGTCGTCGCCAACGCACAACAGGTGAAGAAGGTTCCTGGCCGCAAGACCGACGTGAAGGATGCGGAATGGATCGCAGATTTACTGTGTCACGGGCTGCTGCGCGCCAGTTTTGTTCCGCCTAAGCCCATCCGCGGACTCCGCGACCTGACTCGCTACCGCCGCAAGCTAGTGGAAAGCCGCTCAGCCGAACGCAACCGCCTGCTGAAAGTGCTGGAGACCACCAACATCAAGCTGGCCAGCGTGGTCAGCGATGTCTTCGGGGCTTCCGGGCGACTCATGCTGCTAGCACTTGCAGAAGGCAGAGACACGGCACAAGAGATGGCCCAACTGGCCAAAAAGCAACTGCGCAAGAAGGTTCCCGAACTGCAGTTGGCGCTGGAAGGAAAAGTAGAAGAACACCACCGTTTCTTGTTATGCGTACCCCTGCATCCGCTTGGGGCGGTGGAAAAAGATCTAGCCATAGTCGAGCAACGTATCGGAGAGAAACTAAAGCCCTGTGCTGCAGAAGTCACTCTACTGGATGAAATTCCAGGTGTGGATACGGCACTGGCCGGAGCAATCATTGCCGAATTGGGCGTAGACATGAGTGTGTTCGAGAATGTTTCGCAGCTCGCTTCTTGGGCGGGAGTTTGTCCCGGTAACAACGAATCAGCCGGCAAGCGCAGAAGCAGTCGCATCCCCAAGGGCAATGTCTATTTAAAGACGGCACTCGTGGAGGTCGCCAACGCGGCGGCAAAAGCCAAAGGCACGTACCTGAGGGACAAATTTTATCGCCTCAAAGCTCGACGAGGTTACCAGCGCGCTGCAGTAGCCATAGCCCACAAGATCTTGGTGGCCATCTACCATATGATTTCCCACCGCGTCTGTTACAACGAATTAGGGGATCTCTATCTCGACAAACCCAACAAACATCACCTGACCCAAGACTTGGTCCATCGTCCAGAGCGCTTAGGCTACACCGTCACACTCGAGGACAAAGCTGCCTAACCTGGCGAATCCATCCGCCCGCTGAACCCTATTCTCATAGCAGCAGCCGACGCAGCCAAAATCTGCTGACGATTTTCGAGATTGCTATTGCAGCTGATCTTGATCCTAAAGCAACTGCTCGGAGCGCTAACATAGGGACAACCTCGATCCAAGGTCCTAAGATCCCCTGCGACACACCCATCCCTGGGGGCTACCTCACTTCTCCGTGTCCAAGTCCAGTTCCTCGCCTGGAAATGCTGGCGGCTCGCCGGCCCATTTCAAGATCACCTGGAACCCTTCCACCAAGAACAGCGGTTTGGCCCCTGCAGCAGCCAGCTCATTCGCACGTTTCTGCAATGAGGCCACGATGTCGGGGTGCTGCTCGGCGACATTGTTTTTCTCGGATGGATCCTGCGGGATGTTGTAGAGCTCGACCGAGGCCGGCAGCATTGTCCGCCACACGAGTTTCCAATCTCCTTGGCGGACGGCAGCACGGTAAGGCTCGATGTTATAAACGATCTCGGTGCGGGGCGACGCTTTGCCTTCGCTGATAGTCGACCACAGGTCCATGCCATCGAGAGGTTTGTTCTTTCCGAGCCTCCCACCGGCCAAGCCTACAAGCGTCGGATACCAGTCCACGACGTGCATCATCTCGTTGTTGACGCCCGCCTTGATGCGGCCGGGCCAATTCGCGAGCGCCACCACGCGCGTGCCGCCCTCGTAGTTCGTGCCCTTGCCTTCACGGTAGGGGCCGTTGTCGCAGGGAATCTTTGTCTTAGAGACGTCGAAAGACGCACCGGCGAACATGGCGCTGCGCGTTCCACCATTGTCGCTCATTATTTTTTGACCCCAACAAATGGCGGGAATTATTTCACCACGTTTCTCTAGCCGTTAAATTGACACATAGACTGCTCCCGTGCCGCCCAGTTTCTCCAGGATGCGGTGCGAGATGGTTTGGCCGATGAGCGAGTCGCTGCCTGACATTTGCCGCACATGTTAGGTTGCGTGCCTGAGACAAGTCAACCTACAGAGGCCGTCTGCGAGGCAAACTTAGCGCAAGAAAGTGCGCTAGGTCCCTCCGCGCGCACAAGAGCGTTGCGGTAAACAAAATGAGGTGCTTGCGTTCTCCGGTCATTGGTGATCTCCGCAAGAATTTGAGGCAGAGGCGGGTCTCGACTTGGTGCTTGTTATTATAACCAAAGAAATCAATCCCGTACAAAGTAAGCGGGCATCCAGTACCCTCGTCGAAGATTCATTTTGCAGTACGACAATAAGTAGATTCATGTCACAAAGAAATCCGAGCGTAGTCACGACGCGCAAGCCTGCTATTCCTTCCGGTTGCGCGCGATTTGAGTGGCACTGCGATAACTGCGGCGGTGACAGTATCTTCGACATCGAAGAATGGAACATGCCCAGCGCAAAAAAAGCTGCCTGCCTAGGATGTGGCCGTTCACTGCCCTTGTACCTGGACGCTGGTGTCGTTCGGCTCTATTTCCGAGCGCAGAATGTTTCCGATTGGGGGCCAAGATACACTCCGCGCAGTTTCTTCAGAGGACCGGCGTGACGGTGGTCCCCTCTACGCGGCTCACATACCTGGGCCATGGCCCTCTAGTGGTAGACTCCCATGGCCGCCGGCATTTCCAGGATCGTGAAGCCGCTTTGCGCTTATCTCACCGTTCGCGCCGCAAAACGAAGAACGCACGCAGCCCGGAATCCATCTCGAGCTCAAGCCACGTCTCGTCACACGAACACGTCCACGGCGACGACATCCGCCACTCCGCTCGCGGTCGCGAGGGCGAAGAAGAGCGTCGTCCATGGACACCGAGCTTGTTTGTGCTGTGCCCAATTCGGAACCACTCCTGATTAACGGCCGGCAAACTTTCCGAGTCTTCAGCGGGATTCGGAAGTCGTCAACAGGCGGGTACGAGTGGTGGATCGTCATTTAGGTAACTTGTCTTTTAGGGCCTGCGGCCAGGAGGAAGCTGATGTCCTATCGGCTACGCCATCGCTCAACGATTCTTCGAGTGGGCCAGTGCATACAGGAGGGGAAGTTGGCGCGGGAAATGATGTGTTCAAGGTGTTTCTCAACGGAATATACATTGCTGACCCGGTAGACAACGCGGCGGTGTGGATGTACATCAGCAAGGGTGGCTTGAGACCTCCACGTGTAGTCGCGGTGCAAGAGTTTCCCAAGGCAGTGGAGGAGTCGGAGAAGGCAGCGGCACAGCGGCAGCCACAGAAGCAACAAGAGGCGCAGAAAAATACCCGTAAAGAAGGGACAGACTCAACTCCGGGTTACCGGAAAAGCTGCTCATAGTACCTAAGCCTGCGATTTGTCCCCTTGGAAAAACCAATGGACGCCATATTTATCTGCAAGGTGTCCGTAACTCCCGAACGGCATATCTCGCAGGTCATCGAGGAGCTCTTTATTTGCTCCCACTGCCAGCTTGTCGAAAATTGCCCTCAGTTCGTCATACTCCCCACTGCAAATGTAAATCGCGACCGTATTGCCCTGTCTCGGGATTCGCGTAGGGTGGAGCCAGTCTGTAGCAGAGAACTCCATCACATTGGTTTTCAGGTTGGCGAGAGCCACTTTGTGGTGCTGCTCGGGTGGCATGTAATCCTTCATCGGCGTGTCGCAGACCTTTGTGATGGTCAACTCCCCACCGAGGCATCCTTGGTAAAAGGTCATAGCCTCTGCGCAGTTGCCATCAAAAAGTAGGAAGGGTGTGAGATTCATCGGATTGTTCCTCTCAATCATTCCGCGTTGCTCGGATTGAACTATAGCTATAGCGAATTCCCGGTCAAGTCTGATCTGTTAGCTGCTAATTTTGAAATCGTGCAGCCAATCTCCTGGACCACGAACCGCGAAGCGTCACCGACCGTATCACCGCGTATAACCTCTACATTGATCCGCCGCTCGGGCGCGCGGGCATGATAGAGCGTGACGCGCGCGGATCGGGCCGGCGTGTGCTGAAGGGCTCACGGCCTATGACGCGTGTCGGCCGGGCCGTGGAGAAGGGCGAAAGCCAGGGATTCATGAAAGTGCTAGTGGATGCGGACTCAAAACAGATCCTGGAGGCAACCATTCTCGGTACAGGCGGGGATGAGGCAATCCACTGCGTCCTGGACATGATGTATGCGCGTGCCCCCTACACGGTGATGAAAAAAGCCTTGCACATTCATCCGACGGTGTCTGAATTGATTCCCACGATCCTCGGCGAATTGCAGCCTCTCTAAGATGACTAAGGTCATTTCGCCCCGAATACGGGCTCATCGTCCGATGTAAGTGATGGAATCCAAACAACAGAGCCGGGGACTTTTCAACTTGCTAAACCGTTGTAGGGACCAAAACTCCTAGCGGGGGTTCGAATCCTCCCTCTCCGCCAGATTCTTTTCATATCGATTCGGTAAGTGCAAAGCGTCTTTGTGGCTCGTGTCTTCACTCGACCGCCAATGGGGGTTAGCGCCTGGGAAGGAGGCAGAGGGCGTTTTCGCGATAGACTTTGCGAAGGACTTCGTCTGGTAAGAACAGGCCGTAGATATTCCAGCGGCCCTGTCGCGAGGCGTGCGAAGGGTACTCGAAGTACTCATCGCGAGTCTCGAGGAAACGATAATGTAACCGGTACATCTCCACTTCAGGGATCAAATCGGTGCCGAAAAGGATGCGGTCGGCGTGCTTGAGGAAGAATTCACGGGCGGTGTAGGGCTGACGGCCGAGTTCTGCGCAGCGGGCGCCAATGTCCACATGGAGATTTGGGTGATTGTCGAGCAAGCGGCTGACATAGGCAAGGTCCTCGGGATGTTCGGCGACGTGGGCACCCACAAATGTGGTTTTCGGATGGCGGGCGATGACGCAATCGCGCTGGGCCAGAAGCTCATGCTTACTGTACTGTGAACCGTAGTAACTCCATTCGGGGTGGGCGGCCAATTCTTCATAACGCTCGTTGGTGGCGTCGATGGGAAGGAAGAACGCGTCAGGGTCGGCGATGTGATACATGATCGGGACGTTCAATTCGGCGGCCTTCTCATACAGGGGATCCAAGCGCTGATCATCAATGCGCAAGAGAGTGCCGTCGGAGTATTGGATTTTGGTGCCGAGATCCTTCCAGATTTTCATTCCGCAGGCACCATGCTCAACGAGACGTTCCAGCCGCTCCACGGTGCGCCGGAAGAAGCCCGGCGCCTGCACGTCACTCCAATCCATCCAACCGTACGTGGCGAAACGCTCCGGCGCCGCGGAATGGAATTTGCGAATTACCTCGAGGGCTCTCTCGCCAACGTACATCGTGATATTTACAACGCGTTCGATCCCGCATTTGTCCATGATTTTGAGAACGTCACGAGGTTCTTGGGCGTCGAGGTGATTGTGATAATCGATGGCGGGAAACTTTGGGAGGCGAATTTCATGCGCGGGCGAGACCAGCATAGAACGCGGATGGAAGTCGCTGAGCCGGAGGTCGACTTCCGCGCGGGCACTGACCATGGCCACGAAAGGATCATTGTTGCCGGGCCGAATTGTCATAAATGCTCCTCGACAAAAGAAGATACTAGCAAATTGACGTGCAGGGCGCCGCGCATCAGGTAGACTCCCTTTAGCGTTAAGGTTGTGGGCAAGAAGTTTGCACCGAGGTTTGCGGAGATCCCATGCGGACGAATCGGACCGATCTTTTCAGGGCGATCGTACTTTTGAGTTGCTGCGTCGGGTTGACCGCAGCAGCCACGGGCCAGACGTGTTATCTCTACGGACTGCAACCCGGGAAAGCCCAGGTAAACGTCCAAGACGCGGTGGTTACTTTCAAGAATGCCGCCCTCAGTGCAAGCTGGTCGATGCGCGATGGGAAACTTCGCGGGCTTGCCTTCTCCGGGGCCTCCTTGCCCGCACCCGTGAGTCTGCCGGAAAATGCATTTGCCATTCTTTTTTCCGATGGACGCGTCCTCACTCCCGCCGCAATGCGCATTACGGGCTCTCCCGACGTGGAAGAGCTGAAACCCAATCCCCAGGCCGCGCGCCTCGAAGAACACTTTTTCGGGAAAAAGGTCATTGTCCAGTTGGAAGATGCGGACAGCAAGCTGGGAGTCGTGTGGTCCGCGATCCTGCGCGATGGTGACAATTATCTGCGCCAGGAAGTCGTTATTTCGCCCGCGAAAGAAGCCGCGATTCGTGAGGTCCGCCTCTTCGATTTCAGCCTGCCGTCCGCCCAGGTTCAAGGCACGGTGAAAGGCGCCCCGGTTACAGCAGGCAATCTCTTCCTCGGATTTGAACATCCCCTCGCTCGCTGCGCAGTGAAAGGAACGCAAGTCCGCTGCTCTATCGACCGGGAGTTACCGGTAAAGGCCGGGCAGAGTGTGAACTACTCTTCCGTGATCGGCGTATCGGCTGCCGGGCAAATGCGCCGCGGGTTTCTGAACTACGTGGAACACGAACGCGCGCATCCCTACAGGCCGTTCCTTCATTACAACTCCTGGTATGACATTGGCTACGGGAACCGCTACGACCAGGCGGCAGCCCTGGATGCGATTCGCGCATTCGGCGAGGAGCTCAGCCTGAAGCGTGGAGTGAAGCTGGATTCGTTCTTGTTTGACGACGGCTGGGATGATCCTCGTTCCCTCTGGAGTTTCGATACTGGTTTTCCCGAGGGTTTCGGCCCTCTAAAGGCGGCCACAGCGAAATATGGAGCCGCGCCCGGCATCTGGCTTTCGCCTTGGGGTGGCTACGACAAAGCCAAGGAGGAGCGCCTGAAGTACGGCCAGCAACAGGGCTTTGAGATGAACGCCGGCGGATTTGCCCTTTCCGGGCCAAAGTATTTCGCGCGTTTCCGCGAAGTCACTTTGGAGTTTGTTCGCAAGTACGGAATCAACCAGTTCAAAATCGATGGCACCGGCAACGTGAACAGTGTTTTTCCCGGGAGTGAGTTTGACAGCGATTTCCACGCCGCCATCAGCCTGATTCAGGAATGGCGCGGCGTAGAGCCGGAAATCTTCGTGAACCTTACGACCGGCACGTACCCTTCGCCGTT
>Ga0335077_10010071_pt1 | contig 11751 bp, 10 predicted proteins | sample Lox_Sample_31_FD_207151 | JGI IMG/M metagenome (GOLD analysis project Ga0335077, IMG submission 207151) | Soil microbial communities from Loxahatchee National Wildlife Refuge, Florida, United States - Lox_Sample_3.1 | ecosystem: Environmental > Terrestrial > Soil > Wetlands | place: USA...
CGAAATCTCAGGCCCGATCCCGCAAGCGTGCCTCGATGGTCCGGGCTCCGGGAGTTTCGATCTCACTAGCCGCAGTTCGCCAAGCGGAACCGCGTCGACCGCGACATGTATCCCGTTTCCCTCGGGTCTGATTCCGTTCACTTCGATCGACTACGTCACGGCGGCGGATTATGCAGGCGATCACCTGGTGGTCGGCGTGCCGTCGCCCGGTTTGCTCGAAGCGCTCGCGAATCTTCCGCTGCCGGCGTTTACGAATCAGATGTTTTGCGATGCGCAGGTCCAGCTCGCCCCTGGGCAATATTATCCGAGCGTCTATGTTCCGACGGCGGATGAATCGGGCGGAAATTTCAGCGCATTCTCGGGACTGCTGGTCGATCCGATGACGAACCTGTCATATCCGAACGGGGTTATTCCTTCGGGCGAGTTGGGTTTAGCGTTCGCTTGGAGAATCGCTGCGGCGCAGGCGCTCCCGACCAATAGCGAGTGGACATTAAGCGGCTCGATGGCGGAAGGGCGCATCGAGCACGCCGCTGTCCTGCTGCCCAGCGGCCAGGTGCTGATTGTCGGCGGGACCAACGATACCAGTGCCGCTCTGTACAATCCGGTCACCGGCACGTTCATATCGACCGGCAACACGATGTCCGTTCACGGCGATGAGGTCACGGCGACGCTTCTGAACAACGGAAAGATCTTGATCGTGGGCGGCCGCAGCGCTCCCGGCGTCGCGGAGCTATATGACCCCGCATCGGGCACGTTTTCCCTGACCGGCGGTCCCGTTTACCTCCATGGATTCTGTGGCACGGCGACATTGCTGAACGATGGACGCGTGCTCGTAGTGGGAGGCGTCGCCGGCGCGGGAAACACCGACGCGTCCTCGGTCAACAGTGGAGCAGAGATATACGACCCCACTACCGGAAAGTTCAGCGCTGCCGGTCCGATGTCGCAGAATCGCAATCAGCACACGGCGACCCTGCTTCCTGACGGGCGGGTACTCATCGCCGGTGGACAGAGCGCCGGTCCTTATGCAGCAGGCGACATGCTACTCGCCTCGGCTGAGGTATTCGATCCCGCCACGGGCGCCTTTTCGTCAGTGGGCCAGATGGCGCAACCGCGATCAGGCGGGTTCGCGATCTTGCTTCCCAACGGCAACGTGCTCGTCGGCGGTGGAAACGGCGGCGGTGTGCAGACCGCGGAACTCTTCGATCCGGCCAACGGCAGTTTTTCATTCGCAGGCCAAATGTCGAGCGCGCGCGTGTCTCCGAGGCCCACCCTTCTGGCGAGCGGGCAAGTTCTCGTCGTTGGGGGTGGGACCTCGGCGTCGGGTACGCAGTTCGGGCTGAACACAGCCGACTTGTACAGTCCTGCCGCCGGGAGCTTCGCGCCGACGGGCAGCATGACCTCGGACCGCCTCGGGCTGACGGCCACACCGCTGCTCAATGGCCAAGTGCTCGTAACCGGCGGCGTGCCGGTCTGCTGCTCGCCGCTGCTCTCCTCTTCAGAAATCTACACGCCGACTGTCGAAGGGCTCGTCACGTCGCAAACCGGACTCACCTTCCAATCGGCCCAAAGCAACACGACTGCGCAATCCCAATCCGTCGCTGTGCTCTCCACCACCGCGACCATCCCTTGGAACGCTTCCACTTTCACCTACGAAGGCAGCAACTGGCTGAGTATTTCAACTTCGAGCGGCAACAGCGTTCCCGGCGCGGCGCCGACCACGCTCACCATCACCGCGAATCCCTCCGGACTCAGCGCGCAGACTTACTATGGCTCGGTCACGCTCACGCCGACCGATGGAGTGCACCCTCCGGTCTCGATCGCAGTCGTGTTGAATATCGTGCCGGCCGGGACATCTGCGCCTCCGCAAGTCTCGCCGAGTGGGATTGTGTTGACCGGGAGTCCCGGCTCGACCCTTGCTCCGCAGACGTTCACCATTTCGAATCTCACTTCATCGCCGATCAGCTTCACCGCTGCAGGATCGAACACGCCGCTATTTTTCAACGTCTCTCCGACCTCGGCGACCATCCCTGCCGCGCAGAGCGTGACCGTGAAAATCACGCCGAACATCACCGGTCTCACCGCCGGCGCCTATAAAGGAACCATCACGCTCACCTTCAACGGCGGCGCGACCCAGATCGTGCAATTGCTGCTGGTGCTCTCGCCCGGCGCGCCGTCTCCAAGCGCATCGGTGCACCGGCTGGCGGCTTCTACGTGCACGCCTTCAAAACTTCTGCCGATCTTCACCAGCATCGGATCGGGATTCAGCGTCCTTGCCGCGTGGCCGATTCCGATCAATGTCGAAGTCGTGGACGATTGCGCTGACTCAATCGACAACGGATCGGTGATTGTCAGCTTCAGCGACGGCGATCCGCCGATTGGCCTCATTTCGACGGGCAACGGCAACTGGCAGGGCACCTGGGTTCCGCAAAACAATGCCGCGGGGTTCCGCGCGCGAGCCGATGCGCAGCAGTCGCAACTCGCAGGCACGGTCTCGATCAACGGTGCGGCGTCTTCGAACCCGACTGTGCCGGTGATTTCGGCGGGCGGCGTGGTGAGCTCGGGCGATTTCGCAAGCCCGCCGGCGCAGGGACTGCTGGTTTCGATTTTCGGATCGGGCCTGGCCGACAGTGCTGTGGGTGGTACACTGCCGCTTGAAAATCAGATCGGCACGACGCAGGTGCTGCTCGGAAACGAGCTGCTGCCGCTTCTGTACGCATCGGACACGTTGATCAACGTGCTGATTCCCTATGACGTCGCGCTGAATACGACGGAGCAGTTAGTGGTGCAGCACGCGAGCGCGATTTCGGTTCCGGTGAAGACAGCGGTGTTCAGCGCCGCGCCGTCGATTCTGTCGACAAATGGGTCGGGATCGGGGCAAGGTCACATTTACGTGATCGGGGATCAGGGCCAGGAGACGCTGGCGGATCAGAACGCGCCGGCGACGGCGGGAAACAATCTGGTGATCTATTGTATCGGACTGGGCGCGGTGAATCCGGCGTTGGTGGGAGGCTCGATCGCGCCATCGATGCCGTTATCGCAAGCGACGCTTCCGGTGAGTGTGACGTTCGGGGGCGTGACCACGACGGCAGGGTTCGCGGGATTAACACCAGGCGAAGCGGGGCTGTACCAGATCAATGTGACGATCCCGCCCGGAGTGCCAACCGGCAACCAAGTCCCCCTAACAATCTCAGCCGGCGGAGCGAGCAGTTCGAGCTCGATCTATATGGCGATCCATTAGAGAATAAAATCGCGGGTCGGATCGAACATCTTTGATATGCTCCCGCCGTGCTGGCGGCATGTTGTCCGCCGGCGCGGCTATGCAGCTTGCGTCCCGCGCTCTTGTTGGCCGCCGGTGCAGCCTTCGCTACCTTAGCCGCCGCCCACCACCGCTCCGCATCCCCGCCATCGCTTTTCGCGCAGCCTCGCTGATCCTGCGCTTCTTCTTGACCGGCGGTGCGGCGGGAGCAGCACCGCCGCCGGAGATGGTCGCTGGTGGCGTCCGGCGGCACCGCGGGGTGGCATTGATCGCGCCCATCAGGCGATACTGCGGCCCCGGTCGTCGCGCCACATTTCCCATCGCCTTTCGCGCCGCCGCGCTCATCCGGCGCTTCGTCCTGACCGGCGCTGCGGCTGGAGCGACACCGTCCCTGGAGAGGGTCGCTGGTGGCGACCGCGGCACCGCGGGAGGTAGGGGCATTGATCGCGCCGAACAGGCCATGGCGATGCTGCGGCTCCGGCCATTTCTTGCTGCCGCCCTTCGCGCCGCCGCGCTGACCCGGCGCTTCTTCCTGAATGGTGCGCCGGCGGGAGCTGTCGCGGTACCAATGGACGCCGGCGTCTCTTTCGGCAGCAACGTTGGCACCGGTCATCGCCATCGCTTTCTCGCGCCAGCCGCGCTGGCCCGGCGCTTCTTCCTGGCTGGCGCAGCGGCGGATCGACGCCGTCGCCGGAGATGGTCGCTGGTGGCGGCCGCGGTACCGCCGGGTCGATGCAGCGCATTGATCGCGCCCGATCAGGTGATCATGATGCTGCGTCTCCCATCGCCTTTCGCGCCGCCGCGCTTCCATCTGATCCGGCGCTTCGTCCTGACCGGAGCTCTGGCCTGGGGCTACATCTGGGCCAGATCGGCCCGGAGGAATACCTCCCAAACTCAAGCTACGACACCGTTTCCAAATGGCAAGGGATATGCTGGAGGCAACCGAGAATAGCCGTGCTATTCCTGCTGATCGTCGCCTGTGCAGTCGCCTGCGCGCAGCGCCGGATTCACGGGTTGCCTTTGAAGTCGCGTCGATAAAGCCCTCGCCTGACGATGGGATCGAGGGCTGCAACGGTGGACCGGGCACGCACGATCCGGTACGATTTGCCTGCGAAAATTATCCGCTTCTTAACCTTCTTCACATGGCGTTCGACGTTCCCGAGTACGCGATCTCGGGTCCGTCCTGGACGTACACACAGCTGTTCAATCTCGAGGCGCGCGTTCCCGAAGGAGCCACTCCGCAGCAATTTAAGATGATGCTCCGGAATCTTTTGCTCGATCGATTCAAGCTCGTTTCCCATTCCGAAAAGAGGCAGATCCCCGGCTACGAGCTTCTCGTGTCGACCAACGGGGCGAAGCTCGCACGGTCAACGGGCCCTCCCGCGCAGGAGATCGCGGCGCGCGGCGTTCGAACGAGATTAAGGCTCGATGAGACCGGGTACCCTGAGCTGCCGCCTGGCCGAAGCGAACAAATGATGGGGGTGCGTAGCCTCATCCGCTGGCGGCTGATTGATCGCTCGATGGACGAACTCGCGGCTCGGTTGACACGGCGTCTCGGCAGTCCCGTCATCAACGACACCGGATTGACAGGGAAATACGACTTTGTGCTCTCCTGGTCGATGCAATACGAGCGAGCCGACTCGAAGGACGATCCCGGGCCATCGCTATCTGAAGCGCTTCGACGCCAGCTTGGGTTGAGGCTGGAGCGCAAGAAAGTCTCGACGGACGTGCTGGTAATCGACCACGTCGAGAAGACGCCGACAGAAAATTAGACCTGCGCGGACGACGCAATCGTTCGGCGATCAACGCGTTTTGAATTTCGCCCCTACCTCTCTTGGCGGCAGACGCGGCCTTCGCCGCTCTTATCGCCGCCTCGCCGCGTTGGCCATCGCCGCCCGGGCCGCGGCGCTGATCCGGCATTTCGTCCTGGCCGGCAACGCGACGCGTGCCGGATGCCGCATTTGTCGGCCCACCAGCCAACCCACGGTCACGACATGACTGGGATCAATTCCGGTTAATCGATGCTTCTCAAGACAATTTACGCCGGTAGGCTTAGCCAAACTCGATCAGCTTGCGCCCTTTCGCGCGGCCGTACGGCGGCAGTTTAATGATTCCATCGAAGTAGAACGGTCCGTGAACTGCCGCAAGTATCTGAACTACGAAAGGAGGATCCGATGGCACAAGTTCTGCGCTGGACCGCACGGCTGATGGGCGCCCTCGCCGCGATGTTCTACCTGGCGTTCTTCGTGGGTGAAGGACTGCTGGGGCCGGAGCATCACATCCGGGACGGCTTTGAGGGCATCTCATTCCAAATCGGCGGCGGAATTGTGATGCTGCTGGTCTCCAGCCTCGGGCTTTTGATGGCTTGGCATTGGGAGCGCGCCGGCGCCTGGGTTGCGCTGTGGGCGCTGGTCGTGTTCGCTGCCGTCTTCTATCCGCGCGGGTTCCCGATCTCGGCGTTGATTGCGATGGCCGTCCCGGCAATTCTGTTCCTCGCGGCGCACAAACTCACCAGATTGAGGCCGCCAGTTGGCGACCTCCGGCCGCGCGCGCAATAAATTAAATCCGGGCGGCGCTTTTGCTTCATCGCCTCCCGCCCCGCCGCCGTGACTTGGCGCTTCGTCCTGACCGGTGCTGCGGCGGAGCGGCGGCATCGCTGGAAGATGGTCGCTGGTGGCGGCACCGCGGGGTGGCTGCGAAGCATTGATCGCGCCGATCAGGCGATAGCGATCTTGCGGCTCACAGGCGCTCATCGCCGCCGCATCTACCATCGCCTTCCGCGCAGTCGCGCTGATCCGGCGCTTCCTTCTCCGCGGCGGGAGGTAGCGGCGGGCGCCTTGGGCGCTGTCAGCAGCTTCTGCGATCGCCCTTCGGCCGGCGGCGCTCATTCGGCGCTTCTTCGGGGCGGGCGTGGCCGCCCGTGCTGTGCGAGCGGCGTTTCTCGAATTGGTCGCCGTCGTCGGCCGCGGCGCGCTGGTCCTTGAAGGGCTCTCGCGTCGAAGCCGACTGACTTCCGCCAGCGCAGCCTGCTCAGTCGCTCAGGCTCCAGGTGTTCGGCATCGGATGCCGGACGCCGGTTTTCGAACTATTCCGACGGTGCGCGAATCGCCGCGGCCGGCGCAAGACTCAGCGAACAAGCGCACTTTCCGGGAGGGCCTGCCGGAGCTTAACACCTGATCTCTTAGCAACTTGGCAGGCGTTCACATTGGCTCATCGATTGCACATACTATAAAGACCTCATCCGACACCAAGAAAGGAGGTGTGGCTATGTCTAGAATCGGCATTTGCTTTCGGAAAATTGTGATCCCTGTCGGACTCACAATATTGTTCGCATCCAACGTCCTGGCAAAAAAGAAACCGGCGATCGCTCCGACTGGTCGGGACATCTTCATGGAACGCTGCGGCGTCTGCCATGGCGAGGATGGAAAAGGCAATGGTCCGGCGGTCGGTTCGCTCAAAATCGCCCCCGCGGATCTGACCGTCCTCAGCAAGAACAATGGTGGCGTTTTCCCGGCGGAGCGAGTGAAGCGGGTTGTTGGACAAGAAGTGGATATAACGGCGCACGGTTCGCGGGAGATGCCCATCTGGGGCGACTTATTTCATGCAAAAACGCCTGCGGATCAGCAGACCGCGAATGAGCGATTTACGAATCTGGTTTCCTATTTAGAGTCCATCCAACAGTAGCTTCGGACTGAAGGTGAGCTGTGTTCGGCGGAACGGCACGAAATTCGTCGATGGCAGTGCTGGCAGCGGCGGCGCTGCTCTTCATCCGTGATCCCTATACTTCGCAACGCGAACGAATGGTGCGGGAGATCGAAAGCCGCGGCCTTCGGAATTCCGAGGTGTTGCGAGTCATGCGCGTTACCCCGCGGCATCTGTTTGTCCCCGAAGAATTTCAGCGAATGGCCTACGAAGACTGCCCTCTGCCCATCGGCTATGGAGCCACGATTTCCCAACCGTATATTGTCGCGCTGATGACAGATCTGCTGGAGCCGGCGAAAAATCATCGCGTGCTGGAGATCGGAACTGGCTCAGGCTATCAGGCCGCAGTGCTAGCGCAACTGGCAAGTCGTGTGTACACCATCGAGATCGTACCCCAACTGGCGCAGTCGGCGCGCCAGACCTTGAATCGGCTTGGATATTCCAACGTGGTGGTGCGTGAGGGTGATGGATACAAGGGTTGGCCTAACGAGGCGCCGTTTGACCGAATTATCCTTACAGCCGCACCCCCCCGAGCTTCCGCAAACGCTCGTTGATGAGCTCGCACGCGGCGGCCGCATGGTCGCGCCGGTGGGCTTGCTGGGATTCCAGGAGCTGATCGTGATCGACAAGAGGGCGGATGGGACGATTCGGCGGTGGTCCGCGGCCCCGGTCAATTTCATGCCCATGACACCCGGAGCCTCAGATTCACCATAACAGCCTTGGCGTCCTCTTCAGTCGTCGAGCAAGGTGAGCCGGAAGGTCGATGAACTTCAGCCGGACATATCGGCCATGTTTGTTCAGGCGATCACATGCAGGGAACGAACGACTATACTTGACTGGTGCATCTATGACGTTCAACGAGAAGAGCGGGCTGTTCAGTATGTGGCTGGTACTCACCTTGCTCTGGGTCCTTGCTACGGCTTGGACAGGACTGCGATGGGGTTGGGTTGTTGGTCTTCCGGCGGCCTTCGGCGTCGCGTTGTATCTCGTCGTGGGGGCTATCCGTCGGTTTGCAGTAAAAGAGCGTCCGCGCAAACCTTCGATTTAGCCGAAATGAGACGGATGGCTCGACCGCGCTGCTCTGGAATTGCAAAGAATCTAAACTTCGTGGTTGCGCACCATCCTGTTCACGAGGCCACACATATAATCCGTTTCGAACCACTCGACGCAGGCTCTTCCGGCAGTGTTGTAGTATGGCCATCATGGCAACTGAGGTGGATCCTGCTGGCGTCATGCCCCGCGCAATTCTCAGGACGGTGGATTTTCGTAATGCGCGCGTCCTCGAAGTAGGGGCCGGCGACGGGCGGTTGACATTTCAGTATGCAGCAGAACCCAGGTTCGTAGTGGGAATTGACACGAAGGAGCCGGACATCCGGTCGGCGGCAACGGGCCTTCGCGTGGACCTTCTCGGACATGTGCAGTTCCTGTGCGCCAGCGCGACGGCTCTGCCGTTTTCTGCTGAACAGTTCGGGATCGTCTTGCTGGCGTCGTCATTGTGATGAGTAGCACAGGAGGGCATGGTCGATGCCCTGCGGGAAGCGCGGAGAGTTCTGACGCCAAGGGGCGTTCTGATTGACGACCGTCTTGTCACCGCACCGATAGTGGTGGAAGTCGTAATCGCCGCTCAGGCGATTTGGGCGAAAGGGGTTGACGCATATAGCGCGCCGGAGGACGTGGCGGCGGCGGATGGCGCAGTGCAGCATGCTTTATCGCAAGGGTGGTTTGCCTTCGAGAAGAGCCTTTGGTTCGATTTCGAAATCTATTGCGATACTGCCAGCGAGTTGAGGGTCTACGCAGAGGCGCGAAAACTGCGCGGGGCCACGATTCCCTATGAGGAACTTGAAGAGCGGCGGCGCGAGCTGGGCGCAAACGGAAAGACGGCACGCTTACGATGGCGCAGGCCGTGGATGCTGAGCACCTATCGCAAGAAATAGGACCTTCGGTCGGTCTACGGCCAAACACGCTCGGATGGGGTTCGCGTTCATCCCGAGTACCGTTCGGCTTCCCTCTGGAATCAGCGTTCGGCTTAGTCGGAATCCTCAGCGGAACGCCCCACCGGAAGCTCAATGAACAGCTTTCCCGGCCCTCACCCACCACCGCCGTTCATCGCCGACCAGGGAAATCTCGAGAATCGCTCCTGGCATCGAAAACTAAGCAGCCTTTGGTCCTGCGCTTTTCTTGGCAGCTGGCGCAGAGTTCCCGGCTGCGGCCCATCTCCGCCGCGCCGCGCCGCATCTCCCATCGCCTTTCGCGCAGCCGCGCTGACCCGGCGCACCTTCCTGGCCGGAACGTGCGGGGGAGCGGCGCCGCGCTGGACATGTCGCTGCAGTGGGCAGCAGCTGCGGGCATTGATCGCGCCGATCGTGATACTGCCGCGACTCCGGCCGTCGCGCACAGTCGCTTTGCCGCATCTCCCATCGTCTTTCGCGCTGCCGCGCCGATCCGGCGCTGGTGGCGGCCGGGGCACCGCGGTGGTGGCTGTCCGAGAGCTTCTGAAAGCAGAATGAACCGCTCACTCTGGCCGTGCTACATTGACCGATATGGCACGCCCGAATCTGGTCCTGGACCGCTGCTATTACTCGACCGAGAGTAAGAAGAGGAAGGCGACCGTCGACGAAGCGATAACGATCAGATCCCAAACCGGAGGGTTTAAGGGCGAGTGCCCGCACTGCGGCTACCAGATCGCGGTATTCAAAGCATCAAAGCTGCAACCTGCGCACTTCCAACACAGCCCACTTGGGAATGGCGCCTGTCTGTACAGCGGGCCGTACAGATAAGCACCGTGGCGAGCACCCCACTTTTAGCGCACTATCCGGCAGCGGGCATTAACTGCGCCGATCAGGCATCGCGATACTGTGGCTCCTGCGGGTGCGCACCATTGCCTTGCCGCATCTCCGCCTTGCCGCATCTCCCATCGCCTTTCGCGCCGCAGCGCTTCCATCTGATCCGGCGCTTCTTCCTGACCGGCACGTGCGGCGGCAGCGGCATCATCGCTGGAGATGTTTGTTAGTGACGGCAGTGGCAACGCTGGCTGCAGGGCATTGATCGCGCCGGTCAGGTGATCGCGATCCTGCGGCTCCGCCGCTGCACTGATCCGGCCCTTCTTCCGGCGCCGCGGCGGGAGCGACGCCATCGGCGATATCGCCGCAGAGATCGCCAACGGCCTCGTCGTCACGCGTGTGCCGGGCAGGCGGGCCGGTGATCATTCCCCTTCCTCCATCACTCCCGCCTTCAACCATTTCTGGATCAGGCGAAGAATGCGGCGGTCGGCAACGCGATGTTGGAAGCGGACATGGCAAGCTGTTCTACGCTATTGCTGCAATTTCGCGATCACTGCGTCGATGTATTGAAGATACTTGCGGGCCTTGAGCGCTTCGTCGGTTTCCTGGTTAAAATCTATCACGGCCTGAAAATGAGGCTTAGCGCCCGCGAGCAGGCCGGCGCCTCCCGCGATATTGTACTTCTCCAGAAACACGAGGCCGAGGACGTAGTGAGAAAACGGGTCCTGGCCATCGTAGGAGAGCGCCTTTTCGCAGGCCGCAATCGCGTCGTCGAAATTCTTTCCCAGGCGGTTGCAATCGCATAAGCCGAAGTACGCCTCATTGCGCAGGTCCATCCAGATATCGTGCTGCGCGGCGCGCTTCTTTTTTCCCATGCCGATCAGATAGCCGAGCACGTAGTAATTAAGCTTGCCGGCGAGCTTGCTGTCGAAGTCGCTCAATAGCAAGTACCGGCGATATTCCGGGATGGCCGTCTTGCACTGCCCCGACATTCGCAGGGATTCGGCCAGCCAGAAATGCGCCTCGGCGTTGGCGGGAGTAAGGCGGACCGCCTGGTTGGCCTCGCGGACGGCCTGCTCGAAAGCGCCACTGCGGGCGTACGCGATCGAAAGTAGATAATGCGCGAAGCCTTGTTGAGGATCGCGCTGCGCGGCAGCGTTCAATTGACGGACGGCTCCCTCGAAATCACCCCGGTCGAGCAGCATGCCTCCGTAGCGGGCGCGTGCCTCGACATAGTCAGGATCGATCTCGATCGCCTTGCGAAAGTAGCGGTCGGCGTTATCCTGATCGAACAAGGCATTGTAGGCGCTTCCCAGATAGAGAGCGGCTTGGCTGTAGCCCGGATCGGCTTGGAGAGCCTTGCCGAACCCGTCGACCGCCTTTTGATAGTTTTGCTTCCCGCCGACGGTGTAGTAGGCGAGCGCTTTATCGAATGCATCGATGGCGGCTTGGCTTCTGCGGCGCACAACGGTGATGCGCACCGAAACCGTGGTGTCCTGGCCGGGATAAACTGTCTGCTCGGTCGGCCCGTACGGCTCGTAGCCCATTTTTACCGCGCGAATGGTGTGGACGCCGGGCGCGATCCCGGGCAGCGACAGTGGCGCCGTTTTGTTCACCACTCCCTGCGATTGCCCGTCTACGAAAACTTCCACGCCGTCCAGGTTGCTTTCAATTACTAGCCGTCCAAACTTGGAAGTTTCTGGCGGATGCACTTTGACGTGTGCCGGATTATAGGCGAGCACCATCCGCGGATCGAAACTGCCGCGCTCCGAGGTCGGATTTTGCAGTTGGTTGGTTTCACGGCGAACATTGGAGTGGACATATTCGGCGAGTTCGTCAGCAGTCACGATGCCGTCGCCTGAACTGTCCGCTTCACCCCTCAAACCCTGGTAGACGTAATACGTGAAAACGCCGTGGCCGCCGCCCCACTTTGTTCCTTCGAAGGACTGCTCGCGATCGCGGCTGGCGGTTAACGAAAACACCGACGGATTCAAGTTCTGGAGACGCTGGTTG
>Ga0335077_10010073_pt1 | contig 11749 bp, 9 predicted proteins | sample Lox_Sample_31_FD_207151 | JGI IMG/M metagenome (GOLD analysis project Ga0335077, IMG submission 207151) | Soil microbial communities from Loxahatchee National Wildlife Refuge, Florida, United States - Lox_Sample_3.1 | ecosystem: Environmental > Terrestrial > Soil > Wetlands | place: USA: Florida...
ATGTCGATGGAACCGCAGTGGTGACATGCGCACGGGAATGGGCCTATGCGGCGGCGGTGAGGCTTCCGGATCGGATAAAGACGATGCGCGATCCGTGCCTGCGCATCCGAATGGCGGTGGAGACGGGGAGGATCGGCGTCGCGGCGCTGCTCGATACAGGTGCGCTGACTGGAGAGCAGCATGCGAGCGCGGATCCGCGTCCGGTCACCCTGACCGTCGAACTGCCGAAAAAAGGCGCCGCGCGCGTGATTTTTCGCAGCAGCGCTCCAACCCATTGCCTCGCAGTGGTGTTTGAGGCCGCGCTATGCGATCGCCGTCCGCTGGAAGGAGCCCTCGCGCCACCGGGCGGCGGCGCGCGCTAACTCGGCGCGTGCGCTCTCTAGTTCCTGGGGCGAAGCCGCGGCCCATTCGCTCAGGCGGCTTCGAAGGGCGCGAATCGCATCCGCAAAATCCGGTGAGACCACGCTGCGCATGAACGATCGCGCGACCCAGGCCCCGGTGGCGCCCAGGCGCGGATACTGAGCGTAGACCAGGTCAGTCGAAATCGGCATGCGTTGATCTCCCACGCACCCCACTCCGCCGATCGCAAGCGGCAGGCGACAACGTCCGACCTCGGCTGCCAGCATATCGATTAACGGCGACGCGAGCACCTCGAAATGGTTCACGACTCCCATCTGCAGGCGCAGGTCGTTCAAACCGAGCATCACTTCATCGATGCCGGGAATCGCGAGAATCTCGCGAATGCGCACCACCGCGGGAGCCATTTCGAGCAGCAGAACCGCACGCGCGCGGCCGCGAATCGTGCGCACGAAGACGGCGGCCTCATCGGCGGTGCGGAAGGCGGGGAGCATAAGCACTCGCGCGCCCAACTCCAGCGCAGTTTCGATTTCCGCTGGCGTTCCCGGATGAATCGGATTGACGCGCACGAACAGCTCCGCGCGACGAACCACTCGCGCAACCGCTGCGAGACCGTCCCAATCGTGACGCTCGATGCGCGTGTTCCATCCGGCCTGGCGCTCGGCCTTGCCCAGAGTCTCGATATCGATCCCGATCCGGTTCACGCCGGCCGCGTCCGCGACGGCCGCGAGCGCGGGATCATCGGTCAACACCGTGAGGCAAAAATCTTCGCCGAAACGACGCGCTGAAGGTTCCATCGCGCTATAAGATATCCGGGATCTCGTGGCCCTCTGCCGGCAGGCGCCAGTTATCCGGGCGCTCGTAAGCATAAAGCTGGTCGGTAATGTTGAGGAAGGCCGCGGGCTCTCCGCTTTCGTTTCGCAAGGCGTGCCACACCCCGGCCGGTATGATCACCATCAGCGGGCAAATGGCGCCAAAGCGAATGACATCGGTTGCCCGTTCGGTAGGCGAGCCGGGACGTCCATCGCACAAGACGAGCTTGATCACCCCGCTGACGCCGATCAGATGATCCGTCTGGCCGGTGTGCCGATGCCAATCGGTGACGCCGTTGGGGCTCAAGTGCACGAAGTTGATCTGCCGGGGCACAATCTCCACGCCCGGCCAGTCCGTACGGAAAACTTCGGTCATCCAGCCGCTTCGGGTGATGACGTTGCCGAGTGCGACGATCCGGACGCCGGCGATGTTTGGTTCCGTTGCACGGCGTCCGCCAGCCCCTACGGTCTGGAGATCCTGCGTCCCCTCACTGCGCTGCATTGATAAGCTCCCAAATTAACATAGGCGGTCACAGCGGCGACGATTCGATCCGACCACAATATATAGGGTTCATTTTTAAAGTACTTCAAGATAGAGCGGTGTGCATGCTTTACCTTGGACCAACTTTAGCTTATGATAGGAAGCACCTCCCCATGATGCGTCACTATAGGAAGGGGCTCCGGCAGTGCTTAAACTCAAGCGCGTCGACATCCACGGTTTCAAGTCGTTTTATGATCGCACGGAGATGCGGTTTCACGGCGCCGGTATCGCGGCGGTGGTGGGACCGAACGGCTGCGGCAAATCCAATCTGAGCGACGCCATCAGTTGGGTGCTGGGCGAACAGAGCGTCAAGATGCTGCGCGGCGCGCGCATGGAAGACGTTATTTTCGCCGGTACGCGCGACAAGAAACCGCTGGGTATGGCGCAGGTGACGTTGACCATGGCCGATCCGGCCGCGCACGCGCCGATCGAAAACGGCAACGGCAACGGCAACGGCAACGGCAACGGCGTCAACGGGCATCATAAGCCGGAAGACATCACCATCACGCGGCGGCTGTTCCGGTCGGGGGAAAGCGAATACCTGATCAATGGCCGCATGGCGCGGCTGCGCGATATCCAGGATTTGTTCAGCGGCACGGGACTCGGCCCGGAAAGCTACGCGATCATCGAGCAGGGGCGCATCGGCCAGATTCTTTCGAACAAACCCGCGGATCGGCGCGCGGTGATCGAGGAAGCCGCGGGCATCGGAAAATACAAAACGCGCAAACGCCTCGCCGAAGCCAAGCTCGAGAGCGCGCGGCAGAATCTTTCGCGCGTCTTCGACATTCTCGACGAAGTCAGCCGGCAGGTGAATTCGCTCAAGCGCCAGGCGTCCAAGGCGCGGCGTTACGAAGAGCTGCGCGGGGACATGCTGGCTCATCTGCGCCGCGCCGTCTCCGGCCGTTTCCAGATGCTCGAACGCGAAGCCGCGCGGCTGGCGCTCGATCTGAACCAGGCGCAGGGCGCATTTCAGACGCTTTCCACCACGGTTCAGAATCGCGAGCAGGAATACGCTCGGGTGCAGGAAACGTGCTACCGGACAGAATCGGCGTTAACCGCCGCGCGCGCCCGGGTAGCGGAATTGAACGTTGAATCCGAGCGCACCCGCGGACGGCTGGAGCTGCAAGCCAAGCAGATCGGCGGCATCGAAGAACGGCTGGCGCAGGGCGAAGCCGAAACGCAGGAGCTCGAATCGCGCCACCAAAAAGAGACCGCGGAACTCGAAACGCATCTTCAATCCGCCGCCGAAATCGAGCATTCGGGCGCGGCCCTGCGCGGCCACCTGGATGCCAAGACGCACGAGCGCGACGCGCTGCAAAACGATCTGCGCGTTCGCGAGCGTGCCATCGAGCAGTCGCGCCAGCAGGTGCTGCGGCTTCTGGGCGAAGCTTCCACGCTGCGCAACCAGCTTGCGCAGATCGACGAGTACCTGGCGGCCATCGAACGCGATTCCACCCGCGCGCGCCGCGAGGAAGAATCGGCGTCGAACGATATCGCGCGGCTGGAGCAGGTGAAAGCCGAACTGAGCGACAAGCTGAACGCGCGGCAGCTCGAGCTGGAGTCGTTGGCCGATCGCCGCCGCCGTGTGGAAGATGAGATGAAACAGCGGCAGGCGCGCACCGTAGAGGCACGCAAGCGCATCGAGGAGCTGCGCGCCGCGCTTTCGCGCTCCCATGCGCGCCGCGATTCGCTGGCCGAAATTCTCTCGCATCGCGCCTACACCACCGAATCCGTTAAGCGCCTGTTCCTCGGCCTGGAGCATCAGCAATACGCCGATTTCAAGCCATCCGGCGTGCTTGCCGATTTTGTCGAGGTCGCCGATCCGGCGTGGGAAAAGGCGTGCGAAGTTTTTCTTCACGAGGAGCTCGAATATGTGGTCGTGAGCGGATGGGCGGAGGCCGATCGCGGTGTCGAACTGCTGCGCGCCGAGTCCGAGGGCCGCGCGACCTTCCTGGTGCATCCGGAAGCGAGCGCGGCTTCGCCTTTGGCGCCCGATCTTTCCGCTCATCCTGGCGTTGTCGGCCGCCTGCGCGACACGTTGCGGCTGACCAACGGATTTGCGCAGGCGCCGCAGGGATTGCTGCCTCGGCTGGCGCGCTGTTTCCTGGTTTCCGATCGTGCTACCGCGCAGACCCTTGCCACTGCGAATCCGGATTGCTATTTCCTGCTCCCAGATGGCGTGAGCTATCACGGGCACGCAGTGAGCGGAGGCCGCAAATCGGCCGGCGGACCGCTGGCACTGAAACGCGAGCTGCGCGAGCTGACCGCGCAGACCGAATCGCGACAGCGCGAGCTCGACGAGCTCACCGCGCAGCTCGAGGAGCTGGAGCGCGGAACGGCTGTGCTCGCTGAGGATCTGGAGCGCGTTCGCGCGCAGCAGCAGGAGCAGGAAAAAGACGCGCTGGCGCTCGATCACGAGCAGCGCAAGCTGGCCGAGGAGTGCGCGCGAGCCGGCTCGCGCCTGTCGGTGGCGCGGCTGGAACTGGAGCGGCTGACGCGCGAGGACGCCCGTAGCCGCGCGCAACGCGACGAAAGCCAGGCGCTGGTGGCCGCAAAAGAACAGGCGCGCTTCGAGCAGGAAAAATCGCTCGAAGAATCGCGCGGCGAATTCGAGCGCCTGCAAGCCCACGCGCATCACATCGGCGAAGAACACGCGGCGTTGCGCGCCGAGCTGGCCGGACTCGAAGAGCGTTCGCGTGCGGTGAAGACCACTGCATTGCGCCTCGAAGCGCAGATTCGCCAGCTTGTCGCGCGGCGCGACGACCTGGGGCGCGAAATGGAGCGCATGGGCGTCGAGCGCGCGCGTCTGCTCGAAGATAACGTCGAACTCGATCGGCGCGCGGGCGAGCTCGCGCAATCCACGGTGGAAGCCGCGGCAGAGGTCGAGCAGTTGGCGGAGCAGGAAACCTCGGGCCGCTCCGCGCTCGCCGCGCTCGACGACGCGCTCAAGTCTCTGCGCGTCGAGGCACAGGCGGCGCAGGAAAAACGGTCCGAAGTCGAGCTCGAATTGGTCAAGAAACAGGCCGAATTAAAGTACCTAGACGAAACCAGCCGCAAGGAGCTCAACGTCGCCGCGGCGGAGGTGGCGGGCGGCGAGGAATCCACGCTCGACGAATCCGCCGTGACCGAGGCCGAAGCGAAGTATCAGGAAGTGCGCGCGAAAATCGAAGCTCTCGGCCCGGTGAACCCGCAGGCGCTCGAAGAATACCAGGAAGCGCAGCAGCGCTACGATTTTCTGAACACCCAGCGCCAGGACCTGATCGATTCCATCCGCGATACGGAGAAGGCGATCCAGGAGCTCGACCAGGAATCGCGCCGGCGCTTCAAAGAAGCGTTCGAGGGGATCAACGTTCACTTCCGCGAGATGTTCCGCACGCTGTTCGGCGGCGGCCAGGGAGAGATGCGCCTGACCGACGAATCGAACCTGGCCGAGAGCGGCATCGACATCGTCGCCTCGCCTCCAGGCAAGCGGCTGCAAAATGTCCTGCTGCTTTCGGGCGGCGAAAAATCGCTCACCGCGATGGCCCTTCTGATGGCGATCTTCCGATTTACGCCGAGCCCGTTCTGCATTCTCGACGAGGTGGACGCGCCGCTCGACGAGCCCAACATCCTGCGCCTCACGCGACTGCTCAAAGAGATGTCGGAAGAGACGCAATTCATCGTCATTACTCACGCCAAGCGGACCATGGAAGCCGCTCAGGCGCTCTATGGCGTGACGATGCAGGAGCCGGGCGTTTCGAAACTGGTGAGCGTCAAATTCGACCCTCCGCCGCAGAATGCGCCGATGACGTCGTTGGCTGCGGTGTAACGAGCGACCGTCCTCAGCCACTCGGCGCCGGAGACCCGTAGACGACGCGCGCGTCAAGTATATTCGGTAAGGATGCTCGAAACCGTCGAAGCGCGATCTTCGCGCGTTCACGCCGGCATGCAACTGTGGTTCGTCGCAATCGCCGCAGTCGTCGTGTTGGCGCGGCTGTGTCATTCCGGCGTGCTGTGGGCCGACGACAATCTGCCGCTCGCCGCGGCGATGGAAGTCGCGCGCGGAAAAACGCTGTATCGCGATGTGTGGTTCGACAAACCGCCGCTGGTCGCCTGGTTTGCGCTCGCCTGGGGCGCGCGCGCCGGAGTTATGCTGCGGCTGGCAGGCGCCGCATACGTCATCGCGGTCGCGTGGATGTGCCGGAAATTCGCCGCGTCGAAATGGGGGGCGCGCGGAGGACTCCTGGCGGCCGCGTTCGCCGCGTTCTTCCTGACCTTCGGACTCGCCTCCGCCGTGATTCCGCTCGCCTCCGACATGCTGCTGATTTTGCCGCACGTCGCGGCGATCTACCTGGCGTGGCGCGGACGGGCGTTCTGGAGCGGCGTCGCGGCGGGAGTCGGCCTGCTAGGGAGTTCCAAGGCGATTTTCGTGCTGGCCGCCTGCGCGCTGTGGTCGTGGCGCTCGGCGCCGCTGCTGATTCTGGGATTCGCCGCGCCCAACGCGCTCGCGCTCGCCTGGATGTGGGCGCACGGATCGGCGCTCGATTATTACGAGCAGGCGTGGCGCTGGGGTTCGATTTACGCGTCCCACACGTTTGTCACGAATCCGCTTGTCGACGGGCTGAAGCGCACTGCCGACTGGATCGGATTTCAGGCGGCGCTCGTTCTCGGCGCCGCCATCGCGACCCTGCGCGAACGAAGCTGGCGTGTCGCCGCGTGGATCGCCATCTGCTGCGTGGGCGTCGTATTGGGCCTGCGATTTTTTCCGCGCTATTATTTCCTGCTGCTCCCGCCGATGATTGTCGCGGCGTCGCGTGGATGGTCGCTGATGCTGAGCGCGCGACCGGCGGCCGTAGCAGGGTTGGCCGTGTTTCTGGCGATTCCGGCGGTGCGATTCGCGCCTCAGTATATTAGGGTCGCGCGCGGCGAAGCGTGGCGCGATACCGCGATGGATCGCGACAGCCGCGCAGCGTCGGCCAAGCTGCTCGTGCTCGCGCGTCGCGGCGACACGCTGTTCGTCTGGGGATTCCGCCCCGATATTTTCATCGACTCGCATCTGCCGGCGGCCACCCGGTTTCTCGAAAGCCAGGCCATCTCCGGCCTGCTCGCCGACCGGCACCTGTTTTCGAACACGCCCGTCAGCGCGGATTTCATCTCCGCGAACCGGCGCGAGCTGCTCGCGTCGCGACCCGCTTGGGTTGTCGACGGGCTCGGGTTGCTGAACCCCGCGGCGGCGATCGTGAAGCAGCCGTACCTCGAGGAGTGGATGCATCAATACGTGGAAGTCGCGCGCACGGACTTTTCCATCCTGTATCGGCTGCGATAAACTCAAGCGTGGAAAAAACAGGTTTCAGCTTGGCTGTATTGGCTGCCGCGGCATTTCTCACCGCTTCCTGTTCGCATTCCGGCGTGCGATCGCTGACCATCGCGGTGAACGCGGGCGTTGAAGGGACAGCGCTCAAGACAGCCGCGCAGGAATGGGGCTCCTCGCATGGTGTCCGCATCGAAGTGGTCGAACTGCCCTACGCGAATCTGTTCGAAAAAGTCCAGCTCGATCTCACCAGCCGCACCGGCGCCTACGACGTCATCATGATGGACGACCCGTGGTTTCCGCTGATGGCCGCCAACGGCAATCTTGCACCGCTTCCGCGCGAGCCGGATTCCGATTTCATCGCCAACTGCCTTCAGGTTTGCAAAAATGGCGCGACGTATTTCGCGCTGCCCTACGTCGGAAACGCGCAGTTGTTCTTTTACCGCGGCGATCTTTTTTCGAAATACGGCATGGCGCCGCCGCAGGCCTGGGACGACGTGCTGCACGCGGCGAAAACCATCGGCGAAAAAGAAAAAATGTTCGGCTACGTGATGCGCGCCGCGCCCGGCAACGCTGTGGTCGCCGATTTCATGCCGCTGCTGTGGGCTTTCGGCGGCGACGTGGTTTCAACCGACGGCGCCGCCGCGGCTTGCGATTCGGCGGCCGGTGTCGAAGCGCTGCGCTTCATGCTCGAGCTCGGAAAATATTCGCCGCCGGGATATGCCGGATTCAACGCCGACGAGGTTTCCGCGCACCTGCTCGAATCCACCGCGGTGATGAGCATCAACTGGCCCGCCTGGATCGCCGCGATGGACGATCCGGCGAAATCGAAGGTGGTGGGAAAAATCGAGTTCACCACCATGCCGGCCGAGCGCGAAAAGGGCGTGGGAGAGCTGGGCGCGTGGCTGGTCGCCGTGCCTTCGGCTTCGAAACACACGAGCGACGCGTTCGATTTTGTTTTCTGGGCGACCGACGCCGCCCAGATGAAACAAGCCGCGCTGCGCGGAAATCCACCCACGCGCCGGAGCGTGTTTGAATCGCCCGACCTGGTGGCGAAGTTCCGCGCGTTTCCCACGCAGCTTCGCTCGCTCGATTCCTCGCGGCCGCGGCCGCGGACGGCGAAGTGGAATGAGATCGAAAACGCATTCGGCATTTATCTCTCGAAGGCCAATGCCGGCGCGATGGACCCGGCCGAGGCCATGCGGCGCGCCGCGCAGGCGATCGACGAGATCCTGAAGCGGACACCATGAAGACGCGTGTTCCGGCCGGATTCGCCTGGGTCGCGCCGTCGATCGCGGTGTTGCTCGCGCTTTCCATTTACCCCCTGATTTTCGCGGTAAAGGTCGCGCTGACGGACGCGTCCGGCGCTGCGACCTTCGCCAACTTCGCGCGCCTCGCGCACGATCGAGTGTTCGCCACTGCGGCCGTGCAGACCGTCCTGTTCACTGCGGCCGCGCTGGCTGTCGAATTCGCGCTGGGTCTCGCGCTGGCGCTGCTGGTCGATTCGCTCGCGCGCGCGCGATCCCTGTTTCGCGCCGCGATCCTGGTGCCGATGCTGCTGCCGCCGGTGGTCGCCGCGGTCGCCTGGCGGCTCATCTACAATCCGCAGTTCGGAGTTTTGAACGGGACGCTGCGGCGCATGGGCCTGAACACCGCGGCGCTCACCTGGACCGACGGCGACAGTTCCGCGCTGCTTTCGGTGATCCTGGTGGACGTGTGGGAGTGGACGCCGTTCATCTTCCTGCTGCTTTCCGCCGGCCTTCAGGCGATTCCGCAGGAGCCGCTCGAAGCCGCGCGCATCGACGGCGCGTCTGGGTGGCAGAGTTTCCGCGACATTACGCTGCCGCTGCTCAAGCCGGCGATCGTGCTGGCGCTGCTGTTGCGCGCCATGGACCTGGTCCGCATCTTCGACCAGATTTTCATCCTGACCCAAGGCGGTCCGGGAACCGCGACGGAAACGGTGAGCCTGTACATTTACCGCACCGCATTCCGCTTCTCGAATTTCGGCTACGCCGCAGCGATGTCCTTCGTGCTGCTGGTGGCGACGGTCATGTTCTCGCGCAGCTTGATGAAGGCGATGAAGACCCGATGAAAACGACGGTGCGCTACTTCGCCTCGATTGTCGCGGCCCTCGCCGCGCTCGCGCCGGTGTACTGGCTCATCACGATTTCGCTCAAGCGCGAAGTCGATCAGTTCGCTTATCCGCCGCGCTGGATCGCTTTCCACGCCACACTCCAGCATTACGCGGAGGCGTTCGGCGGCGGGTCGTTCGCGATTTATTTTCTGAATTCGGTCGCGCTCGCGGGGATGTCGACTCTCGCCGCGCTGCTGATCGGAGTTCCGGCCGCGTACGGCCTGGCACGCTTCGAATGGCCGCGGCGCTGGGACCAGCGCGTGGGCGATTGGATCCTCTCCACGCGCATGCTGCCGCCGATCGTCACCATCGTTCCATTGTTCCTGATGCTCCGCGGCGTGGGCTTGATCAACACGCTCGCCGGCCTGGCGATTGTCTATACCGGATTCAATCTTCCGTTCGTCGTGTGGATGATGCGCGGATTTTTCGACGAGGTCCCGCGCGAGATGGAGGAGGCCGCGATGCTGGACGGCGACTCGCGTGCGGGCGCCCTGCTGCGCATCGTGCTTCCTCTGGTGAAACCCGGCCTCGCCGCGACCGCGGTATTCTGCCTGGTGTTCGCGTGGAACGAATTCCTGTTCGCGCTCATCCTGACGCAAACCGAAGCGGCCATGACTTTGCCGGTGGGCATCGCCTCGCGCGTGACGCAATATGAAATCCAGTGGGGCGCGATGAGCGCCGCTGGAGTGGTCGCCATGCTGCCGGTGCTCGTGTTCGCCTCCGCCGCGCAGAAATACCTGGTGCGCGGATTGTCGCTCGGCGCGGTGAAGGGCTGATGGGTCTCGAACTCGATCGCGTCACCAAGCGCTTCGGCGGGCGGGAAGTGGTGAGCCGCGTTTCGCTCACCGGCGAAGACGGCGAGTTCGTCGTCCTGCTGGGTCCTTCCGGCTGCGGAAAGACCACGCTGCTGCGGATGATTGCCGGCCTCGAAGCGCCCGATGAAGGCGCCATCCGGCTGGGCGGCGCCGACATCACCGCGAAGGACGCGCGCGATCGCGACCTGGCGATGGTGTTCCAGAGCTACGCGCTGTATCCGCACATGACCGTGGCGCGGAATATCGGATATCCGCTGCGCGTGCGCAAACACAACGCCGCCGAAATCGCGCGGCGCGTGGAAGACGTCGCGGCGCGGCTGGGCTTACGGAAGCTGCTCGAAAATTTCCCGCGCCAGCTTTCCGGAGGCGAGCGGCAGCGCGTCGCACTCGCCCGTGCAATCGTCCGCAGGCCCAGGGCTTTCCTGATGGATGAGCCGCTGTCGAATCTCGACGCCCGCTTGCGCGTCGAGATGCGCGCCGAGCTCAAGCATCTGCAACACGAGCTCGCCGTGGTGACCGTTTACGTCACCCACGATCAGGCCGAGGCGATGACGCTCGCCCATCGCATCGCGGTGATGCGCGACGGAAAAATCCAGCAGTACGATACGCCGTCGAACGTGTATCACCGGCCCGCCAACACCTTTGTCGCGGGATTCGTCGGCAGTCCGGCGATGAACCTGATCGAGCAGGGAAACCGCACGCTGGGCGTGCGCCCCGAGGACGTCGAACTCGCCTCTTTCGAGCAGCCCGGCTACACGCCGGCGCGCGTGTGGGTCACCGAGGAAATGGGAAACGAAACCGTGGTGGTGCTTTCCGCCGGCGACCGCCAGATCACCGCGCGCGCGCCCTCCGGTTTTCGCGCCGATTTCGATTCCCCCGCCTGGTTTCGCTTCCGCGCTGGCAGAGAGCACTGGTTCGACTCCTCCGGCCAGCGAATCGCCGATCCGGCGTAAGATAAAATTGAACTGACCGAAGCGGACCGATGGAGTGACCCATGCGATATTTTACTCTTGTGCTTTTGACCGCGGCCGCCCTGCTGGTTCCCGCGGCTCACGCCCGCGAGCAACAGGACCTTCGCGAGCGCGTGCGCGACGCCGTGCAGCGCACCGACAAAGACATGGGAAGCCTGGTGCCTCGCGATAAGCTGGACGCGCAGCAGCGCGACCGCTTCGACGCGGTCATGAAGGATCTGCACGAGCTTAGCGATGGCGTGGAAAACGGGAAGTGGCAGAACGAACGCGACCGGCTGGAAGACGCGATCGACAAGATCGACGACCTGGCGAAGCACGCGCCGATCCAGGAAAGCGACCGCCAGACGCTCGGCATCGATCTGTACACGCTGCGCACGATCCGGGATAGCTGGAAGCAGTAAGTTCTCGCCCTACAGTTCTCCGCCGCGGCTGCCGAACGAAAAAACAATAGGGGTTTGATTTGTTCGCAAGATGGGCGGGTAGGGAGTCGGAGGTTCCTTACCCGCCCCTTGGTGAAAGGTACAAACCAATTAACCGGTACTTCGACGGGCCGAGTACTGCGCTATAGGTCGTAAGGTAAAATTGCAAAGGGCATATACTCGCCCCCGCCTTCATCGTTCGCCCGGTTTATGCCGATCTACGAGATCCGCTTTCAGCGCCTCCGCCTCCTCGATCAGGCGCGACCACAGCGTTGGTGGCTGCTCGTCGAAGGCGAGGTCTTCACGCCCGGTGAAGATGTACCACAAGCCGAGGCGGGCCTCGTTTTCAAGCTGCCCGCGCGTCCATCCGCAGTAGCCCAGGTACACGCGAAGCCCGCTCGGGTCGGAGC
>Ga0335077_10010074_pt1 | contig 11749 bp, 6 predicted proteins | sample Lox_Sample_31_FD_207151 | JGI IMG/M metagenome (GOLD analysis project Ga0335077, IMG submission 207151) | Soil microbial communities from Loxahatchee National Wildlife Refuge, Florida, United States - Lox_Sample_3.1 | ecosystem: Environmental > Terrestrial > Soil > Wetlands | place: USA: Florida...
GCTGCTGGCGGCGCGGGATGCCGCCGAGGCAATCGAGGTCGAGTACGAAGCGCTGCCGGCCGTTACCGATGCCAAGGCGGCGCTCGCGTCCGATGCACCGCAGCTTTTCGGCCACATTCCAGGCAACCTTGTCTTCGATTGGGACAATGACATGGGTGACGCCAAGGCAACGGCCGAGGCGTTCGCGAATGCAACGCGCGTCGTCAGGCTTGAACTCGTCAACAATCGCGTTGTCGTCAACTCGATGGAGCCGCGCAACGCCATCGGCGATTACGAAGCGGCGAGCGGCCGGTCGGTTCTCTACACCGCGACGCAGGGGCCGCATTTTGTGCGTGATCCGCTGGCTGAAATTGTGCTCAAAATGCCGAAGGAACAGCTCCGCTTGATCACGCCCAATGTCGGCGGCGGCTTCGGCATGAAGGCCTTCCTGTATCCCGAGCATGCGCTTGTGGTCTGGGCGAGCCGTAAGCTGCAGCGGCCAGTGAAATGGCAGGAGGATCGTGCCGAAGGTTTTGTCTCCGACAATCAGGGCCGCGATCACAGCACGATCGCCGAACTCGCGCTCGATGACACTGGTCGCTTTCTTGCGCTGCGCGTAACGATCCTCGCCAATATCGGCGCCTATTTGTCGCCCTTCGGGTGCTTTGTGCCGACGCGTTCGACCGATCTGGTGTCGGGCCTCTATGCGATCGGCGCCGTCCACGTGAACGTCAAAGGTGTGTGCACCAATACGGTCGCGGTCTGTGCTTATCGCGGGGCCGGCCGCCCGGAGGCGGCCTATCTGCTCGAGCGCTTGGTCGACGCAGCGGCGCGCGAAATTCAGATGACGCCGGACGCCATCCGTCGGGTCAATTTCGTGCCACCATCGGCGATGCCCTATACGTCAGCGACCAAGCTGCGTCTCGACTCGGGCGAGTTCGAAGCGGTGATGAATCTGTGCATGACGGCGGCGGAATGGTCGTCATTCGCCAGGCGGCGGGCACAAAGCGAGCGCAACGGCAAGCTGCGCGGCATCGGCATGGCGACCTATACCGAACGCTGTGGCGGCGGTTTTCCCGAGACGGCCTCGATCGAGTTCAAGGACGACCGCGTCGAGCTCGTCATGGGCAATCAGGAATACGGGACCGGGCTCGTTACCTCCTACAAGCAGCTTGTCTCGGATCAGCTCGGCATCGATGCCGACCGCATCGACGTCGTCATGGGCGATACCGACCGCACCCCGGCGGGACTGACCGGCGGCTCCCGCGCGCTCGCGGTTGCCGGCGCCGCGCTTTACGAAGCGGGGCGCACCATCATCAGCAAGGGCACCGAGCTCGCCGGGCACCTGCTCGAAGTCGCACCGCACGACGTCAGCTTCGCCGACGGCATATTCTCCGTGCCTGGCACCGATCTGCGTATCGATCTGATGGAGGTCGCCAAAGCGGCCTGGGATCCCAAAAAATTGCCGACGGGCATGGCGCCGGGACTCGACACCACGCATCAGCGCGTGCCACCGGCCCAAACCTTTCCCAACGGCTGTCACATCGTCGAGATCGAGATCGACCCGGACACCGGTTCAGTCGCAATCGAGCGTTATACCGTGGTCGACGATTTCGGCCGCACCATCAATCCGCTCCTGCTCGAAGGGCAGGTGCACGGTGGAATCGTGCAGGGTATCGGTCAGGCGCTCCTCGAACACGCTGTCTATGATTCCGAGAGTGGTCAGTTGCTGGCCGGGTCGTTCATGGACTATGCGATGCCGCGCGCCGGCGACGTCCCGAGCTTTGCCTTCTCGACGCACAATGTGCCGTCGACCGCCAATCCTTTGGGTGTCAAAGGCGCCGGCGAGGCGGGTGCCGTTGGGGCGCCGCCGGCGGTCATCAATGCCATCGTCGACGCGCTCAACCGCCGCGTCGGCGCGCGTCATATCGACATGCCGGCGACACCGCGCCGCATCTGGGAGGCGCTCAACCAGGCGCATTGAATGCAGCTTTAGGCTGCGCACTGTCTTTTTTGTCAGACATGCTATTGTCGATCGGTCGAAACCGGCGAGGCCGCGGCCGCCGAGCGAGCGCACAGAAGGAGCATGACATGCCGTCCAAGCTGAAGCGCAGGACGTTTCTGCAAATGGCGACCGGATCGCTGGCGAGCGTGGCCGCAGTCGCGCCGTTCTCCCGCGCGGTGGCGGCCGGCAACGATGCGGTGACAATCGGCTGGCCGAACGATGTTCCGTCCTGGGATCCCAATCAGCGCTTCACGCCGGACGCCCAGCCGATCTTCAAGGCGGTGTTCGATCAGCCGCTCGATCAGGACCCGCAACTCAAGCTCGTTTCGAACCTGATCAAAAACTGGAGTCCCGCGTCCGATGGTCTGAGCATGGCGGTCGAGCTTCGCGACGACGTGATGTTCCACAACGGCGACAAGATGACCACGGAGGATTTCCGCTACACTTTTCTGGAGCGGATCAAGTCCGGCATCAAGCTCGACACCGCAAATTCGTGGAAGAAGGTGCAGGATATCGTCATCGAGTCGCCGACAAAGGCGACGATGAAATTCGATTCGCCAGCGCCGACCGCACCGCAATGGATGGCGTTTCTCGGCAGCTACATGGTGCCGAAGAAATACATCGAGGCTGGCGGCCTCGATAACTTCCTCAAGAAGCCGGTCGGCACCGGGCCCTACAAGCTCGCCGAATACGAATTGAATTCGCGCATCGTGCTCGAGCGCAACGACAGCTACTGGGGTCCAAAACCGAAAATTGCGCGCGTAACCATCGAGATCATCAAGGACCCCTCAGCGCGTGTGGCGGCGATCCAGTCCGGCCAGGCCGACCTGACCCTCAATGTGCCGGTGCGCGAGGTGCAGCGCTTCCAGAAGGAGGCAGGGTTTGCGGCCGAACTCAATCCCATCACCCGCGTGATCCTGCTGCAGATGCGTGCCGATCTTGCATTCGCCGACAAGAATGTGCGCCTCGCAGTGCATCACGCAATCGACAAGGCGGCGCTGTCGAAGGCCTTCTACGGCGGAGCCGCGGTGCCGCTCTCGGTGCTGGCTACGCCGGGCACGCCCGGCTATCTCACCGATTTCACGTTCAAATACGATCCAGCGCTCGCCAAGTCGCTGCTGGCGAAATCGAACTTCAGCACATCAAATCCGGTGAAGATCGGCTTCGCCACCACCAATGGCCAATTCCCGAGCGATTACGACATCGCGCGCGCCATCGTGCAGATGTGGAAGCAGGTCGGCATCGAAGCCGACCTCCAGGTGATCGAATATGCCAAATATTTCGAGCTGAACCGCGCCGCGAAGCTGCCGGAGACGACGCTCTATAGCTGGGATAACGCCACCGGCGATCCGGAGATCTTCTCCGGCTATCAGCTCAATCCGAAAATGCCGTTCTCGCCGTGGAAGGACGAGGATATCGGGCAGAAGGTGCTCGGCCTGTTCAGCGTTGCCGACTATGACAAGCGCATCGCCGGCTATCGCGACCTCGAACGCTATGCGGTCGAGAACGGAGCGACCGTACCGTTGCTGCAGAGCGTGGTGACGGTCGTCCATAAGAAGAATTTGAATTACACGAAATATGCCAATGGCTGGCTGCTGCCGCAAAAGATGCAGTGGAGTTGAGACGATGAGCCCGTCATTCCGGCATCCGCCCCGACCATGGCAGTCCGGAATCCATAATCGATCGTCGTGATTTGGATTCGGGGTTCGGGGCGGGTCCGGGCCCGGCATGACGCGCAATGTTTGCCACCGTCGTCAAGCTGATCGCCCGCCGCCTGATGGCGGCAATTCCGATCTTGTTGATCGTGTCCGCGCTTCTGTTCTGCGTGCTCCGGCTGCTTCCCGTCGATCCCGCCGCGATGTCGCTGCCGCCGACCGCGACAATTGCCGAGATCGAAGCCAAGCGCCGCGAAATGGGCCTCGATCGGCCGCTGCCTGAGCAATATCTGATCTGGCTCAAGGATGCGCTGCACGGCGATTTCGGCCGCTCCATCGCGTTGCGCCGCGAGGCCGGGTCTTTGGTCGCGGCGAGCCTGCCGGCGACGATTGAACTCGCGGTGCTCGCGATGGCACTTGCCGCCCTGCTCGGTGTCGGCGGCGGTCTGCTGCTGTTCTATGTGCGCGGCACGGCGCTGGAGGCCATTGCCGACCTCGGCTCGATCCTGCTGCTGTCGATCCCGGAATTCCTGTGGGGATTGATCCTGCTGTTCGTGTTCGGCGTCATGTGGCGTCTCTTGCCGTTTACAGGGCAGGTTTCGCCCGGCCTGCCGCAGCCGCACATCACCGGATTTTTGCTGCTTGATGCCTTACTGGTCGGCCGCCTCGACGTTTTCGCCAGCGCTGCGCAACATTTGATTCTGCCAGCGACCGCGCTCGGCCTTGCATTTTCGCCGACGATCATGCGTGTGCTGCGCTCAAGCCTGTTCGACGTCTACCACGAAGATTACATCCAACAGGCGCGGCTGCGCGGTCTCTCCGAAGGCCATATCCTCGTCGGCCACGCCCTCAAGAACGCAGCCTTGCCGACGCTGACATTGGCGGGCGTGCAATTCGGCATCCTGTTCAGCGGCACGTTGCTGGTCGAAGTGATCTATTCCTACCCGGGGATGGGCAATCTGATGGTCGATGCGGTACGCAATGCCGACCTGCCTCTCATTCAGGCGATCGGGTTGACCTATTGCGTCGTTGTGCTCGTCATCAACACGCTGGTCGACAGTCTTTACGTCGTGCTCAATCCAAGGCTGCGGGTGAGCTGATGGACGGGCCGATCGCACGTGCACTGCGTTCCCCGCGCGTCGTCGTCGCTCTGACGATGGTGATCTGCATCCTCGTCTGTGCGCTATTTGCCGGCTTCCTCGCACCGCACGATCCCGGCGAGCAGAATCTTCTTTCGATCCTTACGCCGCCGGCTTGGGCCGAGGGTGGCGATCCAAACTTCCCGCTCGGCACCGACAGCCTCGGCCGCTGCGTGTTGTCGCGATTGATCTTCGGCGCACGTACCGCGATGCTGGTTGCATTCGTTGCCTCGCTCGGCGCGATGATCCTTGGCGCGATGCTGGCACACGTTTCCGGCTATTTCGGCGGTGCGGTCGATTGGATCATTGGCCGCATGGTCGACGTTTGGATGTCGTTCCCGCCGGTCATCTTGTCGCTCATCCTGATGGTTGGGCTTGGTGTCGGCCTCGGCAAGGTGATCCTCGCCATCGTGCTCGTCGACTGGACGCGGTTCTGCCGCGTCCTGCGCGCCGAAGTGATGATCGTGCGGCGCAACGACTACATCGCCGCGGCGCGCCTGCTCGGCTTTACCCATTGGCAGACCATCGTGCGCGAGGTGCTGCCGGCGACGCTGCCGCTTCTCATCACGCTCGTCAGCCTGGAAATGGCGATTGCGGTCGTGGTCGAGGCCATCCTGTCCTTTGTCGGACTTGGGGTCGGCGCCGACCAGCCGGCCTGGGGCCAGATGATCGCGGATGCACGGCAGTACGTCTATCAGTCGCCATGGAACCTGCTGCTGCCGATCCTGGCCATCTTCATTACTGTTTCGGCCTTCAACCTGTTCGGCGATGGCCTGCGTCGCACGCTCGACCTGCGTCTCGCTGCGGCGGAGCGCTGAGACCGTGCTCATCCTACAGGCGCAAGACTTGACGGTGAGTGCCCGCATCGACGGCGAACTGTACCCTGCGATCCGAGAGCTTTCGTTTGCTCTTGCGCCCGGCAAGGTTCTCGGCCTGGTTGGCGAATCCGGCGCCGGAAAATCCATGGTCGGCCGCGCCATCGCGCAACTGTTGCCGCCGGGATTTGCGGTCACGGGCGGTTCTTTGCTGTTCGAGGGCAGTGACCTCGTGCAGATGAATCCAGCGCGGCGGCGCGGCTTGCTCGGGCGCGCCATTGCTTTCATTCCGCAGTCGCCGATGACCGCGCTCAACCCGGTGCAGACCATCGGTGCGCAGTTTGACGAGCATCTGGCGCGACTTGGCGAGGACGAGCGCGCTGCCCGTCAGGCCAAGGCAATCGCCGTGCTCAGTGCAGCGCGACTGCCGCGCGCCGCCGAGCTGTTGGCGCAGTATCCGCATCAGCTATCCGGCGGCATGTGCCAGCGCGTCCTGATCGCCATGGCGTTCGTCGGCAATCCACGCCTGGTCGTCGCCGACGAGCCGACCACTGCGCTCGACGTCACCATGCATCCGCCGATCCTGCGGTTGATCGCCGAATTGCAAAGCCGCTGCGGCACGGCGGTCATTTTCATCACCCACGATCTTCGTCTCGCGGCGCAGCTCTGCGACGACGTCATCGTGATGTATGCCGGCCGTGCCGTCGAAAGCGGGCCGGCACGCGCCGTGCTGTCGGCGCCGGCGCATCCCTATACGCGTTGCCTTGAGCTTGCCAATCCGTCGATGACCGACCGGCGTACGCTCTACGTGATGCCGGAACAGATGCCGAGTCTTCGCCAATTGCGCAGCATAGCGGGATGTCATTTCGCGCCGCGCTGTCCTCAGGCGGTGGAATCGTGCCGTGTCGGTGCTGCGCCACGCCTCGTGATCGCGGTCAGCCGCAGCGTCGCCTGTAGCCGGGCGGACGAAACGCCCCGCATCGGCGCTGCCGCTCTCGCGCCGGCACGGCCGGACCGCGAGGCACGGCCCCTGCTTCGGGTCGAGGCGCTGCAGAAGCGATACGAGATCGGCGGCCGCCTGTTCCGCCGCGGACATACCGTCGAGGCGGTGAAGCATGCGTCATTCGCCGTCGCCGAGAACGAGTTTGTCGCGCTGGTCGGCGAAAGCGGCAGCGGCAAGAGCACCATCGCCAAGCTGCTCGTCGGCCTCGAGCAGCCATCCGGCGGGAAGATTGTGTTCGTCGGGGCCGATGTGAGCCGACCATCAGGCGGGGCGCCGCGCAACATCGACCTGCAAATGGTATTTCAGGACCCGCAGTCGGCGCTCAATCCGCGGCGGCGGGTGGCAAGCATCGTCACCCAAGCGATGGAGGCCGGCAACCGGCACGCCACATGGGAGGAGCGGTTGGCGCGAACCAAGACGCTCCTTGCCGAGGTCGGTCTTGCCGAGGATTTTGCCGCGCGGCTACCGGGACAATTGTCCGGCGGTCAGCGCCAGCGCATCAACATCGCGCGGGCGCTTTGCAATTTGCCAAAGATACTCATCGCCGACGAGATCGTGTCGGGGCTCGACGTCTCGATCCAGGCCCAGCTCTTGCACCTGTTGGAGCGGCTTCGCACCGAACTTAGCTTTGCCATGTTGTTCATTTCACACGATCTATCGGTCGTGCGGCACCTGTGCAGCCGCGTCCTGGTGATGTATCGCGGCGAAATTGTCGAGCAGGGCCCGGTCGAAGCCGTATTCGGCAACCCGCAGCATGCGCACACTCGCGCGCTGCTGTCCTCGGTGCCGCCTGATGATCCCACTGCGGCGTGGCCGGCGTTGCAGTGAGTGCGATCATGCTCAAGCCGCCGAAGCGGCAACGTCGTCCTTTCGCAACAACGCCAGCAGTTCGATCTCGCAGGCTTTGGCGATATCGACATTGCGCGCCTTGACGTGGCCGAAGCCGCGGATCTTCGTCGGCAGCGAGGCGATCTCGACGCAGAGCGCATGATTGTCGGGCGTGAGGCGTTGGGCGATCTCCCGCAGCACCGTTTCGTATTCGCCGATCAGCCGCCGCTCCATGCGCCGCTCCGCGGCATAGCCGAAGGGATCGAACGGCGTGCCGCGCAAATGCCGCAGTCGCGCTAGCAAGTTGAAGACGTGACGCATCCAGGCTCCGAACCGGCGCTTGCGCGGCTCCCCGGTCACCGGATCGCGCCGAGCAAGGAGCGGCGGTGCAAGATGATACTCGACGGTGAAATCGCCGCCGAACAGCCGCGTGAGCTTGTCGCGGAATGCCGTGTCGGCAAACAGCCGAGCCACTTCGTATTCGTCCTTGTAGGCCATCAAGACGAACAGGTTGCGGGCAACGGTTTCGGCGAGCCCGCCACGCCCCCGCGCGCGCGAGGTTTCCACCGCCTTAATGGCCGCAACTGCATCGCGGTAGCGCTGCGCATAAGCACGATCCTGGTAGGCCGTCAGGAAGGCCGCGCGGTTCTCGACCAGTGCGTCGAGACCCTGCGGCACGGGCGAGGATTCTTCCCGCCGCGGGGTGCGCGCTAACCGTTCGACCTCGCCGCGATTAACGGCCGCAAGCCGGCCGAAGCCGAAGCTCTGCTTGTTGCTTGCGATCGCAACGCCATTGAGTTCGATGGCGCGCTCGATTGCGGCGGTGCCGAGCGGCACGAAGCCCTTTTGGAACGCGTAACCGAGCATGAACAGATTGGTGGCGATGGCGTCGCCCATGAGCGCTGTCGCCAGCGCGGTGCCGTCGATGATGTCGGTGTTGCGCGTCGCCGCCTTGATTGCCTCCAGCATTGCGGCGTCGGCAAAGTCCATGTCTGGATTGGAGACGAAGGCTGCGGTCGGCTGAACGTGGCTGTTGATGACGGCCTTGGTTGCGCCGGACAAGCATTTGAGCGCCGGCGGGCTCGCCGCGACCACGATATCGCAACCGAGCAAGAGGTCGGCTGCGCCGGCCGCAATACGCACCGCGTGAAGATCATCAGGCCGTGGCGCGAGCCGCACATAGCTCATCACCGCGCCATTCTTCTGCGCGAGCCCGGTGACGTCGAGCACCGTGCAAGCCTTGCCTTCGAGATGTGCGGCCATGCCGATCAGCGCGCCGAGGGTGATGACGCCGGTACCACCGATGCCGGTGATGACGATGCCATACGGATGGTCGAGCGCGGTTGGACTCGGCTCCGGCAGGAACGCGAACAGGTCGGCGGCCATGCCGACCCCCGCCGCCTTGCGTAGCGTCGCGCCGCGCAGTGTCACGAAGCTCGGGCAAAAGCCCTTGAGGCAGGAAAAGTCCTTGTTGCAGCTCGACTGGTCGATCCACCGTTTGCGGCCGAATTCGGTCTCGAGGGGCTGCACCGAAATGCAGTTCGATTTGTCCGAGCAATTGCCACAGCCTTCGCACACCGCATCGTTGATGAAGACGCGTTCTGCGGGATCAGGAAGGAGGCCGCGCTTGCGCCGGCGCCGTTTTTCGGCGGCGCAAGTCTGATCGTAGATCAGCACGGTAAGGCCCGATATGTCGCGCAGGCCGCGCTGCACGGCATCGAGCTCGTCGCGATGGTGGACCGCGACGCTGTCGGGCACGCTAGCGCCGCGCCGATATTTCTCCGGTTCTTCGGCGACAACGACGACGCGCTTGGCGCCTTCGGCAAGGACCTGCCGCGCGATCTCGCCGACGTTGAATGCGCCTTCGACTGCCTGGCCGCCGGTCATCGCTACCGCGTCGTTGTAGAGGATCTTGTAGGTGATGTTGACGCCGGCGGCTGCTGCGGCGCGGATTGCCATCAAGCCGCTATGCGCGTAGGTGCCATCGCCGAGATTCTGAAAGACGTGCCGTTCCATGGTGAAGGGCGCTTGGCCGATCCAATTGGCGCCTTCGCCGCCCATGTGGGTGAGCGTTGCCGTGTTTCGTCCAGGCATGAACAGCGCCATGCTGTGGCAACCGATGCCGGCCATGGCGCGGCTGCCGTCGGGTACGCGCGTCGAGGTGTTGTGCGGGCAGCCCGAGCAGAAGAACGGCGTGCGCCGGATTTTTATCGGCGCGGCCGGCCGCTCGAAGCATTCAAGCCGCGCCAGACGCTGATCCAGGCGGGTCGTATCGGTCAGCCGTTTCAGGCGTGCCACGATGGCGCGCGCAACAAGTGTCGGGGTCAGCTCGCCCGTGCTCGGAATGAGCGTCGCGCCGGTTTCGTCGGTCTTGCCGACGATGCTCGGTCGCTGCGCTGCATCCGTGTTGTAGAGCAGGCGGACGAGTTGATTCTCAATGAAACCGCGTTTTTCCTCGACGACGAGAACGTCGGCGAGTCCTTGCGCGAAGGCGCGCGCGCCCTCCGGTTCGAGCGGCCAAGCGAGCCCGACCTTGTAGAGGCGGACGCCGAGTGCGGCTGCCTCTTGCTCGCCGATGCCAAGCTCCGCGAGCGCCTGGCGGACGTCCAGATAGGCCTTGCCGGTTGAGAGGATGCCGAAGCGCGCCTGCGGTGCGTCAAGCACCAGGCGATCGAAGGCATTGGCGCGGGCGAAGGCCTGCACGGCCGCGAGCTTTGGGCCATGGAGGCGCGGCTCCTGCTCCAGCGCCCAATCCATGCCGCCGCGCGGCCAGCGGATGTGCAGGCCGCCGGGCGGTATCGCAAAGTCTTCCGGGATATTGATCGTTATGCGGTGGGGATCGGCGTAAAGGGAGGCCGAGCTGTCGACGGCTTCGCTCGTCGCCTTGAAGCCGACCCAGCAGCCGGAGAAGCGTGAAAGCGCGAAGCCGAGCAGGCCGAAATCAAGATAATCCTGCAGCGTCGCTGGATTGAGGATCGGCAGCATCGCCGCCTCGAACACCTGCTCGCATTGATAGGCTGTCGTCGTCGAACGTGCCGCGTGATCGTCGCCGGAGATCGCCAGCACGCCGCCGTGCGGTGAAGTGCCGGCCCAGTTGGCGTGGCGCAGCGCATCGAGCGACCGGTCGACGCCCGGCCCCTTGCCGTACCAGATGCCAAAAACGCCATCGACCTTGGCACCAGGGAACAGTCCCACCTGCTGACTGCCCCAAACGGCAGTCGCAGCAAGATCCTCGTTCAGTCCCGGCTGGAAGCGTATGTCGTGCTCGGCGAGGAAGCGTTCCGCCTGCCACAGCGCGCTGTCATAGCCGCCGAGCGGCGAACCGCGATAACCGGAAATGAAGCCCGCAGTGTTCAGCCCCGCGGCGCGGTCGCGCGCGCGTTGCAGCATCGGCAGCCGTACCAGCGCCTGGATGCCGGACAGATAAATCCGTCCGGACTGAAGTTTATATTTGTCGTCCAGGCTGACTTGCGCCAAGTCCACGCCTGCTCTCCACTTCTCGGCGCACCGGCCGATTGTCGTGCCTCCATGCTATTGTATCTTGGACCGCAGTTCGAGGATGCGCGCGCGCCGGCACGGTGCCGGCAGTCCGGGAGCATAATGGCCGACTTCGTGTACGAGATTGGCTGCAGCGGCACTCCGGAACAGGAGACCGCAGTGCAGGCCTGGGCCGAGCGCGCCGGCGCCGCAATTTGGGCGGTGCTGCCGGGGCTGAGCGCTGTCGACCTCTATCGGCCTCTGCGGGGCGGCGCCCATGATCCGTTCAATAATGACGGGCCCGGGCCGCTGCTGATGGCGATGCTGCAATTTGCAAGCCGCGAAGCCCTGGCGGCCGCACTTAACGATCCGCATCTCAAGCGAAGCCTCGACACCAGACCACTTGGCTTGAATTTCACCGGTACGCCGCTTGAGCGACGGTACTATCCGATTGCCGGCGGTGGCCCGCCGGGGCCGCTCATCGCGCCGTTTTCTTACGTGGTGCGCTACCATCACCCGGCGGAGAATGCGGCGGAGTTTGTCTCGCACTATATCGCCGACCATCCGCCGATCCTTGGTCAGCTGCCCGGAATCCGCTCGGTGCTGTGCTATCTGCCGATCGTGGATTTTGCGGCGAATATCTTGCCGGCGGCGGACTACATGGTCGGCAACGATGTGGCGTTCGATACGCCTGAAGTCTTCAATGCGGCGATGGCTTCACCGGTTCGGCTCGAACTGCGCAAGCACTTCCACAGCTTTCCGCCGTTCACCGGCAAAAACACGCACTATCCTATGATGCGGCGGCAATTGCCGAGCCGGAGCGGGCTAGGACTTTGAACTTTCCGTGT
>Ga0335077_10010075_pt1 | contig 11748 bp, 10 predicted proteins | sample Lox_Sample_31_FD_207151 | JGI IMG/M metagenome (GOLD analysis project Ga0335077, IMG submission 207151) | Soil microbial communities from Loxahatchee National Wildlife Refuge, Florida, United States - Lox_Sample_3.1 | ecosystem: Environmental > Terrestrial > Soil > Wetlands | place: USA...
CCCATCCCCTCCTCGGGGCTGGGGCGGCCACCGCGCTTCCGGGAGGAGGACCCGGTGCCCGGGCGCCCCCGCCTCCCACCGCTCCGCACCGGAAGCACGCTTCTCCCACCCCGCCGCACCCTCTTCTAAAAGGGGCGCTCCTTTGGACGGCTCGCAGGGCGGATGCCAAGATGGGCGCGGAATGGACCCCGACCGATTCCCCCGCACGAGGCAGGGCCTTCACCGTGCGTGACCCACGTCGTCGGCCGGCTTCCCGCCTGCGCCTGCCCCTCTACGTGTTCGCCCTCGCCGCGGCGGGGCTCACCCTGGCCGGGTTCTTCATGTTCCGGTCCATCCGCGAGGGGGCACGCCGGCGGGGAGCCGCGGAGATCGACGCGGTGGCGGCGCTCAAGGTCTCGGCCGTGAACTCCTGGCGGGAGGAAGCCGAGGCAGACATGGCGCACCTCGCCTCCTACCCCGTGCTCCCCGAGCTCGCGTCCCGCTTCGCGAGCGGGCTCGACCCGCACACTCGCAAGCACGCCACCGTCGTCCTGGAGAGCTTCGCGCGGCGCCACCAGTACGAGGCGGTGGCGCTCCTCGCTCCCGACGGCCGCCGCCTGCTCGAGTGGGGGGGCGAGGGGTTCCTCCGGTTCCCGGACGCGGACCTGCAGGCCCGGGCCCTCGAGAGCTCCGGGGCGGTGTCCGCCCTCAACGCCTACCCGGACGAGGGGCGCTCCCGGCTCGACGTGGCCACCGCGGTGCGCGACCCGGAGGGGAGGCTCGTCGCCGTCCTCCACTCCCGGCGGAACGCCCAGCCGTTCCTCGCCTCGATCGGCGACAGCTGGCCGGTGCCCTCGGAGACGGCGGAGAGCGTCGTCCTCCGCCGCGACGGCGACTCCGTGCTCTTCGTGACCGACCCCCGCTTCCTCCGGGGCTGGGCGCTCCGGAAGCGCATCCCACTCTCCGAGGAGTCGAGGGGGGCCGTACGCGCCATCGGCGCCGGGGAGGGGGTGCACCTCGCCGTCGACTACCGCGGTACCCCCGTGCTCGTCGCCGCCCGGCGCGTCCCCAACTCCGACTGGATCCTGGCGACGCGCATGGACCTCGCCGAGGTCGAGGCGCCGATGCTCCATCCGGCTGCCTCCATCGCCGTCCTCCTCGGGGTCATGATCGCGGCCTGCGCGGTGGCCCTGGCTCTCTGGTGGCGGCGCGAGATCGGCCAGCACCGGGAGCTCGAGAGCGCCCGGGCCGCCCTGGAGGAGAGCGAGGAGCGCTTCCGGCTGGCGCTCGCCGGGACCCACTGGGTCTGGGACTGGGACCTCCCCGCCGGCCGGCTCTCCGTGGACCCGCAGTGGGCTGCGGAGATGGCCCTCCCGAGCCCCACCCTCACCGGGAGCTCCGCCGGCATCCTCGCCTCCATGGTCTATCCGGACGACCTCGTCCGGGCGAGCGCGCTCCTCGAGCGGCACGCGAGCGGCGCCGACCCGCTCTTCGAGGTGGAGTTCCGCGTCGGGGACCTGGCCCGCGGGTTTCACTGGATCCTCATGCGCGGCCAGGCGAGCTGCCGCGACGCCTCCGGACGGGCCCTTCGCATCACCGGCGTCTTCTCCGACCACACCGAGCGGCGAAGGCTCCAGGAGCAGCTCGAGCGCTCCGAGCTCATGGCGAGCCTCGGCACCCTGGCCGCCGGGGTGGCCCACGAGATCAACAACCCCCTCGCCTACGTGCTCGGCAACCTCGACTTCGTGGAGAGGGAGCTCCGGTCCCTCCCCGCCGGCTCGCCAGAGCTCACGGACGCGGTGGCCCAGGCGCGCGAGGGAGGAGCCCGGGTGCGGGACGTGGTCCGGAGCCTCCAGGCCTTCTCCCGCCCGGGCTCGGGGCGGCGCGGGCCAGCGAGCGTCGAGGAGGAGCTCACCGCCGCCCTCCGCATCGCCGACAACGAGATCCGCCACCGCGCCCGGCTCCAGGTGCGGGTCGGGCCGCTCCCGCGGGTGACCGCGGCCCCCCACGAGCTCGGCCAGGTGTTCCTGAACGTGCTCCTGAACGCCGCCCAGGCCATCCCGGAGGGGCGCGCCGCCGAGAACACCATCGCCGTCCTCGGCGACACCACGCCCCAGGGTTTCGCGCGGATCGAGATCCGGGACAGCGGCACCGGCATTCCCGAAGAGGCCCTCCCCCGGATCTTCGAGCCCTTCTTCACCACCAAGCCCCAGGGGGCCGGGACCGGCCTCGGCCTGGCCATCGCCCACGGCATCGTCTCGAACGCCGGAGGCCGAATCGACGTGGAGAGCGAGGTGGGGCGCGGGACGCTCGTGCGCATCCTCCTGCCCCCGACCCCGACCGAGACCCCGGAGGCTTCCCCCGAGGCGCGGAGAGAAGAAGTCGGCACCCCGGGCGCGAGCCACTCCCGGATCCTCGTCGTCGACGACGACCCGCTCGTGGCGCGCTCCATCGCCCGAGCGCTCAGCCCCGCCCACGAGGTCGTGACGGCGCGGTCGGCCACCGAGGCCCTCGCCTGCCTCGAGCGCGGGGAGCGCTTCGAGGCCTGCGTCTGCGACCTCATGATGCCGGAGACGACGGGGATGGAGCTCTACGAGAAGGTGAGGGGCGAGGACCCGCGCCTCGCCGAGCGCTTCGTGTTCGTCACCGGCGGCGCCTTCACCGACCGGGCGCGCGACTTCCTCGTCCGGACGTCCTCCCCGTGCCTGGAAAAGCCGTTCGACCCCGTCGCGCTCCTGGACGTCGTCTCGCGCGCGTCGAAGGGCTCGACGGGGAGGAGCGATGGGTTCCCGCCAGGGGCGAGAGGCGCCGAGGGACCCCTGCCGCCCCGGAAGGCTCCGCCTCCGCCCGCTTGAAGATCGCCCGCGCCGCGCGGCCAGGCGACAGCGGGAGGCGGCGCGGGTACTCTCCTCCCGTGGAGAGGCCCCTCTTGCTCTTCGCCCCGGGGGCGGGCGCGCCGTCCTCCTCCCGCTGGATGGAGGGGTGGGCCGCCCGCCTCGAGGCCCTCGGCCGCGTGGTGCGCTTCGACTACCCCTACCTGAAGTCCGGGCGGAAGAGCCCCGACCGGCTCCCGGTCCTCGTCGAGGCCCATCGGACCGCTCTCGCCGAGGCCCGCCGCGACCACCGGGGCCCCGTCGTCCTCGCCGGGAAGTCCATGGGGGCCCGGGTGGGCTGCCACGCCTTCCCCGGCCCCGAGGTGGCGGCCCACCTGTGCTTCGGCTACCCGCTCCGCGGGGCGAGGGGCGACGTTCGCGACGCCGTGCTCCTCGCGCTCCGAACTCCGGTGCTCTTCCTGCAAGGGTCGAAGGACCCCCTGTGCCCGCTCGAGCTCCTCGAGGGGGTGAGGGCGCGGATGGAGGCCCGCTCCTCCCTCCACGTGGTGGAGGGAGGAAACCACTCGCTCGAGGTGGGGGTGCGGGCCCTCCGGGAGCGGGGCGAGTCGCAGGAGAAGGTGGACCAACGCACCTTCGAGGCCGTCCGGGCCTTCCTCGCCGAGGTCCTCAAAGCGGAGGCCCGGGGGTGAGGGGCCCGCCCGGACGCGGAGGGCGCGAACTGCCCTCCTTCCCGGGAGCGGCCGCGGGGGAGAGCGCGCCCGGGGCGGCTCCCTCCCGCGAGGTCCATTGCGGCGACGGCGTCGCCTGGCTCGCCCGGGCCCGCCTGCCGGAGGACCACGCCATCGTCACCTCTCTTCCCGACCTCTCCGAGCTTCCGGGCCTCGGCTTCGAGGGGTGGCGCCGCTTCTTCGTGAGCACGGTCGCCCTCGCCTGCCGCGCCGTCTCCGGCGAGTCCGTGGCCGTGTTCTTCCAGACGGACGTGAAGCGCGACGGGGTCTGGGTGGACAAGGGACACCTCGTGCACGCCGGCGCCGACCAGGCCGGGAGCGCCGTGCTCTGGCACCGCATCGTTTGCCGGGTCGCCCCGGGGACCACCACCTTCGGCCGACCTGCCTATGCCCACCTCCTCTGCGCGAGCCGGTCGCTCCGGCTGGCCCCTCGCCAGTCGTCCCCGGACGTGCTGCCCCGGCTCGGGGAGATGACCTGGGCGAGGGCCATGGGACGGGAGGCGTGTCTCGCGGCGGTGCGGTTCCTCGTCGACCACACCCGCTGCCGCGTGGTCGTCGACCCCTTCTGCGGGATGGGCTCGGTGCTCGCGGTCGCGAACGAGCTCGGCCTCCGCGCGGTGGGGGTGGAGCGGTCCGCGAAGCGGGCGGAGAAGGCCCGGGGCTTCGACTTCCCGCCTCGCCCGGAGCGGTGACCCGGAGGCGCAGGCCGACGGCCCGAGAGTGAAGTCCGCGCCGTACCCCGCCGGGGCCTTCGCCGGGCCCGCCCCCGGTTCCCCGCTCGCCCGGAGGGATGGCCCCGTCCTCCGCGGGTCCTTATACGGAGGGCACATGGTCGAAAAGCTCGTTTTGTCGGACGAGGAGTGGCGGCGGCGGCTGTCCCCCGAGGCGTACGAGGTCCTCCGCCGGCACGGGACCGAGCGCCCGTTCACCGGCTGCTTCCTCGGGACGAAGGAGCCCGGCACCTACGTCTGCGCTGGCTGCGGCCTCCCGCTCTTCCGCTCCGGGGAGAAATTCGAATCGGGCACGGGCTGGCCGTCCTTCTCGCGCCCCGTCTCGGAGGACGCGGTCGCCAGCGTGGAGGACCGCTCGCACGGGATGGTGCGCACCGAGGTGCGCTGCGCTCGCTGCGACGGCCATCTCGGCCACGTGTTCCCGGACGGGCCGCCGCCCACCGGGCTCCGCTACTGCATGAACTCGGTGTCGCTCCGGCACGTTCGCGACGGCGAGCCCGAGGGACGGGGGCGGTAGCTCCCTCTCGTCGCCAGCGCGGCCCACGCCCCTCCGTACGCAGACTGTGCGCGGGGGCGCGCCGCCTCCGGCGGGAGCCCACCTCGGAAGGCAATCCTCCCGCCGCCTTGGGCGCGGTGGCGCCCCCGTGGCCCGCTTCGTGCAACCCAGGCCGGAGCGGAGGACGGAATGGCGAACAAGATCACCGAAGAGTGCACGAGCTGCGGCGCCTGCGAGGTCGAGTGTCCGAGCCAGGCGATCTACGAGGGCGACGACCACTACGAGATCGACCCGGCGAAGTGCGACGAGTGTTCGACGAGCGGCGGCGACCCCGCCTGCATGGCCGCCTGCGTGAGCGACGGCATCGTCAAGGCCTGACCCGTCCCCCACGGGCCGCGGGCGGAGCGCGCACCGGCGCCGGCAGGACGTTCCCCGTCAGCATTTCCGGACCCAGGGTCCCTTCGGACCCTCGGGAAAAAGCCTGATTCCGGGTCCGTCGGCAGGCACTGCGTTCGCATGGCGAGAATCGCATATGAACGGTCCGTGTATGCAAAGAGCGGCAAAGGTGCTACTCGCGGCGTTTTCCCTCGGAGTCCTACCAGCCCGGACCGCTGCGCAAGCCGCCGGCGACCTCGACGCCGTCCAAAAGCGCGGTGTCCTCCGCCACCTCGGCATTCCCTACGCCGGCTTCGTGACCGGCAGCGGCGACGGGCTCGACGTCGAGCTCGTCCGCCTCTTCGCGCAGCGGCTCGGGGTACGATACGAGTTCGTGCAGACGGACTGGCCCGCGGCCCTCCCCGACCTCACCGGTCGCCAGGTCTCCGCCAAGCAGACGGACCTCGCCCACGCACCGGTCGCCCCCGTGCAGGGCGACCTCCTCGCCACCGGCCTCACCATCCTGCCCTGGCGGGAGCGCGTGGCGGACTTCTCCTCGCCGGTCTTCCCCACCCAGGTGTGGGTGGTGGCCCGCTCGGACTCCCCGGTCCAGCCCATCGTCCCCTCGGGGAGCGTGGAGCGGGACATCGGCGCGGTGAAGGCGCTCCTCGGCCACCGATCCCTGCTCGGGGTCTCCGCCACCTGCCTCGACCCGTCGCTCTACCAGATCGAGGCCACCCACGCGCAGGTCATCCTGAAGAAGGTCCGGCTCGACGAGATGGCCCCCGTCGTCATCAACGGCGAGGGGGAGCTCGCCCTCCTCGACGTCGCCGACGCCATGATCGCGCTGCAGAAGTGGCCCGGGCGGCTCAAGGTCATCGGCCCCATCAGCGCGCGCCAGCAGATGGGGGTGGCCTTCCGCCGGGACAGCCCCCGCCTGCGCGAGGCCTTCGACACCTTCCTCAGCGAGGTCCGCCGGGACGGGACCTACCAGAAGCTCGTGAAGAAGTACTTCCCCGAAGCGCCCACCTACTTCCCCGACTTCTTCGTCGCGGCCCGATAGCCGGGGGCGATGGCCCAACTCTTTCCAGTCCCGTCCCCGGCCGCCAGCGGGAGGCTGGCCCGGCGCACCGGTACGACGGTGGCGGCCGGCGTGGCGCTCGTCGCCATGGTGGGCTACCTCCTCGTCCTCAATTACCGCTCGGCGCGGACGCTCCGCGAGAACCTCCTGCGCCAGCACTCCCAGCAGGCGCAGCTCCACGCCCAGGCCCTGGGCCACCTGCTCGCCGCCGCGGAGAAGGACATCCGCAACCTCGCCGAGTCCCGGGAGGTGGCGGCCTTCTTCGAAAACCGGGACCTCGGGATGAGCATGCAGTACGGGCTCGCGCTGAGCCTCGTGCCCATCCAAGAGAGGCTCGCCTCCCTCGTCGAGCTCTCGAGCGAGGAGGAGCGGCCCCTGAAGCGGGTGGCGCTCGTCGACGCCGACGGCTCGGTGCTCGCCGACTCCCAGGCCCCCCCCCGCGGGGATTGGCCGGCGTCGGCCGGGAGCCCGGCCGGGAGGCGCGGCGTCTGGCTCTCCGAGGACGGCCGGCAGCTCATCCTCTCACGGCCCCACTGGTTCAAGGGGCGCTCCGCCGGTTGGTTCGTGGCCTCGCTCCGCCCCGAGAGCGTGCTCGGCACGCTCGCCCGGGCGGGGGCGGGCCGCTTCTCCTTCCACCTCCTCGGCGGGGACGGGCGCCCCTACCGGCCCGAGGGGCAGGAAGGAGCCCTCCCGGCCTTTCCCAGCCGGGTGGATACCATCCCTGCGGACGGCCGCCTGGTGGAGCTCTCCGGCCAGCTGCAGGGCGAGCGGGAGGCCGCCGAGCTCGTCGCCATGCGCGTCCCCGTCCCCGGGCAGCGGATCACTCTCCTCGAGGTGGACCGTGTTTCGGACCTGGTGGGGAACCTCTCGCCCACCGCCTCGGCCGTGAACCTCACCGTGGCCGTGGCCGCGGTCCTCGGGGTGGTGCTCCTCGCACTCGTCCTCAACACGAAGTCGCTCGTGCTCCGGGCCCGCCTCCACGAGTCCCTCCTCCGCGAGCAGGAGGTGGCTGAGAAACACACCGCCCTGCAGCGGGAGGTGGCGGAGCGCCAGCGGCTCCAGGCGGCCCACGCGCTGCTCGCGGTCGCGGTGGACCAGGCCGCCGAGGCCATCGTGGTGACGGATCCGACCGGGCGCATCGAGTACGTGAACCCGGCCGTGGAGCGAGTCACCGGCTACTCCGCCACCGACCTGCGCGGGCGCCCGCTCGCGGAGTTCTACAGCGGGGCCGCCCTCGAGTCGGTGACCGGGGAGATCCTGGAGACGCTCGAGAGGGGGCCCGCCTGGAAGGGCGAGCTCCGCATCCGCCGCCACGACGGCGTCTCCATCGACGCCCAGGTCATCATCTCCTCGGTCCGCGATCCGGCGGGGAGGATCGTGAACCTGCTCCTGGTGGGGCGCGATGCCACCGAGGAGAACCGGCTCCGGGAGCAGCTCCGGCACCGGCAGAAGCTCGAGGCGGTGGGGACGCTCGCCGGCGGGGTGGCCCACGATTTCAACAACCTCCTCACCGCCATCAACGGCTACGCGGGCCTGGCGCTCGAGGGGCTCGAGGCCGACGACCCCATCCGCGAGGACATCCAGGAGATCCAGCGGGCCGGGGCGCGCGCCGCCGACCTCACCCGCCAGCTGCTCGCCTTCAGCCGCAAGCAGGTCCTGAAGCCCCAGATCGTCGAGCTCGACGCGGCCGTGGCCGGGGTGGAGAAGCTCTTGCGGCGGCTCATCGGCGAGCACATCGAGCTCATCACCGCGCACAGCCCGGGGCTCTGGCGCGTGAAGGTCGACCCCGGCCAGTTCGAGCAGATCCTCGTGAACCTGGCGGTGAACGCTCGGGACGCCATGCCCCACGGCGGGCGGCTCTGCATCACCACCGCGAACGTGGTCCTCTCCGATGCCGACGCCAGCCGCCACCCGGACGGCGCCCCCGGCCCGCACGTCCTCCTCACCGTCTCCGACACCGGAGTGGGGATGGAGGAGTCCACCCTCACCCACGTCTTCGAGCCCTTCTTCACCACCAAGGACCAGGGCAAGGGAACGGGCCTCGGGCTCTCCACCGTCTACGGCATCGTTCGCCAGAGCCGGGGCTTCGTGGGCGTGCAGAGCCGCCCGGGGAAGGGCACCACCTTCGAGATCTTCTTGCCGCGGGAGTCCTCGCCGTCCGCCGCCGCTACCGCCACCGCGGAGACGGCCCGCCCGCGCTCGGGGCGCCCCACCGAGACCGTCCTGGTGGTGGAGGACGAGCGGCAGGTGCGGAACCTCCTCTCCTCGCAGCTCGCCGCCGAGGGGTACACGGTCCTCGCCGCCGCGGACGGGCGCGAGGCCCTCTTCCTGGGCGAGAGCCACAGCGGGCAGATCGACGTCCTCCTCTCCGACGTGGTCATGCCGCAGATGGGCGGCCCCGAGCTCGCCCGAGCCTTCCTCACCCGCCACCCCGAGACCCGGGTGGTGTTCATGTCCGGCTACGCCGACGAGGCCGTGACTCGCCACGGCGAGCTCGAGCAGGCGGCCGCCTTCGTGCAGAAGCCGTGGCGGCTCCCTGAGCTCGCCGGAATCCTCCGGCGCGTCCTCGACCGGCGCCCTCAAGCCTGACCCGGCCCGCGACGCCCCCCGGACGCAACGCCTGCGCAGGAGAGGTCGGCCCTTGCGCAAGCGTGCGCCAGAAGCGGTTGCGGGCCCCCGGAGCGGCGAAAGACCTGCGGCGGCGCAGCGCGCCAACCGCCCGCGTCACCGGATCAAATCGGTGCGCCGTGACAGGGGGGTGACACGGCTTTCGTAGGATGCTCCACACGCTCGCGAAGCCTCGCGGGCCCCGGGAGACACCACACCATGCAAAGCGCAGCACAGAGCGTCGACGCCCGCGAGCCCATCCCCGAGGAGCGCTCCGCGCCGGCCCCCAAGCTCGACCGGGCCGCCATCACCGCGGTGGTCGAGTCCGGCCGGCGCCTCCTCGTGCAGGGAGGGATGGGAATCCACGTCTCCGACGGGCTCGCCGGCAAGGTCGCCGGCGTCCGCAGCCTGCGATTCGTGGGGGTGGGGACCATCTCCGCGGTCATCAAGACTCCCGAGCACCTCCGCGCCGAGATCCGGCGCGCCAAGGTGCAGGCGCCGGGCGGGTTCATCGGCGTGAACCTGATGGCCGCCATCAACAAGGGCGACTTCGAGCTCCTCACCCGGACCGCGCTCGACGAGGGCGTGTCGTTCGTGGTGCAGGGAGCCGGGATCTCCCGCGACATCATCCGCTGGTGCCGCGAAGCCAAGACCCCCTTCGCCGGCATCGTCTCCTCGGGGCGACTCGCCGCCATGTACGAGAAGTGGGGGGCGGAGTTCTTGGTGGCGGAGGGGGCGGAGGCCGGCGGCCACATCGGCGACATCGATCACCCCCTCCCCTCCCTGGTGGAGGAGGTGCGGAGCCACAGCCGGCTGCCGGTCGTCGCCGCCGGCGGCATCGACGCCTCCACCTTCGGACGCTACTTCGCGCAGGGAGCGGCGGGCGTCCAGCTCGCCACCCGCTTCATCGCCTCCCGGGACGGGGACCCGCACCCGAACTTCAAGGAGATGCACCTCAACAAGGGCGCCGACGACGTCACCATCATCACGAGCTGCGTGAAGGGCATGAAGGCGCGCGCGGTCCGCAACTCCTTCACCGACGAGCTCGCCGCCGGGAAGGCCTTCCCCCCGCGCTCCAAGGCGTGGTTCTTCGGCCCCTCGGGGTACATGGGCCGGAAGAAGGCGTGCATCGAGTGTCTCGCCGACGATCTGTGCAAGTGCCGCTCGAGCAACTTCCAGGAGAGCTTCTGCATCACCGACGCGCTCTTGCGGGCCGCGGTGCTCGGCGACCTCGAGAAGGGGCTCTACTACACCGGCCAGAGCGTGACCCAGATCCCGGAGAAGAGCGTCGGGGAGCTGAAGACGGTGCAGGAGATCGTGGCGGACCTCGAGGGCTCCCTCGAGGCCTTCGAGCCGATCGCGGCCCGGCCCTAAAGACCCTGTCCGACGCCCGCCCCCGAAGCGGCAGGCGCTGGACAGGAGACGCCCGTCCCGCCGTGCCCGCAGTAGCCGTCGGGGTTCTTCGCCAGGTACTGCTGGTGGTAGCCCTCCGCCGGGTAGAAGGGCACCTTCTCCCAGATCTCGGTCGTGACCGGGCCGAACCCGGCCCGGGCGAGCTCGCGCCCGTACGCGGCCCTGGACGCCTCCGCCTCCTCCCGCTGCCTCCGATCCTCGGCGTAGATGGCGGAGCGGTACTGGGTCCCCACGTCGTTCCCCTGCCGCATGCCCTGGGTCGGGTCGTGCGACTCCCAGAAGACCTTGAGGAGGTCGCGGTAGCTCACCACCGCCGGGTCGAAGACCACGCGAACCACCTCGGCGTGGCCGGTGCGGCCGCTGCACACCTCCTCGTAGGTCGGGTTGGGAGTCGTCCCGCCCGCGTAGCCCACCGCGGTGGTGTAGACGCCCGGCGTCTCCCAGAAGCGGCGCTCCGCGCCCCAGAAGCAGCCGAGCGCGAAGGTGGCCACCTCGAGGCCGGCCGGGAACGGGGGCTCGAGGGGCTTCTTGGTGACGAAGTGGCGGTCTGGGACCCGCATCCTCTCGGCGCGGCCCGGGAGCGCGGCTTCCGGAGCCACCATCCGGGTCTTCGACGCGAACAGAGCCATCGTTCGCCCTCCTCGGCCCCCTGCCGGGGTACCTGGGCTCCTTAACCGGATCGGGCGAGCGCAGCACGGGGATGGCCCCCGGGCCCGTCGCTAATGGCCGGGGCCCGACTTCTGGTAGCGCAGGGTGACCGTGGAGTGGAGCGGCTTCCCGTCCTTGAGGACGCCGCTGTCGACGACCTTCCCCACCAGCATGAGGTGGTCGCCGACGTCGTCGATGGACACGAGCTCGCAGTCGAAATAGGCGAGCGCGTCGCTCAGGATGGCGGCGCCGGTCGAGCCCTCCCGAGTGGCGACACCGGCGAGCTTGTCCTCCTTCGTCATGCTCTGGCGGGCGAATTGGCCGGCGAGCCGCTCCTGCCCCTCCCGGAGGACGTTCACGCAGAAGTTCTTCGTGCTCCGGATGAAGTCGACGCTGTAGTGGTGTCGGTCGAGCGCGATCATGAAGTGGGGCGGGTCGAAGGAGACCGGCGAGGCCCAGGACACGGTGAGGCCGTTGTCGGCCCCTCCCCGTCCCACGGTTACGACGCTGACGGCGAGCGGGAACCTGCGAAGGACTTCGCCGAACTGCTCCGGGTTCATGGGTGTCCTCCCTGATGGGTTTCGCCGGCATCGCGTGGCCGAGCGTGACCGTCTCTTTAACACGCTTCGTCGCGGTCTCGCACAGCAACATCGCGAGTGCGGCGCAAGCAGGGCTCATGAGCCGGTCTCGCGTCGAGGCGCGACCGGCACCCGTCCGGAGCGAGGGATGACCGGAGCCGGCGCCCGATCCTCGACCGGGCCACCCCGTTCGCGCGCTGGGCGCCGCGCTCCCGACCGGGCAGGAGCCCGGAAGGGACCGGTAGGGAGCCTCCGGCCCGGCGCGACCAGGGCGGCGT
>Ga0335077_10010076_pt1 | contig 11748 bp, 9 predicted proteins | sample Lox_Sample_31_FD_207151 | JGI IMG/M metagenome (GOLD analysis project Ga0335077, IMG submission 207151) | Soil microbial communities from Loxahatchee National Wildlife Refuge, Florida, United States - Lox_Sample_3.1 | ecosystem: Environmental > Terrestrial > Soil > Wetlands | place: USA: Florida...
GCCCGTCGCGATAGCGGCTCCGGAAGCGACTCGGCCATCGCGAGCGTGGCCTCACGAAGGCTCTCCACGCCCAACTCCGAGCACGCCCGCGCACACTCAGCCCGCCGCTCGTTGTAACCCGAGCCCGCATGCGTGTGCTTTTCACCCGAGTCGACCGTGACCAGGCTGTATTCGCCGAGCTCGAGCGGCACTGACCGCACCTCCAGCGACCGGAAGTCGATCCGCAACGCACACTCATTCCGGCCGCACAGCGAAGCGATCTGATCGAGCAGGCCAGTCTGCGCCCCGACCCACTCGTTCTCGATCCGCGAGCACAGCTTGGCGAGCTCGATCCGGTCCGGCTCGGCCTCGCCACTCACCTTAAGCAGTGCCAGCACCAGAGCAACCTCGAGCGCGGCCGATGAGGACAGGCCCGCGCCCCGCGGGACTGTCCCGGTGATCTCGAGCTCCGCCCCGCGCAGCTGAGCCCCGGCCCGATCGAGCTCGCCGACCGCGCCGCGCACGAAGGCGCGCCACCCTCGGGCGTGCCCGGGGCGATCGACCAAGAAGCGGTCCCGCTCCCCCACGTCGAGCGCGACCGCTTCGATGCACCCGTCCGTCAGCCCGTTAGCTCGCACGGTCACGCCCTCGCTGATCGCGAACGGCAGCGCGAGCCCCTGGTTGTAGTCGGTGTGCTCCCCAATCAGGTTCGCACGACCGGGCGCGAAGGCGACGGCGTGGCTGGGCAAGGTTCGAATAAGGTCCCGGCGATGTCGGTGAACTGGGGCATCCTGTCAACTGCGCACATCAACCGTCTGTTCCTCGCCGGCGCCCGCGAGGCCGAGAACACCACCCTTCTCGCCGTCGCCAGCCGTGACCAACCCCGCGCCGACGCATACGCGCGCGACAACGGCATCGAGCGCGCGTATGGCAGCTACGAGGCCATGCTCGCCGATCCCGACGTCGAGGCCGTGTACATCTCGCTTCCGAACTCCCTCCATATCCCGTGGACGATCACCGCGCTCGAGGCCGGCAAGCACGTGCTCTGCGAGAAGCCCCTCAGCCGCCACCCGGAAGAGGTCGAACGCGCCTTCGACGTGGCCGAAAAGCAGCAACGCCTCCTCATGGAGGCGTTCATGTACCGCCACAATCCTCAGACCCGCCGATTGAGCGAGCTTGTCGCGCACCACGCGGTAGGCCGCGTCAGGATCATCCGCGCCGTGTTCGGGTTCGTCGCCCCCGACCCGGAGAACGTCCGCCTGCAAGCCACGCTCGACGGCGGCGCGCTGATGGACGTGGGCTGCTACTGCGTGAGCGGCGCCCGCCTGATTGCCGGCGAGCCCGAGCGCGTCGCCGGCGAGCAGGCCCTCGGCGGACGAGACGACGGCGTCGACGTGGCGTTCGCGGGACTCATGCGGTTCGCGAACGACATCACGGCCCACTTCGACGCCGGCCTGGCGCTGGCCAGCCAGGACCTGCTCGAGGTCGTCGGCGACGAAGGGACGATCCGACTCACCGACCCGTGGCACTGCCGCAACCCCGGGATCGACCTCATCCGGAGCGACGGCACGATCGAACGGATCGAGGTCGAGCGCGCCGACTCGTATCGGCTCGAGGCCGAGAACATGTCGGCGGCGATCCGCGGGGAGGCCAAATTGCTTCTGGATCGCGACGACGCCGTAAACCAGGCCAGGGCGATCGAAGCGCTCTATAGGGCGGCCGACGAAGGCCGCGTGGTGAGCCTATGCTCATGACATGGCTCCCCGAACATCGGCCGCACTAGGCGAAATCATCCGCCAGCAGCGCGAGTTGGCCGAGATGTCGATGCGCCAGTTCGCCACGCTCGCCGGGATCTCCAACCCGTATCTGTCGCAGATCGAGCGGGGGCTCCGCGCCCCGTCGCAGCAGGTCCTCGACGGCATCGCCAAGGCGCTCAGCGTCTCGGCGGACGCCCTCTATGAGCAGGCCGGCATCACGCCCCCGGGCGAGGAGCCCGAGGACAACGCCGTGCTGGAGGCGATCGCCGGCGACCGGCACCTGACCGCCCGGCAGCGCAAGGCACTCGCCGAGATCTACGAGTCGTTCCTGGCGTCCTCGCCGGCTGGGAAACGAAGTTGAGCGCCACGGCATCTCAAGGGAAAGCCGCGATCGTCACCGGAGCGGCCAGCGGAATCGGCCGCGCCGTCGCCGAGCGCCTCACCGAGGACGGAATGGATGTCCTGTCGGTCGACCTCAGGCCCGACCCGGACGGCCCCGGGGTCCCGTTCGAGGCGGACCTCACGAAAGCCGACGCCAACGAAGCCGCCGTCGCCGAGGCGATCAACCGTTTCGGCCGCCTCGACGTCGTGGTGCCGAACGCCGGCATCCAGCACGTCTCGCCCATCGAAGACTTCCCGGTCGACAAGTGGAACACGATCGTGGCGGTGCTTCTGACCAGCCCGTTCCTGCTCGCAAAATATTCCTGGCCCGCGCTGAAACAATCGGGCGCCGGCCGCTTTATCGCGATCGCCTCCGTCCACGGGCTGGTCGCGTCCCCGTACAAAGCCGCGTACATCAGCTCCAAGCACGGCGTCGTCGGGCTGTGCAAGACGCTCGCGCTCGAGGGCGCCGACGTCGGCATCACCGCGAACGCGATCTGCCCGGGCTATGTCCGCACGCCGCTGGTCGAAAAGCAGATCGGCGATCAGGCCCGCGCCCACGGCCTGCCCGAGGACGAGGTCCTCGAGAAGGTCATCCTCCAGCCGCACGCGGTCAAGGAGCTGATCGAGCCCTCCGAGGTCGCGGGGGTGGTCTCGTTCCTGGTGAGCCCGCAAGGCAAGATGTTCACCGGCGCGCCGATAACCCTCGATCAAGGCTGGACCGCGCGCTAAAGCGAGCGCTCGGAAACGAGCGCTCAGCCCGTCTGCGCCACCGACTCCCGCAGCGGACGCAGCACCGCCTCCATCGTCACGAGTTGGTCGAGCAGGGCCCCGGCAGCCTGCTCCATCACGTCGTTGGCCCGGAGCACTCCGTCATCGATGAACTGCTGGTAGAACGGGATGTTGACCTGCTCGATCAGGGGATAGAGCTTGACCGCGGTCACGACCTGCTGAAGCTGCTCGACCGAGCGCGTTCCGGCCGCCACCCCGCCATAGGAGACGAACCCCACGGGCTTGTAGCGCCACTCGTGGTGCAGGAAGTCGATCGCGTTCTTGAGCGACGCCGGATACCCGTGGTTGTACTCGGGCGTGACGAACACGAAGGCGTCGGACGCGTCCACCTTCTCGCTCCACTGCTGCGTGTGCGGGTTGACGTACTGACGCAACCGCGGATGGTTCGGCTCGTCGAGCAGCGGGAGCTTGAACTCGACGAGGTCGACCACCTCAACGTCGAACCCGCCGTGCTCACCCGCGCGCGAAATGAACCACTGCGCCACCGGCCAGCCACCCCGCCCTGGGCGGGTCGAGGCGATCACGATCATCAGCCGGGGCATAGTTCCCGGCAGATTACCCGTAGCGACTCAGCGGAACCCTACGAGTGAGATGTTGCCGTGGGCAGTGGCGGCGCCGTCGGTGATCGTCACGGCCGCGCCGAGCTGGTTGCCGTGGGCGTGGGCGAGCATCGACCGGCCGGCCGAAGTCAGTGAGAAGATCAGGTAGCCGACATCGCGGGCGCCGAGCAGCTCCGACCCGGTGGAGGCGATCACGGTGTTGCCGACCGACACGGTCGTCTTCGTGTGACACGGCGTCGAGGCCAGGCACTCGGCGAGGATCCCGCCCGTCCCGCCGGAGGACACGAAGTCGGTCAGCCCCAGGACCCGGAGCGCCGAGGACTGACTGGCGCTGTGGGCCGGCGTCGCGCCGGCCGTCGAGAACGGGATCAAGGTGATGAAGCGGTTGAGCGTCAGCGTCTTGGAGGCGCTGCCGCTCAGGTGGACGAGCAGCCGGCGACCGCGAGCATGCGCGAGCATCGACCGGCCGGCGCCGTTCAGCGTGAAGTAGATGATCCCGCCGCCGTTGGCCGGGATCTGCTCCGAACCGGTGCGGGCCACCACCGTGCGCCCGACGGTCGCCGTGACCGAGATGTGGCAGGTCCGCCCGTTGTCGCAGATGGCCGGAAGGCCGCCGGTTCCGCCCCGGCCCACGAATGCGGTCCGGCCGGCGACACCGACATGAGGCTTGGCCGTGGCCATCGGCGAGGTCGCGAGGACGTTGCCGTTCGAGTCGAGCGCCTGCACCTCGAAGTCGGCCACACCGCTGGGGGCCGCGATCGCGGTCTCGAATCCGTTCCAGTTGGCGGTCTGCAGCGGAACCAGCGTGTTCGCGCTCGTTCCCGCGAGCACCCGCCACGACGACACGGCGGTCGCGCCGTTCCAGCTCGTCCATAGCTCGGTTGTCCCATCGTTATTGGGAGCAAGCACCATCGACGGCGTCCCGCCCGGCTGGCCGCTCCAGTTCAGCTTGTACGCGCGGTAGCTCGAGGTGTTCGAGGTGAAGCGGGCGTCGAACACCTCCTTACCGGCCGAGTTGAACTCCGTGAAATAGGGCTGCTGCCCCCACCCGACGAACAGGTCCCCGTTGGGCAGCAGTTGGGTGTTGCCCTCGAAATTGGTGTTCAGCCCCGGGCTGTGCTCGAACTGCCGGGCCAGCGTCACGGTCTTGCTGTTCTCGTTCACCGACAGCTCCACTGCCCGGGCCTGACGGACAGTGGGCGGGCCGCCTCCGTCGTCGAACGCCGTGAACGTGCCGCCCGGCTGGACGAGCACGTCGTGCTGGAACGCGGTCTGCGTCCCCGAACCCATCTTGAAGCTGTTCTGGTTGGAGCCGAGCGTCCAGATAACCGCTCCGGTCTGGTGGTCGACCTTGTACACGGCCCAGGTGTTGCGCATCGAGATGATCAGGTTGCCGTCGGTGTCGAGCGAGACGGAGTTCAGGTGGTAGGGGTCGAACACGTAGCCCGGCGCGCCCTTCTTGAAGAACGACTCGGTGATCGGCACGTGGTCGAGGGCGTGCCACTCGAACAGGACGAGCCCGGTCTTGATGTCGATCTCCTGGACGACGGCGTCCATCAGCGGCCGCCCCATCCCGGGGTAGTGCACCGGAGAGACGCCGACGATGTAGGCATCGCCCTGGGGCGTGACCAGGAACTCGTGCAGGTCCATGCCCTGGAGCCCGTTGGCGGCCTGGACGGTAGCGATCTGCTGGTACTGGCTGTTGAAGATCACGCCCTCGCCGCGGCCGGAGCCGTTGTTGGTGTAGCCCTGCCACCAGGTCAGGACCGGCTGCCCGTTCAGTTGCTGCACGCGGAAATCGGTGGCGAGCTCGCCGGCCGGCACCGGCTGGAACCAGATCGTGCGGCCCGAGGGGTCGAGAATCATCGGGCCGTCCTGCACTGGGCCGTACTGCGGCGTCACGAAGATGTCGCCGCCGGACTCAGCGGACGATTGCCGGTTGACCGTGACCGACGCCGGCTCCAGGTCAGGGCGCGAGTGGAAATGCTGGACCCCGTTCGATCCGGCCGGGACCATCGGGATCTTCATCGGGTTGATCGTCCCGAACGGGGTAGCGATCCCGAAGTGGAAGGAACCGTTCGTGCCGCCCAACACATTCAGCCCGGTGGTCACGGTCACGGTCTCCCCGGCGGTGAACGGCGTGCTCGGAATGAAGCTCCCTCCCTGTCCATCGGAGTCGCCCTCGATCGTGCCGCTGTGCGCTCCGCTGCTCGACCCGACGACGGTGACGTGGCCGATCTGGCTCGCCGGGACGCCCCGGAACGTGATCTGGGTCTGGGGCAGCGCACTCGTGGTGTTCGGGCTTGGGAACACGGCGACGTCCGGCTGCGCGAGCGCAACGCCGGGCGCGGCGGCGAGCAAGCAACTCGCCACCAGCGCGAATACCAGTCCCCTGGCGACCCCAGACCACCGCCGGGACCTCATCTGTCTCGAAACCTCCTGCAACCAACCATGGAAACCCGCGACGGGCGTGAACGTTGCGGAGCGCAGCCTAGCTTGCGGTCCGTACGGATACAGTCAACCGGCCGCGCATCGAACGCCCGGCCCACGTATCTTTCCCGCGCGATGCGATTCGCCTCCGTCCTGCACGAAGGCAACCACCTCGCCGTCGCGATCGAGGGCGACCGCGCGATCCCGATCCGGGGCGTCACCGAGGTCGGCCCCGAGACCCCTCTGAGCCTGCTCAAGGACCCGCCGCTGGATCGAGAATCGAGCCTCCCGGCGACCGGGCTGTACAGACGGCCGGTGGTCCCGCACCCCGGGAAGGTCATCTGCGTCGGCCTCAACTACGCGGCCCACATCGAGGAGACCAAGCGCGAGCAGTCCGACTATCCCGTCTTGTTCACGAAGTTCGCCACCACCCTCACCGGTCCATACGACCCGATCCCGCTTCCCCCCGAATCAGAAGCGATCGACTACGAGGGCGAGATCGTCGTGGTGATCGGGGACCGCGGCCGGCGGATCGCGCGCGAGCGCGCGCTCGAGTTCGTCGCCGGCTACACCATCGCCAATGACGTCTCGATGCGCGACTACCAGTACAAGACCCACCAGTGGCTCCAGGGCAAGGCCTGGGACGCATCCACCCCCGTCGGCCCGGACCTCGTCAGTCTCGACGAGGCTCCCGACCCCCTGACCCTGAGGACCTTCGTCAACGGCGAGAAGGTCCAGGAGGCCACGACCGAGCTCCTGATCTTCGACGTGGCGACGCTCGTGAGCACGATCTCCGAGTTCGCCACCCTCGAGCCCGGCGACCTGATCCTGACCGGCACGCCCGGCGGGGTCGGCTATCGCCGCGAGCCGCAGCTGCTGCTGAAGGACGACGATGTGGTCGCCGTCGAGGTCGACGGGGTCGGCCGCCTCGAGAACCGCTGCGTCGCCGAACGCCCCGCCTAAGCCGCGGCGGCGAGCGCGCCCCGCACCGCGGAGGCGAACCCGTCCACGTCATCCTCGGTCGTGTCCCACGAGCACATCCACCGGACCTCGTTGGCGCCCTCGTCCCAGGTGTAGAACGGAAAGTCGCGCCGGAGGTCTCCGATGACGTTCGGCGGCAGCTTGGCGAACACCGCGTTGGTCTGCACCGGCCGCGTGATCATCAAAGCCGGCGCGTCGGCCACCTCCGCGGCGAGCCGGGCTGCCATCGCGTTGGCTTGCGCGGCGTTGCGCCGCCACAGCTCATCGGTCAGCAGCGCATCGAACTGGGCGGCGAGGAACCGCATCTTCGAGGCCAGCTGCAGCGACTGCTTGCGGATGTAGTTGAACTCGTCGGCCACCTCCGAGTCGAACACCACGACGGCCTCGGCCCCGAGAAGGCCGTTCTTGGTCCCGCCGAACGAGATCAGATCCGCACCGGCGGCGGCCTCCGCAAGCGGGACTCCGAGCGCGGCCGCTGCGTTGCTGAGGCGCGCGCCGTCGACGTGCAACAGCATGCCCCGCTCGTGCGTCATGTCCGCCAGCCAGCGCATCTCCTCGGGCGTGTACAGGGTGCCCAGTTCGGTGCACTGGGAGATCGAGACGACGCGTGCCTGGACCGCGTGCTCATCGCCGATGCGGCCCACCGCGCCGCGCAACAACTCGGGAGTCAGCTTGCCGTCGACTCCGGGAACCGTCAGCAGCTTGACGCCGGCGATCGCCTCCGGCGCCCCGCATTCGTCGACGTTCAGGTGGGCGCTCTCGACACACACCACGGCGTCGAAGGGGCGGCACACGGCCCGCAGGCAGACGACGTTCGCACCCGTGCCGTTGAACACGAAGAACGCCTGCGCGTCCTCGCCGAAGCATCCCGCCACGCGCCTTGCCACCTCCCAGCTGTAGCCGTCGTGCCCGTACCCGAACGTGTGGCCGACGTTCACCCGCGCGATCGCCGCGAGGACGTCGGGATGGATCGTGGCCGAGTTGTCCGAGGCGAATCCGCGGCGAGTGCTCACGCCGCGAGATTAGCCTTCAACGACGAATAGAAGATCGACAGCGGGAACTCGTCGTCGCGCACGAGGTCGATGTAGGGCCGGGGATCCTCGACGTCGGTGAACTCGCGAACGGTCGCGGTCCAGCGCGAGCCCGCCGCCGGCGGGACGCTCGCGGCCACCAGATCGTGGGCGGCCGCCCAGTGCTGGAGCTTGGTCCGGTCGATCCCCTGCCGGTAGAGCTCCTCGACCTCGTGGCGCAAGGACGCCACCCCGTCAGTCACCCGGTCCCACTCGATCGTGAGCTGGTTATCGGTCCAGTGCAGGTACCCGTGGCGGTGCAGATAGGCAAACAGCAGCTGGCCGCCGAGTCCGTCGTAGTTCCGAACCCGCTCGCCGGTGATCGGGAAGCGGAGCAGGCGGTCGAGCAGGATCGCGTACTGGACGTAGCGTGCGAACGACACGCCCTCGGCTTCCAGCGCGACCGCCTGGCCGAACGCCGTCAGATCGCAGCGGAGCTCCTCGAGCGAGTACATCCAGTACGGCGCGCGCTGGCGGATCATGAACGGATCGAACGGGAGATCGCCGTGGCTGTGGGCGCGGTCGTGGATCAGGTCCCACAGGATGTAGGCCTGCTGCGACATCCCCGGGTTGGCCAGCATGCACGCCGCGTCGGGCGGCAGGTTCAAGCGGAGAAGATCCGCGGCGGCACCGGCCAGGCGCCGTAGGCGAGCGGCCTCACGGTCACAGAAGATGGCCCCGAAGTTCGAAACCGGCCGACCGGCGACCGACACCGTCTCAGGAAACAGCACCGCGCACTCTGAGTCGTAGCCGCGCGTCGCGTCGACGAGCTCGACAGGGACGAACTTGGGGTTGTCAAAGCGTGTGCGCTCGAGCTCGGCGATCCAGTCGGGCCAGGGCACCCGCACGATCAGCGCCTCGAAGCAGGTGTCGCGGGAGCCGTTCTGCTTGTACATCGGGAACACCACGAGGTGCTCGATGCCGTTGGCGCGCATCAGCTCGGGACGGAATTCTCCGAGCGCCCGGGTGAAGTCGGGCTTGCCGAAGTCCCACGCCCGGAGGTCCTCGACCACGGCGGCGAGGTACGAAGCGTCGTGCGGGAAACGCGGGGCCAGCTCCTCGATCGCGCCCACCATCGCCTCGATGTGTCCGCGAGCCGCGTCCGCATCGCCGACCAGCGATCCGTCGGGCGCCTGGAGCAGCCCGAGCGCGTTGGCCTCGTCGCGCAGCCGGATCCAGGCCGGGTCGTGTTCGGGTCCGGACCCGTCGCGCGCCGCCTGCACGGGCCAGGTCCCGCCGTCAGCACGGGCGACCCAGTAAACGAGGTTGAGCCACAGCGTGCGGTGGTCAAGCTCAGCGATGCAGTCGTCGCCGAACAGATCGGAGTCGGCGAGCACCACCACCCGCCCCTGGCCATGCGCCGTCGCCGCGATCAGCGGGGCGCCTGGCGTGGAGGCGGTCTTGTGCGTGCGTGCCACCACGGCCGCGCCGTTGCCGGCCGAGATGGTCGTCGCGCGATACAGACACGCCTGATTCACGCGTGCGAGCACATCGCCGGCGCGTCCCCGGGTTCCCGGCTGCAGGTCGGCCAGGATCCAGCTTGGAGCGTTCCGGTAGTGCTCGTAGTCCTGGACGGTGTCGTTCTCGAGATGCAGTCCGAAGCGGTCAAGCAGCTCGTTCAGGTTGTTCCCGTACTTGTCCTGCTCGGTCTCGCCGAGCACGATCAGTCCGCCACCGCGGGCCACGAACGCCTCGACGGCGTCGACCTCGTCGGGTTCCAGGCGCGGCGACCCGGTCCCCGTGGTCCGCTCCCATGAAGGCTCCGACGGATGCGCGATCACGAGCACGCCGGCGCCGGCCAGCGTCGCCTCGCTCAGCGGCGCATCGGCGTTGGCCTCCACGACGAAGTCACGCTCGGCCAGCGCCGCGGCGGCACGGGCGTACGAGGCGTCGCCGGGGTGCGCGGGCTGCATCCGGCGAGCAAGCTCGGGGCGGACCGTCCACGCTTCGCTGTGGGCTTCGTCGAAAACGACGCGGACAAGCATTCCGGACTCGTTCATGAATCAGAGGCTACTCGGCCCTCCGGCGGCTGTCGATGTCGAAATCGATGTAATCTCTGCAATAAATCGCATCATGGATGCCCAGGATCGTCAGATTCTTGCACTGCTCGTAGACGACGGAAGGCGCACCTACGACGACATCGCCCGCCGCGTCGCGCTCTCGGCGCCGGCGGTCAAGCGCCGCGTCGACCGGCTACGCGCACGCGGTGCGCTCCAGGGATTCACCGCGGTCGTGGACCACAACGCGCTCGGCGACCACACCGAGGCGCTGATCGAGCTGTTCTACGCGCCGGGCACGCTGCTCGACGCCGTCACCGACACCCTGCGCCGCCATCCCGAGGTCGTCGAGGCCTGGAGCGTCACGGGCGAGGCCGACGCGATCGCGCGCGTGCGCACGCAGAACAACGCCGACCTCGAGCGGCAGATCATGGACCTGCAACGCGACGGCCACGTGGTCCGGACGCGGTCGCAGGTGGTGATGTCGCGGCTGGTGTCGCGTTCGGGGTCTTAAGGGTCTCGCTGCGCTCGACGTCCGTGGGGCCGGGCGGCCGGGCATCCGTGCCCGGCCGGGGGATCGCGACCACCCCGCGCGGCACGGACGCCGCGCGGAACGGCCCCAGGGACGCCGCGAAGCGGCCCATCAAACACCGAAAGCCCGCGGCCCCGTCCGCCGTTAACCTTGACAGGATCATGTCAAGGTTTGGTACAGTCCCCTCGATGCGCGACTTCATGGCGGCCACACGCGACCGCATCCTCGTCTACGACGGCGGGATGGGCGCCACGCTCGAGCAGTTCGACCTCAGTCTCGAGAACGACTACAAGCTTCCCGGACGGTGCCATGAGGTGCTCGTCCTCAACCGGCCCGACGTGATCGAGGGCGTCCACACTGCGATGCTCGACGCCGGCGCCGAGGTGCTCGAGACCGACACCTTCCAGGCCTCGCGGCTGAAGCTGTCGGAATGGGGACTCGAGGACCACACCGTCGAGATCAACCAGAAGGCGGCCGAGATCGCACGGAAGGCCGCCGGCGAGAACCGGTTCGTCGCAGGATCGATCGGGCCGACCGGCTTCTTGCCCGCGAGCGACGACCCGACGCTCGGGCAGATCCAGTTCCCGGAACTGGTGACGGTGTTCGAGGAGCAGGCGCACGCGCTGATCAAGGGTGGCGCCGATCTCTTGATCATCGAAACCGCCCAGGACATCCTCGAGGTCAAGGCCGCGATTTTCGGCGCCCGCGCGGCGTTCAAGCAGGCCGGTCGCGCGGTCCCGATCCAGTGCAGCGTGTCGCTGCTCCCCCAGGGCGGGAAGATGCTGCTCGGCACCGACATCAGCGCGGTGCTGACCACGCTCGAGGCGCTCGACGTCGACGCGATCGGCCTCAACTGCTCGACTGGCCCCGAGGACATGCGCGACGCGATCCGCTTCCTCGGCGAGAACTCCTCGGTCCCGGTCCACTGCATCCCGAACGCCGGCCTGCCGCTCCAGGGCCCGAACGGCGAGACGATCTTCCCCGAGGAGCCCGAGCCGCTCGCGAACGTGCTCGGCGAGTTCATCGAGCGCTACAGCGTGACGATCGTCGGCGGCTGCTGCGGCACGACGCCGGCGCACATCGAGGCGATCGCCGAGCGAGCCCGCGGACGGAAGCCGGGCGAGCGTCCTGCCCGGCGGCCGCCGCTCGTGTCGAGCATGATCGCCGCGACGCCGATCGTCCAGGACCCCCGCCCGACACTGATCGGCGAGCGGGTCAACTCGCAGGGATCGCGCAAGGCGAAGGAGATGCTGCTGGCCGACGACTACG
>Ga0335077_10010078_pt1 | contig 11747 bp, 5 predicted proteins | sample Lox_Sample_31_FD_207151 | JGI IMG/M metagenome (GOLD analysis project Ga0335077, IMG submission 207151) | Soil microbial communities from Loxahatchee National Wildlife Refuge, Florida, United States - Lox_Sample_3.1 | ecosystem: Environmental > Terrestrial > Soil > Wetlands | place: USA: Florida...
GACCACTGGGACGGCGAGCGCTACGTGCTCTCCGACGGGCGCCGGCTCGAGGACAAGGAGGTCTGGCCGCTCGACCGCAGCTCGGGGCCGATCGAGCGGCTCGCGCAGTTCCGCCTGGACCGGCTCGGCTCGTTCCGCAACCGCGTCGAAGGCCTGCAGCTGCGGCGCACGCGCGAGGCCGGCGGGCTCGGCAGCTTCCTCGGCGGGCGCATCGCGCTGTTCCCCCACCAGCTGCACACGGCGCTCGCCGCGGTGAGGTCGGATCCCGTGCGCTGGCTGCTCGCCGACGAGGTCGGGCTCGGCAAGACGATCGTCGCGTGTCTGATCCTGTCGGCGCTCGTGCGCACGGGCCGCGCGAAGCGCGCCCTCGTCGTCGCGCCTTCGACCCTCACCGTGCAGTGGCTCGGCGAGCTCTACCGCAAGTTCCACCAGGTCTTCGTGCTGCTCGACGAGGCGCGCATCGAGAGCGTCGAGCGCGACTACGGCGAGGGCAACGACGTCTTCGACATCCACCCGTTCGGCGTGATCTCGATGGAGGAGCTCGCCGCCGATCCGAAGCTCGCGCGCCAGGCGCGCAACGCGGACCTCGACCTCGTGATCGTCGACGAGGCGCACCGGCTCGCGCTCGAGCATTTCGACGCCGCGGTCGCCCCGCTCGTCGCGAACGCGAAGCACGCGATCCTGTTGTCGGCGACGCCGCTGCAGGCGGACCGGCGCGGCTTCTTCCACCTGCTGCAGCTCCTGCACCCCGAGGCGTTCGCCGCGTTCGACGAGTTCGACCGCGCGGTGGCGACCGGCGCCGCGGTGTTCCCGTGCACGAGCGCCGTGCGCCGCAGCGACCTGGGCGGCCTGCCGCCGCGGCGCGCCGCGCCCGTCGACGTGGCGGGCTTCGCCAAGGACGTGCGCAAGGACGCGCGCACCGAGTGGCTCACCGCGCGCGTGCGCGAGTGGCACCGCAAGAAGGAAAAGGCGCTCGTCTTCGTGCGCGACCTCGAGCGGCTCGAGAAGCTGAAGAAGCACCTCGAGGAGAACACGCGCACGCACATCGCCGTCTTCCACGAGGGGCTCACCGCCGCGCAGCGCGACATCGAAGTCGCGCGCTTCCGCGAGACCAACCTGCCCGTGCTCATCTGCACGGAAGCGGGCTCGGAGGGGCGCAACTTCCAGTTCTGCGACCGCATGGTGCACTTCGATCTGCCCGCCGATCCCGTCGCGCTCGAGCAGCGCATCGGCCGGCTCGACCGCATCGGGCGCAAGAAGGACGTCGAGATCGTCTACTTCCGCGCAAAGGGCGCCAAGCCGGACGTCGCGCGCCTGTATGAGCGGCTCGACCTGTTCGAGCGGCCGTCGGCCGGGCTCGACCTGGCGCTCGCCGGCGTGCGCGACGCCGTGCTCGCGGCCGAGCGCGACGAGCGCACGCTCGACGCGGAGCAGCTCGCGGGCGAGATCGAGGCGGCACGCGCGCAGTCGGTCGCGGACATTCCCCGCGTCGTGTACCGCGACGCGTATCACGAGTCGCAGGCCGCCGGCATCCTCGCGCTCGTGCCACCCGAGCTCGAAGCGAGCATGCGCCGCTTCTGCCTCGGCGCGGCGAACGACCTCGGGCTGAAGATCGTCGAGAAGGGCGGCACCGCGCTCTACTATCTGGAGATGGGCACGTCGCTCACGGTCGAGTCACTGCCGGGCGTGGCCGACGAGAGCCGCTGGCTCGGCACGTTCGACCGCGAGGAGGCGCTCGACAAGGACGAGCTCGACTTCTTCGCGAGCGGTCACCCGCTGGTCGAGGGCCTGTTGCTCGAGCTCGAGGACGGCGTGCGCGGCCGCGCGGCGATGTTCACGGTGCCGTCGGCGGAGCTGCGCGGCGCGGGCGTGCTCTGCGTGTTCAAGGACGGGCCCGACTGGAGCGGCATCGCGTTCGACACCAAGGGCGAGCAGCGCCCCGAGTGGGTACCCGTGCTCGTCGAGTCGCTCGGCAAGGCGAAGCCGGCCAAGCCCGAAGAGCTCGGGCTCGAGGCGCGCGCCGCCGACGGGATTCGCGAGCTCGGCTCCATGTGCGAGCTGGAAGCTGCCGAGACCGCGGTGCTGGAAGCCGCGGCGTTCTTCCGCTTCGTGCCCGACTCCGCGTCCGGCACGTAGCCGTACAGCGCGCGGTAGTAGAAGGCGTCGCGGCCGTACGAGCCGCCTTCGATGCGCAGGTCGGAGATCTGTCCGAGCTGGCGCGCGAAGTGCGCCGGGATCTCCAGGTCGTGGCGCTCGTCGGATACACACAAAAGTGTACGACCGGCGACCGACTCCGGTGGCGTCCAGTAGCCGAACATCAAGCTGTGGCCCGCGCCGAACAGGCTGCGGCCGCCGATCGTCCAGCGCGGCCCCTCGGGCGGCTGGTAGAACGCGAGCATGCTCGAGGTGGAGTAGCGGTCGAACGAGACGATGACCGGCGCGTCGCCTTCCCCGGTGCGCACCTCGCGTGCGGCGCGGTCGACGGCCGCTGCGACGTCGCGCCAGCGCTGCGCGTAGCGCGTGCCGTCGGGGAAGCGCGTGCCCGGCACGCCGAGTGCGAGCGCGTGCAGCAGCGCGGCGTAGCCGAACAGCGCGAGCCACACCGTCGGAGCGAACGAGCGCGCGGCGAAGCGGCCCGCGGCGCTCGCGTCGCGCTCGGGCGCGAGCGCGACGAGCGCCGCCGCGGCGGGCAGCAGCGCGAACCACGCGGGGCCCGTCCAGTTCAGCTTCGGCACGTGCGAGAGCGAGAACACGGTGAAGACCGCGAGCGGCGCGCCCGCGCAGAGGAACGCGAACAGGAAGCCGCGCTCGCCGGTGCGGCCCGGCGCGCCGCGCTCGAGCGCGGTGCGCACCGGCGTGCGCGCAAGCGCGACGAACGCGGCGAGCACCGCCGGCGTGAGCAGCACAGCGACGGCGCCGAGCAGCCGGTGCAGTGCGAACTCGGCGGGGTCGTCGATCCGCCGCGCGCTCTGGAACAGGAACGACGCCCAGTGGTTCTGCGCGTTCCACGCGACGACGGGCGAGAAGAGCGCGAGCGCCACGACGGCGGCGAGCCAGAGCTCGGGCCGCGCGAGCGCCGCGCGCGCCCGCCGGTCGACGAGCACGAAAGCCAGGGCGCCGGCGCCGAGCAGCGCGATGGTGTACTTCGCCAGCAGCCCCAGCCCGAGGCACACGCCGGCGCCCCACCACGCGCGCGGCCGCGTCTCGACCAGGGCGCACCAGAGGAAGTAGAGCGCACCGGTCCATGCCGCCGCGAGCGGCGCATCGGGCGTCATGATGACGCCGCTCGTGAACGAGAACGGCAGCACCGCGACGAGCGCCAGCGTCACGGCGGCCGCCGTCTTGCCGAACCAACGGCTCGCGAGCGCGGCGCTGAAGCCGGCCGTGACGAGCGAGCACAGGATCGCGCCCGCGCGCACGCTCCATTCGCTGTGGCCGAACGAGCTCGTGCCGAGCCGAATGAGCCAGGCGACGAGCGGCGGATGATCGAGATAGGAGAGCTGCAAGTGTCTCGAGTAACTCCAGTAGTACGCCTCTTCGGGGAGGAGCTCGAGGGCACCGGCGTAGGCGACGCGCAGCGCGAGCAGGTAGCCCAGCGCGGCCAGGCTGCCGAGGCGCAGCGCCAGCGCCCGCTCCTGCGCAGCGCGCTCGGGCGCCAGCACCCAGAACGCCGCGCCGACCGCCGAGACCGCCAGACCGAGCAGCGCGCTCGGCACGAACGCCGCCACGGGCGAAGTCCAGCCGCCGCGCAGCAGGCTCTCGAGCGCACCGCCGCGCAAGAGCGCCGCGAGCGCGCCGAGGGCGGCGAGCCGGAGCACGCGAGCCGTCCCGAGCTCGCGCGCGAACAAAGTCGCCACGGCGGCGAACGCGGCGGCCGCGCCCGCCAGCTGCGCCGCGCCGATGGCGGCGCCCGCGCGCTCCAGCGCTGCGAACACGCCCACGTCGAGCACGGCCGCTGCCGCCAGCGCGACCAGGAGCCGGCGCAAGACCGGCGAGTGCACGTCCGCACCCGCGAAGGCGGCCAGCCGCGCGAGATACTGGCCGATCTCGGTGGCGCCGAGCTTCGACTCCCCCTGCACGCGGTCGGTGAACGTGATCGGCACTTCGAGCGCGCGCAGGCTCGCGCCGCCGCGCGAGAGCAGCTCGAGCAGGATCTTGAAGCCGGCGGGCGCCTCGCCCAGGTCGAGCAGCGCTTGGCGGCGCGCGGCGAAGAAGCCCGACATCGGATCGCTCACCACCGAGATCGGCCAGGCAAGCGCCGAAGCCAGCTTCGAAACGATGCGCCGGTGCAGCGGCCAGCCGCGGATTGCGCCGCCGCGCACGTGCCTGCTGCCGACGGCGACGTCGGCGCTGCCATCGAGCACCGCGCGCGCGAGCGCGGGCACCGCTTCGGGCGGGTGCGACAGGTCGGCGTCCATGACGACGACGACGTCCGCGCGAGCTTCGCGGGCGCCGAGGATCACCGCGCCCGCGAGCCCGCGCGCGCCGCGCCGGATCACCGCGCGCACCGGGTGACTCGCCGACCAAGCGGAGACGCGCTCGGCCGTGCCGTCCTTCGAGTCGTCGTCGACCACCACGACCTCGAACGGCGGCGCGCCGTCGAACGCGAAGATGCGCCGCAACAGCTCGTCGACGTTCAGCGCCTCGTTCAACGTGGGCACGACGACGGAGAACGCCGGCTGCATCAGCGCCGGCCCGCCGCGAGCTGGCGCAGCCGCTCGACCGCCACGGCCGACACGGCGGCCTGCAGGTTGTAGCAGGGGATGAAGCCCGCCATCGGCACGCGCACGCGCTCGTCGCAGCGGGCGAGCAGCTCGGCGGGAATGCCGCCGTTCTCGCCGCCCACCACGAACACGCGCGGGCCCGTCAGGTCCGCCTCCCAGTGCGCGCGCGGGCCGGTCTCGTCGAGGGCGACCGCGCGGTGGCCCGCTTCGCGCGCGCAGTCCAGCACCCGGCCGGCGTCCTCCCACGACACGGGCATGAACTTGTCGGCCCGCATCGACGCGCGCAACGCCGCGCGCTTCGCCTCGTGGTCGAACCGGCCGTCGATCGCGATGCCGTCGGCGCCCGAGACTTCGGCCGTGCGGATCACCATGCCCACGTTGCCCGGGTACGCGACGCCCACGAGCAGCCAGAAGGCGCCGCCGCGCGCGAGCGCTTCGGCGAGCGGCGCCTCGGGGTCGCGGCCCGCGAGCGCCAGCGCGTCCTCGGCGGGACGCGGCACGGACAGGCGGGCGAGCACGTTGCGCGTGGCGGTGCGCACGGCGACGCCCGTCTCCTCGGCCCGCGCGACCAGCGCGCGCACGTCCTCCGCGCGCGCGTCCTCCGCGACGAGCAGGAGGCGCACGTCTTCGCGCGCGCGGAGCGCTGCAAGGATGGCGGCGACCCCGGCGATCTGCCGCACCCGCGAACCCTCGGCCATCGCGGGAGTCTAGGGCAGGAACGCGCTGCAGACGTTCTGCAGCCCCGGCGCGGCGTGCGCCAGGGCGCGGCGCAGGAGCGACACGTCGACCACGTCGCACGCGCCCGGGGTCGAGCCGGGCCCCACGTCGCACTTCTGCGGCGCGGCGAGCGCCGCCGTGCGGCGGGCCAGGAACTCGCGCAGTGCGGCCACGTCGTTGGCGTCCACCACGCCGTCGTTCGAGACGTCGCCGCACTGGCAGGCGTCGCCGACACCGTCGGGTGTCGCCCCGCCCAGACCGCCCGAGTCGGCTTGCGTCGGGTTCGCCGCGACCGGGCAGTCGTCGAGCGAGTCGGGGACGCCGTCGGCGTCGGCGTCACCGGTCGGCACGGCCAGGCTGCCGGCGAGCAGCCCGCGCACGAGCAGGCCGTTCGGGCTCGCCGTCGCGAAGAACGGTCGCGTGCCGGCGAGCTCGCCGTCGCTCGAAGCGCGCAGCAGGAGCGGCCCCGGGCAGCACTCGCTGCCGATCACGCCGGCGGGGCCCGTTGCCGCGAGGGTCTGGGGCGCGCCGAAACGCGAGGGCAGGAGCGGCAGCGGCGCAGCCAGGTCGTTCGGGTCGAAAGCCGCGAACGCGAGCCCGCCGTCGTTGTAGGAAGTCGCTGCGACGAAGTCGCCGGCGGCGCCGAAGCGGACGGCCGGCACGAACGAGTAGGCGCCGCTCTGGCCCGGCGGCGGCGGCAGCACGAGCGGGTTCGTCCCCCCGCGGATCACGCGCGTGCGGAAGCACGGCACGCCGCCCGCTGCGTCGGTCGTCACGTCGTTGCACGACGGCCGCTGTACGCGCGCGTCGACGGCGGCCGCAGGCAGCGCCGCGACTCCGCGCACGTCGAGCGCGTACAGCTGGCGCAGCGTCTGCGAGCCGACCACTGCGACCGAGCCCGTCGGGTCGACGGCGAGGGCGCCGCCGCCCGGATCGCCCGCGCCCAGCGGGAAGGAGCCCACGAGCTTGCCGGTCGCGGCGTCGAGCACGTCGATCGAGCCCTTGCCGGTGACCTGCGGCGGGAACGACGCGTCGTACACGCCCGCGTTGGTGACCGCCACGCGTCCGCCCGGCAACGGAGTGAGTGCCACGGGATCGGGGTCCGAAGTCACTGCGAAGAAGGGATCCGACGGAGTCACGACCGTGGTCGGCGCCGAGTCGTCCAGGTCGAAGAACAGCACGGTCCCGGGATTCAGCACCGGGCTCGAGCCCGCGGTCTGGAAGTTCGAAGTCGCCACCACCAGGCGGTTCCCGACGCGCAGCGCTGCCGACGTGAAGTTCGTCTTGAACGACGAGATCGCCACGCCCGCACCGCTCGACGTGTAGCGCGTGAAGCTGCCCGCGAGCGAGAACTTCGTCGGCACCGCCGTGCGCGACTGACCCAGATACGACACGGTGACTCCCGCGCCCGTCGACCAGTCGAAGGGCACCGCGAGCTCGCAGCTCGAGGTGTTGATCCAGCCGCGCGTGCGGCCGCTCGCCGACTCGAGCGTGAAGCCGCCGAGCGTCGGCGTGGTGAACGGGGCGGACTCGGCGCAGTTCGGGTTGCCCGGCAGCAGGTACGCAATGCCCGCGAACGCCAGCGGCTGCGGCGTCGAGACGCGCACTTCGAACACGCCGGGCCCGTTCGACGCTGCCGCCACGAGCGCGTGGTCGGGGTTCGTCGGGTGCGCCTCGAGCGTCGGCGGCGCGAACGTGTCGAGGACGAGCGTGTCGACGTTCGACGCACCGACCGTGAGCGTGACCGCGAGAAGCGCTCCGCCCAGGCTCACGGCGTGGTCGCCCGCACGCGCACGAGCCACAGCGGCCGCTTCGGCAGCGGCAGCCCGAGCGAGTCGAAGCGCTGCTCGCTGGTCAGGTTGTCGGCCTCGATCGTGAGCGTGAGTCCCGGCGGCATGAAGTCGAGCGCGTCCCATCGATGCGGCGTGACCGCCAGCCCCGCGTCGACCTGGAACGCCGCCGGCTGCAGATTCAGGCTGCCGACCTGGAACACGATCTCGCTCTCGTAGCGGAGATCGGTCCACGCCTTCGCGGGCCCGAGCTCGAGCTGCGCCTGCAAGGTCGCCGCGTGCGCAGGCACGTGCGCGAGCGCGCGGTTCGTGGCGAAGTGCAGCGCGCCGGAATCGGCGCTGCCCAGGTAACGCCCGTCGGTGTAGGTGTAGCTCGCGTCGAGAGTGACTCGCTCGAAGAAGCGCGCCCCTGCGGAAACCTCGGCGCCAACCGCGCGCGACGGGCCCGTGTTGAGCGGCATGAAGGCGTTGTTCACGTTGAGCAGCCACTCGATGCCCTGCTCCAGATCGCGTTGGAACAGATCGGTCTGCAGGTGGAAGTCGCGCGCCGCGCCGGCGCCGGCCGCCTGCAGCTCGAAGCCGGCGTCGGCGTTCCAGCCCGTCTCGGCGCGCAGCATCGGATTGCCGCGGATGATCCCCCAGTCGGGGTGGAACAGCTCGGTGAACGTCGGCCGCCGCATCACGCGCTTCCAGCTCGCCTTGAAGCGGAAGCCCGGCGCGAGCTGCCAGATGCCGCCCACGCCCGGCAGCCACGCGGTCTCGTCGTGCGGCTGGAACTCGACGAGCGGCTGCGACGCCGCGGTGCGCACGAGCCCGGCGCTCGTCGACGCCTTCTCCCAGGCGAGCGCGGGGAGGATGCGCAGCGCGTCGCCGAAGAAATCCGCCTCGGGCTGCAGCGACAGGAGCCCGGTGGTGCGTCGCTCGGGGTCCGACTCCGTCGCGTCGACGGTGTCGTAGCGCAAGCTGCCCGAGAGCTGGCCGCGCAGGGCGGCCCAGTCCGACTCGAGCTCGGGCCACACCCAGCGCGAGTCGAGCGCCGAGCTGCGCTCGCGCCAGGTCGAGCGGTCGTGGCCGATGACGATCGGACGCACGAGCCCGCACGCTCCGCCGGGGTCGTCGAGCGCGCCGTTCTCGGCGCGCTGCGACGCCGCGATTTCGAACGCGCCCCCGCCGCCGTCCGCGCCGAGCGCATCGGTGCTCCAGCCCAGCCGCGCGACCCCGCGGTCGTGCTGCTGCTGGCCGGTGAGACACGAGATGCTTTCGTCGGTGGCGCCGCCGAAGCCCTCGCCGGTGATCGCGCCCGGCTCGCCGCCGTCCTTGCGGTACAGGTCGATCGTGCCGTCGAAGCGCGAGTGCAGGCCCGTGTCGATGCCGCCGCGCAACAGTCCCGAGTCCTCGACGAAGCCTGCGTTCTCGCGCGTGAGCACCGTGGGGATCGCGTCGGTCGTGCCCGGACGGCCGCCGCTCACGCGGTCGAGCGGCGGCAGCGAGAAGTCGTAGTCGTTGTCGCTGCGCAGCCGCGTGTAGCTGGCGAGCCCGCGCGCACTCTCGCCCGCGGCCGACACCGACAGATCGCCGCCCAGTGTGCCGTAGCGGCCGACGCTGAAGCTCGCGTCGGCCGACTCCTCGGCGGCCTCGGGCTTGCGCGTGGTGATCGAGATGACGCCGCCGACCGCGTCCGTGCCGTAGCGCTGCGCGCCAGCGCCGCGCAGGATCTCGATGCGCTCGACCTGGCGCACCGGGATCGTCGACAGGTCGACTGCGCCGCGCGACGCCTCGTTCAGGCGCACGCCGTCGAGCAGCACGAGCACCTGTTCGGCCTTCGAGCCGCGGATCGACGCCGTGCTGTACGCGCCGAGCCCGCCGAAGCGGCGCACGTCGACGCCGGGCACCTGGTCGAGCAGGTCCTCGACCGTGGCGAAGCGGTCGTCGTACTTGCGCGCATCGATGACCGTCGCGAACGCAGCGGGGTCGTCGGGCGACTCGTGCAGCTCGCCGGCACGCGCGAACTGTACACGTAACAGTGTTACACCGAAGAGTGAAATCGCGAGCGCGCTCCACGCGCGAATCGAGACCCGACGGTGTGGCACCGAGTGACTCCCTCCGCGGAGAGCGGGACTTCGTCCCGAAACACCCGGCAGGTATCCTGGCTCAGGGATCGTCGCCGGCAGCGAGCCTTCCCAGGGCTTTCGCCCCAGTGGCGCGTTCGCTCCAGCTCCCCCATCACAGTGGCGGGACCGCGGCCGAATCTCACGGCCTTCCCAGAACCGGGTGGCGGCATCGATATCACCCGCCGCGCGCGAGTGTCAACCGCGCTGCGCTTGACGGCGCGAACCCGAGCGAGGTAGAAACCCGACTCGTGAGCGCGCGGGCAGCCTGCCCGCGCTCACGACAAGAGTCGCGTCAGGTGTCGGGAAGCCGGTGCAAATCCGGCGCGAGCCCGTCGCTGTGACCGGGGACGAACGCCGAAACATGCCACTGGGACCAGGTCCTGGGAAGGCTCGGCGCGAGGACGATCCGGGAGCCAGAAGACCGGCCGGACGCGAGTGGAACCAACCTCTCCGAAAGCGAGTCAGGAGTTCATCATGCGAGCCATCGCGCTCACGCTCGTCTGCGTTCTGTCCGTTTCCGCGTCCGCCTTCGCGTCTTCGTTCGCCACGCAGGTGATCAGCTACGTGCCCGGCACCAACGCCCAGGTGGGCTACGACGACCCGAGCACGTCGCTCGGCGCACCGTCGCGAGTCACCGGCACCGGGCCGTTCGACGGCGACGTCACGCCGTTCAACGCGCCGTACCAGCCCACCGACGTGGTGTCGATCGGCGCGGGCGGCGAGCTCACCGTGAAGTTCGACCACCCGATCACCGACGACCCGCACCACTCGTACGGCATCGATCTGCTCGTGTTCGGCAATGCGTTCCTCGGCCTCGACTTCGACACGGGCATCGCCGACGGGACGTTGTTCGACGAGCCGGGCCACATCGCGGTGAGTCAGGACGGCGTCACCTGGGTGAACGTGCCGAACGTGTTCGCGGACTCCCTCTTCCCCACGCTGGGCTTCCAGAACACCCCGGGCCCGTTCGCCTCGGGCGGCACGATTCCCACCGACTTCACGAAGCCGGTGAACCCGGCGCTCACGGCCGCGAGCTTCGCGGGCAAGGACATCGCGGGAGTCTCGGCGCTCTACGCCGGCTCGGGCGGCGGCGCCGGGATCGACCTGTCGGTGCTCGGGCTGCCGTGGATCGAATACGTGCGCGTGTTCCAGCCCGCGGGCGACGCGTTCTCGACGGAGGTGGACGCGTTCGCAGCGGTGCCGGAGCCGGGAATGCCGACACTCCTCGGTGTCGCCGGGCTTGCGCTCGTCGGCCGGCGCTCGCGAAGGGGCTAGATCACTCCGCGCTCCCTCAGCGCCGCGCGCTCGTCCGCGCCGATGCCGAGCTCTTCGAGCACGGCGTCGGTGTGCGCGCCGAGCGCCGGTGCGGCGGCGCGCACCGACACGGGCGTGCGCGAGAACTTCGCCGCGGGGCCGACCACGGGTGCGCGCTGGCCGTTCTCGAGCACCACCTCCTGCAGCATGTCGCGCGCGTGCACGTGCGGATCGCCCGCCGCGTCGGCGTAGCTTCGCACCGCCGATACGGGCAGCCGCGCGTCGAGCAGCGTGCGGATCACGTCGGCGACGGAGCGCTCGGCAACCCACGCCTCGACCAGCGCCTGCAGCTCGGGGCGCCGCTGTACGCGCGCCGCGCCCGTCGCGTACTCGGGCCGGTCGGCGAGCTCGGGCCGGCCGAGCAGCTGCGCGAGCACGCGCCAGTGCGCGTCGAGCAGCACGCCCAGCATGACCCAGCCGTCGCGGCAGCGGTACACGCCGGCCGGCGCGGCCACGACGAACTGGCTGCCCATGCGCGGCAGGTCGACGCCGAGCGCGGCCAGCATGGGGTAGCCGTTCGATTGGAAGAGCAGCGCGTCCTGCAGCGACACATCTACGTGTTGGCCTTCACCCGTCCGATCGCGGTGGCGCAGCGCGGCCAGCGCCGCAAGCGCGCCGTGCACGCCACCGAGGTCGTCGCCGATGAACGTGGGCGCCTTCACCGGCGCGCCGCCGGGCTCGCCGTTCAGCGACAGCCAGCCGCTCGACGCCTGCGCCATGGGGTCGTAGCCGGCGCGCTCGCGGTCGGGGCCGAACTGGCCGAAGCCGCTGATCGACACGTACACCACGTCGGGGCGCACCGCGCGCACGGCTTCGTAGCCCACGCCCCAGGCGTCGACGGTGCCGGGGCGGAAGTTCTCGACGACGACGTCCGCCGTGCGCGCCAGCGCCAGAAACAGGTCGCGCCCCTCGGGTCGGCGCAGGTCGAGCGTGACGCTGCGCTTGTTGCGGTTCACGGTCGTGTGCATGAAGGAGAGCGCGGGCTCGGCGCCGGGCAGGAACGGCGGCAGCCGGCGCGAGACCTCGCCCTCGGGCAGCTCGACCTTCACGACGTCGGCGCCGAAGTCCGCCAGGATGCACGCGCACATCGG
>Ga0335077_10010079_pt1 | contig 11747 bp, 6 predicted proteins | sample Lox_Sample_31_FD_207151 | JGI IMG/M metagenome (GOLD analysis project Ga0335077, IMG submission 207151) | Soil microbial communities from Loxahatchee National Wildlife Refuge, Florida, United States - Lox_Sample_3.1 | ecosystem: Environmental > Terrestrial > Soil > Wetlands | place: USA: Florida...
GAGCGTTCAAGGCATACGCATACGGATTGAGTCCCTGGGAGTCGAAGCCCTGAGTCATTTCATCGGGGGACAGGAAGCGTCCGTACTTGGGCGCGTAGAAGCGCGCGCCGTAGTCGTACACGCCGCGCGCCTGGTCGTCCGCCGGCTGACCTGTGAAGCGGTGCTGATCCGAGAACACGCCCCCGTGCGCGATGTCCGCACCGAACGGGTCGTAGTCGTGCGTCTCCACTACCGTTCCGTTCTGGTTCACCAGCGCGCGCAGCGAGCCCAGGTGGCCCGTCAGAACCGCCAGGAACTTCTCCGCCGGTCGGCCGTACGCGCCCGGGCCGTTCGACGGTGCCGACGCCGCCGCGTACGCTTCGACCGGCCACGCGACGAGCATGAACGAGAGCAGGCTCACGCCCGGAGTCGCGAGCCAGAGCGGCGGGCGCTTGCGCAGCGCAAGCCCCGCCAGGCTCCCCAGCCCGAGCACGAACACGAGCGCCGCGGCGGGCGGCCCCAGCGGCGAGAGCCGCCGCACCGTCCACTGGAACGCCGGCGGCAGCGACGCCGAGTTCGCGGCGTAGCTCGTCGCGAGCTCCGCGATGCGCACGCCCTCGACCGAGAAGTATTTCTCCGCCTGGCTCGACGTGATGTCGTACTCGAAGTCGTCGCCCACGCGAACGATCGAGTGTGGTGAGGTCGCGCCTGTGACCACGAGCGTGTTCTGCCCGAAGGCATCGTAGCCATACGAGGAGTTGTGGTACTGGGCAAGCTTGCCCTGTGCGTTCCAGGTGAGTAAGTCGGTGAAGCCCGGGGTTCCCGAGCGCGCAATCTGGGATGGCTCTCCGAATGGCGTCGGGCTCATCGCCTCGTTCCACTGATTCACTTGAGCGAACTGGGTGAGGAAATGCGGGCGTACCGCGTCCGCATACAGCCAGTTGCGCGTGTCGTTCACCCAGTACGGCGATGCTGCAACGCGGTCGGTGCTCTGAGTCTGTAGGTTTCCGAGGGCGTCGTAGGAATAGGTCCACTTCGTCGACGCCGGGCCCCCTGTCGATTCTTCCCAGGGCCCGGTAGCCGTGCTCAATCGGGACAGCCCGTCATAGGCGAAGTGGCGAGCCCCCAGAGTCCCCGACTGATCGGTGAGTCTGCCGAGCCCATCGAACGTAACCCCCTCATCCACCGGGCCGCTGGAAGGAACGTTGGTGGCAAGGGCAGGTGGGCAGTGTTGAAGGCTCCCCGGCGGGCTGGAGAGTGCCGATTCGATCGCGTAGTAGTCGTTGAGGTCGCACGCGCCATCGCCCGTGACGTCGCACAGCTCTGGATGTGGGAGCGGGGTTCCCACGAAGCCCAGAGCCAGGATCGCACTGGCGTCGGAGTCAGTCACGCGGCCATCTCCATCCACATCGCCGCACTGGCACGCGTTGCCTATCCCGTCCGGGGCACTCGACGGACCCACGCCGCCGGTATCTGTATTCGAAAGGCTATACTCGTACGGGCATTTGTCGGTCGTCGTCAGCCCGTCACCATCGGAGTCATTCGTAGCGAAGTTCCCGGGCGTGCCGAGGACTCGCGTGAGCCTTTGGCTGGTTGGATCGTACGAATAGGCGAGCGAGGCGATCGGAGCGCCACCCGGCGCCTGTCCGATTCCCAGCGTGAAGATTCGCCCCATCGCGTCGTAGGTCGCAGATGCGAGCACCTTGCCCGTGTAGACGGTATTGCCCGTAGCCCCAGTGATCGACGTGAGCCGCAGCCCGTCGTAGCCGTAGACGAACGACTCGAGGTCAGGGAATGTGTGGGTGGCGATGCGGTCGAGCGCGTCGTAGGTCCACATCGACGTGAACGACTTTCCGCCCGTTGACTGGACGACCGATGCAACTCGCGCGGCTGCGTCGTACCCGTACGTGTAGGCGGTCGTCGAGGACGAGACCGTCATGAGCTGCCCATACGACGGGTTGGTGGGAGAGGTGGTCTGATAGCCGAAGGTGGCGTTGGCGGTTCCGTTGCCCACCGGGGAGAACGTCTTCGAGAGCGGCCGTTGGAGCTCATCGTAGACGTACTGTTCGACGCGCGAGCTTCCTCCCGAGCTCTGTGTCCGCTCCTTCAATAGCCCCGCATCATCGTATTGGAAGTTCCAGGTTCCGGAGTCGGGGTCGTTGATCTGAACGCGCCGGCCCAGGGTGTCCCAGATGAGGCTGGTCGTGTGCGTCTGGCTTTGGCAATTCGATGGCGTGTTCGAGAGGCCGCAAAGAGCCGGGTTGTTCGCGATCGGGTCGCTCACGGTGAGGAGGCGATCGGCGGGGTCGTACGTGGCGGTGATGGTGTAGGGAGTAGTGGCGCTTGCCGCGTCCGCGTAGTCCGAAACGCTCACCAGACGCCCGAGGCCATCTGTCGTCGATACCTTGCGCGTCTGCCGATTGGCACCCGAACCCGTTGAGCCGAAGTAGGTGTCGTCCGTAATGGTCCACGGCGTATGAACGAGCACGCGTGTTGTGACTCCGTCCGGGTCGGCGACGAAGGCCAGCCGGCCTAGAGCGTCGTAGCCGAACGTCTGCGCTCCGGGCGAGCCCGAAATGTAGGGCAACGTCTCGGTCGCCACACGCCCGCGGCTGTCGTAGCTCCGCTGCACGATGACTGTCTCGCTCGACTTCCCCGGTGACTCCTCGCGATAGCTGCGTCCCAATCCGTCGAGGAACGTCTTGCTGACCAAGGTCGGCTGACCGCTCACGAGCTGATCGGTCTCGAGAATCGTCTGACCCTCACCCGCTACGGGCGGAAGGCTATAAGTCCGAATCTCCGAGTATCCAGAGGCAGGCTTCGAGACCTGAGTAAGACGACCAAATGAGTCGTACTGGAAGTTGGTGACCTGATTTCCGGGCTCGGTAACGCTGCAAGGCAAGCCCATCGCCGGTGGAGCTGAGCAGCCGTTGTAATTCAGCGTGGTGGTCAGCGGCATCGAGGTGTCGGACCCTTTGCTCACCGAAACCGGGAATGTGTTGTACGCGGTGATGTCGTACTGAATGGTGGTTTGAAAGCCGTTGGAATCGTCAGTCGTTACTGGTCCGAGAGCTTGGGTCGGATTGCCGTACGAGTCGTACAAGATCTTCGCGAGATACCTCCACCCATCTGGTGATCCGTGAGTGGGATCCGTAAGGTACTTGCCGACTCTGCTGGTCAACCCTTTGCTGGCGATGGTGCACATCGGGTTGTAACAGAACTGTTGCTGTGAGAAAACGGTTCCTGCGCTATTCGTGACCGTCACGGTCTTTACCTTCGAGACCATCGAAGGCGTCGGGCTCGCAACCTGATACGTGTAAGTCGTGATTCTCTCGTCGCCCGGAATATTCACTCCGGCCGAAAGGTTCCACGCCCCCCACTCCGTCTTCTGCGTTACGTTGTAGAAGGCGTCGTAGACGTCCCAGGTAGTTCGGCTGACTTGTTCGGCTGCGAGGCTTCCCTCGATAGACTCCTCGATCTTCTCGACCGGCAGGCAGATTCCCCATTGCGATGGGATTGCACCTCCACCGGTGATGGGCGGATTCATATAGTGGATCGTCTCGCGACTCATCAACACAGAGTTGGAGCTCATCGTGCGAGATGAAGGATTGAGTGCGCACGTACGGTCGGTGTTGTACGCCGTAACGACAGTAGTGGGTGCCGTCCCAGTTTCGACGAGCGTCGCGGTCACATTGGCGAAGCCGCGAAACTCCTTTTCCGCATAGTCGTATGCACCGCCCGCGTAGTGATAGGTCGTCGTGATTGGGGGCGATGCAACGTCGGCGGCGCGGCCATCGAGGTAGCGCACCCGACTAACAACCGGCCTGGGGATACTGAAACCAGAATTGTCGGAGTTTCCATTCGCATCCTTCATCTGCGGAGCAGTCTGATAGGTGAACTCGACGGTCCCTCCCATCGGATCCGTCGCGCGCAGAAGCAGGCCAGGCACCACAGCTGTCGGCTGATTGGGGTCGAACGAATCTCCTGGCAGGGCCCCGAGATTTACGCGCCCGACCGTGCGGCCGAAGGTTCCATATTCGAAGTGATCCGGTACGCCATCGCCGTTGAAGTCGATGAACGCCTCTCCATCGTCACTCCCTATGCATGTCCAATCGGAACCCTGAGACGGGCTCTCGACCATGTAGGTCGCCGTAGTCGCCGAGAATCCACTTCCGTTCCCGAATGCGACGATCCAGTTCCCGGTGTTGGCCCCGTCCACCCAGACCCTGTCGAGAAACCCGTCACCGTTAAGGTCCAAGAACGCATGCTTCGTGCAGGACACGCCGCCGATCGTTGGGCCCGTGTAGCCGACCCCGTACGCCCACTGCGGAATGCCGCTGTAGGTGGGGACTGACTCCGGCGCAAGGAACCCGGTGCCGTTCCCGTAGGCCATTTGATTGGAGAAGACTCGATCGAGGAGCCCGTCGCCGTTCACGTCTACGAGCTCGGTGTCAACGATCCCGCTCTGCTCCACGTACTGAATGGCCCCGTCGAGGGGAGCGCCAGAATAGCTGGATGCCCAGCGGATGGGCGCCGATCCGAAGTCGACGTAGCTACCACCCGAACCGGTCTTGATGCCGCGGTTTACGAACACCGCCCAGCCAGTCCAGCTCTGCCACGAGGTGTCCGCCGCGCCGTTCAGGAACGCGTCGAACCCGTGGAACCCGTAAACGTACGGGGTGAACTGATACGTCATCACCAAATCGGGGCGACCATCACCGGTGACGTCCGCCAGCATCTGCCATGTGAGCTGCGTCCCACTCGGGTAAGCATCAAAGCCGCCGCCCGAAGTCCACCTAGCCGCTGGCATCATGAGCGGATCGAACGTGCCGGTACTGAGATCCGAATCGGTCGGATCGAAGTTCCAGGAGTGAGCCAGCTCGAGCGTGGACGGTATGGGCGCATCGATGAAGCCGTTCGGCGTCCCCAGCCGAAGCCCCGTTGCATAGGTGTCCGTATACACCAGATCCGGGGTGCCATGGTTGAAGACGTGGTCGAGATAGCCGTCGCCATCGATGTCAAGCACCCCAGAGGCGCCGCTTGCGGCGGCAAACATCAGGCGCTTCGTCGACCAAGTCGTTCCCGAGTTTCCGTTGCTGCAGTCGCCACCGTTGCCGGCCGAGAAGAAGCTGCCATTGCCAAGCGCGACGCTTGTCGTCCCGCTCGTGGAATTGGCATCGTTCACTATTCGATCCAGATCGACGAGGCCGTCCCGGTTGAAGTCCCCAAGAGCCCCAAGAAGTCCCCAGCCGTGGCCGTAGTCGAATTGCGGATCCCCGTCGGCGCAATGGGTCGAGTTATTGATTCCGAACCCCGTCGTGACCAGAGACGAAAAGCCGGCACCCGCGGGCCGCTCCGAGTATTCAAAGGTCCATGCCGGAAGCGAAGTGACTCAATCGCTGCCAACGCGTTGCACGTTCGCGAGCCGACTGCGCGAAGAATCTGGATCCTGCGTGTACGTCAGGACGTAGCGCGTGACCAGGCTCGTAGAGGCGCGCACTTCGATCGAGACAACCCGCCGGTCCATCTGCTGCCGGAAGCCAGCGCGGGCATTCACAGGATGGTCCGCGCGGGGAGCCGAGCTCGTGTCGTTGAGGACGAATTCGACGGTGCGGTCGGCGCTGGTCAGCGCGCCATAGAGGATCTTCTTCAAGTATACGACGTTGGTCGTCGACGTCGTATCGTACTGGTACGAGATCACGTTCCCGTTCACGTCGGTCGAGCTCTCGAGCTGCCAGCTGAACACGTGGCTGATCTGCGGGTTCACAAGTCGCCCGGCGGCAGAGGTGCCGTACAGGAGCACTCGCCCCTCGCGGTCTTGAATCTCCCAGCCATTCGTCTCGCCGAAGTAGTAGATGAAGCGGCCGTCGTCGGACTGGGTTCGATACCGGCAGCTGTCTGAAGGAGACCCGACAGGGCAGGGAGCGCACATCGTGCCAGTGCAAATCATGTCCTGCCCATCGAGCACGAAAACCTCGCGATAGCAGGTCGTCTTCCCGTCGCTCCCGCAGGTCGTGTTGTCGGGGTCGTACGGTGTACCCGTGCGCGTGTCACGCTCGATGCGGCTCTCGCCAGCGAGGCTCCAGCCGAAGCCGAGCCACCCCGCGGCGCCCTTTCCCTCGGCGCTGTTGTAGATGAGGGCGAGATCGGGTTGGTGGCCGGCCGGGCCAGGCGGAACAACGATGGGAACCGTGTAGCTCGCCTCCCCCCGAGCTTCGATCACCGTGCCCCCCTCGGCGTGAGCGTTCATCGACGGAAAGGCGACGCCGGCAAGAACCAGACCCCACGCCGACAGGAGCCAACATCCACGTGAAACGCTGCTAACGTCGTCCATCTTGCTACTCCCACTCCTCGAGAATGTTGTGAGTCTGCTTGGACGACGCTACCGAGTCAGTTAAAAAGTCATTCATCGACTCATCTCCCAAGTTACTCCCAAGTTGTGAGCTCAGTGGAGATCGAGCTTTCGAGTATTACTAAACGCATGCGAACCCACTCGGCGGGCTGTGTCAGATCGTGAGCTCGGAAATCCTTGATTTCACCGACCTCGTCACTTGGAACGAACAGAGCAGCTCGCTACGCGCTTCTCAAGGACTCAATCCGTATGCGTATGCCTTGAACGCTCCGACCAGCCACGTCGACCCCGACGGCCACGCGATCATCGACGGGGTGAGCTTCGGAGCGTTCAGCTTCGGAATCGTCGCCCAGTACGACATTCAGGGCCGAGGACCGGGGCAGGCCGATCAAAAGTTCCAGATCGGCTGGGGCGGGGCGCATGTTCCAACCGCTAGCGGGTACGCGAAGTCGATCGCGCTAGGGGATGCGCCCATCTTCAGCTGGGGTCAGCCCCGCTGGGCGTCGCCCCAACTGGACCCCGGAGACCCGGATCCCGGGAAGGTGACCACTCCGAATCCTGATCTTCGGATGACCGGAGGGGGATTGATCACCTTCGGTGCCTTGGGCTTCCCGGAAGACGCGCCCTTGTGGCTCGCTGGAGGGTTGATCCTAGGAGGTTGGGTCCTACTCAACGAGGGCAAGAGCGTCGAAGCGATCATTCACGCTAGCTCTTCTCGCAGTAACCCATTCACTGGCAAGCCCGGAAGCACATCGGAGACCAAGACCAAGGACGGAAAGACGAAGCAGATACGCAGGTATGGACCCGATGGCTATCCAGAGACGGATACGGACTATGATCATGATCACGGACAAGGAGTACCGCACGTCCATGACTGGGGAAGATCTGAAGGTGGGGGCCCACCGTCCAACTCCGACCGCGGCGCCGGACGAGTCCCGGAGACCGGAGACCCTGGATTTGAGTAGACAAGCGGTTCGGCTTGGCGGCGGAGCGGAAGGGAATGTGATCGATCCAGACTTGCACGACGCGCAGTTAGTGTCGCTTGCGATGGAGCCTTTCGGAATCGCTCGCATAGGGGTGATCACCAATACTGGTGTCCGCTTAGATCTATTCCTGGAGGGGGTGAAGAAGCTAAGAGCTGATCGGTTCTCAGAGGGAAATACGATCCTTGCTTTGACTATGAGAGAATTTTCACGATCTGAGATCGATGCTTTGCCAGCTCTCTACTTCATCGGACCAGACGCTGACAGCTCTGATCCTCATTTCGAAACCATTGTGACTCGCGCCATTCATGAGAATTGGAAGATCGTGGAGATAGATGCGTCGTATGGCTGCGAAGTCACCGCTCTCTGCGAGAGCGTGACTTTCGCAAGGATTGATTGAGGAGAGATCCTTGGTGTCGTTTTCGATTCGCTTCACGACTCGCGGGTCGCGTCGGCGCAGTTAGGCGCGCACTGAGAATCGCGCCCCGCGTCCATCTGGTGCTTCGCAATCCGATATTCTCGGAGGTGCTAGACATGATCGCGGATCAGTGAGTGCTGCTCTCACCACGCCGTCCACCCACCATCCACGGTCACCACCGACCCCGTGACGTAGCTCGACGCCGGCGACGCGAGGAACAACACCGCGGTGTCGATCTCCTCGACCCTGCCGAGCCGCTGCATCGGCGTGAACCGCAGCATGATCGCGCGCTGCTCTTCGGGGACGTCGCCGGTGCGCGGGTCGGTGGTCATCTCGGTGGGGAAGTAGGCGGGGGCGAGCGCGTTCACGTAGATGCCGAACTTCGCCCACTCGATCGCGAGCTGGCGCGTCAGGTTGTTGAGCGCGCCCTTGCTGGCGACGTAGCCGACGGAGCGGTGCACGGCGTTCGCGCCGAAGCCCATGATGGACGAGAGCTGGATGATGCGGCCGCCGCGGCCGCGCTCGATCCAGCGCTGCGCGACCATCTGCGAGGCTTCCCAGCACGCGGTGACGTTCAGCGCGAACGCGTCGTCCCACTTCTTGCGCGTGTGCTTCTCGGCGCGGCCGAGCGGCGCGATGCCCGCGCCGTTCACCAGCAGGTCGAGCGGGCCGAGCTCGGCCTCCACGCGGTCGAGGGCGCCGCGCAATTGCTCCGTGTCCGTCACGTCCGCGGGCGCGACGCACGTGCGCACGCCCTTGGCGGCGAGCTCCTGCGCCAGCGCGTCGAGGCGGTCCTTGCGGCGCGCGACGAGGCCCACGCTCGCGTCGGCCTTCCCGAGCGCGCGCGCGACCTGCGCCGACAGACCGCTCGACGCGCCGGTCACCAGCGCGACCTGGCCGCGCAGCGAGAAGAGTGACTCGAGCTCCTTCGCGCTCATGGCTTGAGGACGACCTTCAGCGCGTTCTCCTTGTGACCCGCGAAGATCTCGTAGCCGTGCGCGCCTTCCGAGAGCGGCAGGCGGTGGCTGATGATGACGGTCGGATCGATGCGGCCGCTCTCGATCAGCGGCAAGAGCTTCGGCACGAAGTTCTGCGGGTTCACGAGCCCCGTCTTCACCGACAGGTTCTTCATGAACATGAGGAACCAGGGCAGGTTCGCGACGGCCGCCGCGAGCACGCCGATCACCGCGATGCGGCCGCCGGGGCGCGTGACCATCGCGGCCTGCGTGATCAGGTCCTCGCGCCCCACGCACTCGATCGCCGCGTCGGCGCCCAGGCCGTCGGTCCAGTCGAGCACGCGCTGGCCCAGGTTGTCCTTGCTCGGGTTCACCGCGTCGCAGCCCAGCTGGCGCGCGCGCTCGAGGCGGCCGTCGTCCAGGTCCACCGCGATCACGCGCGCGGCGCCGCGCAACAGCGCGCTCATCTGCGCGAACGTGCCCACGGGCCCGCAGCCGAACACCACGACGGTGTCGCCCGGACCGACCTCGGCGAGCTCCGCACCGAAGTAGCCCGTGGGCAGGATGTCGGTGAGGAAGAGCGCCTGCTCGTCCGACATGTCGGCGGGCACCTGAAACAGATTGGTGTCGGCGAACGGGACGCGCGCGGCCTCGGCCTGGCCGCCGGGCAGCGCGGTCGAGAAGCCGAACACGTTGCTCGCGCCGCCGCCGGCCGTCATCACCTTGCAGCCGCTGTACACGCCGCGCCGGCACATGCCGCACGTGCCACAGCCGACGGTGCACGAGGTGAGCACGCGGTCGCCCTTCTTCACGCCGCGCACGGCCTTGCCGACCTCTTCGACCACGCCGAGGAACTCGTGGCCCACCGCGAAGCCGTTGGCCGCGCCCACGGCTTCGGCCAGGCCGCCGTGCCACAGGTGCAGGTCCGAGCCGCAGATCGCGGTGCGCGAGACGCGCACGATCGCGTCGGTGTCGCTCTGCAGCCGCGGGTCTGCCGTCGACTCGTACCGGAAATCTTCCTTGCCGTGGTACACGATCGCCTTCATGGGTTCCTCTCCGCTGTGCGCCCGATTTGCCGGTCGGGGGTGCAATTGCGCTTGCGGTGCCATTGTCTCCGGAACGTCGTCGAGAATCCACCGGCGCCGGGGTTGACCGCATGGTACGCGGCGCCGTCGGAGGGAAGCTGCCCATGCCGCGAGTCTCTCTTGCTGTGGCCGTTGCGCTCTTAGTCACTCTGTTCGCTGGCGTGAGAGCGGCGAGAAGGCGCCGCCGCGCACGCCCACGAAGGATGGCAGCCCAACCGAGATCGGCGCATTCAGCGTCGTCGCCTCCAACCGCCTGCTCGCTCTGGTGGCCAACGCGCCCGACGGCACGCGCCAGTTCGTGTGGCACGGCGCGATCCCGACGAACGGCACCGACGCGGACCCCGACGGTGTGGGCGACCTGCGCGACAACTGCGTGAACGTGCCGAATCCGCGCGTGGCGGCGAACTGTCTCACGTTCAACCCGTGGGCCACGTTGACCGGCGGCCAGCGCGACGACGACCACGACGGCTACGGCAACAAGTGCGACGCGAAGTTCACGACGGGTTCGCTGGTCAACACCAACGACCTGACGCAGTTCCGCGCGTCGAACGGCAAGGCGCCGAGCCCGAAGTGCACCGACCTCTCCGCTCACGTGCACGGCGGGCACCGCCGGCGCTTGCGGACCCCTCCCGTGATCTGAGCTGCTAACCTCGCCAGGTGAGCTCGAACTCGGACGGGCGCCCCGCGCCGCGCGTGGGGATCGTTTCGCAGCTGCGGCACCTGGGTCTACACACCTTGGTGCCAGTGGCCGTGTGGCGCCGTGACCGCCCGTGGACCATCCGCAGCGTGCAGTGGTTCCTGTTCTTCACGCTGTTCCCGCTCTTCCTCTTGTGCTGGACGAGCCTCACGCGCTCGGATTTCCGCGACGTGACGTACCTGTTCGCGATCTACTTCTCCGTCACGTGGGGGCTCGTCATCTGGCTGTTCGTGCGGCCGGAGAAGATCGGTCTGCTCGACATCGTGCGCGTGTCGCTCTTCACCTCGGTGACCGGCGTGTTCCTGGTGCTGATCCTCTCGCGCATCCCCGGTCTGCGCGAGCTGGTCGACGCGGCGCGGAACCCCGTTCTGCTCACGCGGCTCGCGGGCGGCGTGTTCGGCGTGGGGGTGTCGGAAGAGCTCGTGAAGGCGATCCCGCTGCTGTGGATCTTCGTGCGCAACCGCGAGCCGGGCACCGTTCGCGAGATCACGTACCTGGGCTGCGTGTCGGGCTTCGCCTTCGGCGTGTCGGAGTCGGTGTACTACTCGGTGAACTACGCGCAGACGGTCGTATCGGGCGGCATGTACCTGCGCGACTACGTGGTCGTGCAGCTCACGCGGCTCATCACGCTGCCGCTCCTGCACGCGGTGTACTCGGGCATCGCCGCGCAGTTCATCGCGCTGGGCGTCGAGAGCGTGCGCATGCGACGCGCGCTGATCTTTGCGGGGCTCGCCATCGCGGCGCTGTTGCACGGGCTGTACGACGCGTTCGCGAGCACGGTGTTCGCCTTCGTCGCCGCGGTGGGCGCGGTGCTGATCTTCATCGCCTACATCCGCAGCATCGAGGACATGCGGAACTCCGTGCGCGAGGCCGCCGCGGAGGTGCCGCCGCCCGCTAGCGACCTCTGAAGACGGGCGCGCGCTTCTCCAGGAACGAGCGCACGCCTTCCTTGTGGTCCTCGGTCTGGAACAGCACGCCGAGCGCCTGGCTCACCCACGTGCCGAGCTCGTGCGGGTCGGACAGGCGCGCGCGCCGCAGGCCTTCCTTCAGGTAGCGCAGCGCGAGCGGCGGGTTCGCGGCGATCTTCCCCGTGAGCGCGCGCGCGGTGGGCAAGAGCGCCTCGTGCGGCACGACCTGCGAGACCAGCCCGATGCGCTCGGCCTCCTTCGCGTCGATGACGTCGCCGGTGAAGAGCAGCTCGGCGGCCTTCGACGGGCCGACGATCTGCGGCAGCCGCTGCAGCCCGCCGATGTCGGACACGAGCCCGCGCTTCACGA
>Ga0335077_10010082_pt1 | contig 11746 bp, 9 predicted proteins | sample Lox_Sample_31_FD_207151 | JGI IMG/M metagenome (GOLD analysis project Ga0335077, IMG submission 207151) | Soil microbial communities from Loxahatchee National Wildlife Refuge, Florida, United States - Lox_Sample_3.1 | ecosystem: Environmental > Terrestrial > Soil > Wetlands | place: USA: Florida...
CGCGCAGCTCCGTGCCGCCATCGAGCGTGTAGCGGTCCTGCGCGCTCGCAAGCAGCGCGAGATGGGTCGGATAGGGCTCGCTCCCGGGACCGGCGAGGCCCGACTGCAGCTCGTAGAGCGAGAGCGGCCCGTCGTCGTTCTCGAGGCGCACCGGCGCCGCCTCGCCCTTGACCTTCGGGTACTGCAGCAGGTCCGCCTGCACGAGCGTGCCGCCGCGCGTGCTGATCTCGAGATCGAGGACGTCGGTGCGCACGTGCACGAGCGGCGCACTCGCGCTCTTGGCCGAGGCTGCCGCCGCGGGCACGGCGATCGAAGCAGAGGCGGGGGAGAGGCCGGTCGCACTCGCCGGCGTGGCGCCGGCCGGGGAGGCGGCGGAAGGCGCGGGCGCTTCGGGCACGCGGTTGGCGAGCTCGTTGGCCGGCGTGGCGGCGTGCCCCGCACGGGCGCTCCCTTCGGCCTGAATCTGCGCGGGCGCGACCGCCGGCGCCGCATAGTCGCTCATCCACGCGTTGTAATCGGCGAACAGAACCAGGGCGAGCGCGCCCCAGAGGAAAACGCGCGGGTTATTGATCGTGGGCATGATGCCTTGAGAGCTCGCCCGGCGGCACCGGGTCGTAGCCGCCGGGGTGGAAGGGATGGCAACGGGCGAGGCGGCGAACGCCGAGCCACCCGCCGCGCAGCACGCCGAAGCGGGACACCGCCTCGAGCGCGTACTGCGAGCACGTCGGATGGAAGCGGCAGGCGGGGCCGACCAGCGGGCTCAGCGCGAGCTGATAGAAGCGGATCGCGCCGCGCACCAGGCGCCTCATCGCGGCGCAACGTCCGCGATCGTGCGCCAGAGCGCGGCGAGGCTCTCGCGCAGCGCCTGCGCGGGCACCTCGCGCGCCTTCGGGCGCACGCTCACCACCAGATCGAGCGCCGGGAGCGAGCGCTGGTTGAGACGGAACGACTCGCGGATGATGCGGCGCAGGCGGTTGCGCGCGACCGCGCCGCCGGCGGCCCGCACCGCCACCGCGAGCCCGAGGCGCGGCGCTCCGAATTCGTTCGCTATCGCAATCACCGTGAAAAACCCGTCGTTCAGCCGCCGCCCGCGCGCATAGGCGGCATCAAAATCGCTCTTGCGCCGCAGACGCAGCCGCGCCGGCAGAGTCAGCCGCCCTCGCATCGGGCCCCTGATGAGACCTTGGTAGGATCAGCGGCGCGCGCCCGCGGTTCCTTCGCCAACGCAGCCGCCGCGATCGGTTCAGGGTATCAGCTTGTGGCGGCCCTTGGCGCGGCGTCGCGCCAGCACCTTGCGGCCGTTCTTGGTGGCCATGCGCGCGCGGAACCCGTGGGTGCGCTTGCGGCGCACTTTGCTCGGCTGGTAGGTACGCTTGGTTGCCATTGCCGCGGGCTCCGTCGACGGGCTGAGAAAAAAGGGCGGCAAGGCTAAGCCGTTGAGCGCCAAGGTGTCAATACATCGCGGCTGGCACCGCGCGCACGCGCGAGGCCGTCCGGAGCCTTCAGCGCGCGCGCCGATCGGTATAGACTTCGCGGCCTTTTCCTCTTCACAGATCTCAGATCAAGACGCGGAGGCAATCGCGCGTGGAAGCGTCGCTTTGGACCCGCTGCATGGGCGCGTTGGAGGCGGAGCTTCCGGAGCAGCAGTTCAATACCTGGGTGCGGCCGCTGCAGGCGATGGAGGGGAACGGGGCGCTCAAGCTCCTGGCGCCGAATCGCTTCGTGGTCGACTGGGTGAACGCCAACCTGCTGCCACGCATCGGCGAGCTGCTGCGCGACGAATCCTCGGGCGACGCGCCGATCATCACGGTCGAGGTCGGCTCACGCAGCCAGCCGCTGCGCGGCGCCCCGCCGGGTGCGAGCCACGCGCGCGCGCGGCCGGCCGAAGGGCTGGTGGTCGGCGCGCGCCTCAATGCCGACTTCACCTTCACGAGCTTCGTCGAGGGCAAGAGCAACCAGCTCGCCAAGGCCGCCGCTCTCCAGGTCGCGGAAAATCCCGGCCGCGCCTACAACCCGCTGTTCCTCTACGGCGGCGTGGGCCTCGGCAAGACCCACCTGATGCACGCGATCGCGCACCTCATCAAGGAAAACGATCCCGAGGCGCGCATCGCCTACGTGCACTCCGAGCGCTTCGTCGGCGACATGGTGCGGGCGCTGCAGCACAACTCGATGAACGAGTTCAAGACGGCGTACCGGTCGCTGAACGCGCTGCTGATCGACGACATCCAGTTCTTCGCCGGCAAGGAGCGCTCGCAGGAGGAGTTCTTCCACACCTTCAACGAGCTGCTCGAAGGCCAGCACCAGGTGATCCTCACCTGCGACCGCTATCCGAAGGAGGTCGAGGGCCTCGAGGAGCGCCTGAAATCGCGCTTCGGCTGGGGACTCACGGTGGCGATCGAGCCGCCGGAGCTCGAGACCTGCGTCGCGATCCTCATGACCAAGGCGCGCGCCGCCGGTGTGCAGCTGCCCGAGGAAGTGGCGTTCTTCATCGCCAAGCGCATCCGCTCGAACGTGCGCGAGCTCGAAGGCGCGCTGCGGCGCGTGATGGCCAACTCGCGCTTCACCGGCCGGCCGATCACGCTGGAGTTCACCAAGGAAGCCCTGAAGGACCTGCTGTCGCTGCAGGCGAAGCTGGTCACGATCGACAACATTCAGAAGACCGTCGCCGATTACTACAAGGTGCGCATGGCCGACCTGCTCTCCAAGCGCCGCAGCCGCTCGGTCGCGCGGCCGCGCCAGGTGGCGATGGCGCTCGCCAAGGAGCTCACCAATCACAGCCTGCCGGAGATCGGCGACGCCTTCGGCGGGCGCGATCACACCACCGTGCTGCACGCCTGCAAGCGCATCAAGGATCTGCGCGACACCGAGCAGCGCATGAAGGAAGATTACTCAAACCTGTTGAGAACCCTCGCCGGCTGAGGGCGCTGGTCTGTGCATTTGCTGTGGACGCACTTGGGGATAAAGTTATACACAGGCCGCACACAGCTCCGCGGCGCTCCCTCCCGGAACTGGGCGCGGGTTTTTCCGAGGTAACTGGTTGAGCGGGCGGAGGAAATATTCTTATGCCCGGGATTCACAGGCTCTATAACCTCTATAACAAAGATCTCTGATCAGCAAAGATTTCAGAACTCGAAGAGAGAAGACACCTCATGAAGCTGACCGCCACGCGCGAAGACATTCTCGCTCCTCTGCAAAGCGTCATCGGAGTCGTCGAGCGGCGGCAGACGATGCCGGTGCTCGCGAACGTGCTGCTCGCAGCGCGCGACGGACGGCTGAGCGTGACGGGAACGGATCTCGAAGTGGAGCTCGTGGCGGCAAGCCAGGCGAGCGTCGCCCAGGCCGGCGACATCACCGTTCCCGGCAGGAAGCTGCTCGACATCTTTCGCTCACTGCCCGAGAAAACCAACGTCGCGCTCAGCACCGAAGGCGAGCGCGTATCGCTGCGCGCCGGGCGCAGCCGCTTCACGCTCTCGAGCCTGCCGGCTTCGGAATTTCCCCTGGTGGATGAGATCAACGCGCAGCAGACACTCAGCGTCCCGCAGGGAGAATTCCGGCGCCTGATCGACAAGACGCATTTCTCGATGGCGCAGCAGGACGTGCGCTATTACCTGAACGGCCTGCTGCTCGAGACCGACGGCAAGACGCTGCGCGCGGTGGCGACCGACGGGCATCGGCTTGCGCTCTGCGAGACGGAGCTGAGCGGCAAAGCCAAGACCAACCAGCAGGTGATCGTGCCCCGAAAAGGCGTCCTCGAGCTGCAGCGGATCCTCGGAACCGAGGGGGATATCGAGCTGGCGGTGGGAACGAATCATGTTCGCGCCCAGATCGGCGACATTCGCTTCACTTCGAAGCTGATCGATGGTCGTTTCCCGGAATACGGCCGTGTGATACCCGCCAATCCGTCGCGGACGGTGGAGGCCGAGCGGGAGTCGCTAAAGCTCGCGCTTCAGCGCACCGCCATCCTTTCGAACGAGAAGTACCGTGGCATCCGCCTCACCGCCCGCCCCGGGCTCCTCACCATCCAGGCGCACAACCCGGAGCAGGAAGAGGCCGAAGACCAGGTCGAGGTGAACTACCAGGGTGAGGAAGTCGAGATCGGCTTCAACGTCAATTACCTGCTCGATGCGCTGGGCGCGATCGAGAGCGACAAGGTCGAGATCGGGCTCACCGACTCGAACAGCAGCTGCCTGATCCACGCGCCGGGCACCACGCACACCAAGTACGTCGTGATGCCCATGCGGCTCTGACCCTAGCGGCGATCGGGTTCCTGCCTGGCCGGGGGGCTCTTCGAGCCAGGCGCCTCGCGATCGGAGACGCTCGCCGAGGAATCCAGCAGGAGCCGGGTGCCCGGCTCGAGACGCACCCGCTTGTCGGTGGAGCTCACGACCGACCCCGCCGAAGAAGCGCCGGCGCCGCTGGCGAGACTGATGCCACGCAAGCCGAACACGCCTCGGCTCTGACCCATGAGGGCGCCCGTTGCATCGAGTCCGCCGGTCGCACCGGGTCCCGCCTGAAGAGCGCCGACGCCGGAAGCTCCGAGCGAGCCGGCGCCGTTGACCGCGCCACCCAGCGTGCCGCCGACAGCCCCGCCCGTGCGGCCGACCAGGCCGCCCCCGCCCAGGCCTCCTCGCGCACCGCCTCCCATGCCGCCCGAGGCGCCCATCATCGCGGAACCCTCGCCCGCACCCAGGCTGGCGGCCGACTCGGCCGCGGCCAGAGCGCGGATGCCTACATGACGCAGACGCACCTCGTGGCCGCCCTTCATCAGCGCACGGTCGAAGACGATGGCGATCGAGGAGCCGGCCGCCGCCCCTGCGCCGGCCGGCGCCTCGGCGATATGGCCCACGAGCTGCGAGCCGGCGGGAATCGTGGTGCCGTCCTCGGTCTTCACGGCCTGCATCGTGCGGGCGCTCACCGGGTCGCCGGGCTTGCTGCGCTCGGAGTCCACGGGCCTCACGAGCACGGCGTTCACCGAGCTGCCACTCGCGAGCGCCGTGCCGGTCTCACCCGCAGGTCCCGAGGCGGCCGCACTGCCACGCGCACCCGCCTGCGCCGCTGCCGGGGCGCCGCCCAGCGGAGTGGCCTCAGCGCTCGCCGAGCCCTGCGCCGCCATCCCGGCGGAGCCCTGTGCCGGAGGTGCCTGGGCCCAGCCGCTCGTCGCGGCGAGCAACGCCATCAGGGCAGTCATCCTCGAGGACATGCTGATCTTCATCGTCAACCCTCCAAGAGCGGTCCTGAAAGGAGATACGTCCGGGGAGAGGAGCTTGTGCCGTCAGGCCCGAGATTTCTGTCGGCGCTCGGCGCATCGAGGCATCGAGCGACCTGGATGTTCCACGTGGAACACGCAGGCGCGGCTCCGGTAGGCTCCCCGTGTATGCGAGCGGCACACTGGCAGTTGATCGTTCCACTAAAGAAACATAAATGCCTTTCGAAAGGGTCTACAGAGTCGCCTGCGGGTCATTGCCGGTATCATGGGCCGCCATGCGGGCCCGGTTGTCGACAGGACTGACATGAGTCTCGCGGAGCTCACCCTCAGCAACCTGCGCTGCATCGAGCACGCCCGGCTCGAGCTGCCCGCCGGACTGACGCTGATCTCTGGAGGCAACGGGTCGGGGAAGACTTCGCTTCTCGAGGGCATGTTTCTTCTGGGGCGCGGACGGTCGTTTCGGACACGGAACACTGAGCGCCTCATTACGCGAGGAAAGGATCACCTGCGAGTCGTGGGGCTGATCCACACGCGTCCGGAGACGAGCACCGTCATCGGCCTCGAGCTCGCGGGCGAGGGCGTGACCGCGCGGATCGCCGGGCGGCCTGCAGGCTCGCTGGCCGAGCTCTCCCAGGCCTTTCCGGTCCAGGCGATCGAGCCCGGCGTGCATCGCCTCGTCGAGGAAGGAGGCTATGGCCGAAGACGCTGGCTCGACTGGGCGGTGTTCCACGTGGAACCGAGGTTCATCGACTCCTGGGTTCGCTATACCCGGGCGCTCAAGCAGCGCAACGCGGCGCTGAAGACCGATCCGTCTCAGGCGGCCATCTGGGATCGAGAGCTCGCGCGGCTCGGGGAGAGCATCGCGGAGCCCCGGGGCCGGATCCTGAGGGTGCTCGAGCCGTACTGGCAGGATGCGGTCGCCGCGCTCTGTGGCCTTCCGGTGGAGCTCCACTACCAGCGCGGCTGGAGCCAGGAGCATTCGCTCGAGGAGGCGCTGATCGCTTCCCGCGCCCGCGACGAGGCGCGTCATCTCACTCATGCCGGCCCGCACCGAGCCGACGTCGCCGTGCGGCTCTACGGCCGGCCGGCCCGCGAAGTGCTCTCGCGGGGACAGCAGAAGCTGGTCGCCGTGGCGATGACTCTGGCGCAGCTGCGCTTCCTCCAGGCCACGACGGAGACGACTCCGACGCTCCTCCTCGATGACCCCGCGGCGGAGCTGGACGGGGAGCACCTCGAGCGCTTCATCGATCAGGTTTCGCAGCTCAAATCGCAGCTCGTCGTGACGTCTTTGCACGCCGAATCGAGGCTTTTCGGCTCTCCGGCGAGGGCGTTCCACGTGGAACATGGGAGGGTGCAGCCGGTATAATGCCGTGTCACAAAACCGAGTGGATTCATGGCCTCAGACGACGTCTACGACTCGAGCAAAATCAAAGTCTTAAAGGGTCTTGATGCGGTGCGGAAACGCCCCGGAATGTACATCGGGGACACCGATGACGGGACCGGTCTCCACCACATGGTTTTCGAGGTCGTCGACAACTCCATCGACGAGTCTTTGGCCGGCCACTGCGATCGCATCATCGTCACGATTCACGCCGATGAGTCGGTCACCGTGTCCGATAACGGGCGCGGGATTCCGGTAGATATCCACCCCGAAGAGGGTCGCTCGGCAGCCGAGGTCATCATGACCGTGCTGCACTCGGGCGGGAAGTTCGACGACAGCTCCTACAAGGTCTCCGGCGGCCTCCATGGCGTGGGCGTCTCGGTCGTCAACGCACTCTCGGACTACCTGCAGCTCACGGTGGCCCGCGACGGCAAGCGCTACCGGCAGGAATACCACCTGGGCGAGCCCGTGGCGCCCCTGGCTGAGGCCGGCGACACGCACGAGCGCGGCACGGTGATCCGCTTTCGCCCGAGCGCGCAGATCTTCACGAACATCCAGTTCAACTACGACGTGCTCGCGAAGCGGCTGCGCGAGCTCTCGTTCCTCAATTCGGGCGTCCGCATCGAGCTCATCGACGAGCGCGAGAACAAGTCCGACGTGTTCGCGCACGCCGGGGGGCTCCAGGCCTTCGTCAAGTATCTGAACCGCGCGCGCACGCCCATTCACGAGTCAGTGTTCTGGTTTCGCACCCAGGACGGCCCGGTTTCGGTGGAAGTGGCTCTCCAGTGGAACGATTCCTACCAGGAATCGATGTTTTGTTACACAAATAACATCCCGCAGAAGGACGGCGGCACGCACCTCGCGGGCTTTCGCTCGGCTCTCACGCGCACCCTGAATGACTACGTCGAGAAGGAGCTCAACGGGAAGAAGGACAAGATCCCGATGACCGGCGACGACGCGCGCGAGGGCCTCACGGCGATCCTGTCGGTGAAGCTCCCCGATCCCAAGTTCTCCTCGCAGACCAAGGACAAGCTCGTCTCCTCCGAGGTGAAGGGCATCGTGGAGAACGCGGTCGGCACGAAGCTGCAGGAGTTCCTGCTCGAGCATCCGCAGGAAGCGCGCCTCATCGTCGCGAAGATGGTGGAGGCGGCGCGGGCGCGCGAGGCGGCGCGCAAGGCGCGCGAGATGACGCGCCGCAAGGGGGCGCTCGATATCGCGGGCCTCCCCGGCAAGCTCGCCGACTGCCAGGAGAAGGACCCGGCGCTCTCGGAGATCTTCATCGTCGAGGGCGATTCCGCCGGCGGCTCCGCCAAGCAGGGGCGCGACCGGCGCACCCAGGCGATCCTGCCGCTCAAGGGCAAGATCCTCAACGTCGAGCGCGCGCGGTTCGACAAGATGCTGTCCTCGGCCGAAGTCGGCACGCTGATCACCGCGCTCGGCACGGGCATCGGGCGCGACGACTTCGACGTGAGCAAGCTGCGCTATCACCGCATCTGCCTCATGACGGATGCCGACGTCGACGGGAGCCACATCCGGACGCTTCTGCTCACGTTCTTCTACCGGCAGATGCCCGAGCTCATCGAGCGCGGCCACATCTACATCGCGCAGCCGCCGCTCTACAAGATCAAGCGCGGTAAGCAGGAGTCCTACGTCAAGGACGACAACGAGCTGAATCAGCTGCTGCTCAACACCGCGCTCGAGAGCGCAGCGCTCCACGTCAACTCCGCCGCGCCGCCGCTCGCGGGCTCATCACTCGAGCTCCTGGCGCGCAAGTACATGGAGGTCCAGGCGATCATCAAGCGCTGGTCGCGCCGCTACGACGACCGGCTCCTCGAGCAGCTGATCTACATGCCCGAGGTGAGGCCGGCCGACTTCGATCGCGCCGAGTGGTTGCGCGGCTGGACCGCCGACCTCAACGATCGCTTGAACGCACTCGCCGACGGCACGCGAACCTATCGCGTCGAGGTGCGCTCCGCGGGCGCCGGCCAGGCCGCGCGCGTCATCGTGCACAAGACCGAGCACGGCACCGCGACCTCCAAATACCTGCCGCGCGAGTTCTTCGAATCCGCCGAATACCAGCGCATCGCCGAGCTCGCGCGCACGCTCGCGGGGCTCATCGGCGAGGGCGCGTACGTAGCCCGGGGTAACGAGCGAGCGGACATCGGCTCCTTCAAGGAGGCGATGAAATGGCTGTTCGACCAGGCCAAGAAAGGCCAGACCATCCAGCGCTACAAGGGCCTCGGCGAGATGAATCCGGAGCAGCTCTGGGAGACCACGATCAACCCGCAGACGCGCCGCCTCATGCAGGTCAAGATCGAAGACGCGGTTGCCGCGGACGATATCTTCACGACGCTCATGGGCGATCAGGTCGAGCCGCGGCGCGAGTTCATCGAGAAGAATGCGCTGTCGGTGACCAACCTCGACGTCTGAGGCCTTGGTTGATCTGGTTCCACGTGGAACACCGGCGCCCCTCAAAGGCACCGTTCGCGAGGCCAGAACTGGAAATTTAGTCTGTAAAATGACTCGCTAATGCATCAATACATCAGTACTCGGCAGGATTTTGTTCTTTCAATGAGACAATTGGCCTGCAGGCGAGGCTGAATGGGGCGGCAGCGTCCTCACCGTCGCTTCCACCCACGCCTGAATCTCCTCATTGAGCTCGCGCGCCTCGCGTCCGGCGGCCGCCACCGGCGCGCCGATCACGACACGCACGGTCCCGGGTTTTTTCATGAGTCCCCGCCGAGGCCAGTAGTGCCCGGCGTTGTGCGCGACCGGCACGATGAGCTTGCCGGCCGCGGCGGCGAGGAGCGTCCCCGACACGCCGTAGCGACGCGTCTCGCCGGGCGGCATGCGCGTGCCCTCGGGGAAGATCATCACCCAGTCACCTTCGGCGAGCCGCTCCTTGCCCTGCTCGATGACCTGCGCGACCGCGGAATGTCCCGCCTTGCGGTCGATGGCGATCGCGTGCATCTGGCGCACGCCGACGCCGACCACCGGGATCCAGAGGAGCTCGCGCTTGAGCACCCAGACCTGGCGCGGGAAGAGCACCATCATCGCCATCGTTTCCCAGGACGAGGAATGCTTCCAGAAGGCGATGTGCGAGCCCTCGGGAAGCGCCGCGCCCTCGACCCGATAGTCGAGACCGCAGCTCCACTTCAGCACCCAAAGGAGCGTTGCTGCCCAGACGCGCGCGAGCGGGAAGCGGCGCGGAAAGGGCAGCACCAGACAGGCGAGCACGAACGGGATCGCGTAGCAGAACGTCCAGACGAACAGAAAACCCGTGAAGAACAGCGATCCCGCGAGCTGCAGCGCCGCCGGACGCCGCGCGCCGCCGTGCGCATCTGCTGAGGCCGCCGCGCTCAACCTGGCAGCCGCGAGAGGTCCGCGACCCCGGCGAACAGGGCCCGCAGCTGCGCGAGGAGACCTAAGCGGTTGGCGCGCAGCACCGGGTCCTCGTCCATCACCATCACAGAATCGAAGAAGGCATCGACCGCCGGCCGCAGCTGCGCGAGGCGGCCGAGCGCCCCGGTGTACTCGCGCCGCGCGGTGGCCTCATCGACCGCATCGCGGAGCGCGCGCATCGCATCGAAGAGCCGCATCTCGGCGGCTTCGCGCAGCTGCGTCACGTCGACCTGCGCGGGAGGTGCGCCCGGCGCCTTGCGCAGGATGTTGGCGATGCGCTTGTTGGCGGCGGTGAGGCTCGCGGCCTCGGGGAGCTCGAGGAAGGTGCTCAGGGCCTTAAGCCGCGCGTCGAAATCGAGCGGCGAGGCGGGCCGGGCCGCGAGCACCGCATCGAACATCTCGGCGGTGACGGCAGCCATGCCGGGGAGCGGCTCGAGCGCGGGCCGCTCGAGGTAATAGGCGCGCAGTCGCTCCATCAGGAAGTCATAGATCTCGCCGACGGTCGCCGCGACCGGCGGCAGCGGCCGGGCCGCAGCGCCCGGGGTGCCGGCGCGCAGCCGCGCGATGTCGGCGTGCACGGCCGAGACGGCGTGGGCGAGGCACGCGAGCAGATCGAGGTCGAGGCTCTTCTCGATGAGGATGCGCTGTACGCCGAGGGCCGCGCGGCGCAACGCGAACGGATCCTTCGCGCCGGTCGGCTTCTCGCCGATCGCGAAAATGCCCGCGAGCGTGTCGAGCTTGTCGGCGATCGCGAGCGCGAGCCCGACGCTGGTCGCCGGGAGCTCATCGCCCGCCCCGCGCGGCAGGTAATGCTCGCGGATCGCGGCGGCGACCTCGGGGGGCTCGCCATCGGAGCGCGCGTAGTAGCTCCCCATGACGCCCTGGAGCTCGGGGAACTCCCCGACCATGGCGCTCACCAGGTCGCACTTGCAGAGCTCGGCGGCGCGCTCGGCCTCACCGGGCGGCGCGCCGGTGGTGGCGGCGAGCTCGCCGGCGAGCGCGCGCAGCCGCCGGGTCTTGTCGCCGAGAGAGCCGAGACGGGCCTGGTAGGTCACGGCATCGAGGGCTGCTACGCGTGCGCCGAGCGGCTCGCGCCGGTCCTGCGCGTAGAAGAACGCGGCGTCCGCGAGGCGCGGTCGCACCACGCGCTCGTTCCCGGCGCGCACCTTGGCCGGCTCGCGGCTGGCGATGTTCGCGACCGCGATGAAGGCCGGCAGCAGGCGGCGCTCCGCGTTCTCCAGCGGAAAGTAGCGCTGGTGATCCTCGAGGGTCGCGGTGAGCACCTCGCGCGGCAGCTCGAGGAAGCGCTCCTCGAACTTCCCGGCGAGCGCCACCGGCCACTCGGTGAGCGCGGTGACCTCATCGAGGAGGCTCTCGCTCACGAGCGCCCGCCCGCCGAGGCTCGCGGCGAGCGCGGTCACCTCGGCGCGGATGCGCGCGCGGCGCGCGGCGAAATCGGCGAGCACGTAGCCGCGCTCGCGGAGCGTGCGCTCGTAGCGCTCGGGTGAGGCGAGGGCGAGCGGCCGCGGAGCGAGGAAGCGGTGTCCGCGCGTCTCGCGACCGCTGCGGGTCTCGAGCAGCGTCGCGGGCACGACCTCGCTCCCGTAGAGCATCACCAGCCAGTGCACCGGGCGCACGAACAGCGCCTCACCTTCGCCCCAGTGCATGCGGCGCGGGATCGGCAGGGCCTCCAGCGCCGCCGCGACCAGGCCCGGCAGCAGCTCGGCCGCGCGCGCACCTTTGCGCGCGCCGGTGAA
>Ga0335077_10010083_pt1 | contig 11745 bp, 9 predicted proteins | sample Lox_Sample_31_FD_207151 | JGI IMG/M metagenome (GOLD analysis project Ga0335077, IMG submission 207151) | Soil microbial communities from Loxahatchee National Wildlife Refuge, Florida, United States - Lox_Sample_3.1 | ecosystem: Environmental > Terrestrial > Soil > Wetlands | place: USA: Florida...
TCAAGATTGTGCTTTATTTCCTGCATGAGCGCATCTGGAATCACATTCCCTTCGGCCGTCCAAAGCGCCCGGAATACGAGATTTAGCCGCAAGTACGGGTTCGCATAATACCAAAGATAGTCTATTCAGCGGTACCGGGTATGGTCCATAAAGAAAGTGATGGAGTCCGCTCGTCTTCCGTCGAATGAAGCTCAGCGACTGAAGGCTCTCCGCTGCTCACGGCTCCTCGATTCGCCGCCTGAGCGGCTCTTTGACGCGATCGTGTCGCGCGCAGCCGAGATCTGCAAGACACCGATGGCCTTCCTGTCGCTGGTGGATGAAAATCGCCAGTGGTTCAAGTCGAAGGTAGGGCTGGACGCTACCGAAACAGATCGAGACATCGCGTTCTGTGCACATGCCATCCTGCAGGATCAACTCATGGTGGTGCCGGATGCCCTTTCGGATAAACGTTTTGCAGACAATCCACTCGTTACCAACGATCCCAACATTCGTTTCTACGCCGGGATGCCGCTGGTGACGAGCGATGGGTGCGCCCTGGGGACTTTGTGTGTGATCGACCGGAAACCGCGCCAACTCAGCGCTGAGCAGATCGATCAGCTCAGAATTCTCGCGGAGAGCGCCCGGATTCTTCTCGAAATGAGATCGTCGCGCTTAGGCGAGATCTTCGAGAAGGCCGTCGCGGCTACCGTCGAAGGGGTCACCATCGTGGATGCCCGCGAGCCCGACATGCCCATCATCTTTGCCAATGAGGCGTTTTACGGGATGACGGGCTACAGCGAGAACGAAGTACTCGGCCGGAATTGCCGGTTTTTGCAGGGCGAGGACGCCGATCCTGCCACCCTCCAGAAGATCCGGGAGAGCATCCGGACAAAACACAACTGCGTGGTCGAGCTTTTGAACTACACAAAAGCCGGGAAACCCTTCTGGAATCGCCTCTCGCTCATTCCCATCGTCGACGATGCCGGTGAACTGACGCACGTGATCGGCCTGCAATCGGATATCACGGAAGCAAAAGAGGCAGAAGCCGCGCGCCAGCAATTGCTGGGCATGCAGGCGACCATGCACACGTTCAACGACGTCGTTCTCAACTTCATGAACAACATGCAGCTCTACCGCATCCACATGGAAGAAACCTGGAACGCCGACGGCGGAGTCCTGCGAGAGTTCGACTCGATGTTTGCAGATACCGTGACAAGGCTCTCGAAAATCAACGCGCTGACCAAATTCAAATCGAGAGACGCGGCCCGCGGAATCACCGTACTCGACACGGAATAACCAGAGGCCCGCGCCCTTGCCTTTTCAACCCCGCAGCACCACCAGCAATGCTCTCCGCAACTCCTCCTGCTTTTCGGCGTCCAGCTTGCACCGGTCCGAAGTGACGTAAAACACGTCGATAGCTTTGTGCGCTTCCGTATCGATCAAGACGACCTCGATGCTTGCCCCACGCGAGGAAATCGTGGACGCGATGTCATAGAGCAGCCCGGGGCGGTCCTCTGCCACCACCTGGATCAGGGTGGCGGATTGCGAAGCCTGATCGTCAAAATGCACCGCGGGCTCGATTCGCGCTTTCCGGCTGGGTGGTGCCATGCATGGCCGGCTGCGCAATAACTGCTTCACGTCGGCGCGTCCCAGCACGGCCCGCTCCACCGTCGCCTTCAGCCGGTCGGCTTCGCTCGGGTTCAATTCCAGCGTGCGCAGGGGATCGGCAAAAGAAAACGTATCCAGGACCGCGCCCCGCCGGTTGGCGAAGGCCTCCGCTTTCAGAATGTTCATTCCAAAGCTCGACAGTGTACCTGCTACGGTCGCAAACAGAAACGGGCGGTCGCCGGTGACCAGCGTCAGGCGATAGACGCTGCCCGATTTTTCCAGATCCACGGCCACGCCCCGCGCCCGGCTCTCCTGTTCGAGCCGCATGTGCAGCGCAATGTCCGCCTCGGTATGTGTGCGCAGGTAGCGCTTGGGAAATCCTTCCAGGAAGGCGCTCTCTTCGGGAGAGCCGGCTTCCTCAATGCGTTCGCTTTCGAGTTCGCGCGTCAGCTCGTTGTAAGTCAGCAGATAGAGCTGCCACAATTGCTCGGCGCGCCACGGCGTCATCACCGCAGGATTTACCGCACTGATGTCGGCGTAGGTCACGAGTGTCAGGCGCTGCAGATTTTCCACCGTCCCGGCAATGCCCGCCAAGTGACGCGCCGTCGCCGGATCGAACGGATCGCGCCCATTCATTGTTGCGGACATTTCCAGATGATGGTGAATGAGGAAGCGGACCGTATCCCGCTGCGGGGCTGGCATCTGGATCCGCTCCATGGCACGTTCCACCAGGCGTAGCGATGCGTCCACGTGCCCTTCTTTTGGTACACCTTTCCCCACGTCATGAAACAGCAGCGCAAACATCAGGACGCCCGGCTGGTCGATTTCCGAAAACAGTGCCGCGAACGACGATGCCGGCGCCGTTTTCTCGTTGCGCAGATCCGCCAGCGTTTGAATCGCCACGAGCGTATGCTCATCCACCGTGTAACGATGGAAGAAGTCGCGGATCACCAGGCAGTCGATGCGCTCCAGCTCGGGAAATAGCGCGGACAGCGCCCCGGTTTCGTGAGCCACCCGCAGAGCGAGCGCCGCGTGCGGCAGCGCCAGTGCTTCGCTGAGCCCCGGCCACACAGGCCGCGGCGTCGCGAAGTAGGTGCGCACGGCCGGGAGCTGCGGCGTGATGCGCCGTTCCGCTTCGAGCGACAACCGCATGCCGTGCCGCGCCACAAACTGCATCAGGCGCACCAGCAGTTCCGGCTCGGCTTCGAGCTGGTGCGGCGAGCGGAAGTACACCCGTTCGCGCGCTACCGTGAAATCGGCATTCGAAACGCGCGAGCGCCGGTCGCGGAACTGCGCGAATAGAGAGCTAGCCCGCGCCTCTTCGGTCTCGAGGACCCCCAGCGCCGAGCGATGCACTGCGCGCGCGCTGCGGAAGTAGTCGCGCATTACGGCGGTTTCTTCCAGCGCCATCTGCTCGGCCACCCATTCCTGCGCGTCAAACGTCAGGACGTTCGAATCGCGCTTGGCTTGTTCATGCAGATAGCCGCGAACCGCGAACAGGAAGCGGCGCGCCTCGTCCAGCTCCGGCACATGCACGGGCGGCGAAAACGAGCGCGGCGTTGTGCCCGCGATTTGTGCCAGCCAGGAGACCAGTTGCAGGTCGCGCAGCCCGCCAGGCGCTTCCTTGATGTTCGGTTCCAAATGGTGAAAAGTCCCGTTGAAGCGCGTATGCCGCTCCCTCGTCACTTGCGAGAGATGCCGGACAAGCGCGTCCCGCTGGCCGTGGACAAATCGCGGCAGCTTCTCCATCAGCGTGCCGTAGACCGCCGCATCCCCCGCGAGATACCGCTGATCCAGCAGGCTCACGCTCAGTTCGATGTTGCCGTTGTGCAACTCCGCGCATTCGGCCGGTGTGCGCACGGACTGACTCACGCGCAACCCGCCGTCCCAAAGCTGCTGGAGAAAGGCGGCGATCTCTTCTTTGTGCGCGAGGGCCGCCTTGTTGCTCGCAAACAGCAGTAACAGATCGATGTCGGAATAGGGAAACAGTTGCCGGCGTCCGTAACCGCCCACCGCGATCAGCGCAGCGCCCTCCGGAACGGCTGGCGCAATGCGTCCCTGCCAGGCGCTCAGGACCTGCGCATCGACCGCCAAGGTGCGGTCTTCGAGCCCTCGAGCCGGATCAAAGCGCAGCTTCTCCGTGGTCGTCATTCCGGATCCGTATCGCTTCTGCGACGTCGTAGATGAAGACTTTGCCGTCGCCGATCTTCCCTGTGCGCGCCGCCGCGGTCAGGGTCTGCACCACTTCGTTCAGCCGCGCGTCCGTCACTACCAGCTCGATTTTCATCTTGGGCAACAAATCGACGTTGTACTCCTGGCCGCGATAGACCTCTTTATGACCCTTCTGCCGGCCGTGCCCGCGCACCTCGGTGATGGTCATGCCGTCGATGCCGATGTTCTTGAGCGCTTCCTTGACCGGCTCCAGCTTGAACGGCTGAATGATGGCTTCGATTTTCTTCATCGCATGCTCCTGTGCCGCGCCCGCTTAGGCCTCGAAGAAGTACCCTTCTTCGCCGTGCTGGCTCAAATCCAGGCCTTCGATTTCGGCTTCCTTGTCCACTCGCAATCCGGTAACGGCGTCGCAGACTTTCAGGATAATCAAGGTCCCGACGATTGCCAGCACCCAGGCGATCGCCGTGCCGATCAATTGATTCATTACCTGCCCGGGATTGCCGTCCACCCAGCCAAGCGGCAGCAGCTTGCCTGTGGAATCTTTATAGCCGTCGTTGATCAGGTTGGTGGCAAAGACGCCCGTGAGAATCGCGCCCAGCGTACCTCCCGCGCCATGCACTCCGAAAGCATCCAGCGAATCGTCATAACCGAACTTCTGTTTGACCAGCGTCACCATGAAGTAGCATACGATGCCGGCCAGAAACCCGATGAGCAACGCCGGAAACGGCTGCACGAAACCCGATGCCGGCGTGATCGCCACTAGTCCCGCGACGCATCCCGAAATCCCGCCCAGCACGCTCGGCTTGCCGGTGCGCATCCACTCCACGAAAATCCAGCCCAGCGCAGCCGCGGCCGCTCCGAAGTGCGTGGCGACGAATGCGCTCGTCGCCAGCCCCGACGCCGCCACCGCGCTGCCCGCGTTGAATCCGAACCAGCCGAACCACAGAAGACATGCGCCGATGACGCTCAGCACCAGGCTATGCGGCTTCATGGGTTCGTGCGGATACCCTGCTCGCTTGCCCAAATACAGTGCGCAGATCAGCGCCGAAACACCCGACGTGATATGCACCACCGTGCCTCCGGCAAAATCGAAGCACGGAAACCTGCCGCCCAGTGCGGCGTTCAGCAATCCACCTTTGCCCCACACCATGTGCGCCATGGGAAAGTAGACAATCAGCGCCCAAAGCACGGTGAATAGCATCATACCGCTGAATTTCATCCGCTCCGCGAAGGCCCCCGCGATCAGCCCCGGCGTGATGATGGCGAACATCAACTGGTAGATCATGTAGGTTTCTTGCGGGATGGTCGCGCCGTAGTCCGGATTGGGCGCGATCCCCACGCCGCGCAGAAAAACGTAGCGCAAATCACCAAGGAAAGGCGTTCCCTCCGCAAACACCAGGCTGTAGCCCACCAGCGCCCATAGCACCGTGACGATGGCCATCAGAATGAAACTCTGCATCATGGTGCCGAGCACGTTCTTCCGCCGCACCAGGCCGCTGTAGAATAGCGCGAGGCCTGGCCCCGTCATGAGCAGCACCAGCGCGGCCGACGTCAACATCCAGGCGTTGTCGCCCGCGCTCTGCGCTGCTTTCACGGCGGTGTCGAGCGCGGCCAGTTTCGCATCCACACTCTGCGGCGTTTGCGCCATCGCCGCCGTGGAAAACACCAATAGCGTCCAAAACTTCATGCTGGAATCCTTTGTCGGGTTACAAACAGACCAGTGTCCTATTATTCCGCGAAGCCTAGGGCCGGCGGGAAAGAAGCTTTCTATGAGGACGATTGGAAATATTTATTGATCTTTATACAATCCTAATCTCTGTCAACCCGGCCGATCAGCGATGCCGCGTAGATTGACGGGTTGCATTATCCTGGAATTCTTATGCCCGCACGCCGAGACTTCTTCCGCTTCTCCGCGGCACTGGCGCTTGCCTCACGCCTGCCCGCCGCGAGCGCAGCCAAACTGCCGAATGGCACGCTCGATGCCTCCAACGCCCATGTCACGCACGAGCCTTTCGGCGATCTCGCAATCTATTTCGAAGGTCCGACCGATCAGATCGGCTCCATGACCGCTGGAAGCTTGCGATTGAAACCAGGAATGTCGCCGCATCCGCCGCACACGCATCCCGAAGAAGAATTCATGGTGATCACCGAGGGCACCGGCGAGATCGTCGTGGAGGGCAAAACCACCAGGGTCGCGCCGGGCAGCATGATGTACTGCGCCGGAGGCAAGCTTCACGGCATCACCAATACGGGCAAAGAACCGCTGTTGTTCTATTTCTACAAGTGGAAAGTGTGACGTGAATTGCCCGGCAGACTAGGCCGGGCGTGCCCGGCCCCTACAACGAGTTACGAGAGCGCATGTAGGGGGTGGGAAAACCCGACCCATCGCCGGAGCGTCGATGCCGCGCCCCCTATAGCGAACGCAGGAAGTTCAGAATATCCTGCTGCTGTGAGGGCCTGAGCTGGCGAAAAACACTGATCACTTCACTCGCCTCTGATCCGTTGCCGGCGTGATCCCGAATCGCCTGCAGCAGGTCGCTGGTCCGGCCATCGTGCAAGAAAAACGCGCGCTGCCCGACGCCCCACAACGGAGCCGTGCGAAATTCGTCCGGCCCCGCGCCGCCTTGGGTGACCTGATCGGCTAACCCCGATCCCATGTGATGCACCGCAAGATCCGAGAACAGGTTGGCTTGCTTTTGATACAGCGCGGCGACGTTGGATAAGCCCGTGGTCAGCGATGGCGTGTGGCAGGCCGCACAGCCGATGGCGCTGAACAGGTTTCTGCCGTTGTTGATGGAAAAAGAACAAGCGGGTAACGGGGATGCTCCGCACGCTGGTGTGGGCTGGTCGAGGAAGCGCATGAAGCCCATAAACGCGACGATGTCCGACGGGCTGTTGCCGCCATCGAAGCCGGTCCCGCTTTCCGCCATTCCGTTGGTGGCGCACTTCGGATTGTCCTCCCGTTCGTTGGGAAAACTCTCGTTGGTGACGCCCATCTCCACGTTGTACGCCTCGCCGGAAAAAATCAGGAGCGACTTGTTCTGAGCTTTCCAGCCGAATCGCGTCACCGTTCCGTCATTCCCGCTCGTGTTTACGTGCCCGGCGATGCCCATGTGGCGTTTGATGCCGGTGGGATCCGACGCCAGGTTCGCCTTGATGGTGCTATCCGGGATGCTCTCAATCAGTCCCGCGCCGAACGTGGGTGTGGGGATGCGGAAGATCATGTTGTTGGTGTTTGAAAAATCGGGCTGGGTGATGGCGCAGCCCGCGGGATTGTCCGCCCGGCCAACGATCGTAAAGATATCGTGAACGCCGCCGTCCGGCGAGCCGTTAGGCTGTCTGATAAACCGCACCTCGCGAATCGGGCCATTGATGGTGAGGAACGATGGCACGGTGTTCCCGGGTGCCATCAACGAGGCGCGCATCACCTGGGGATTGTTGGTGGGCGGGCTGGATCCGCCTACAGCCGGAAATGCGTGGCAGCCGGCACAGGAATCAAGATTGAATCTCGGGCCCAGGCCGCTGGATACATTTTCGACTTCCGTGAATGTCGCAGTGGCGATGCTGGTGAAGAACGCCATGTCGCCCGCGCTCATTCCGGTGGCGAGCGGCTGTCCTGCTCCGGGCGGCCCGCCGCGGATTCCCGGATCTACCTGCGCGTAAGCGGCAACCGCAACCAATGGCAGCAGTATGCACACAAATCCGCGGGACAAAATCGCCCGCCATGACAACTTTGGCAATGCACTGTTTGTCTTAGTAAACCGCATCATTGAGGCTCCCTCTTCGTCCCCTCAACCGCCGGGACGCAGTTCGGGCTTTGCCATACAAAAACGCAAAGCCCACAGACACAGCTATCGTGGGCCAGCTATTCAATGTCGGAGCCGGATCTGGTAGGATGCGAGAGTGCTGGAGCACAGCTCGGACCCGTGCATAGCGGTCTCCGAGTAATCGGCTCTCGCCCACAACGGGAGCCGATTTACTTTCTCATCCGCGGACACTGCGGCCGTCACAAAAACACTTTAGGCAGTCCGGCGGAAGCGTAATCGACTACAGATACACGTATGGCGCGATCAAACTCTTGTCAATACTGCTGTGGAGCGGCGCGGGCGGGACCGAAGTCATTCTCGCATTGCCTGCGACCTCGGATTGTTCGATTATATCCATCACTTCAGAATTGTCAACTGAATTAATCTGAACTCCTATCGGTTATATGACGTACATCAACGTTAATCTCCGTCGAATTTCAGATCACCAGGCCCTTTCCCTCAATGACCTTCACGTAACGGTCGATGGGAACATCGGTCAATCTCTCGACTTTCCCGCTGGGGAGCGGCCATTTGATCTCGAGCCAGTCGAGCTTCGTCGCCGCTCCCAGTCCCAGCACCTCGCGCGGATCGTGCGACGAGAGATAACTGCCGCCGCTGTTCTTCAGCTGGCTCCGCTTCACGCCACCCGCCGACCACGTGATCCGAGCGCCAATCGCATCGCGGTTGCAATTTACCCCTTCGAGCTTGATCCCCAGCCAGTGATTGCCCGATCCGGAGCGGTTGCGGAGCAGAACCGGCCGGCCACCGTTCTCCGCGACCAATACATCCGGAAAGCCGTCGTTATCGTAGTCGCCCACTGCCAGCCCGCGCGCCGCCAGAGGCTTCGCAAAGGCCGGCCCGGCCTGGGCGCTGAGGTTGCGCAGCACCCCTTTTTCCTGACGGAACAGCAGCAGCGGCTCTTTGTACTTCACCTGCTGCGAATACTGCTCGATCATGTCGTCGGGGTGGCCGTTGGAAAGGATCAGGTCGATGGCTCCGTCGTTGTCGTAATCGAAATACTTCAGCCCCCAGCCGCTCAACAAGCGCGTCGCCTGCGCCACGCCGTTCTTGTGCGCCGAGTCCGAGAACGATTCGTTGTGATTGTTGGTGTAGAGCGAGAACATCTCCTGGTCGACGTTGGCCACGAACAGATCTTCCCACCCGTCATTATTGACATCCGCCGCGTCCACGCCCATGCCCGATCGCGCCTGCCCGTTCTCGCTGAAACCTACCTCGGCGGCAAGCGCCATCTCCTCCCACTTGCCCTTCCCGCGGTTCACGAACAGAAAATTCTGCACCGTGTCGTTGGCCACAAACAAGTCCATCAGCCCGTCGTTATTGATGTCCGTCGCCACCACACCCAGCCCTTTGCCTAAAGCGCGCTCGATGTCCGTACCCTTGGTGACATCGGTGAACGTGCCGTCGCCGTTGTTGTGCAACAGGAAACTGTGGGTCCCCCTGAACACGCGCGGGATGCAATAGTAGTGCCGGCCCAGCTTGTTATCGCCGCACGAGAACTTGCTGGTGTAGTCCACGAAGCTGCATGCGAACAGATCCAGACGTCCGTCATTGTCATAATCGAACCACACCGCGCTGGTCGTCCAGCCGGGCAGCGCGAGCCCGGCTTTGTCGGTCACATCGGTGAAGGTGCCGTTCCCGTTGTTGTGATACAGAATGCACCGGCCGTACGCGGTGACGAACAGGTCTGCATAGCCGTCATTGTCGTAGTCGCCTACCGCCACACCCATACCGAAGGTCGTCTCTGCGCCTACTCCAGCCTTCTCCGTCACATCGGTGAAGGTGCCGTCCCGATTGTTCTTGTATAGCGCGCCGCGCAGCGGCTTCTTGGGCTTGTAGAAGTCGGATGGCCCGCTGTTCACCAGATAGATGTCCATCCAGCCGTCGTTGTCGTAGTCGAAAAATGCGCAGCCCGGACCGAGCGTTTCCGGCAGATAGCGCTCCGGCGACATGGCATTTTCATGCACCCAGGTGATGCCGCTGGCTTCGGGCGGTATTTCTTCGAAGATGAGTCCTTCCACGCGCGGAGCTGGCGGCGCGGCCCGCGATCTCCTCATTCCCGTGAGCGCCAGTGTCGCCGCTCCGGCCAGCAGCCGTCGCCGTGAAAAATGTTCCCCGCGTGAGCGCATCTTGCCGATATTCTCTCATTGTGCCCGTTTCCTCGCCGGAATAGGCCGCCACGTCCTGTGGTTCCATAAACTTTCCTCTCCCCCCGCCGATATTGGTGGTGAGGGCATTTCCATGATCCGGCTCACTCGTCTGAACCACATTCCTTTGGTTTTGAACTCGGATCTGATCGAACACATTGAAATGACTCCCGATACGGTGATTACCCTTACCACCGGCCAGAAAATCATGGTGCTCGAGGCGGCGGTGGAGGTAGTGGAACGCGTGGTCGCCTTCCGCCGGGCCATCCTGAATGGCATTCTGAACTGCCCAATGCGGAAGCCAGCCGACGGGGAGCAACCACCGGCATCGGAGCCCGTGTAGGCCATGGCGGAACAGCCCAGACCCAAACCCGTCGAGGTGCGACCCGTCGTGCACCGGCCCGACTTCGCCACCATAGGCGGGCTGGTGGTGTCGCTCGGAGGCATTTTGGGCGGCTTGCTGCTCGAAGGCGGCAAGATCAGAGACGTCGCCCAAGTCACCGCGGCCTGCATCGTTTTTGGGGGCACATTTGGAGCCGTACTGGTCACCACTCCGTTTCCCGTCTTGTGGCGCGCCGTCCGAAAGATCAATCACGTTTTCATCGAGCGCGCTCAGCACCCGCACCAGGCGATCGAAGAGATCATCAGCTTCGCCGCCAAAGCCCGCAAACACGGCATCGTTTCCCTCGAGCATGATGCCGACAACATTCCGGACCATTTTCTGCGCAAAGCCTTAGGCCTGGCCGTGGACGGCACCGACCTGGACGTCCTGCGCCGGATGATGGATCTCGAGATCGCCATGGACGAGCATCGCGCCGAAGCCGAGGCCAGGGTCTACGAATCCGCCGGCGGCTACGCGCCCACCGTCGGCATCATCGGTGCCGTGCTGGGACTGATTCAGGTGATGAAGCATCTGGAGAATATCGATGAGGTGGGCCGGGGGATCGCCGTGGCTTTCGTGGCCACGATTTACGGCGTGGGCTCGGCCAATCTGTTCTTTCTGCCTGCCGCCAACAAACTGCGCGCCCGCCTGCGCCGCGCATCCCTGATTAAGGAACTCATGCTGGAGGGGGTGGTGGCCATTGTCGAAGGCTTGAATCCCAAGTTGATCCGCACCAAGCTGGAAGCTTATGCGCGTGACGCGGCCACTGCCAGCAAGCCTGCGCCCCGGCGGGTCGCCGGCCGGGGAGTTGAGGATTCGAATGCGGCGTAGACACGCTTCTGCCGGCCAGGAGAATCACGATCGCTGGCTGGTTTCCTACGCCGATTTCATCACTCTGATGTTTGCTTTCTTTGTCGTGATGTTCGCTTCCTCGCAAGCCGATCGCGCAAAAATCAAGCGCGTCGCCGCATCCGTTACCGAAGCGCTCGAAAATGGCGCGACGCGAATGTACGTGAAAGCCAACCAGCCCGATTCCGGCGGTGGCCTGAAAAATCTCAAACCCGATCCGCCACCCGCCGCGGCGGCGCAGGGCGCGGAACTGCTGCCTTCCCTCAACTATCTGAACGAACAGCTCCGCAACGAGATTGCCAGCGGCAAAATGCGGGTCACCCTGGAAGGCAGAGGCCTGGTTGTCAGCCTGCAACAGGCCACCTTCTTTCCATCCGGGGAGGACGCCATCGACCCGGCGACCTACCCCAGCCTCGAAAAGGTCGCCACCGCCATCCGCCAGTTGCCCAACCCCGTTCGCCTGGAAGGGCACACGGATGCCATGCCCATTCATACCGCCCGCTTCCGCAGTAACTGGGATCTATCCGCCGCGCGCGCCATCGCCGTGCTCGATCTGTTGAACAACCGGTTCCAGGTGCCGCTCCAGCGGCTCGCCGTCGCCGGATACGCCGAGACTATCCCCATCGCTACCAATGAGACCGAACAGGGCCGCTCGCGCAACCGGCGTGTGGACATCGTAATTCTGAGCCGCCAACAACTGGCCAATGAGCCTGCCCCGGCGTCCAGTCCTCGCGCCGCCGGCGCGACATCGCCGGAAACACCGCCGCCGTACACCAAGGAACCC
>Ga0335077_10010084_pt1 | contig 11744 bp, 10 predicted proteins | sample Lox_Sample_31_FD_207151 | JGI IMG/M metagenome (GOLD analysis project Ga0335077, IMG submission 207151) | Soil microbial communities from Loxahatchee National Wildlife Refuge, Florida, United States - Lox_Sample_3.1 | ecosystem: Environmental > Terrestrial > Soil > Wetlands | place: USA...
GCTCACCAGTGAGCCGTCGGCCTCGGCAAATGTAGCCGACGGCAGGAGGAGTTCCGCTCTTTCGGTGGTTCGATTCTCCAGGCAGTCGAGGACCGCTACGTGGCGAAAGCGGGCCAGAAAGTCGTCTACGGCTGTACCGGCGAGCCGCCGGTAAAGATCGTTCTCGAGGATGAGGACCGCGTCCGCCTGGGTGGCCAGGGCCGCATCGAGCGGCGGAGCGTCCATCAACGCGAGGCCGATGCTGTTCGATTCCGGCGCGAGGAATGCAAGCGCGGCGCCCGGCAACGCCCATGCCACGTTCGCCGCCGCCTGAATGATGCCGGCGCTGCCGAGAGTCGGCCCCGAAACGATGAGAGGGCGCTTTGCCGATTTCAGCGCCGCGGCAATCTCCGCAGCCAGGCTGCGTATCGGATCGGCAACGTCGGCCGGCGCCGCTGCGCCTGCATCCAGCGCATGCGCCACACAAAAGCCGAGCCGCGCCACGTCGTCCGGCGCGCCCCGCATCGTCCTGGTGGCGATATCGTCCAGCCGCGTGGCGCTCGCGGCGGCGACAAACAGCGGTCCTTTTCGTTCCTGCAGCGCCTCGCGTATCGAGTGATCCATCCACAGCGGAATGCGCATCCGTTCGGCAATCTGCATGGGCTGTTGGCGAATCGACTGGCGCAGGCTGAGCGCCATCCGCGGCGCGACGTTGGTGACGTCTTCGCCGAGGATCAACACCGCGTCCGACGCTTCGATCTCGCGCAGCGAGGGCGTGCGCGCGGGTCCGCCGCGAATGATGTCCAGCATGAGTTTCAATAGCCGGGATTCCGCGCCTCGAATGCCGGCATAGAAGCGGTCCGCGCCCACCAGCGAGCGCAACGCGAAATTACTCTCCAGCGACGCGCGCGGCGAGCCAATGCCGATCGCACTGCCCGCCGCCAGTTCGCGCAGCCGGCCGAGTGCCTCCTCGGCGCCGGCCGGCTTGCCGTGCAGCCGTGGTTTGCGGACGCGCCGTCCGCTGTTCACGAATTCATAACCGAAACGCCCGCGGTCGCACAGAAAGTAGCCATTCACTTCGCCGTTGTAGCGATTCACCAGCCGGCGCAGCATTCCGTAGCGCTCGGCGGCGGTAATATTGCATCCCAACGCGCAATGCACACATATGGAGGGCGCCATTTGCAGGTCCCACTTCCGCGTGTAATGGTGTTTGAGCGTGGCGTCGGTGAAGACGCCCGTAGGGCAGACCTCTACCAGGTTGCCGGCAAACTCGTTTTCCAGCACTCCGTCGCGGTCGCGGCCGAAGAACACAACATTGCGCAGCGCGAACGCGTTCAGGTCGTTTCCGCCGGCATACTCGCGATAGAAGCGTACGCAGCGATAGCACTGGATGCAGCGGTTCATTTCGTGATTCACGAACGGGCCCAGGTATTGGTTGCGGAACGTGCGCTTCTCGAACCCGTACCGCCGGTAGTCGTGCCCGGTCATGACGGTCATGTCTTGCAGGTGGCACTCGCCGCCTTCGTCGCAGACCGGGCAATCGTGCGGATGATTCAACATCAGCCCTTCGATAATCGCCTTTCGGAACTCGACTGCCTCGGGGTCGGAAACGGAAATGCGGGCGCCTTCCGCGGCAGGAGTCATGCAGGCCATCACGATCCTGCCGTGCTGGTCCTTCTCATCCTTGAACTGCTTGACGGCGCACTGCCGGCAGGCGCCCACGGAGCCCATGGCGGGATGCCAGCAGAAATACGGGAGGTCCATGCCGAGCTGTAGGCAAGCGTGCAGCAGATTTTGCTGGGGGTCCATCTCGTAGGCCTGGTTGTCCACGTACACGGTTGCCATATTCATTTCCACGGGCAGCGCTTTTCGTTGATATGCCTTTCGAAATCGGCCCGGAAATATTTCAAGGCGCTCTGCAACGGCTCGGCAGCGCCCGGCGCGAGCGCGCAAAACGTGTGGCCCGGCGTCCAGAACTTTGTTTGGAACGCGAGCTTCTCCAGGTCGCCCTGCTGGCCGCCGCCATTCTCCATGGCGCGAAGAATTCGCTCCACCCATCCCAGACCGCTCCAGCAGGGCGTGCACCAGCCGCAGGATTCCTGCGCAAAGAAATGTTCCAGGTTCGAAACCATGCCCACCGGGCAGGTCTGGTCGTCCAGGATGATCATTGTCCCGGTTCCCATGCGGCTGCCCGCTTTCTGCAGTTCATTGAAGTCCATCGGAAGGTCGAGATGTTCTTCCGTCAGAAAGTCGGTCGAAGCGCCGCCGGGAAGCAGCGCGCGGAAGCGGACTCCATCCTGCATCCCTCCCGCGTGCTGCACCAGGATCTCGCGGATGGTCGTGCCCATGGGCAATTCCCACAGGCCGGGACGCTTCACCTTGCCGCTGGCGCCGTAGAGTTTCGTGCCGCCGTCCTTGGTGCGGCTGAGGCTCCGAAACCAAAGTGCTCCCTTTTCGATAATGTGCGGCACATTGCATAGCGTTTCGACGTTATTCACGGTCGTCGGCATGCCGAACAGGCCCGAGACCGGCGGGAACGGCGGTTTCGCGCGCGGGTTGGCGCGCTTGCCTTCGAGCGCATTCAGCATCCCCGTCTCTTCGCCGCACATATACCGGCCCGCGCTCAGGTGCAGGTACAGTTCGAAGCCGTAGCCGGAATTCAGAATGTTCCTGCCCAGGTACCCGGCATCGTACGCTTCGGCGATAGCCCGTGCTACGCGCTGCGCGCCCAGCTTGTATTCACCGCGCAGAAAAACGTAGCCGATGTCCGACCTCGTCGCAAAACCAGCCAGCAGCATGCCTTCGATCAACTGGTGCGGATCGCGCTCCAGGAGCAGCCGGTCTTTGAAGGTGCCGGGCTCCATCTCGTCGCCGTTGGCTACCACGTAGCGCGGATGCGGCGCCTTCTCCGGAACGAAGCTCCATTTCAGACCGGTAGGGAATCCGGCGCCGCCGCGGCCTCGCAGGTTGGCGCTTTTCACCTCCTCGATCACCGCCCCGGGCGTCATCCCGCCGAGAACCTTTCGCAGCGCCCGATAGCCGCCTCCCCGCTCGTAGGATTCGCGATCCAGGGCTTCCCCATCGGGTCGCATGTTTCCGGTGAGCGGCTTGTCCTCGGGCATCAGGCGTACCGCTCCAGAATCCGGTCGATTTCTTCGGGGGTCAGGTCGAAGTGCGTGTCGTCATCGACCATCATGACCGGCGCGTGGTCGCAGGCCCCCAGGCAAACGATCGGAAGCAGCGTGAAGCGCCCGTCCGCGGTCGTCTCTCCCGGGGCGATTTTGAGGCGCTCGGAGAGATGGCCGCACTGCCGGTCCGAGCCCATGATCCAGCAACTGACGCTGTCGCACAGATAGATGACGTGGCGCCCGACGGGACGCCGGAACAGCAGGTTGTAAAACGTGGCGATGCCATCCAGGTCGGCCGCGGACATGTCCAACAACGCGCCGATGTCGCTCAGTGCGTCGTCGGACAGCCAGCCGCGATGCTTCTGCACGATCTTCATGGCGTCGATGCACACGGCTTTCCTGTGGGGGTAGTGTGCGAGCTCGGCCTCGATCTCCGCTCGCTCGTCAGGCGTCAACATGCCAATCGGTCCTCACCGGTCTATGTCCGCCAATACAAAATCCATCGCACCCAGCACTGCCAGCAGGTCGGGCACCATCCGGCCCCGGCACAACAAAGGCAGCATCTGTATGTGCGGGAACGATGGCGTACGGATGCGCGTGCGATAAGAAACCGTGCCGCCATCGCTCACCAGGTAATACCCGTTGTTGCCTTTGGTCGCCTCGATTGCGCCCAACGCTTCGCCGGCCGGCATCACCGGCCCCCAACTGACGCTCAGAAAATGTGTAATCAGCGTCTCGATGTCGTGCATCGTGTGTTCTTTGATCGGAGGGCTGGCCAGCGGATGGTCCGATTTGTACGGGCCGCCGGGCATATGGTTCACGCACTGCTCGATGATTCGCAGGCTCTGCCGCATCTCTTCCACCCGCACCGCGGCGCGATCGAAGCAATCGCCGTGCGAGCCCGTGGGGATATCGAATTCGAACTGTTCGTAGCCGGAATAGGGCTGCTTCTTGCGAAAATCCCACTCGAAGCCGCAGGCTCGTAGTCCGGGCCCCGTGACGCCCCACTCGATAGCCTCCTCTGTCGTAAAGCTGCCGACGCCTTTCGTCCGGCCCTGGAAAATCCGGTTCTTCAACACCTCGCGATCGTATTCCGCCAGCCGCGGCGGAAGGTACCGGATGAAATCCCGGAACATGCCGTCCCAGCCCTCGGGCAGATCCGCCGCGACGCCGCCGATGCGGAACCAGTTCGGGTGCATGCGCGCGCCGCAGATGGCCTCGATGATGGCGAAGGCGCGCTCCCGGTCGTTGAAGGTATAAAACACCGGAGACAACTGCCCCACGTCCTGCGCAAACGTCCCGTACCAGACCAGGTGGCTGATGATGCGGAACAGCTCGCAGAGCATCACGCGGATCGTCTGTCCGCGTGGCGGCACGGTGATTCCGGCCAGTTTTTCCACCGCGGTCAGGTATGCCAGGTTGTTCATTACGCCGCCCAGGTAGTCCACGCGATCGGTGTAAGGGATGTAAGTGTGCCAGGACTGGCGTTCGCCCATCTTTTCGGCGCCGCGGTGGTGAAATCCGATCTCCGGCACGGCATCCACGATTTCTTCGCCGTCCAGTTGCAACACAATCCGCAGCACGCCGTGCGTTCCCGGATGCTGCGGGCCTACGTTGAGAAAAATGAAATCCGTGTCCCCGGCGCTGCGTTTCATGCCCCACTCTTCCGGGCGGAAACGCAGCAATTCCTGCTCGGCTTGCTCCTTGTCTTCCGGCAGCCGGAACGGTCCCATCTCGGTGGCGCGCGCCGGGTGGTCCTTGCGCAACGGATGGCCTACCCAGCTTCGCGGCATCAGGATGCGTTCGAGGTGCGGGTGCCCCGAGAAGCCGATCCCGAACATATCCCACACCTCGCGCTCGTACCAGTTGGCCGCCGGCCACAGATCCGTGATGCTGTCCACCGGCAACGCGCTCGAAGGCAGCGGGACTTTGAGCCGGATGTACTCGTTTCGATCGAAGGAAAACAGGTGATAGATCACGGTGAAATCGGAATCGGGATGGCCTCGCCGATTGATGCGCATCCGGTCGTCGGTGGCTGTCAGGTCGTAAAGCATTCCGTAAGGTCCGTCGATTCCCCTTTTCAGATAATCGAGGGCTTCGTGAATGCGGTGGCGCGGGCACCAGCATGTCGGAATGGCATCGCTGGTCCGCTGCTCGACGACATCGCCGCCGTATCGCTCGCGCAGCGCGTCGGTCGCTTTGACCTGCGTGGTGCCCGTCATACGTGATCCTGTGTGTGCAAATCGGTGATCTGCCGGCGCGCGGGCCGTTTGAGGTCGCGCAGCGAAGGCAGAGGCGGCCGTTCCACGCCTTGCGGGCCAATGACCCAGCTGAGCGGCCGCCGCTCGGCTCCCACGGCCTTCTGCAATAGAGTCAACCCCTCGAGGAATGCGTCCGGACGCGGCGGACAACCCGGAACGTAAACATCGACCGGCAGGAACTGATCCACTCCCTGCACGACGCTGTAAATGTCGTACATTCCGCCCGAGTTCGCGCAGGAGCCCATCGAAATCACCCAGCGCGGCTCCATCATCTGCTCGTAGAGCCGCAGGATGACCGGCGCCATCTTGATAAACACCGTCCCGGCGATGACCATCAGGTCGGCTTCGCGCGGCGTGCCGCGAATCACCTCGGCTCCGAATCGGGCTACGTCGTACTTGCTCGTGATGCTGGTAGCCATCTCGACGTAACAGCAGGAGAGCCCGAAATTGAAAGGCCAGATGGAATTCTTGCGGCCCCAGGCCACCAGGTCCTGCATGCGCGAGAGGATGATGTTGCGCCGGACGGCTTCCTCGAATGGGTGTCGCTCCGGCTGCGGGCTATCCGCTTTGAGCCTGGTGATGGAAAAGAGCATAGCTTCACTTCGTGTGTCTGGCGATATTGCTCCAATCGAGCGCGCCCACCCGCCAGAGATATGCCAATACCGCGGCCAGGATTCCGGCGAAGACTACTGCCTCCCAAAACGCAGGCCATCCTAACGTGCGTGCCGCTACCGCCCAGGCGAACAGGAAGACTGCTTCGAGATCGAAAACCACGAAGAACATCGCCACCAGGTAAAACTTCGCCGACAACCGTACGCGCGCGGACCCCTCCGACACGATGCCGGCTTCGTAGGGCGAGCCTGTCGCCGGCTCCTGATGCCGCTGCCCCAGCAAATAGGAAACCAGCAGCATGCCGGCCACTACCAGGATCACAAGCGCGAAATAGACGCCCAGCGCCCACAGTGGAGATGCCTCGAACTCAGGCATGAGAAGTCTTCTTTTTATGGGTTAGATGAGACTCGAGATACTCCTTCAACGCGACCGCATTGTTGTGCTCGGTATCGTGCGAACTGTAGACGAGCGTGACCCGGCCGCGCCGCACGGCATTGAGAATCTGCTCCCGGGCGTCCGGATGTCTGTCCAGTTCTGCGAAATAGCGCCGCCGGAATTCCGGCCACTTTCTGGGATCGTGCGCGAACCACCGGCGCAACGCATCGCTCGGCGCCACGTCCCTGAGCCAGCCATCCACGTGCAAATCGGTCTTCTTGATGCCCCGCGGCCACAACCGCTCCACCAGGAACCGGGTCCCGTCTTCCACCCCGGCCGCCTCATACGCGCGCCTCAAAGCGAGCATCGTCATCGCTCCCGTGCCGCGCCATGCGGGACCGATGGCTGGTAATCTCCGGCAACAGCCCGAAAACTGACTGCCAGCCGGTTCCACCCGTTGATCGCAATCACGGCCATGGTCAAATCGATCAGCTCTCGTTCGCTGAACTGGCTGCGTGCGATCTCGTAGATGTTCTCGGGCACCTGGTTCTGGCTGATCAGGGTCACCGCTTCTGTCCAGACCAGCGCGGCCCGTTCGCGCTCGGAGAAGAAAGGCGCTTCTCTCCACACTGCGACGGCATACAGACGCTGCTCGGTCTCGCCATTCGCGCGAGCATCCTTCGTGTGCATGTCCACGCAGTAGGCGCACCCGTTGATCTGCGAAGCGCGCAGCCGCACCAGCTCCAGTAACTCCGGCTCGAGCCCGGAGCCCCTGGAATACTCCTCCAGCACAAACATGGCCTGCAGCGCTTTGGGAGCCACTTTCTTGTAGTCGATTCTTGATTGCACGGTATGCATCGCCTAGACCTCTTTCCTTTCGCCCTTGTATGTCAAAATCCGCCCCCAGGTGGCGGCTGTGCCCCAGATGCCGGAACGGAGGCACTCCAGTTGCACAATTTGGCTGTGATCGACAAACAGGTTCACCTCGGGCCCGTAGTTTCGGACGTACCAGGAGAAGACGTCCGGGTCGGCCGCTTCGAACATGACCTTGTCCAGTCCCAACGCATCCACGATCCGCGCCGGAACATCCGTGCGCCAGGTGCGCACGCTCTCCGTGATCCCCTCGGATTCGATCATGATCTGGTAGGCGCCCGCGCTCAAAAACGCCTGCGCTAATTTGATGCACCATTGCGGGTCTCTGGTGCCCTCGGCTTCCAGTTCTTCGGCTTTTGTCGCACCTCCCGCGCCGAACTGAATGCCGACTTCCGGTTTGGCCCTCAGCCCGGCCTGTTGCACCTTCTCGATGAGGCGAATCCAGTCACCAACCGGAATGGTGATGAATCCGCAAGAGATCTCGATGATGTCAAAGCCCAGCTCGCGGCATTCCCGGATGTAGCGGTCGGCCGCCTGCGCGCCGTGCGCGAGCACGCGCTCCAAAAAACCGCCTGTCGATACCAGCACGTGATGCCGGTGACAAAGTTCGAGCAGGCCCGCCACCGCCGCCCGCGGCATGAGCGTGAACGAACCGCCCGCGAACTTCAGAGTGTCTACATACTCTCCCATCGTCTCCAGGACGTCTTCGAGGTAGTGCCTGCCCATCGGCGTGTAGTAGGGCCCGCGGATCTCGGTCACGCCGGTGGAGCGCGGTTTTCTCTGGCGCTCGTTCACCTCCAGGAAAGGGAACGCTCGCTCAGACACGGTCCGCCTCGCTTCTTCCGTGCGGCGCCCGTATAGCCTCGAGCAGTTGCATCAGATTCGACACGGAAGTATTCTCCAGATCGAAAACCGCGTCGGCGATCGCCCGCCGCTCGGGCGGCGCGGTGTATGGCTGCGCCAGGCTCTCGAATTTCTTCAGAGCCATCTCCCAACTCATGGGCCGCGTAAAGAACCCGGGATAATCCCGCATTTCCGTGCCCAATGTGCGGCCGTCCCGCAGACGAACCTCGATCCGGCAGGGCATTTCGCTTGGGAAACGCTCCGAATAGGTCGGATTTGCCCGGATCGTCACTCGCCTGAGCATCTCCTGGACATCCGGCCGCTGAATGCGCTCCGGCCGGTATTGCCCCGGCATGACCGTGCCGTCCAGAACAGCGGCCGCAAGGATAAACGGGAGGCTGTGGTCGGCCTGCTCCTTCGTGGCGATGCCGGATCTCTTGTCGCCTTCATCACCGCCGCCGATGATGTGATACGCAACGTCGAACGTCTCGACCGTGATCTGCTCCACGTCCTCCGGCCGGAACTGATGTGCCTGCTTGAGCGCCAGCACACCTTCGATGGCGGTCTGCGAATGAATCTCGGCATTGTATTTCTTCAGAATGGTTCGCGTGACTCGGTCCAGGTCTTCGCGGGACCAGTCGATCTCGAACCTGCCCGCGATTGCGTCCATCAATCCTTTTTCGCCTTCCATGACTTCCAGCGGACCCGTGATGCCGAGGCGCGCAAGCAGCACGAGGGCGATAGAGCACGCTGCCATATGCGGATAGGCAAGACCTTTCCAGTGCGAAAGCCTCCCGGTTCGTGTTGCACGCAAGGCGTTCAGCGCAGTGCCGCTGATCGCAATCGCGTTCGCGGCAGTACATCTGTCGACGCCGAGGACCCGCGCGACTCCGGCAGCCACCGCATAGGCGCCCTGCACCGTGTGATCGAACCCCGCCGCCCGCACGGGAGCCACATCGCTCAGCCGGCATTGGACCTGGTAGGCCACGGCAAGGGCGGCCAAGAGGTCGCGCCCGCTCGCGCCAATGTAATCGCCGGCTGCCAGGATAGGAGCCAGGTTGTCGCTGGGATGACACGTCTCGCCTTTTGCAAGGTAGCTGTCATTGAAGTCCAGGTAGCGAATGGCGGCGCCGTTGTAGAGCGTGGCGTGTTCGGGGCTCGCCTTCCCGCCGGCGATCATGCTGCATTTGCCGCCTGTGCCGAACTCGCTGATGTACTTCCGAAGGATCTGAATCGGCTCCCCATCCAGGGCGCCGATGGCACACCCCAAGGCATCCAGAACGCGGATTCTCAGTTGCTCGCGTGCGGTTCCCGGCAACTTATCGTAAGGCGCGCTCACAGCGAATTGCGCCAGGCGTTCGACGGCAGTCATTACGCGCTTGGACCATCAATTCCACTGTGAATCGAAACGGGCGATTTAGGAATAGTCCATTTGCCGTACCGGCGGCAGCGGATGTTATGGTTCGCATAACCGGTAAGTCGCAGCGTGCGGCGCCGCAGGAAATGGGGTGCGCCAGGAACCAGAGATCGCCTCGGCGATCAGCAGCGGCGTGGGCCGTTTGGCGCGCTCAGGGATTCTCAACGGTGCGAGAGTTCGATCTTTGTCTTCATTGTCCCCCGCGGCTCGACCTTTATAAGCTTCGCGCCTGCCAGATAGGGCCGCACTTTGGCTGCATCTCCAAATTCGAGCAGCTCATCTTCGGTCGCGAACAGGTAATACGCGCCAGGCTTGACGGGTGCGAACGTGAAGCTGCCATCGCTGTCGGCCTGATAACCGTGATAATCCGCGGGATCGCCCGGCTGCTTTTGCGGCACCAGCAGTACCTGCGCTCCGCTTAAGGGTCGACCGCCGGCAATCACGTTACCGCTCACAACTGCCCCATCTCCCGCGGCCACGATATCGAGCTGCACCGGCCCGCTCTCCGGCAGTTCCACGAAGCCGTCGACAACACGCGCATTCCGGGCCACTACGTTTTTGACGTACAATTGCGGCGACCCCAGAACTACCTGATACCGTCCCGAAGCCATGGGAGCGAAGGTGATTTTTCCATCGGCCGGTATGGGCCGCGTGTTGTTGACCACGTCCGCGAAACCGGCGATCGTCAGTGTCGCGCCGCGCAGCCGGACGGGATCGCCATCCACTACCCTCACCTTCGCCGTGACCTCCGGCGGGTCGGCGATTGGTAGCGTGACTTTTACGTCTTGCGATCCCACCTCGACCCATTTCGATATCGAGGAAGTGCTCCCTAAATCGCCCACCAGCAGCCTGTAGCGCCCGGCGGGCACGTGAGAGAAGGTACTCCCCTGGCCCGGGCCGAGCGTCGCCGCCGAGACCGACGACCCCGCCGGCCCCTCGGTGACCAGCACCAGCAGCTCAGATCCGGTTCCTCCCGCGACACTGTAGTCGCCCTCCACCGTCACCGAAACTCCGCCGCGGGCGGGATGGAGCGTGAAATTGGCCGTAAATTCTCCGCCCGGCTTGAGGTGTATGGGTGCGGCTGCGCGTGCGTCGGAGACATTCGGGTAATATAGCGGCGCGAATCCTGCCTGGCTCTCTGCGCCGGCAGGATTCGGGACCACCACGGATAAATAGCAGGTCACCGGCGCGAGATCGAAGAGGCGGTACTCGCCCCGATCGTCGGTCGCCACCACTTTGCGGATCGTGACCAGCTTACGGTTGGCCGTGGTTTCGACGAGCCAATGGATCATCGCGCCCGGGACCGGCTCGCCCCGCTCGTCGATTACTTTACCGCTGATGGCCGCCGGCTGATGCAGGGGCATAGCCAGATTTTCGGATGCGCCTTGTGGACCGGTGATTACCGAGCTGTCGGTTGTCTGGAACAAATCGCGCTGGCCATAAGACTGCCGCAGGTAGCCCTTTCGTTCCGCGGTGAGCGTCCACGCACCTTCTGGAACTCCTTCGATTGCAAATTTGCCATCTGCGCCGGTGGTGGCTTCGAGTTGTCCGGCGGCGCCGTCGGCCCGCGCCGCTACTACGTGCGCCTGGCGCAAAGGCGCGCCGGAGACGCTGTTCACTACCGTGCCCGAAATCCGGTAGCTGCCGCCCTCGGCAGCCTCTGACCCGGCGCCGCCCGCCGCCAGGCTGAGTAGGATTCCACCGGTAATTGCCCGCCATGCCATTCTCATTTTGGTTCCTCCGAAAAACCGGGCAGCCGCACTGTCGCTGCGCGGCCCGCCTGCACTGCCACCGGAACTCCGCCACGCGCCAGCGCGCACAACGCGGCAGGCGTGCCATACTCCAACTCCGGGCCCTGAGGCCATGCGTAGACCCGATACGCTCCGGGCGCCACGTCTTCGAATCCGAATTTGCCTCCGCTGGCGTACGCCAATGCCGCCGGACGGTTGCATGCCTCCGGCACCAGGAGGGCCAGCGCTTCGCTCTCTGCGCCTGCCGGGGAATCGATCGATCCTTGGATGCTGCCCCCATCGGCGCGCAGGACGATCTCGATCGGCGGCTCGCCGGCCGCGGAAATAACAACCTCGCGCGTCGCCAGAAGATTCGTGCGCCCGGCCCGCGCCGATGCCACGTATTGCCCACCGGCGGATTCGAAATCCACCCAGTATTTGCCCGCCGGCACCAAGGGGATCTCGAACACCCCGTCGGCGGCGGGATTTGACCAACGAGCCCCGCCGATCTCGCCGAGAATCATGT
>Ga0335077_10010086_pt1 | contig 11743 bp, 12 predicted proteins | sample Lox_Sample_31_FD_207151 | JGI IMG/M metagenome (GOLD analysis project Ga0335077, IMG submission 207151) | Soil microbial communities from Loxahatchee National Wildlife Refuge, Florida, United States - Lox_Sample_3.1 | ecosystem: Environmental > Terrestrial > Soil > Wetlands | place: USA...
GCTTGATGTTCTCGAAGGTATAAGGCGAGATAGCTGCCTGCACTGAGGTCCCCGTCGTCTAGCCCGGCCTAGGACATCGCCCTTTCACGGCGGTAACACGGGTTCAAATCCCGTCGGGGACGCCAACAATCCAAAGAGCTTACAAGAACTGACCCTTTCGAATTAGGGTCCGTTTGGGTCCAATAAGCTATTGGAGAGTCGGCGTGATCACCTTTGGTTCTGAACCGTCCGCCATGATCAGCTTGGCCACTCTTGCTTGAGCGCCTCGCTTGACTGGTGTAACCGCTTGCGTGTAGGTGTCTGCTGTGACTTTGAAGGTTGCGTGACGCAACAGCTCCTGGATGGTCTTGAGGTCTTCGCCATTGGCTTTCATCAAGGTTCCGAAACTGTGGCGTAAGGTGTGCCAACCGACTTTTGCAGAAATATCCGCCCTCAGAAGCGCGGGTTTTATATGCGCCCTGAACAGCGAACCAGCCCAATACGGTTGGATTCCCGCTTTGTGGGGGCTGGCGAAAATCCAATCTCCTGGCTCTTTGTATGGAGCTTCCGTCCTCCATCTGAAAAGCATTTCCGCAATCTCCGGATTCATGGGAATCGATTTGCGCGAAACTTCCGTCTTGCAGGGAGTGACAACCTGGCGAGAAACGGAGCGGGTGACGTTCAATTCGAGTTGGTCGAAATTGACATCTTGCCACTTCAGTCCTAGCAGTTCTCCCACGCGTAAACCGCTCACCGCATCGAGAATGACCGCAGTCCGACATGGTTCCGTGATGCAGGAGAAGAGCCGTTGAATTTCTTCCACTGACAAAACGGTCGGAATGTTCGAGCGTTTGGCGCTCTGACGAACTTGCGTGATTGGATTCTTGTCCGTCCATTCCCACCGTATCGCGTGGCTGTACAAGGCGCTCATGATATTTCTGATCTTCGCCTTGCTGCCACGTGCCAGAGGCAACGTCTTCAACCATTGTTCCACCTGGACTGCTTTGACATCCCCGAGCGGGTAAGACCCCCATCTCGGCACGATCCACTTTTTCAGGTAGCCCTCGTAAGTTTCCTGCGTTGAATAGGACTTGCGCCCGTCTTCGTGTTCGCAAATCGTCGCAATGCTCGGACGTTTCTTAGAGAAGATGTCCGGCATCTCGTGTTCGCGATAATGTTGAACGAGAGTTGCAACACTGATCTCTTTCAACTGCTGACGAGGGGTTTTCTCGTTAATGGTTAAGCGAAGAGCGTCTGCTGCCGCTCGTGCTCTTGATTCGTTTGGGTACTGCTCCAAATTCCCAAGTTGCACCTTCCGGCGAACTGGTTTTCCGTTGATGTCTTCTTGCCACCATCGGTAAACCCATACAGCAGGGCCTCTCTTTCGCGCTTCTAGTGCGAGACTTCCTTGTTGATATCGTGTCCGTCCGAACAAGATTCCTCCTTTGTTCAGACGGCACCGACAGCCATTCCTAGAATAACTCAAATCAATCAGATGTTCGCTATATTTTCGCCGTTGAGTCACGGGAATTTAACTCGCTATTTTTTGTAGCCAGCGGTTCAGAGCCGATGCGCGGAAGCGCCACAGCTTGCCGATCTGAATCGCAGTCACCTCGCCCTGGCGGGCGAGCCTCTGCAGGGTCTTGGGATGGATCTTCAAGAGTGCCGCTGCTTCCTCGCTGTCGAGCAGCGGTTCAAACTCGAAGCTGGAGGCATCGGCGCTCGTTACGGGTTTGCGTTGTAGGTCCGACATGTATCCTCCCTGTGCGCTCGCTGCAACGGAATTGGTCCCCGCGGAACGTGATTCGCATAGTCGATGTAGCCTGGTAAGTTCGCTCTGAGAAATTGATCTTCCAAGCAAGCTCTACGCAGTATCACGAAGACAAAGCCACAAGCCGGAATTAGGGCCAGCCATGAGCCAATTGCGAGAGCACTGGAAGGAACAGAAATCAGCATGGCGAAATAGCCAGGGTGCCTCAGGTACTTATACGGACCGCTTTGGATGACGCGATGTCCACACTCACTTTGGAGTCGGACGACCGGCGAGAAGAATGGATTTGCGATCATTGCCCAAGTTTGCAGGGAGCCGCTGAGTGCAAATGCGACGAGGGCGGCGTCACGAAGCCAAGTTGGCACGTTCAAGCCAAGGTGCAAGCGACCAGCGGATAGGGCGGCGACCATCAGGGTCAAGAGGAACAGGAATCCGGTGGCAAAGCCCAACCTGTCGATGCCAGTGTTTCTTGGATGTGCGCGTTCTCGTGCCAATCGAGGATCTACCGCTAGCATTGTGACCAATAGCCATGCCGAGAAGAGTGCAAGATAGGCCCGGAGCGAGGCAATGTGGCTGGTGCCGGCTGCCAAGAAGAGCAAACCTGAAAGTGACGTGGTGATTGAGCCCCAGCGGAGCAAGAGACGAAAAGGTTGTCGTTTCATTGCCCGTCCTCTCGAATGAATACTCGCCGAAGGTCGTAGCGGTCCGCATCGGTGCCGTAGCCGGCGATTTCCAACACCTCTGAGACAAATCTGAGTCCGGGTCTTCGTTCGACATGAACCAGCAGGTTGAGGGAATCAGCGATGTTGCTTTTGATCGCCCGATAAGGAAGCTCGACGTTGCTCTGCAGAACGCAGCTGGTGAAGCGGTTTATTGCCTGAAGAGCGGAGTTGGCGTGGACTGTCGAAATTGTGCCGGAGTGTCCGGTATTGAGCAGCTGTAAGAGGTCAAAGGCCTCCGCTCCCCGAATCTCGCCCAGGAGGATGCGGTCGGGACGATGCCTGAGGCTGGCCTTAAGCAGTTCGCGGATGGTCACGGCCGAGAAGCCGTTCTGAGCGACCCGCCCTTCAAAGCGGACCAAGTTCGGGGCGTTAATCTGGATCTCCGCGGTGTCCTCGATTATGAGAAGGCGTTCGCGTTCAGGAATTAAGGTGGCGAGTATGTTCAGAAGAGTCGTCTTGCCGGTGCCTGTTCCACCAGATATGAGGATGTTCTGCCGGTTGATGACCGCTGCCTCCAGAATGCCAGCGAGTTCTTCGGTGATCGTGCCAATGCCAATCAGGTCTGTGATGCCGAAGTGCTTTGCATTGAACTTGCGGATCGTGAGTGTTACGCCATGCAAGCTGCACGGTGGCACGACAGCGGCGACCCGGCTGCCGTCCGGCAGACGCGAGTCTAGGACTGGTTTTTCTTCCGAGATGTCGTCCCCCAATCGGCGTGCGATGTTCCTGACGGCAACTTCGAGGGACTTTGGACTGAGGGTCAGACCCTGCACTGCCTCGACGCGGCCGGCACGCTCGATGAACACGTGCTCCGGCCCATTCACCATGACCTCGCTGATCTCCGGGTCAAGGATCAGGTGCTGGATCGGACGCAGGAAGGGCAAGATCAACTCAAAGCCCGTCGTTGTCATTAGAGTTCTCCATCCGCGAGCTGGCGGAAATACGACTTGTTCACGTCGTTGAAGTAAGGTTTCAGGTACATAAAAGTCGGTGGCAGAGGATTGAGTCCGTCGTAGGCCAATATCACTGACTGCGCGTTTTTCATTTCCGTGAAGGTCTTGAAGTCGAAGCGGAAGTCGCTCTGGGTGTTGTAGCTCTTCGAGGTGGTGACGTTGGCTTTGTGTGCGAGCGCCTTGCCTGTCCAGAGACTGACACGGGCGTCATGCCCGCTTTCAGAGATGTTGTAGTTCACCTTCCACTGGTCCTCCCTCCCGCAGAGTTCGCTGGCGATCCGCGCGGAGAATTCGTCGGAGAGTGCCAGGAAGATCTTGGTGCGGAAGGTCTGAAACAGAGTGCGCCAGCTTTCGCCTGGCAAGGTCGAGCGCAACGAGCTGATGCTTTGGGTGGCGACGATGGGAATGCACTTGGGCTGGCGGGAGAGGGCGAAAAACTTCTCGTCGCCGCTCGGATCGTTCTCGCCTACGGTGGCGAAGTGCTGATACTCGTCGCAGATAAAAAAGACCTGCCGGAAACACTTCTCGGGGTTTTTCTCGATGTTCGGGATGCGGTTCAGGACGGCGCGCTGGAAGTCGAGTTTCATCATGACGCCTATGGCCTTTGCCAACCCTGGGTTCAGTGAGACGGGGAAGTTCAAGGCGCAGACTTTGCCGGCTTCGATCAGGTCGGCGAACGGCGGCAAGGGCCTTCCGTATCGTCCGTCGGCGTTGAGCTTGGGGTCGTAGCACTCTTTCGGCGGGCAGAAGGTGCGTTTGACCATCGGGTTGTCGTCGAACAAGGAGAGAAAGACGGAGATGCCTTCTACGATGGAGGTGCGGAGCTTGTTCTCGATCCGGCGCCAGTCGTGATAGAACCACCTTTTTACGCCTTCGAGAATCTCCCGTTTCAGAGGGTCAACTGCCTCGGGTGGATTCTCCGTCTCGCAGTGGAAGTTCACTTTCGCTGCCCGCAGAGCTTCTTCCAAGCCAAGCGACTGTGGCGCTTTGTAGCTTCCAGCGGGCTCGTCGAAGTCGAAACCGAAACGCTCCAGGTCCCGATGGTCGAGAAAAACCTGATCGGTGATGATGCAGTAGGTCCGGCTCTGGAGCAGACGCTCGGCTTCGTGAATTCTCTTTTCTAGTAGTTCGGGGTTAATGGCGCATTCGTAGACATCGAACAAGGTGACGTAGTCATAGGCGACCTTGTGAAGCTGGATGATGAACTTCACGAGGTTCGTGTAGGCCTGCTGCCAGAAAGGTTCCTTGCCCTTACCGAAGAGATTGTTGAGCAGCGAAGCGATGTTGTATGCGAGCGCGTAGGCGTCGAGGTTGTTGTAGAGCGGATTGTAGCGATAGTCCGCGTTCAGGTTGACCTCGACGTAGTCGTTCTCGCGTCCGTGCCGCTTGAGGATGTCCTTGACTTTGTGGCAGAAGTCGCCCTTCACTTCGAGTACCAATCCGCCGATGTGCTTGTCGGGGTCGCCAGCACCGTAGGCGATGAGCTGCTCGGCGTATGGATACATGCAGCCACTGGTCTTGCCCGTGCCGATTGCGCCGAAGATCGCTATGCCGGTGAAGAGCCCCCGCTCTGGGACCGTCAACCAGTAGGGCTGCTCAGCAGCTATCGGATTTCTCGGGTCGTGTACTTCTCCGAGCACCAGGAAGAGTTCGTCGCGGCTGCTCGGGTCGGGGTAGGCAGGCAGGGGCATCGGTTTGATCCTGCGGGTGGGCCGGAGGGCGAAGACGTATAGGCCGGAGAGGACGAGTGAGTAGCCGATATAGGGAGTGGTGAACAGAAACAAGGTGTAGGTGTACTTGAAACCGATGTATATCAGCGGAGCTCGGATCGAAATCAGATGCAGCATGAGATCGTTCTCGGGAAATGGCCAGCGGAAGTAGAGGGTGATTCCGGTGGCACAGGCGAGAACGTAGGCGACGAGGCCTTTGGAGGCAAGTGCACGCTGAATCATTGCCTGTCTCCATTGCTGTTCGTGGTCTTCGAGTTGGTCTTCGATCGGAGCGGGTTTGATGTTGCTTCTGGGTTTTGTTTCAGCCAAGACTTGAACTGGCTGTCGCGTTTGAATATGAACTGCAGAGCCTGGCTCACGACATGGTCGAGGTTGTCGGTGCCGATGAACTCGGCGTAGCGCTCCATGGTCCGAGCCAAGGGTTCCTCGATCCGGACGTAGAACTTCCGCATAACGATTTGCGGTTCAGGTGGTCTCAGTAGGGGCATGGAAGTTCCTTTTCAGTCGACACACGTGCTCGACAAAGAGTCTCTGATGAGTTGCGCGCACGATCTTGAATTCTCATACGCGGCAAAACACCGAACGCGCGAGTTGAGAGCGTGCATCATGGCCGGGAGTGACCCCCGAAGCCCCGAAGGGGATTTGGCCCGCAAACAGGCGGGAAACATGGGGTCGCTCCCGGCCATGAAAAGGTTTTTGCCGCGTACAGTTTTTGTCCGGGTTCCATGGTGTGTTCCTTTGTCTATAAGTGCTTAGCTTTCCCCTCAACAGAACGGGAGGCAGAACGAGGTGCAGAACGATCGTCGGAGATTCCCGTTCTGCGATCCACACGGGATTCGCTCCCCAAAATGTCGTAGTCTCGGGGCAAGAGATGGGTGCGGAACCTCCACTTCGGCACCGTGTGGTGCGCTCCCAAGAGTGCCTCCAAGGCTTGCTCCTCTGTCCCTCCTGTGGCCCATTTCCGATAGACCGATTCCGAGAATTCATCCCGGTAGCGCTGGTTGCCGTAACGTAAAAGGTCGCGGTCTGTACGGGTCAGAAGGCTGTGTTTCTTCTCGTCCCAGAGGCGCCGGACGCGGAAATAGCGGGCGATAGATCGGACATTGGCCGCGCTGTTTTCCTCGAAAGTGCTCCGAAAGAACTGTTCTGCCCGGTGGAATTTCACCGGACTTGGGGCGGCATAGACGAACTGAAAACCGGGTAACTGCCGCAAGAAATGTTCGTAGCTGCGAAGGTGCGTGATGTAGTGGAAGAGGCCTCGGCTTGCGGAATCGCAATATACAAAGGTGGGTGTCAGCTCCCCAGGCGGACAGTGGGATTCCGCAGAAAAGAACACTGGGAACCGATCCACGAAGCATCTCTTGGTTGTGAAGTTCGGGTCGATTCCCTTGTAGACCCGGCCTGGAATCAGCGCTTCCGGGACGGCGAGCTCGCGGAAGTAGGCGACTTTGTCTGCCTCGGTTTCGAGAAATTCCAAGCCTGGATGGGCCAGAACGAAGTCCAGAATCAGCAGCCGGGTGCGGATCAGTTCGCTCGAAAGGCGGCGACGATTACGCAAGTTATCGCGGTCGAGGGCGCTGTAGACTTTGCGTGAGTAGAGGTTGAATATCGATGTCTGGTATCCGGAAGTGGCAGCCCGAACGTGGCCCAGCCGGATACTTTTACTCGTGAATTGGTGCACGTTCCAGCCCTTCGAGGTGCCCGTGTAATCAAGAAACTGGCGTAAGGTGAAGTAGCCGGAGTGGGTAGCGACGAGGTAGAGAAAGCGGGATTCCTGCTCGTTGTAACCGAGGTCAATGAGGGCTTCGATATGTTCTGGACGGGTCATAGCGACAGAATGTCCAACATGATTTCGGGGTCAGACATGGCGGGGCGGAGTCGCGCTGCATCCGCGGGAAGCGCGTACATAGCGAATCCGGTCTGGCCTTTGCCAGCCAAGGCCTGCGCATGATAGTCGCCGGTAACCAACTCCAGATCGACCTTCCCCAACTCTTGATCGGGGCCTTCATATTCGAGCCGAAGGTCGGGGAGTGCGACCTTTCCGTTCACGATCGGCAAACTGTTTTCTTCTGCGATCTCTCGCCTGCGTTCGGCCTGCTCTGAGGCGGGAAGCGATTGCAGTTTAGCGAGTTTGGGGTTCACGGATCGCTTGAGTTCGAAGTCCAGAATTACCCTTTGCACCTTGCCTCCGGCCTTTTCGATCCGGGCAGATTCTTGTTGGTAGAGTCGGTAGATCGCAGCGTCGTGACGCGCTTCGCGCGGTTTCACAAAGCCGTGATAGAGCGCTTGACGCGTCTTCAAGTCCTTGGGCCTGGTCGCTTCGAGGAAGCGGTGAGCGGCCTTTGTAAGGGTGACGTAGGCGGTCTTCTCCGGCTGCGTGGTGCGTCGGAGGATGAGTCCTTGACGCATGAGATTGTCTAGATCACGCCAGGCCTCGGTGGGATTGCCTCCGTAGCGGTGAACCACGAGGTCGTCGAGCTTGAGGACGCGAAAGGTGCCGATGTCGGTCAGGGTCTTCAGCTCGGAATCGCGGAGAGTGTAGGTACGATCACGATCAAGATCCGGATGTTTTGTACGCCGGATCTGAGGGACCTTACGAACTTTGCTGGATCGGATTTCGTGTCTTGGAGGCTGGTTATGAGAGGTTCCGCCGCCTCCACCCTGGCCTCTGGCTTCGGAAAGTCCCTGTCCGCCATCGGGTTCCGCGGGGCGGCGAACGCCGGAATCGCGGTCTTCAACGGGGTTCTCGTCGCGATCATAGCGGGACATTAGTTCAGCTCCCCGCGGTGAAGATGGGGCGGCATGGGCGTGCGCCCGGCGTTCAATTCGCGGTCAAGGTGCGCCAGTTTGCGGCCGGTGTCTTTCAGAAAGAACCGGCGCACGAGCGTGAAAAATGCTCCGGTGAGGTTCACAAACAGGACGGTTACGGAGAGCAAGATCGCGGTTTCGTACTGATGAAAGAGTAGGGAACGATAGGGAATCAGGAAACGCAACTCGTTTCCGACAAAGAAAATCAGGGCCAACGTGAGGCCGGTTGCGGCAAATAAAGCATTGGCAATCACCGCTGCACCTCATTGGTGAACGCCTGGTCCTGGCGGAAATAGGTGATCGTCATCCCGAGCGGGTTGATCGGAATCAGCTCGTTAGGCACGTCGTCTTTGAATTGGAAAATGAAGTTCGCCGTGTACAGCGTCTTCTTCAGGACCGAATGGTCAGCCGGGGCATATTCGATTCGGTAGAAGTCAACCGATGCCCGGTAAGGCTCGGCCTGCATGGGTTCAAGGGCGACCTTCTCAATTTCGATATCTACCTCTGGAGATGAGGGATTGGTCAGAAAGGCGTTGATCGTATCGTCTTTTCGGTATTGCTCCATGATGTCGTTGGCAACCTTACCATCGAGGAAGTACAAGGCCTTGGTGAAGTCGTCGTGGATTGTGTAACGGTTTCGGCGATAGTAAAGGCGGCAGAATTCGGACAGGAAATACTTTGCCTCCCGGTCTCCCGGATGGTATTCGAGGCTTGTGTAATCGACGGCTTGGGCGCGCCCGATTTCGTCAATCCGGATGACTAACGGGCGGAAATTCTGAAACGTTCGGATAGTCCTGAGGTTCAGGACGACCAGACCGAGGGCAGCAAGGCAGAGTAGCGCGACCGCGATCTTCAAATAGTTATTGGTGACAATCGCATCACCGTACTTCTCCAGGTAGAGCTGCTTAGCCTCGTTGAATTCAGTGTCTTTCATTGTAGGAAGTACTCCACGATAGCTCCCGAATTGAGCCCGGACATACCGCTGAAGATGTGGCTAGTTAGCGCCGGAACTTTCAGTAGGGCATAGATTCCACCAAGGAAAACGACGATTAGCAGCGTCAGAAGAGTCAATGGATCAGGGACCGGGAGAAATGGCGGCTGGGTCAGCACGTAGATCACAAGGTTCCCCATGACGAACATCGTTGCGGCGGCAATGACCTGATAGAAGGCGTACTGCATGAAGCATTTCAGCCATCCCCAGAAGAGCCATTCGAGCTTGGGAACGATGAAGAACGGAATGAAAATGGGGCCCACGAGAACGCAGACGGCCTGAGCAACGAAGCCGTAGGCGGTGATGATGATGGCTACGGCCTCCCAGAGCGCCATGATTACCTGATCAATGATGTATGCGATGTTGCCGGAGATGTCGGTGAGTCCGGGAGATTGGATCTGGCTCTGGTACTGGCCGATTGCGTTTGAGGCGTTCTGCAGTTGGGTTCCGGCGATCAGATTGCTGAGGTACTCGGTCTGGTCGATGATGACGTGATAGAAACTGCGCCCGATGCCGGGAATCGGTGTGGCGTAATACTGTGTCATGGCGAAGCCGAAGGCGATCATCATGATCAGCCCTGCGAAGTTTCCGAACTGGAACCCACGGCCGGAGCTGAGCGCTGACTTCACGCCAAACCAAACAATCATGATGGTGGCGAGGGAAAGGAACATCGTCTGGCCAAGGTAGGCGAACTGGCCAACGTGCTGGGTCAGCAGCTGGGTGATAAAGCTGGTGATCGTGTTCATCTGCCCCATACGGACGCTCCTTCCCCTCACATTGCGCGTTACGGCAGTTGATAGGTGTTGAGAGACTGTCCAATGCCGCTCGTAAGCTGTTGGCCCAGGCCAACGCTGTTCGTGCGGCGACTGATATCGGCGTTCGTGATATTGGTGGCAGAATCGCGAGTTTGTTTAGACAGAACCGTCTGCTGCTCAAGGATAGCGACGAGCAGTTTGTTCGTGTCCTGCGCATTCTGCAGGGCGAGCACGTTGGTGGCATTGAGCTTATTCAGTACCGAAACTTCGGTGTTGAGGTTTGGATTCCCGGAAAGGGAGTCGGTTTGGATCTTGCTGATGGTGTTGGTTGCGGAGATTGCGTTGGCGCGAATCGCACCGACAGTCTCAAGCGCAGTCTGTGCCGCGCCGTCAGCAAGCTCGATTGTGGCACTGTCGGACTCGATGCGTTGTAGCTCACTTGCCGGCATGGAGGAAAGAAGCGTCGGGCTGTAGGGTTGAAGTGTGCTGGTCGCCCGGCGGTAGCCGCCAAGCACGGCTGGGACTGCGCCAGAGTTCGCGCCGTCGACCCATGGTGTTGCGTTGCCATAGATGTCCTGCGTGCTGGCGTAGCGCCAAGGAGCCCAATTGGCTGCATAGCGCGAGGCCATGTTTGGAATGTTCTTGGACATCTGAACAGCGAGGTTGTACTGGTTGAGGACCTGCATGTAAGTGGCTCGCAGTTGATTGAGCTGGGCGATGAGCTGGGAATAGCGGAGCAGAGCATTGGCGTAGTTTGTGGGATCGTAGACGACGCTGAATCCGAACTGCGCGTTTGCCGTTCTGGGCGCGGTGACTATGAGCAGGAGGATCAGGCTAACGGCGAAAAGTTTCTTCATAACTAAATCTCCTTTCCTTCATTTCGTAAAACTGGCATTTCCCCTTCAAATGTCTGAGGGCAGAGTGTGATTGTTGGAGTCGGGAAGGAGCAGATCGTTCGACAGATAAATCTTGATCCGTGTGCCCTCCCGAATGGTGACTGTGGGCAGAATGTTCAGAAAACGATCTAGGATTTGCTCTCCGGCAGTGGCCATGCCGACACCGAAGCCTTGCCGGATGCGATCGGCGCCATCAGCATTTAGAACGCTTCCGGTTCCAACCTGGGCGATCCCGCCCAAAACGCCTATGGCGAGCGAAGCGCCAAAGATTTTCGCGTAGTGGTTGTTGACCTTGTCCTTTAGGGCCGTTGCGCCTTCCTGGTCGAGTCCTTTGAACTGATCGAGACCTACGGAGAATCCATCGGGCATGATGAGCCGGTGGAAAGTGACCGCCAGCCGTACCTGGCCGAAGGTGTCGACCTTGTTGGCTTCACCGAGCAGTTTGCTTCCCGCCGGAATCAGCACGTGCTGGCGGTCGTGCGAATAGACGTTGGTGGATAGCAGACAGCTAACTGGGCCGGGAAAGCTCCCGTCGAGCCGGTTGATTAAGAGTGCCTCCAGCACCGTACCTTCGAAGAGGACATAGCGTTTGCCATCAGCAGATTGGTGCGGTATTGAGCCGGAGGGATCGGGGTCGGCAACTGTTCCTGTTCCATGGGTCGGCGATGCTGGTGGATCAGAATCGTTTGGTTTCTTCGAGGAAACAATCGTAGGCAGAGTGCCGCCCGCGCCGGATGGTGGAACCAGCCCAGCTTTTCGGGCCTGTTCTAGCATTTCCCCTTCGCGCGAAAGCTCCGCGCCTGCCTGAGCAAGGAGTTGGTCTTGGTTGACCGCAAGATCGGTTGGGGCTGCGGTGGTTATCGGAGCAGGCGAATTGCGTGTTGGGTCTTGTCCTCGCAACTCCTTTCTGTAGGTAAGCGCAACATTGTCGGAGAAGAGCGACAGATATGCGCGCTTTTTCTGTTCGTCTTTGATTGGGTCAGCCAAAGGCTGCTCTTCCGCAGGCTGGGGTATCGCGGCGGCGTAAGCACCGGGCGGGTACGCGCCGTTGGGATTCGCAGAGGTGACCGGGCTTCCATAAGGGTTGGGTGGAAATGGCTGGGCCGATCCCATCCCCTGCGCCGCCAATTGCTTCTGC
>Ga0335077_10010087_pt1 | contig 11743 bp, 7 predicted proteins | sample Lox_Sample_31_FD_207151 | JGI IMG/M metagenome (GOLD analysis project Ga0335077, IMG submission 207151) | Soil microbial communities from Loxahatchee National Wildlife Refuge, Florida, United States - Lox_Sample_3.1 | ecosystem: Environmental > Terrestrial > Soil > Wetlands | place: USA: Florida...
CCGCTCTGGTCGCTCCATCAAAGCCCATGCCGAGTTTCTCGATGGTCGTTCTCAATCACTTCCGCTCGAGTCACTCGCCGATTACGTGACCGAGCGAGGCAATCCGAAGAATGCCAAGGGCGTTCGGCAGGTAGTTATCGAGCACCCGTCAACGTGGCTTGACGGTGGCATGCAGGTCATCGACACGCCCGGTATCGGCTCCGTCTACGAGCACAATACCGATATCACGCAACAGTACTTACCCCGAGCGGATGCAGTCCTTCTGATAGCGTCAGTGGATCAACCGCTGAGTCGCGCGGAGCTCGAGTTCCTCGACAGCATTCGCCAGTACGCCGGCAAGATCTTCTGTCTCCTCAACAAGACTGACTATCTTCAGCCGCACGAGCTGTCGGAGACAGTTGCTTTTGCGAGGGATGCCATACGCAGTGCGATTGGCGCTGAGGTTCCGATTTTTCCGGTATCTGCGCGGGAAGCCCTGGACGGGAAGCTCGCGCAAGCTGGCACGTTCGCCGGCAGCGGGTTTGCGGAATTCGAGCGAGCGCTGCGGAGTTTCATGGCAGGCGAGCGATCGGGCGTATGGGTCCGGTCCGTCATGCGAAGCCTGCTGCGGATTCTGGCGCAGGGCCGTTTCGCGCTCGAACTGGAGGCCAAGATTCTCGCCACGCCACTCGCACAGGTGGAGGAGAAGCTGGAGGCTTTCGCGGCAAAGAAACGCGAGTTCGAACGCTCCCTCGTCGACTACCGGGTGCTCATGGAAGCGGGCGCGCGGGAACTCATGAGCGATGAAGTCGAGCCGGCACTCGAGGAGTTCAAGAGAACTGAACAAAGCCGCATTGGGGCGCTCGTCGAAGAGTGGTTTGGTGAGCTGCGGTCACTCTCTCTGAGAAAACTGGATGCTGCGCTCGAGGCGCGGACAAAGAAAGAGATTCGGACTGCGTACGACCGGTGGCTCGCACGCGAGAATGTCGCCGCTTCCGCGGCCTTCGAGAAGCTTTGTGGGCGATTCTGGAAGGAAATGCAGGCGAGCGTGGATGAGCTCGTGCGATATTCGAGTGAATTATTTTCGCTGAAGTTCGCGCCGGTGCAGGACGACTCTCGCTGGAGCCCGGAGTCCGGCTTCTACTACCAGTTCTGGTACGAGCCACCTGGTTTGGCGACACTCTCGTCCTCGCTTGTTTCGATTCTGCCCAAGCCGCTTTCGACCAAGGTCGTTGTCCGTCGTCGCAAGGCCCGGGCGCAGGAACTCATCGAGATGCAGGCGGGACGTCTTCGCTATGACTTTGAGCAGCGAGTACAGAAAAGTACGCGGGACGCACGGGAGCGCATGGTGCGGAGAATCGAAGCCACGCTCGCGGGGATTGCGGCGGCCATTGATAGCGGCACGGCCGCACAACGCCGGGGCGCGGAACAGGTATCGGCGGGTATGACTCGAATCGACACCGCCCGGCAGGCCATGGCGTCAATCGAAACTCGCGTGCGGGCGATCGAAACAGCCGACTAAGTCAATTTCCGTCCGCCGCACTCGTGGTGCCCGTGTTGACGAGCCAAATCCAGTCGCTTACTTTAGAATCGCTCGAGACAGGGGATGGGGTCCCCCTCGAACTGCTGCCAAGCTGATGACCCCTACCGCGCAAGGCTCTGCGCCGGTGGGACTTCCACCCGCCGACAAGGTAGGTGTGTCATGTTCGGAGCATCCTCGGCAGGCCGAAGCCACCCACTCTCTTCTGGCGGTGGTCGATTCTCTCACTCCCTCTCGTCTGACAGCGTGTCGACGGGGCGCGAGATACCGCTGGATTCGGCCTCTTGGGAAGCGAACCCTGCGTCACTGGCGTCGTCTACGGCAGCGGCATTGGTTCACCAACTCGAGAACCTGCACGAGGGACCCCTCGTCTTTCACAAGGTTGTGCAGCTTGGGGAGATCGCAATCCCTGCACTCGAGCGGTTGGTGCGCGGCCCCTCACAGTCCCTCTATCACTCGCGATCCCTCGGCGTTGATGCCTTGGCGGCGATCGGCACTCCGGCCGCAGTCCAGGCGCTCACGCGGTCGCTGCGCGATTCGATCGAGCGAGCGCCAGATCCCGCATCCCTCGAAGCCGAAAGCATTCTCGTCAACCACATTGCCGAGCATTTGGCTCGTTTCAGTGATCCGGAGGTCAGCGACGCCTTACTGACTGCCTTGCGCATCAGACCCTATCCGTATTGCGCCGCGGCACTCGGTCTGATCGGAGAACCTCGCGCTGTCCCGCTCTTGGTGGATTGCTTGTTCGAGGACAGCGCCCGGCCCGCGGCGGCTGCGGCACTGAAACGATTCGGGCGAGCAGCGCTTGCGCCGCTTGTGCAAGCTCTCCGGCGGCCGCACCTGGTTGCCGGCGATGAACCACCTACGCGGGTAGATGGCCGCGTCGCCGCTGCAAAACTCGTGGGCGAGTGCGTGGGCGCTGACCCGCTCGTCGATGCGGTCGCACTCCCGGCTCTGAGCTCAGCCCTGAGCGATCGACAAAGATCAGTCCGCGTTGAAGCAGCACTGGCCCTGGCCCGCTGCAACGCGTCGCTGGGAGCGGAGGCCGCAGGAATCCTGGTGATGGCTCTGGATGAACCGAATTGGGCACGCGCGCACACGATCGTGGGGGCCCTGGTCTATCTGGGAGCGGCGGTAGAGGGCCTCATCGTCGCCATGCTCGGCGTGCGTCCGCGCAATGAGCAGGATCGTCGACGTCGCTTACGGGCAGTCGAGGTTGCGGGACGGCTGGGCTCCCCAGCCGCCATCGCGAGGCTTCAGCACCTCTCGGGTTCATCTGATGTGAAGCTGCGTCTCGCTGCAGTTGCGGCGTTGAGTGCGATTCCGGCGCTCGATGCCCCATGCCTCGCGCGCTTTCTCGGCGATCCGGAGCCGGCGGTCAGACGACACGTGTTGCAGGCGCTGCTGCGCCGACACCTCGTCCCGCTCGATTCCGCCACGCGGTTGCTCGCAGATGCTGACCCGGACGTCCGCCGGCTGGCTACCGCCGGCGTGCGTGACAACCTCGCCGCTGCACTACCCGCACTGCATCTCGCTGCGTATGGCTTTGGAGCGCCGCTGCATGGTTGGATGCCCCGCTGGAGACTCTGGTGGCATGCGTGCGCTCTCATCTCTGCCGCACCACGGTTGCACAGGCGTGTCGCTCCAAGAGGGGTCGTTCCCCCCACGAAAAGACATAGCCTGATCCGCGAGCTGACTGTGCGGAAGGAACCATGAGCAGTCACATTTCGGCGGTGTGGGCGATCGAGATCCTCGACTCACGCGGCACTCCGACTCTGCGGGTTTTTGTTTCTCTGGCGGATGGGACCATCGGGGTATCTTCGGTGCCCTCCGGCGCCTCCACTGGCGAACATGAGGCCGTGGAACTGCGTGATCGCGACCACTATCGCTACGCCGGCAAAGGGGTGCGCAAGGCAGTGACGCACGTGAACGAGATCATTGGGCCCCGATTGGGGGGTCTTGATCCCCGCGAGCAGGCGCGGATCGACCAGATAATGTGCGAACTCGATGGAACGGCGAACAAGGGTCAGTTGGGCGCCAACGCGATTCTGGGTGTGTCGCAGGCCGTTGCGCGTGCCGCTGCGATCAGCCAGGACATCCCTCTGTATGTATCTCTCGGCGGAAGCGACGCAGTGCGCCTGCCGATTCCCATGATGAATGTGATCAATGGCGGTAAACACGCCGACTCGAGTCTCGACTTCCAGGAATTCATGATCGTGCCGCACGGGGCACCGACGTTTTCCGAAGCCCTGCGGTACGGCTCGGAGACCTTTCAGGCGTTGAAGACTCTGCTGCACCAGAGGGGGCTCAGCACCGCGGTAGGTGATGAGGGGGGCTTCGCTCCCGCTCTCAAAAGCAACGAGGAGGCGTGCGATCTCATCGTCGCCGCAATCGAGCGCGCCGGATATCGCCCGGGTGGCGAAATTGCGCTCGCACTTGATCCGGCAGCGTCCTCCTTCTTCGAGGACGGCAGCTACCAGCTCGTCCGCAGCCGACAGGGTCGTAAGACATCCTCGCAAATGATAGCGCTGTATCGTGCCTGGGTTGATCGCTATCCCATCATTTCACTGGAAGATGGTCTCGCGGAGAATGACTGGCAAGGCTTTCGAGAGCTAAGCGCGGAGTTGGGCGATCGTATTCAGATCGTCGGTGACGACATTCTGGTCACGAACCCCGCGCATATCCGACGGGCGATCGCCGAAAAGACCTGCACCGCGGCGCTCATCAAGCTGAATCAGATCGGAACGATCACTGAAACTATCGAAGCCATAGACTTGTGCCGTAAGGCTCGGTGGGGTTACGTCGTCTCCCACCGCTCGGGTGAGACGGAAGACAGCTTCATCGCGGATTTCGCTGTTGCCATGGGCGGAGGACAGATCAAGACCGGGTCGCTGTGCCGTTCCGAGCGAATAGCGAAGTACAACCGACTGCTGGAGATCGAGTGCGAGCTGGGTGATCGGGCGGTTTATCGAACTGCAATCGACAGCCGGTGAGGGACTGTCGCGCGCTGACTGCCGCTTGGCGCGACTGGGTCTGAAGGTAGGTGATATGGAAGTCGCTCGCCGTGATCAGCCTGGGGGCCAGCCTCGGCGCACTGCTGCGTTGGCGGTTTGGCCTGAAGCTCAACCCCTATTTCCCAACCATTCCACCGGGTACGCTGGCGGCGAACCTGCTCGGGGCTTACATCATCGGGATTGCAATCGCCTTCTTCGCTACCTATCCCGCTGTCGCGCCGGAATGGCGCTTGCTGGTCATCACAGGCTTCTGCGGCGGCCTGACGACATTCTCGACCTTCTGCGCGGAGCTCGTCGCGCTGCTTCGAGAAGGTCGCGTGGGCTGGGCCTGCGGCGCGATTGCGATCCACACGGGAGGTTCGGTCCTCGTGACCTTTGCTGGTGTCGCGACCACCATCTGGATCAAGAGTTGAGATCCTGTCGTTAACAGCAACGCTGCGTCCCGATAAGGCCTCAATCGCAATTTCCGGTACGTTCGGGCGATTGAGGTTCACGCGCCGGCCAGCGCTGCAGGCGGGCAAGATCGCGTTGCATCGCCCCTGCTGCGCGGTCCCCAGGAGGCGAAGCCGCTAGGAAGCGATGCACTCCTTCCTCTCCAGCCAGCGCGTTCTCGAAGTGCTGGGCTAACGCATCGAGATACCGCACACCCCAAAGGCGCAACGCCGTCGAATACACCGAGAGCTGCTCGTGCAACGCCCCTTCCATGCGGTCTGCGATCCGATCACGTGCCGCCCAGATCAGCACGCGGCGTAACCCAAATGTCCACCACGGCCGTGCATAGCTCGTTAACGTCGGAATCGAGTCTGCAGCGTATATCGGACGTCCCCGCGCTCGTGGCAGCTCTTCTGCGGCGAAGGGATCAGCGCAGATGTTCGCGAGCACCTGCTGAACTTTGCCAGCGCAGTCCTTGAGCTGCTCAGCGATCACGTCACCGATCTCAGCGGCCCGGCGTGTTATCGCTGCGCGCACGTGCACAGCCGTACCAGAATCTCCGACACGCTCCTTAAGCCAAAGGTCGGCGAGTTCCTCCGCCAGCCCAGATGCGAGCCATGCGGTGCACTCACGGACGCGATCGGTGCTCGCCGGCAGCTCCGAGCGGGCGCGCGAGAGATCAGCTCGCACCTGCGAGACTTGTTGGGCGCCGGATTGCGCAGTGGCCAGGCGCTTTTGCGCGGTCCGGTCTGCACCGGCACCCAGCCGGACGCTCAGAACTGCGATGACCGTCTCGCGCAACACTCCGACCTTGCGCTTCAACAAGGCGGCCGCCTGCTCCCGATAGCTCGCCAATCTCGGCGCCATCTCCTCGTCGAACCACTCCGAGATCAGTGCATCATGGGTTGGCAGCGTGCTGATCGCCCGCACCGGTAGCGCGACGCCGAGCGCCGCGCTGAATGCGTTAGCGATGTATGACTTTGCCGCGGCGAGCTCGGGGCTGGTGAGGCGATCCGCCTTGCTCAGCGCGATCACGACTTCGCTGCCACCATCGAGGATCGCGCGAGCGACCGCAAGGTCCTCCCGGGTGAGCGCACCCGCGGCCTCGATGAGCTGGATGCCCAGATCACAGTGCGGCAGATAGTCCAATGTCTGTGCGGCTCCGGCGGAGGCAATGGAGCCCAATCCCGGGGTGTCTACGAGAGTGATGCCATGCTTCAGCCGCTCGCTGGGGATTTCGACCAGGACCTCCAGCACGTGCTTAGCGTTGCCTGGGTTACCAGCTTCGGTCACGTAGCTGGCGAGCTCCTCCAGAGATAGGTCCTGGAGGGGGCTCGAGGCGGTTCTGACGCGCGCCCGGGCGGTATCGCCGTGAACGATGCGCGTGGGCACCGCCGTGACGGGCGTGACCCCTGTGGGTAGCGCCGGCTGCGCCAACCACCAGTTCAGGAGCGAGGACTTACCGGAGTTGACGCGCCCGAAGACGGCGATTTCGTAGCGCGGCGATGCGGCGCGTGCGATCAGCGACTCGAGCGGTGAACGCAGCTCCACGAGGCCGTGTTCCGAGATGATGCGCTCGAGTTCCTTGAGTAGGGGAATCTCCTCCCGCGTGCCGTCAATTCGCGCGAGGCGGCTTGCGAGATCGCCCTGCTCGCCCTTGTCGAGATAGTCGCCAATTCGCTTCAGGAGCGTCGTGAGTTCGGCGACGAGGCGCTCACTCGCCGAGATGGCGTCGGCATCCAGTGAGCCGTACCCCCGCATATAAACCGGCCGCAGCTCGGTGACCGCATTCTGGGCAAAGATTACGGCGTTTCTCACCGACCACAGACCGCTTATGGAACGCGGGATGTCCTGTAGCTGCTGAGCTTCAATGAACGTACGCAGCGCGAAGCGCAGCTGGGTCAGATAATCCACCAGGACCTTTCGCTGTGCCGGGGTGGCATCGGGCACCAACGGCTTGAAGAGTCGCCCCTCATCGGTGGGTTGGAGCGCTTGCACCGCCTCGCCCAGAGTTTCGTCGATGTAATGAAACCGGGCGAACAAGTAGCGTTGATGGTTGGGGGAAAACACAGTCGCGCCGCGGTGCTCGAGCCCTTGCACTACAACGACGCCATCATACGGCGCGAGCCATTCAAGGGGTGTGCGCTCGCGGTGACAGGTTGGTTCGCCGCAGCATTGCTCCCTTGCTGACACGGCAATGAGTCCGTATATTTGAGTTTGGAGATGGCATTCCTCCTTGGAATCGCCGGGAATCGGCTGATGATGCCTACGTGAGGTGCCCGATGAGGGCTCGCCCCGTAGGTTTTTTTATGCCTGTTGCCCGACGAACGAGAACGGGAGTGGCCGGAGTCAGAAACCGATGAGCGCGCGGATCGGCTTCAATCTCCGTCAGGTGCTCGTGGTTCTGACACTCGTGACGACCGGCGCCCGGTGTGCGGCGAGTGCGTGTGGTACGACGGAATGCGCGAGTATCCGCTGCGTTGCTTCAGCGCAGCAGTAACGACCTCGAACGCCACGCGAACCTGCTCCGCGCATTGCAGTCGGGTGATCTCAATCTCTACATGGTACTGATCGGCGCGCATTGTTGATCGTTATCCTGGCGCTCACGCTGCGCTAGGAACTCGCGCGGAGCGGATCGCGGAGGCATCATGACCGAGAGCACCGCAATCAAGCGCATTCTGTTGGCATATGACGCTTCCGACGAAGCCGATCGCGCGTTCGGATGCGCCCGCGACCTTGCGCGCCGCTACGATGCGGCCCTCGAGATTCTCTTCGTGATCACCCGTCCTGCGTTTGCGGAAAGCGTCGAAAGCACAGGGCGAACCTTTTCCAACCCAATTTCTCACCAGGGTGGGTCACGCGCCGGAGCAAATCTTGGCGTACGCAGAGAAGATCGCCGCCGACCTGATCGTCATGGGTCACCGACATCGATCCCTGATAGAGCGCGGCTTCGGTGGCTCGACGGCGATCAGAGTCTTGGAGTTTGCTGCTTGTCCCGTGCTGATCGTGCCCTAGAGTCCTCGTCCCGCTGGCTCCGTTCCAACACGTGACGCTGTGGCTGCAGCTCGGCACCTCGTGGCCAGCACCGCTGATGAACGCTCACGAGCAATCTTTCCAAACAGTTGACGGAGCGCGGAGGTTTCCTTAGGCTCATCGACGTTTGCGAATCGGGGATGGAGTCCCCCGCGAACCGCCTCAGAAGCTGATGACTCCTATCGTGCGTAGCATTTACGCGCGGCAGGACGGTTCGGCATGCCTCCCGCGCGACGGGTGTGGCATGCAAGACATCGGCACCGCCTTCCATCCTCTTCCCCAGTTCAACGAGTTTCAGCGCTCGCGGCAACCCAGCGAGCTGTGCTCGCCCCCATTTCATCGTGGTGCCGTTAACCGGGCCAATCTAACCGGCAAGCAGTTCCGTTCGTTTGCCCAGCCGGACGGACCTCCGGCGCCTGATTCCAGCGTGGTCGGCGGCGAGCGGAACGTGACCCTCATGGGGCGCACGCGGAAGGTGAGGGTGGAGAGATGACGGCCATCACGACCCTGCAGGCGCGCGAGATTCTCGACTCGCGAGGAATTCCAACCATCGAGGTGGACGTGCACTTGAGCGATGGCTCATTTGCCCGCGCGGCGGCGCCTTCCGGCGCATCGCGGGGCAAACTCGAGGCGAGCGAGCTGCGCGATGGTGATCAGCTGCGCTACAACGGCCGCGGAGTGCGACGAGCGGTAGAGACCGTTCAGACGCTGGTCGCACCGGCCATCGTCGGTCTGGAGCTTCAGGGCCCGTGGACGCTCGATCGTCGATTGATCGAACTTGATGGTACGTCCGATCGCAGTCGGCTGGGAGCGAACACGCTGCTGGCAATTTCCGTTGCCGTGACTCGGGCGCTGGCTCGTGGCGAGCACCTCTACGAGTATCTCGCCGTCAACCGACATCCTCATCGGCTGCCGGTGCCAATGTTCAACATCCTGAATGGCGGCGCTCACGCCACGAACACCGAGGATATCCAGGAATTCATGATTGCCCCGGTTGGCGCATCGAGTTTCTCGGAAGCGCTGCGCATGGGGGTAGAAACCTATGGCGCTCTGCGCTCACTACTGAAGAAATCTGGGCGGGTCACCTCCGTGGGTGAGGAGGGCGGGTTTGCTCCCGACCTCGACGCCCATACCCAGCCGCTTGATCTGCTGCTCGAGGCTATACAGCTTGCAGGCCTGCGGCCGCGCGATGACATTGTGATTGCGGTGGATGTCGCCGCCAGTGAACTCTACGCCGAAGGCAGCTACGTGTTTCGCAAATCGCTCCGCCGTCGGCGCAGCAGCGAGCAGCTGATCCAGCTCTACGCCAGCTGGCTTAAACACTATCCCCTCTGGTCGATCGAGGACGGACTGGCCGATACGGACACAGAGGGATGGCGGGCACTGACAGCGATGCTTGGCGATCGGACACAACTGGTCGGGGATGACCTGTTCGTGACGAACGTGAATCTGCTTCGCGAGGCCATCGGGCAGGGACTCGCCAACGCGGTGCTGATCAAGCTCAATCAGGTTGGCACGGTCTCCGAGACGCTCGAAACCATCGCCGAAGCACTGCGCAACGACTACGGGGTCATCATCAGTCATCGGGCCGGCGAGACCGATTGTGACTTTATCGCCCATCTGGCAGTGGCCACGAACGCCGGACAAATCAAGGCGGGCGCGCCAGTTCGCGGTGAACGGGTCGCGAAGTACAACCAGCTGCTGCGCATCGAGGAAGCGCTGGGCTCCTCCGCCCGCTATGCGGGGCGCGACTTTGTCCGGTGCGGGGGCTTTGCTCGTGACACCAGCCAACGCGCTACGCCAAGGGAACCGCAGCGCGGAAAGCCTGCATCAGATACCGGTGTGCGTGGACGATCCACGCGGGCAGGGAACCTTGGACTCTGAGGCAGTACTGCGTCAGCGTGTCTTGTTGGGGGTCGCGAGCCTATCCGTGGAACACTGCCGTGATCCCACCGAGGGCAGCTCGTGGCGCTCAACGGGGCAGGCTGCCGCCGAGGCAGCCCCTTCAAAAAGGGTCCATGCGGGGGAGCATCAGATCCCGGGCTCTCACAGCATCCTCTGCGATCGCAACAGTGAGGACCTCGCCACCGCATTTGTCGAGCCAGACTGCTTTAAGGATCTCTTGCTCGATCAGATCGTGGACTCCATCACGGTCGAGCGCGACGTCTATCAGCTCAGGCCGTACTTCTACACCCCACTCGTGCACCTCGACAGCATTGCCTATCGTCAGGCTGTGTTTCGGGACCTGGAGGATCGCACTTTCGTCTTGCATCTTGGTGTCTTTGCGCGGCACATGCAGCGCATGCGCGATCTCCGCTCGGAGGCCGATCAACATCGACATCCGCGTCAGAAACAGCGCGGCTTTGTGGAAGCCGTCGACTCCTACTGTGCGGCGGTGAACATCCTGGCGCAGGATTTCGACGCTGCGACCCTGGGTTCAGTGGCGTTGCGCCAGTTTCGCGACTATCTGTGTGAGTACCAGAAATCTGCGGTTTTCCAGGCACTGGGTGCTGAGAGTGCGCACCTCAAAGCGGGCCTCGCAGAAATCCAGTATCGACTCCAGATCGAAGGGCTGCGGATCACCGTCAGCCGCTACGAGTCGGATCCCGATTTCGGCGAAGCGGTCGCGCGCACCTTCGAGAAGTTCCGGCAGAACAGCGCCGTGCGGGAGTATCACTATCGCCTGACTCCGGGCTCCGAGTTCCTGACCTCGGTCGAGGCTGCGATCCTCGACCGTGTCGCGCGACTCTTCCCGGATACTTTCAACGAGCTCGAGCAGTATTGCGTACGCCACCGCAACTACTTGGATGCGGTGATTGGCCATTTCGACCGGGAGATTCAGTTCTACCTCGCGTGCCGCGAGCACATCGAGCGACTCAGCGCTGCGGGAGTCAGCTTCTGCTTTCCGGAACTGAGAGATGACCTCAAGGAGATGGACTGTCGGGGCGTCTTTGACTTGGCACTGGCCGCAAAGCTCGCCATCATCCCGATTTCCCCAGTGACGAATGACGTCCGCTTGAGTGGAGCAGAGCGCATCCTCGTGGTGTCAGGCGCCAATCAGGGAGGTAAGACGACCTTCGCCCGCATGATCGGACAACTGCACTACCTCGCACGACTTGGCTGCCCAGTGCCGGGTACCGTCGTCAAGCTGTCTTTGGTGAATGAGGTCTTCACCCATTTCGAGCGCGAAGAGGACTTAAGTACCTTGCGCAGCAAACTCGAAGAAGACCTCGTGCGTATCCATGCGATTCTCGAGCGCGCGGCGCCCGAAAGTCTTCTCATCATGAACGAGAGCTTCAGCTCTTCCACCGTCAGGGATGCGCTCTTTCTCAGCGGGGAGGTTCTGCGGCAGATCATGCGGCTCGATGCAATCTGTGTCTTCGTTACGTTCCTCGATGAACTCTCGACCCTGGGTCCGAGCACCGTGAGCCTCGTCAGTACCGTCAAGCCCGAGGACCCGAGTCAGCGCACTTTCAAGATCGTGAGGCAGCCGGCCGACGGCCTCGCCTATGCACTTGCCATTGCGGCGAAACACGGTCTCACGTACGAGCGCACCAGGAGCCGGTTGACGGAATGAAGGCGCATCTCATGTTCAGGGATCGGGATTTCGCGCCCGCGGCACCGCTGCCCGCGAACGCCGCGCTGCTGGTCAAGGACCTCGAACTCGACACGCTGTTTGCCGCGATGGCCGGTAAGGACGAGTTTCTTCTCGGTATCGCCAAGCGCGCCGTGCTGACGAGTCTCG
>Ga0335077_10010088_pt1 | contig 11741 bp, 6 predicted proteins | sample Lox_Sample_31_FD_207151 | JGI IMG/M metagenome (GOLD analysis project Ga0335077, IMG submission 207151) | Soil microbial communities from Loxahatchee National Wildlife Refuge, Florida, United States - Lox_Sample_3.1 | ecosystem: Environmental > Terrestrial > Soil > Wetlands | place: USA: Florida...
CGCTGGCGGCGAGCATCCGGCTGCTGCCCTCGAAGATTCCTTCACTCGAATCGCTGCACCTGCCTGCAACGCTGGCCAGGCTGGCCGAGCGCCGGCAGGGCCTGGTGCTGGTCACCGGACCCACCGGATGCGGCAAGAGCTCGACCCTGGCTGCCCTGATCGACATTGTGAACACGCGCCGTGCCGCGCACGTGGTGACGATTGAAGATCCGGTGGAGTATCAGCACGCCAATCGCAGCGCCGTGATCGAGCAGATCGAGGTCGGCCGCGACACGCCGGATTTCGCCGTGACCCTGCGCAGCATCATGCGCCAGACGCCGGATGTGATCCTGGTGGGCGAGATGCGCGATGCCGAGACCATCGCCACCGCACTCACGGCCGCGGAAACCGGGCACCTGGTGCTTTCGACGCTGCACACCAACGACGCCATTCAGGCCATGTCGCGCATCCTGGATTCGTTCCCGGCCGGAAACCAGCCGCAGATCCGGCAGCAGATGTCGCTGGCGCTGGCGGCGGTGATCGCGCAGCAGCTCGTTCCCGGAGTGGATGGCGCCATGCGCTGGCCGGCCACGGAGATCATGATCGCCACCGATGCCGTGCGCGCCTTGATCCGCAAGGGCGACGATCATCAGCTCCGGTCGGCAATCTCGGTAGGCCGCGCCGAAGGCATGATGACCATGGAGCAGTCGCTCACGGAGCTCGTGCGCGCGGGACGCATTACGCGCGACACGGCGTTCGCGCACGGATTCCGCACCGACGACCTGGCGCGGTACTTGTCCTAGCGCCTACTTCTTGAAAATGACGGTAAAGGAAACAACCAGCGTGTAGAGGGCCAGGGACTCGATCAGCACCAGGCCAAGCAGCAGTGCGAATCGGATGGCGGTGGTCGCGCCCGGATTACGCGCCATACCTTCTGCCGCGCCGACCACGGCCTTGCCTTGCGCCAGCGCAGCCAGGCCGGAAGCGATTGCCATGGCAAAGACCGCTGCCACCTGCACCCACTGCGTGCCCGAGGCCGCGGCGGCCAAGGTCTGGGCGAACATCATCGGGCTGGCCATCAAGAGAAAGGCCAGTAGAGTCAGGATTCGTTTCGTCATTCGTAGTCTCCTTATGAATTGCCGGACAGGTGCCTGTGATTTCGGGTTTGGACTTCACTATACTCTCTGGAAACGGCTTTCTGCGTTGCGCTCCCTGATCTGCATCTGTACAACCTTGATCGCGATGGCGTCGATGGTGGTCTCCGACGCGCCCGCGCCCGGCGTGTCGTTCGAGGACATCAGCGCCCGGAGCGGTATCGACGCCGTGCTGCACAACGGCGCCACGCCCGAGAAGCACCAGATCGAGACCATGGCCGGAGGCGTGGCGGCGTTCGATTTCGACGGCGACGGGCTGGTGGATATCTTCGTCACGAACGGGGCGCGGCAGCCGGATCTCACCAAGCCCGACGCGGGCTGGTGGAACCGGCTGTATCGCAATCGGGGCGGCGGGCGATTCGAAGACGTTACCGCCCGCTCTGGACTGCGCGGCGCCGGCTTCAGCATGGGCGCAGCAGCGGCCGACTACGACAACGACGGGCGCCCCGATCTGTTCGTGGCCGGCGTGAAGGGCAATCATCTCTATCGCAACCGCGGCCGCGGCGTCTTCGAGGATGTCACGGAAAAGGCGGGCATCCACGGCGAGCCGTGGTCAGTGGCGGGCGGGTGGTTCGACTACGATGGCGACGGCCGCCTGGATCTGTTCGTGGTCAACTACGTGGACTGGAACCCCGCGAAGGAGCCGGCCTGCGTCGATCCGGGTTCGGGACAGCGCGCGCATTGCCATCCGCGCTTCTACCAGGGGCTGCCGAACACGCTGTATCACAACAACGGCAACGGCACGTTCACCGACGTCTCCGAAGCCGCGGGCATCCGCCAGCACGTTGGGAAGGGAATGGGGGTGGCATTTGCGGACTACGACGGCGACGGGCGGCCGGACATCTTCGTCACCAACGACGGCGAGCCGAACTTCCTGTTTCACAACGACGGCAACGGGCACTTCACGGAGGTTGGAGTCCGCGCGGGAGTTGCGCTCAACGACGACGGGCGCGCGCTGTCGTCGATGGGCGTGGATTTCCGGGATATCGACAACGACGGACGCCCCGACGTGTTCCTCACGGCGCTGGTGAACGAGACGTATCCGGTCTACCGCAATCTCGGCAAGGGGCTGTTCGCGGACTTCACCTATCGTTCGCGCGTCGGCGCCGCGACGGCGCAGACCACCGGCTGGGGCAACGGGATCTACGACTTCAACAACGACGGGCGAAAGGATCTCTTCAGCGCCAACGGCGACCTCAACGACAATGCCGAGGCGCTCTCGGGAAGGGCTTCCCGCCAGACGAACCTCGTCCTGGCGCAGCTTGAACCCGGCACGTTCGAGCCCGTGCCTGTCGGGCCGCCCGCCCGGTATCGCGGCGCGGCCTTCGCCGACCTCGATAACGACGGCCGCGTGGATGCGGTGGTCGCGAGGCTGGGCGAGGCACCTTTGGTGCTGCTGAACACGTCGGCGCGCGAGAGCCACTGGTTGGGCCTCAAGCTGGTTGGACGGCGCGGCAACCGCGACGGCATCGGCGCGGTGGTACACGTGAAGACCGCGGCGGGCGAGCAGTGGAACCAGGTGACTACCGCAGTCGGGTTCGCCAGCTCGAGCGACGTGCGCGTCCATTTCGGTCTGGGCGCCGCGCGCCGGGCGACGCTGGACATCCGGTGGCCGCACGGGACCGTTCAACAGGTGGGCGTAGTAGTCGCCGACCGCTACTTGACGGTTCGCGAGCCCTGACGCAGGTGCTCCTCGGCGGCCTCCGGCTTGCCCAGCCGCAGATAAACCTTGCCCAGCAGCAGGTGGGCGCGGGCGTTATCGGGCTGAAGTGCGACGGCACGTTCCAGGTGCGCGGCGGCATCGTCCAGCCGGTTGAGCGCGAGCAGGATCGAGCCCAGCTCGAGGTGAGCGCGCGCGGAATCCGGATGGCGCTGGAGCGCGGCTTGGAGGGGTGCGAGCGCGGAATCCGCCTGCCCCTGGCGAAACAGGAACACCGCGTTGTCGATGGCGGGGTCCTCGTCCGGCGGCCCGTTGGTATAGCGCTCGGTGGCGTTACGAAAGGCCTCGCCGGCTTCGGCGGTGTTTCCCGCGGCTTCGAGAGAGAGGGCCAGCAGACGGTATCCCTCGGCGTTGCCGTCCCTGGCGACTTCGCGGAGCACCTGGATCGCCGCCTGGAAGCGGTTGAGCAGATAGAGCGTCCTGCCGTAGTAGAGACAGGCGTCGGGGAGGCCGGGCTGCCGCTCGCAGGCGTTGCGGAACGGCGTTGCGGCGGCCTCGAAATCGCCGCGCGAGGCGAAGGCCACTCCGAGCGCCTTCCAGGCCGGCGCGAACTCCGGCCTCAACTGCACGCTTCGCTGGAATGCGGCGATGGCGGCGTCGGTTTGCTTCGCGGCGAACAGCCGAGCGCCCTGCCGGTACAGCGCCTCGGCGTCCTGCGACCAGGCGAGGGCGGGAACGAGGGCCAGCGCCGCCGCTATTTTAGCCGCGTCCACGTCTGCTCGTCCTCTCTGAGCGCGATGATCCGGTTGGCATCCAGGTCGCGGAATACGTGCTTCTGGCCGCTGGGCCAGCGGATCTCTAGGGAGTCGATGCGGGCATTCTTTCCCAGGCCGAAATGCTGGCGGAAGGTGCTGGTGGCGCCGAAGCCTTCGCTGCCCTTGACCTCGCGATACACGAGAAGATTACCCGCGCGGACGGTGAGTTGCGCGCCGATCGCCATCCGGTTGCTCTTGACGCCCTGCAGCTCGACTTCCAGCCAGCGATTCTGCGCGGCCTTGAGGTTGCGATAGAAGGCGTTGTAGGTGTGGTCGCCGGGATAGTGGCCGCCAAGCTGGGCGAAGATGTCGAGCGCGCCATCGTCGTCGATATCGATGAAGGCCACGCCGTGTCCTTTGTTGCCGGGACGCGCGAGGTTGACGAAGCTGGTCAGGTCCGAGAAAGTCCCGTCGCCGTTGTTGCGGAAGAAGCGGTTGGGCTCGAGCCGGCTGAGCTGAGGATCTCCGGTGCCCAGGTAGACGTCGATGTGGCCGTCGTTATCGAGGTCGGCGACGCCCGCGCCCATGGTGCCGGTCGGATAGTACAGCTTGGACGCGAAGGTCACGTCGGTGAATGTACCATTGCCGTTGTTGCGGAACAGGCGGCTGGCGTCCGGATGCACACTGCGGGGGTTGGACGGCGCGTATCCTTTCCTGAGGCCCTCGACGGTCGCCTCCCAGGGCGCGAGGCTGGTGGTCAGGATATCGGGCCAGCCGTCGTTGTTGTAGTCCAGGAAGAAGCAGACGAATCCGTTGTGGGGCGGCTGCAGGACGCCCGCTTTCGCGGCCACTTCGGTGAAGTGCCAGTTGCCGTCGTTGTGGTATAGGCGGTTGGGGGCGGAATCGCGGCCGTTGATGAGGATGTCCAGGCGTCCGTCCTTATCGTAATCGCCGAGCGCGATGCCGATGGCGCCGTAGCCCGGCGGCTCGTTGAGCCCGGCCGCCTTGGTCACGTTGGTGAACGTGCCGTCGCGGTTGTTGCGGTAGATCTGGGTGACGCTGCCTTCCTGGAGGACGCCGTTGGCTATCACGAGGTCGAGCCACCCGTCGTTGTCGAGGTCGCCCCAAAGGGACACGAAGCCGGAGCCCGGGTCGTCGGCGCCGCTCTTCGCGGATACGTTGGTGAACCGGCCGCGGTCGTTGTGGAAGAGCAGGTCGCGCATGGGGCCGCTCCAGCCGTTGAGCGAGATGAAGAGGTCGGGCCAGCCGTCGTTATCGTAGTCGATCAGGTTGAGGGAATAGCCGGAAGGCACGTGCGCGAGGCCGACGGCCTCGGTGACGTCGGTGAAGCGGTCGCCCTGGTTGCGGTAGACACGGATGAAGTCGCCGCTGCCGGCGACGACGAGGTCGGGGCGGCCGTCGCCATCGATGTCGCCCCAGGCCGCGGTGCCATTGCCGTTGAGGTGGTGAATGCCGAGCTTCGGCGCGATGTCCTCGAATTCGAGCAGCGGGGGATTGGCGGGATCGACCCTGGCGGTTTCCAGGGGGAACAGGGTGCCTTCCGTCAGCGGCGGGCGCGGGCCCTTCACCAGATCGAGCGAGAGGGTGAAGAGCCACTGATCTATGGCGTTGCGCCGCCATTGGAGGGCTTCGTAGAACTTGCGGGCCGCTTCGGTGTAGTCGCCGAGGCGATAGTAGGCGGCGCCCATTTCGCGCAGGGCCTGCATGCGCTGATCGAGGGTCACGTTGTGGGTGAGCTCTTTCTCGTAGTAGCCGATCGCCTGGCGGAAGTTGCCGCGGCGGGAGAGGCTATTGCCCATCAGGAAGAGGCCGGCGGTCTCCTCATTGCTGTAGGGCATGGCGTCGTCGAGCACGTGCTCCAGCAGGTCGATGGAGCGGTCCAGGCCCAGCATGGGGTCGTGCGGCACGCGGTGCCCGCTCTCCTGACTGAACCGCACCTCGCCCGACATCCACTCGCTGAGGTTCAGCAGGAAGCCGTCGGCGTGCGGCTCCAGCCTGGCGACGCGGGCCGCGAGCTCGTAGGAGAGGTTGGGGTCGTAATAGAGCAGCTCCGCGCGCGCGTGGATCACGGCTTTGGCGCGCAGGGCCGGGATGTGGTCCGGGTCATGCTTCAGAGCGGCGCTCAGATTCTCCATGGCGAGGCCGAGGGAGATGCGGCGCTGCGCGGGATCGGGCAGGCGGTAGAAGTCGATCAAGTAGGAGCGCGCGATCTGATACAGCACCTCGGCATCGTTCGGGCGCAGCTTATGCTGCTTCTCGAGCTCGCCTCGGGCCTCGGCCGTCTTGTTCTCGCGGAGCAGGAGCAGGGCATTGGCGAGGTCCTGCTGCCATGCACCGATGCGAACCGCCAGCATCCCCAGAGCCAGCGCTGTTAATGCAAATCCCCTCATTCTTGTGGGCCTTCGGCCCAGGCGGGCCAGGAGGCCCGCGTTACCGGATCTTTACCATGACGACTCCGTGGCTCGGTACCGTGGCGCTGAACTCATCGGACATCTTACCGAGGTCGGAGTGCTTCCAGAGATCGCGAACCGTCTTCGAGCCCGTGACGCCGAGATCGCTCCACTTGGCGGTGACCTTGGCTGCGTCGGCGCCGCGATTGAACAGACCTACGGCGCGGCCGCCATCGGACAGCTCCTTGGACCAGACTTCGAGATCGCCGGTCTTGGCGACGCGCACGCCCTGCTTGCCGAGCTTGTCCTGATCCACGGCGATGACCTCTTTGTTCATGAGGATCTCAGCGATAGCGGGCTTCATGTCGCGAATGTCGTTGCCGGCGAGGAGCGGCGCGGCGAGGATGCACCACAGGCTCATGTGGGTCTTGTACTCTTCGTCGGTCATGCCGCCGTTGCCGACCTCGAGCATGTCGGGATCGTTCCAGTGGCCGGGGCCGGCGAACTTCTCGCGGCCGAGCTGCTGTTCAAATCCGATGCGCTCCATGGACTGCCAGCGGTCGGAGATATCGCCGGTGGTGCGCCAGAGGTTGCCGCCGACCTTTTCGCCCCACTCGCCGACGTCGCGTTGACCGTACTGGCAGAGGCTGTACATGATCGGCCGGCCGGTATTGAGGAGGGCGAGGCCCATTTTGGCGTAGGCGGCGGCCATGGTGGCCTGGGCCTCGTCGTATACCTGGCTGGCGCTGCACCAGTCGTACTTCAGGTAGTCGATGCCCCAGGCGGCCCAGGTTTTGGCGTCCTGCTCCTCGTGCTGGAAGCTGGCTTCATAGCCGGCGCAGGTCTTGGGTCCGGGCCCGGAGTAGATGCCGAGCTTGAGTCCCTTGGAGTGCACGTAGTCGGCGAGAGCCTTCATGTTGGGGAACTTGTTGTTGGTGCCGATGTTTCCCTGGGCATCGCGATGCGCGGATTCCCAGGTGTCGTCGATGTTGACGTAGAGGTAGCCGGCGGCCTTCATGCCGCTGGCGACCATGGCGTCGGCGATCTCGCGGATCATTTTGTCGCTGACCTGGTTGCGGAACTTGTTCCAACTATTCCAGCCCATGGGGGGCGTCTTGGCCATGCCGTTGGACTTCACCGGCTGCGGCATGGGGAGGGAAATCGGCGCGGGGCGCGGGGGCAGGGGAGCAGGCGGGTCACTCGAGACCTTGGCCAACTCGACGACCTGGGGTGGACGGTTCATTGGGGGCGGAGGACCGCCGGGCGGGGGGCCACCGGCAGGGGGCGCGCCACGTCCCGGGCCGCCCGGTCCGCCAGGTCCGCCGGGACCGCCACGGCCGAACGGCGAGGGCAGAGTGAGCTTCAGCGTGTTGCCTTCCAAGACACCGGTGTACGCCACCTTCTGCACGGCGTTATTGCGTCCCGGGCGCTCGGCATCCAAGGTGAGATTATTGCCTTCCAGCTTTCCGCTCACAATCGTGTCGGTGGAGCGCGGTCCGATGATGTATCCGGAGAAGGCGCCGTCGGGGGCTTGCTTGAGGGCCAGGATCATTTCCTGCCCGTTGTCGGCGGTGGACGCGGGACCGGTCCAGCGGCCGGTCAGGTCGGCTGCATACAGGGAGCAGGCGCAGAGCGCCAAGAGCGTATATCGCATACGAAAATCTCTCCAGAAATGGTATCAGGATGGCAGCGGGGCAGGCTTTGGCCTGCCCCGTCGGAGCATGTTCCTACCAGAAGAACTTGAACCGCACCTGGATCTGGCGCGGCAGGATGTTCTGGGTGGAAACGTTGGCCGGGATGACGCCGCCGAAGTTGGCGCTGTTGGGATCGGTGTTGATGTTGTCGCGGCCGTAGTAGTTGTGGTTGAGGATGTTGAAGGCTTCGAAGCCGGCCTGGAACGACATCCGGTCGTTGATCCTGGTCCGCTTCAGGATGGAAGCATCCATTTGCACGGCGTGATGGACGCGGATGTTGCCGGAGCGATTGGGCGTAAACCGGGGGGCGTAGCTGGCGGTTTCGAGCCAGGCGTAGTTGCCCCAATTGTTGCTCCAGTCGGAGCCGCAGCCGAGCGCGATGCTCTGGGGCGTGGGCGCGATGGAGCCGTCGTTCTGCTGCCGCAGCACGCACGGGTTCCACTCGCGGACGATGTAGGCCTTCCAGTTGACCTCGCCGGAAAAGCCGCCGCCCGGAGTGCGCGGATCCTTGAGCATGATGGCGTTGCTGGGCAGGTTGGCCGGATAGCCGCTGAGCGGATCGAGGATGAAGTTGCTGTACTGCCAGCCCGAGATCAGCTTCTTGGCGATGCCGTGGGTGTTGGCGCCGAAGTGTTTGCCTTCACCGAAGGGCAGGTCGTAGATGGCGGTCACTTTGATGATCTGCGGCCGGTCGAGGGTGTACGGGCCCTGCTGATAGGTGTTGGTCCAGCGGTCGTTGAATCCCCACTCTTCGACCTGCTTGGAGAGCGTATAGTTGGCGAGCAGGGTGAGGCCGGAGCGGTTCCGCCAGTGGGCATTGATCTGCAGCGAGTTGTACCAGATGGACGAATCGTTGCGGCCGTATTGGGTCATGTCGCCGGAGAACTGGGGGAAGGGCCGGCTAAGGTTGTAAACCGAGATGGTGTTGGACGTGTAGTAGCTGGTGCCGTTGAAAGCGGCGATGCCCTTAAAGGGATTGGGCACGGTGGCATCGCAGTTGGCCGGCAGGCCGCCTTCGAGAAGGTTGCAGGTTTTGCGCACGGCGAGAGTCGGAATGTTGTACTGCGCCTGCATGTTCAGGTTGTAGCTGCGGCTGCCGACGTAGGAGACATCGAACATCGTGCTCTGGCGGAGCTGGTACTGGAAGCCGGCGGAGAATTGCCAGACGCTGGGCACGATGAAGCCGTTGTCGAACCAACTCGGGTTGCGGCCGACGAATGTCGCCGAGGACGCGGAGGAACCGGTGGGCGAAAGGATGCCGGTGGGATAGGGATTCGACAGGATGTTGGCGATGGGCGTACGGCCGCCATCCAGGGAGTTGACGATGCTGGTGCTGGTGCTGAACCCGTTGGTCTGCTGGAAGTCGTTGGTCGGGTTCGAGTAGTATTCGCCGAAACCGGCGCGCAACACCATTTTTTCGCTGACCTGGTAAGCGAGTCCGACGCGCGGCTGAATGGCATTCTTATACGACGACCAGGGAATCTGGCCCAAGCCGCCGGTGTTGGCGAAGGTGAGGCTACCCTTCAGGTTGGCCAGGTTGTTGTAGAGCGACTGATACTGCGCCGGGATTTGCGAGCCGAGCGCGGCCACATTGGCCATGACCGCCGACGTGATGGAACTGTTGACGGTGGGATTGAACGGACCGTTCTGGCGGCTCCATTTTTCGTATTGAGGTGTCAGGAGGTCGTAGCGGAGGCCGAGGTTGAGGGTCAGCCGCCGGGAGACCTTCCAATCGTCGTTCAGGTAGAAGGCGTAGTACATCTGCTTCCACCACGGGAACAGCGGGTAATTGGACGACCCGCCGACGACCCCGAGCAGGAAGGAGGCATACCCGTCGCCTGAGTTCGCGTTGGCGCTGGTCCAGGCGTTCTGCGTCCAGGTCGTATTGCCGGTGTAGTTCAAGATGCTGCCGGTGTTCTGGATCTCGTAGTTGATCTGGCGGACGTCCAGGCCGGCCTTGAGAGTGTGGTTGCCGGCTACCTTGGTGGCGTTGAACATCGCCTGGTAGGTATCGGTGTAGTTGTTGCTCTGCGTGCGGCCCAGGTTCTGGTAGTTATCGAAGTTCCACACGCCGAAGTAGATCTTGTCCTGGTTCGGCAGTTGGGAAATGAGCGACGGAGAGATCCCGAGGCTGGTCATGTCGAAACCCGCGTTGGCGGCTCCGTAACCTTTCTCGATGAAGCGGTTATAGGAGGCGCGCGCGTTGAGGATGAAGGTGGGGGAGACGGTGCTGACCCAATCCACCACGTAACCGTCGTTGATGCGCTGGAAGGGCTGCTGGCCGTCGGTGCCCGGCTTGTTGTCGATGCCGTTCACGGCGCGGTCTTCGGTGCGGTCGTTGGAGACGTGGCGGAAGAACGCGCGGTGCTTGCTGCCGAAGAGCCAGTCGAACTTCAGGATCAGGCTGTAGAACTTGTCCTTGTCGTAGTAGGCGGGAAGATACAGATCGCAGGTCGCGTAGCGGCAGCCGGGCGCGGAGGGCTGATTCGGCAGCGGCATATACTTGGTCACGTTGGCTGCGATCGGGTTGATGCGGTTGGCCGGAATGACATTGCCCGGGAACGGCTGGCGGGCGACGACCGTATTGCCGGCGGCGTCATACTGCGCGGTGAACGGATCGTAGATGGTGATGGCCTGCCCCTGGGAGTTGGTCAGTTTCGAGAAATCCCCGGTGCGCATCTCCGCGGTGGGCCAGGAGACGATCAGCGGGTTGGGCGTGCCTTCCCGGTAGGGCTCGAAGGCGCCCATGTAGAAGAGCTTCACGGGGCTGCTCTTGCTGAGCAGTTTGGGGAAGTAGATGGGCCCGTCCACCTGGAAGCCATATTGATCCAGGTAGTGCGCGGGACGCGGCGCGCCGCCGGTGGGGTTGGCGGCGGTCGCCGGAATGGCGTTGTTCTGGAAGGTATTGGCATCCAACTGAGAGCGGCGCATGAATTCGTACGCGGTTCCGTGATGCTGGGCGCCGCCGCTCTTGAGCACCACGTTCATGATGCCGCTGCCGGTATGGCCATACTCGGCGTTGTACATATTGGCCATGATGTTGAATTCCTGCACGGCATCCACGATGGGCACGTAGGCGACGTTGTTGCTGCCCATCTGCCCGTCGTTGGAAGCTCCGTCGAGCATGAATTCGGAGGACGAATCGCGGCCGCCGTTGATGGACCACTGCGCAATGGCGCCGTTATCGAACGGGCGCTGCCAGATGGCCGCGCCGTTGAAATTGACGCCGGACATCATGACGCCTAGCATGAACGGATTCCGGGCGTTGAGCGGCATTTCGGCAACCTGCTGTTCGGTGACGATGCCGCTGCGCGTGGCGCTCTGGGTTTCGAGCGCGAGTGCTTCGGCGGTGACCTCGACCTTTTCGCTGATGGCGCCCAGCTCGAGAGAGATGTCCAATCCGAGAGCTTTGGCAGCTTCCAGAACGACGTTGTCCCGGATGTACGTCTTGAAGCCCGCGGCGGTGGCTGTCAGGGTGTACGTGCCGGGCCGCAGCAGCGGAATGGTGTAGGCCCCGGCGCTGTCCGCAGTGGCGGACGTGGACTCCTGCGTATCGCGATTGACCATCGTGATCTTGACGCCGGGAACAGCGGCGTTGCTCGCGTCAAACACATGGCCCGATACCGTGGCCCGAAATTCCTGGGCAAGGACAACACCTGCCAGGAGGCAAAGAGCTGAAAGCGAGAGAACTACGGCGCGTCTCAAGCAAGACCCCCTATCGCAATCTCTACGTTGACTACAGGCTCTCCCCGTTGAAAGCCTAAAGCAATCGAGAGAAATATATCTGGTTATCCTTTTTTATGCAAGGGGGGGCCGCAAATAACGACAATGCTCGGGTGACGAGCGGCCTTGGTCGAACGCGGAGACGCGGAAAACGTGGAGGTCACGCGGAGGGAGGCGGGAAATCGGGCGGGACGGAGGGATCTTCGGGTTCATTTTCCCGGTTGCCGGCGGCGTTTGGGGCGGGCGCCTGAGGGAAGTACAAGGAACGTTTAAAACGAACCGGATCGGCGAGTATCTCGGTGACCGGATTGGGAGTTGGGGAATCGGGATTGGGGTTGGAGCCGGGTTCCATGTACAAGGCGAGA
>Ga0335077_10010089_pt1 | contig 11741 bp, 11 predicted proteins | sample Lox_Sample_31_FD_207151 | JGI IMG/M metagenome (GOLD analysis project Ga0335077, IMG submission 207151) | Soil microbial communities from Loxahatchee National Wildlife Refuge, Florida, United States - Lox_Sample_3.1 | ecosystem: Environmental > Terrestrial > Soil > Wetlands | place: USA...
CCGAACATATGGATCTGTACGGCTGCTCGGCTCATGTCTTCGGGTGAGCGTTCACTGACGCCAGATCGGCTTGCTATGGGATTCAGTTCTCCGCCGTCATCATGGTCCGCAGGATCAGCGACCCGGCAGGCCTTCGGGTTGGCCTGATGTTTCTCTGAGCCCGCGCGCAACATTTACCAGGAGGCGATCACTTTCCTCGATTAGCGTGCACGCGGAACTCGGCGCCGTCGGGGTCGGCCAGCAGGGTCGGCCCGAGGCGCCGGGCTCCGAGCCCCGCGAGCCGGCCGGCCTCGGCCTCCAGGTCGTCGGCCGCCAGCTCGAATCGCTGCGGGCCGGCTCCGGACCGCGCGTCCGCCGGCTCACCGTCCCACGCGTCCCACGACAGCTTCGTGCCGCCGTCGGGCGACTGGACCGCGGTCTGCTCGCCCTTGTCCCACACCAGCGGCCAGCCCAGCGCCTGGCTCCAGAAGAAGCCGACCGCGCGGGTCCCTTCGGCGGTGATCTCGGCGAGGCGGCCACAGCCGGCCAGCCACCGGTTGCCCGGCTCGATCACGCAGAACTCGTAGCCGCCCGGATCGGCCAGCACGACGTGCCCCTCGCCGGGCTGCTGCCCGACGCCGAGCCGGGCCGCGCCCGCCGCCCGCGCCGCCGCCGCGATGCGCTGCTGGTCGTCGAGGCTGTCGCTGGCCAGGTGCAGGTGCATCCGGTGTTGCCGGCGGGGCGGCGCCCCGCCGGCCGCGAACCGCAGCCCGAGCTGGCCGCCCTCGCCGGGCAACAGCACCCCGCCGGCGTCGGCGACGGGCTCGCGCCCCAGCATCGCGGCCCAGAACCGGGCCAGGAGCGCCGGGTCGGGCGTGCCGTACGTGACCGCTATCAGCCGGGAGCCCACGCTCGCACGGTATCCGCCCGCCCGCCGGAGCAGCTACGCATTAAGTCGGGCGGACTCGGCGCGCCGCCCCGCGCACTCGCCGGCGAGGTCGCAGCAGGCCAGGTCGAGCCGGTGCAGGGTGCCGCGCGGCGTCATGTCCATGGCGGCAGGCCAACCAAGCGATGCGGCGGCAAGCGCCGAGCAGCAGCGTCGCCCACGTCGACCCCGATAGTCCGGTCGGCACCGCCAATGATGGCAGGCCCGTCGGGGATCCTCTTCACAAGCTCGATGTCCGGGTTAGTGACCGCCACGTACACCGAGGCCGCGACCACTGCGGTGAGAGCGGCAGGCACTGCCCTGAGGTAGCGCTGCAGGGTGAAGATCAGCGCGATGGCCAGTAGGCCGACGACGGTTGAGGTCCAGTTCCAGCTGCTGACGTGGGATAGCACCGACCACAGCTTCTGGAATGTGTCACCTGACGTCTCCTGGACGCCAGTGACGTGGCCTAGCTGCCCGACGATGATCTGGATGGCCATCCCCATGATGAAGCCGGCCATGACGGCTTTGGGCATGAAGTTGACGATCCAGCCCAATTTCACCAGTCCGCCGACTAGGAACACGACTCCAGTCGCGAGCGCGAGCGCCGCTGCGAGGGTCACAGTGATGGACTGGTTGTGTGGATGCATCCCGGTGATCACGCCCGCTGATACCGCCGCTACCGAGCCAGCGGCGGCGAAGACCAGCAACTGCGAGCCTCCGAATGCTGCGTAGCCGACAAGGGACAGCGGAGCGGCATATAGGCTGATCTGGGCAGGCACCCCGGCTACCGAGGTGCCCCCATGGACTCAGGAGTCAGCAGCGCGGCCACGCTGATGGTCGCGATCAGGTCGGGGCCGAGCGATGACCCCCAGGCGTACCTGGGCAGCCAGGGGCCGATCGGGAACCACCGCTCCAGGCTGCCGGGCCGCGTGGGCCGGGCTGCGGCTTGATCGGGCATTAATGCCTTCCTCGCGAGCTGCTTGCGGCGGGTTACGGCTCGCGCGTCGGCTCGGTCGTGAACACGGTGCTGAAGTCGCTCTTCATGCTGACGACTGTCCAGCCGCGCTTTCCCGCCTCGGCTTGCGCTCGCTGTGCGCCGGCGTCGTAGGCGAACTCGCGGTCGGCGTCGTCGTGGCGGATGAGCAGGCTGAACCGGGCGGTGTCGAGCATCGGGATGTCTCCGTCGGCGTTGCCGGCCGCGAGGAGCGGTTTGCGCCCAGTGCGCATCCAGAGGTGCTCGGGCTTGCCGGCGCCGTCGTCGATCGGCTGCTCGACGTGCCTGGTGTGGTAAAGGTCGCCGTGGCGGTACTCGACCGCTGTGGCCGAGCCGATCACGTGCTCGCGGGGGATGCCGTACATCTGCTCCGAGACCGGCCGCATGAAGTCGCGGCCTCCTCCCGAGCAGATGAAGACACCGAACTCGCGAGCGTGCAGCAGGTCGAGCAGCTCGCGCATCGGCTGGTAGCCGACCTTCGTGTAGGGCAGGCCGAGCACGGGATGGGTCGCGGTGGCGAAGAACTGCCGGACGGCCCGTTCGAAGTCCGCGACCGTGACTCCCTCGTAGGCCTCGCCGACGCCCTTGACTAGGTCGGGCACGTGGTCGAGCAGGTTCGTGAGCCAGGCCTGGTCGTTCTCTGCGACTGCCTTGTACGGCTGTTCTTCGGCCCTGGCCGGGTCGGCCTGGATCATTTCCTTCCAGCGGCGGATGGTGAAGAGGGCCTGGACGTACTGGGGTTTCTCGCACCACAGCGTGCCGTCGTTGTCGAAGGCCGCGATCCGGTCCGCTGGCGGCACGTAGGAAGCGCCGGGCTCGGTAACGGAGTCAACGAAGCCGAGAACCGCGCTCCGCGCATCGCTCTGGCGCCAGCTGGGAAGGAGATCCCGGAGGCGCGGGTTGTGCCCGTGCCCCCGGGCTTGGCTGTCAGTCACGCCTGAACGCGGCCTCGACTTCCTTCTCCAGGTCGACCCAGGGGTCGCCGGCGACGTCGACGGTGACCTTGCGGATCGTCCCGCCGGCGAACGCCCAGGGCGATGTGCCGGGGTAGTCGCCGGTGACGGGCTCGGCGCGGTCCAGCCCGATGTTGAGGCCCTCGCCGGCGAGGGAGAACTTGCCGGGCTGGGTCTTGATCTTCGCCTCGCCGACCTTCTCCTGGTTGATGTAGAGGCTGAGCAGGCCTGTTGTCGGCCTGGCGTTGCCCGTCTTCTCGAAGGCGGCCGACAGGACGCAGTTGCCGCTCGGAACGGGCTTGCTCGACTCGACTATCTGCTCCAGTTCGCCGACGTAGTTGTAGGCGTACTTGAGCTTGCCGTCCTTGACATAGAGGGCGTGGCCGCCGAACCGGGCCCCGTGCGCGAACAGGACCCCCGCCGCGGCGGTCGTATCGATAGCGACCTCGGCCGAGATCGCGTAGGAGCGGTTGCGGACGTTGACCGCGACCGACTCGGGCACCTCGTCGCAGCCCGGGTAGTAGACGTAGCGGTCGCGCGGCTTGGACAGCTGCGGGCGCTCAGTCGTGAGGATCTGGACCGCGCTGCGGGATTCGAGCGGGAGTGCGTTGTACTTGCCGGCTTGCGCCCACCATAGTGCCTCCAGCTCGGCCAGCTTGTCCGGATGCTGCTCGGCGAGGTCGTGGCACTCGCTCAGGTCGGTTTCGGCGTTGAACAGCTCCCACCGCTGCGTCGCGAAGTCCGCCCAAGCGTCCGGCATGGCCGGGGTCACCGACGCGGCCTTCCAGCCGTCGTGGTAGATCCCGCGGGTGCCGAGCATCGAGTAGAACTGGGTCTGCTTGCCCTTGGCCTTCTCGTCGTGCAGGCTCGCCGCGAAGCTCTCGCCCTCCAGCGGGATCTGCGTATGGCCCTTCACGGTGTCGGGCATCTCGACCCCGAGGCACTCGTAGATCGTCGGGACGATGTCGACCGCGTGCGTGTACTGGCGCCGGACGCCCGCCTTCTTGACCTGCCTGGGCCAGGACACGATCATCGGGTCGGCGGTGCCGCCCTGATAGTTGGCGTAGCGCTTCCACAGCTTGAACGGCGTGTTGAACGCCCACGCCCAGCCGGTTGGGTAGTGGTTGTAGGTGAGCGGGCTGCCGAGCACGTCGAGGTACTTCATGTTCGCCTCGATCGTGTCCGGGATGCCGTTGAAGTACTTGTTCTCGTTGACAGAGCCGTTCGGGCCGCCCTCGCCGGAGGCGCCGTTGTCTGACACCAGCACGATCAGCGTGTTGTCGAGCTGCCCCGATTCCTCCAGGTAGTCGAGCATCCGGCCGAGCTGATGGTCGGCGTGGCTGACGAACCCCGCGTAAACCTCCGCCATCCGGGCGAACAGCTTCTTCTCCTGAGCCGACAAGGACGCCCACGGGCGGACGCTGTCCTGCTCGGGCCACGGCTGCCCCTGCGGTCCTTTCAGGTCGCCGTAGGGATTGATCGGCGAGAGCTCCGCGCCGTCGGGGAGGATCCCGAGCTTCTTCTGGTTCTCGAAGACCAGCTCACGGTAGGCCTCGTAGCCCATGTCGAACGTGCCCTTGTACTTGTCCGCCCACTCCTTCGGCACGTGGTGCGGTGCATGGCCGGCCCCGAACGCGTAGTACAGGAAGAACGGCTTGTCCGGGGCGATCGCCTTGGCGTCGCGGATGAACGACATGGCCTTGTCGGTGATATCGACCGAGAAGTGGTACCCCTCTTCTGGCGTCTTCGGCTGGTCGACCGGGTGGTTGTCGTAAACCAGGTCCGGGTACCACTGGTTCGTCTCCGCGCCCAGGAACCCGTAGAACCGCTCGAAGCCACGGCCGAGCGGCCACTGCTGCCGGACCGAGGCCAGGTTCTCCTCATCCTCGGCGCACAGGTGCCACTTGCCTACCATGAACGTGTTCCAGCCCCGCTCGCCCAGCACCTCCGCGGCCGTCGCGCACTCCATCGGGATGTGCCCGTTCGCGTTCGGGAACCCCGACGACGCCTCGCTGATGCACGCCATACCGTTCGTCGTGTGGTTACGGCCCGTCAGCAGGCACGACCGCGTCGGCGAGCACAGCGCCGTCGTGTGGAAGTTCGTGTACGTCAGCCCGCGGTCAGCGATCCGCCTGATGTTCGGCGTCTCGATCAGCCCGCCGTACGGCTCCATCGCCGAGAAGCCGACGTCATCCAGAACGACATACAGCACGCTCGGCGCCCCCTCAGGGGCTACCGGCTGCCGGTAGGGCTCCCAGTCCGGCTTGGAGTCCTGGATGTCGATGTTGATCGTGCCCTCGAACGGAACGCTCACTACCTTCTCCGTCCTTCTCCGTCGTCGCGTCTGCTGTTCCCGTGGTCAGCCAGGTTGCTGGCCCCTGCTCCAGCGGCCGCCACCCCGGGCGCTGGTCACTGGCACTTGCCCTTTACCGCCGTCTGCAGACTGTCTGCCGCCGTCTTCACCTGAGCGATGGATGACACCACCGCGGCGACCGTGGTCACGGACGGCGTGGCGCTCGCGGACTTGACTGCCGTCTCCAGGCTGGACAGGGAGTTCTGCAATGCCGAGGTCTGCGACGGGTATGCCGACTTGGTGTCGCTGGCGAGGGTCTTCGCATCAGCCTGAACCTTGCTCACGGCGGTCTTCACCGAGCCGAGGTCATTGACGTTGACAGTAAGATTGCCCAGCTTGTTGACATCTGTCTTAAGTTGGCTCGCGGCCGTGCAGTAGGCAGGCTTGCTGCTGCTGCAGCCAGCGGTGAGCCCGGACAAGACCAGGATGGCCGCCGGAACCAGCAGCCACCCGCGCAGGGCTGGCCAGTCTGCATCACTCATGCATTCTCCAACCGCCGGCTCGCTGGCCGGGAGCAGTAGCGGCCCGGGATCAGGCTTCCTCCCGGTCATGCGAGGATGCGCGCTGTCATCGTGGCCGCGCTTCACCCAGTCCGGGTGAACCATCCGTTCTGCGCTGCTGATCACTGCCTTGGGTGTTGGGCGAGGACCGGTTCGGCGTCCTCCGGCGTCAGGTCATGCCGAAGCCGGGATGTGAGGGTCGGCGTCGCCTCGGGACCGGCCGGGTGCTTCGTCAGGTGGGCCGCGTACCAGCGGCTGTAGGCCGTCACCAGCGGCACCGAGGTCAGCCCGTGCAGGAAGACGCTGAGCAGGATGGTCGTCATCACCGTGGTGAACAGCATCTGCCGTTGGGGGACGCGATCATCGAGCGCGATGATGGCGAACACGATGGAGGCCAGGCCGCGCGGGCCGAACCAGCCGATGAAGGCGACGGTCGGGAGCTGCGCCCCGGTGCCGAGCAGGGCGATCGCCACGGGAATCATGCGGATGACGGTCAGGCTGAGCACCGCGTAGGCGACGATCCGCCAGGTGAGGTGCGGCAGCAGCACGCCGACGGCGAGCGCGCCGAAGCCGACCCAGACGGCGCCCGCAAGGGTCCCCCCGACATCTTCGTTGAGGCTGGTCACCCGCAGCCCGTGGCGCCGGGAGAGGGAGCCGAAGGCCATACCGCCGGTGAACGCGGCGATGAAGCCGCTGCCGCCCAGCTTCACGGCGACCAGGTAGGCGAGCAGCGCCGCGGCCAGGGACAGGATCTGCCGCCACTGGTCCTCCAGCCACCCGCGATCGTCGGCCGCGCGCAGCAGCAGGCCCGCGAGCGCGCCTGCTCCGATGCCGGCGAGCAGGCCCCAGCCGATCTGCTCCGCCATGTTCCGCAGGACGGCAGCGGTAACGCCGCCGGACAACTGGGCCAGCGAGAGGTCCACGGCCACCAGGAAGAACGGCACGGCGAGGCCGTCGTTGAGTCCGCTCTCGACGTCCAGCGCCTGGCGCACCCGGGCCGGCACCGACTTGTCCGAGACGACCCGCTGGCCGAGTGCCGCGTCGGTCGAGCAGACCATCGTCGACAGGACGAAGGCACTGGCCAGCGCCATGCCGGGAAAGACCAGCAGGCCGGCGCCCAGCCCGGCGACCATCGTCAGGGGCAGGCCGATGAGCAGCAGCCGGCTGGGCCAGCCCAGATGCCGGCGCAGGCCCGCGAGGTCGATCCGGGTCGAGTCGCTGAAGAGCAGGAAGACGAGGGCGAGCTCGCAGAACCGCTCCGCGGCATGGCTCTCGACGTGGATGCTCACCAGCTTGAGGGCGGACGACCCGACGGCCAGGCCGGCGGCGGTGAAGATCATGGCCGAAGTTACGCCGCGCGCATCGAGCGGCCTGGAGACCGCGCCGTACACGATCAGGATCACCGCGATGGTGATCAGCGCGACGAGCATGCGTCCTCTACCTTCCGGTCACTCATCCGGCGGAAGCTCAGCGGGCGTACAGGGCTCTGGCGGCAGCGCCGGGCACCCCTCGGCCTGCTCAGGCACTGCCTGGTGAAACCCTGTCACGCGGCCGAGATAGGCCTGTTCTCGTACGCGGCGGCCCACCCGATAGGCCACCCAGAGGGAGAACGCTGCGGCCGGCAGTTCGACGGCCAGCGCCAGGATCAGCGCGCCTGTGGCCGCGTTCGAGTTCGTCGAGGTGGTGACGTCGAACCAGGCATCGACAACCAGCAAGGTGGCCACCACCGTCGCCGGGACCAGCACCCTTGCATCCAGCCGGAAGGCGAGGTAGGCGGTCAGCCCGATGGCCAGTACCTCGATCAGGTCGAAGCCGACCCAGGTGAGGCGGTAGTGGTGCTCAAGATTCTCTTTCGGAAGGCTCAGCGCCAGGACGACGGTCCACCCGATGAGCCCGACGGCTACAACCAGGTAGACCCACGCCAGGCGCCGGGCCCGCCGCCGCACCCTCAGAGGGGCGCCCTGGGCACCGGCACAGGCCGCGCCTGGCACGATTACATCTCCCTGACAGCTTGTCGCAGAGCCTTGTCGATGTACTTCGGATCCACGTCAAGTTCCTTGGCAGTCTGTTTCTCCGCCCTGGTCCCGTCGTGCTTGATCGCGTCTTGGACCTTGCTCTCCCCGCCGATGACCAGCCCGGCCTGGCCCGGGTCGATGAAGTCGCCGAGAACCTTCGCCTCCGACCGCGACATCCCTCTGGAAAGGTGCCCGCTGACGGCGCCGACCGCACCGCCGGCCGCGGCCGCGCCCACGACCGACGGAGGGAAGATAACCCCCATCGCCGCCGCCGCGGCAACGTCCCACCAGCCACCATGGCGGGTGGCCGTCTCGTCCTCGTTCTCGTGGACCTTGCCGCGCGGGTCCTTGGTGACGGCCGCCGCGTCGGAGGAGCCGACCAGTCCCGCGGCATATGCATCCTTGACGACCTGCTAGTCCTCCCGTGCCGCTGCCTCATCTGGATACGTTGCCACCAGTACGGATTTGCCGCCGGATCCCGACATGCTTCGCTCCTTCGCCAGCAGCTAGCGTGCTGCGCCTGCTGCCCCATGCGCGGCGGCCAGAACCGGCTCGGCGCCGCGCGCTCGCCGGTCCATCTCGCCGTTGAGGGTGATGGCGGCGTTGATCAGGGACAGGTGAGTGAAGGCTTGCGGGAAGTTGCCCAGCTGCTCGCCCGTGGATCCGATCTCTTCGGAGAACAGTCCGAGGTGGTTGCCGTAGGTCTGCATCTTCTCGAACGTCAGGACCGCGTCGTCGAGCCGCCCGGCGCGCGCGAGGGCGTCGACGTACAGGAACGTGCAGAGCGAGAAGGTACCCTCCGCGCCGTGCAGGCCGTCGGGCGACGCCGCCGGGTTGTACCGGTAGACCAGGCTGTCGGACACCAGTTCGCCGTCCATGGCCTTCAGGGTGGACAGCCACATCGGGTCGGTGGGCGAGATGAAGCCTTCAATCGGCATGAACAGCAGGATGGAGTCCAGCACCTCGGTGGCGTAGTGCTGGGTGAACGCCTGGACCTTGTCGTTCCAGCCACGGGCCATGATCTGGTTGTAGAGCCGGTCGCGCTCTACGACCCATTTCGCGACGTCGGCGGGGCGGCCGTGCCGCTCGGCCAGCCTGATCGCCCGGTCGAGCGCCACCCAGCACTCCAGCCGGCCGTAGGTGAAGTCCTTGCGGCCGCCGCGGGTCTCCCAGACACCCTCGTCGGGCTGGTCCCAGTTGGCGGCGACCCAGTCGATGACCTTGGTGAGCGCCTTCCAGCCGGAATGCGCTATCGGCAGGCCGTAGTCATCGCCGGTAATGATCGCCCCGAGAGCCTCGCCGTAGACGTCGAGCTGGAGCTGGCCGGCGGCGCCGTTGCCGATGCGGACCGGCCGTGATCCGCGCCAGCCCTCGAAGTGGTCGAGTGTTTCCTCGGTCAGGTCGGACGATCCGTCGACCCGGTACATGATCTTCAGCGGCGAGGCTCCGTTGCCGGCGCCGGCCTCGGTGACACGGTCCCGCAGCCACTGGCCGAACCTGGCTGCCTCCTCGAGGTAGCCCAGGCCGGTCAGGGCGTGCATCGTCAGCGATCCGTCCCGGATCCAGGTGAACCGGTAGTCCCAGTTCCGCTCGCCGCCCGTCTGCTCGGGCAGGCCGAACGTGGCGGCCGCGACCGGGGCGCCAGTGGGCTCGTAAGTCATCAGCTTGAGGGTTATCGCCGACCGGTCGACCATCTCGCGCCACCGGCCGGTGTAGGCGGAGCGGCCTATCCAGTTCTTCCAGTATGCGGCCGTGTCCTCCGCCAGCCGGTCGAGCTCGGCTGACCGCAGCGCTTTCGGCTTCCCGCCCATCGACTCCAGGACCACCCCGCGGGCGCCCTGGCCCTCGCGCATCGTGAACGTGGCACGGAGCCCGTCGCCGACCTGCTGCACGGCGGCGCGGCCCTCAGAATCGTGCTGGCCAGTGGTGTGCAGGGTCAGCGCCATGCCGCTATCCGACCGGAAGACCGCGCCGTGCTCCGATGCCTCCAGGGTGTGCCGGGAGCGGCCGTAGTCGAAGCGCGGCTGCAGGTCCATCACGAACTTCATGGTGCCGCGCGCTACCCGGAGGTGACGGACCAGCCGGTGCCGGTCGGTTGGCTTGCCTTCGATGACGGGCATGAAGTCGAGCACCTCGCCGACGCCGTCAGCCGTCATGAAGCGGGTGATCAGCATCGCGGTGCCCGGCATGTAGAGCTGCTTCGTCACGTAATCGCCGCCGGCGGGCGCGATCCGGAAGTAGCCGCCCTTCTTGGCATCGAGCAGGGATGCGAACACGCTCGGCGAGTCGAACCGGGGACAGCAGAAGAAGTCCACCGTGCCGTCGGTCGTCACCAGCGCTGAAGTCTGCAGGTCACCGATGAGCCCGTGATCACCGATGTTCGGATAGCCGGCCACAGTCGTCTCCTTCGCCGCCACGAGTGCATATCCGGACACTGTCGCGCCCTGCGATGCCCGCCCACATCACCCGCGGAGGATGAGGATGAGGCTGCCAGGCCGCCTCAAGGCGAGATCATCCGGAACCATCATTGCGGGATCTGCGACGCCGGATGAGCACCCTTGCGGCCTCGCGGAACGGCACCACCAGGTACACGGCGATACCGAAGTAGAGCGCCACCGCCAGAACCGGCAGCGCGAGGCCGATGACGATCGCGATCACGTAGCCGATGACGACGGGCAGGAATTTTCGCTGCGTGCTGTGGAGTTCCTCGCCCTCTTGCGCCTTGGCGTAAAGGTGCTCATGCCGTGCGTAGGCGTCCAGGGCGGACCCCAGCAGGCGGATGACCAGGAGAATGAGCCCGTAGGTGGTGACGTACACCCGTTCGCCGCTGACATTATGCAAGGTATCCGCGACAAGCCCGGTCGGAAACGGCAGCACGACCACCACGAGCAGCAGCAGCAGATTGAGCCGCAGGAAAAGCTGGTCGGCCTGGGCGAGCTGGTCGGTCAGGGCCGTGTGCAGGAGCCAGGTGCCGCCGATGGTCAGGAAGCTGACGACGTAGGCCAGATAGCCCGGCCAGGCGTGAAGGACCTGCTGCAGCGGCGTGCCCGGCGGATGAACCGCGAGATCCAGCACCAGTAGCGTGGCGGCAAATCCGAACACGCCATCGCTGAACCCTTCCATCCGGTCCTTGCTGAGAACCCGGTGTCCGCGGGGCGTATCCGGGTCAGCTGGCACTACGTCGTCTCCTTCGCGTCCCGCAGGCTCTGGCCAGCGACGGATCGCCGAACACATGCCATGCTGCTCAAGCGCGGGTACAGATCGGACGGAGCGAGCCCGTCACGCCCCGTCCCCCCGCCCGGCAAGAAGCCCTTCACCAGGTCCCGAAGCCCACTGGCCGCGCCGACTCACCCCTGATCCTCAGCGGCGGCGGGGCGGACAGGCTTCACCCCCAGGGGTGAAGCGCTGCTGCGACGTGGCGCGCACCTGGCGTAATTGCCACCATCAAATCGTGGTCCAGTTCGCTTCATGCCCGCTGTCAATGGCTATCAGGAAAGGCGCACATTCCCCGATGCGATTACGTTAGATGACTTCTGACGCGCAGAGACTCCTGGCGGGCAGTGTGAAATTGAGCCAGTGACCTCTCCCGTGTCAGGGACACCGCTCCGTGGCGCACCGCACCGGACGGCTCCGCATGCTGTCCGAGCGTGATTCCGCAGTGTCAGCGGTTTGGAAGGCACCTTTGCGGGCGGCTAATCTGACCGCTTGCGCTGCCCGCAAGAGGTCAGATGACCTGGGCTGTCAAAAGCCGTGGTCGCTTTCCCGAACCGTTCGGCATCGAGGGAAGAGACCTGTAGCTTCGTTCGGCGCGGTCGCGGGGGCCCTGCGGAGATGGGTAAGCCCGCGGGCCTGGTGCCCTGGCCGGTGTCCTGGTCGATGACGTGGACGCCGGGTGCGAAGTGCGCAACGGCGGCGGCCATGCGGGGTGCATCCAGGTGCCACAGGTTTACCGCGCGGCTGGCCAGCAGCGTGCTGCTGCTGATACCTGGGGTGAGCGCGCGGGCTGCCCGCTGGCTGGC
>Ga0335077_10010092_pt1 | contig 11739 bp, 10 predicted proteins | sample Lox_Sample_31_FD_207151 | JGI IMG/M metagenome (GOLD analysis project Ga0335077, IMG submission 207151) | Soil microbial communities from Loxahatchee National Wildlife Refuge, Florida, United States - Lox_Sample_3.1 | ecosystem: Environmental > Terrestrial > Soil > Wetlands | place: USA...
TCCGGGAGGTACTGCGCCGGGTCGGTCTCTAGCCGCTCGAGGAAGACGCCGTCCCTGGTGATCTTGCCCAGCGCCTGCCGGTCGGCCGAGCAGGACACCGCGATCGCGATCGGGCAGGACGCGCCGTGCCTCGGCAGCCGGATCACCCTGACGTCGTGGCAGAAGTACTTGCCGCCGAACTGGGCGCCGATCCCGCTGCGCCTGGTGAGCTCGAGCACGGCCTGCTCGAGCTCGATGTCGCGGAAGCCGTGCGCGTCCATCGATCCCGTGGTCGGCAGCGAGTCCAGGTACTTGGCCGAGGCGTACTTGGCGGTCTTCAGCGCGAACTCCGCGCTCGTCCCGCCGATCACGATCGCCAGGTGGTACGGCGGGCACGCGGCGGTCCCTATCGCCCTGAGCTTCTCCTCGAGGAAGACGCCCATCCGCCCCGGGCTCAGCACTGCCTTGGTCTCCTGGTACAGGTACGACTTGTTGGCCGAGCCGCCGCCCTTGGCCATGAACAGGAACTTGTACTCGGCCCCGTCGGTGGCGTAGAGCTCGATCTGGGCCGGCAGGTTGGTGCCCGTGTTGCGCTCGTCCCACATGGTCAGCGGTGCGAGCTGTGAGTAGCGCAGGTTCAGCTTGGTGTAGGCGTCGTAGACGCCGCGGGCGATGTGCTCGTCGTCGTGCCCGCTGGTCAGCACCTGCTGGCCGCGCTTGCCCATGATGATCGCGGTGCCCGTGTCCTGGCACATCGGCAGGATGCCGCCCGCCGCGATGCAGGCGTTCCTGAGCAGGTCGCTGGCCACGAACCTGTCGTTCGGCGAGGCCTCGGGATCGTCAAGGATCGCGCGGAGCTGCCGCAGGTGGGCCGGTCGCAGCAGGTGCGCGATGTCGCGCATGGCCTGCGCCGTCAGCATGCGCAATGCCTGCGGCTCCACCTCGACGAATTCGCGGCCGAACGCACTTCGCGTGGCGACTCCCGCCTCGCTCACCAGGCGGTACTCCGTGGTGTCAGGACCGAGCGGCAGCAGGTCGGTGTAGCTGAACTCAGGCATTGGTGACCCGTCCTCGTGCGACCAGGGACGTCCTCATCGTAGTTGCCGGCGAGCTCGGGCCGACCGCGAGTGCCGCGGCCCTGGCTGGGTAGACCGGCCGCATCAGAGGCTCACGCACGGCCCCGACGCAGCCCCCCGGCCCGAAGGACTCGCGATGGAGAACCCCGAAGGACCCGCGATGGAGAACATCGCCGACCACGGCAGCAGAGACATCGACCTGAGCGAGGCCTCGCGGCAGCTCCAGCAGGCCGCGCACGACGTACGCGTCGCGTTCGACTGTATCGCGCTCGACGAGCTTGACCGCGCGCACACCCACGCGATCACCGCCCGCGCTGCCGTGGACGCCGCGGAGAACCTGCTGCGGGTGGCGCTCGGCGGTGCCAGGGCTACAGCCGGCCACGCCGAGTAGCCGGCACTGTCTGCCATGGGCGGCTAAGCCGCTAGCCTGCAAGCTGGCTGGCGGGCTAGCCGTGCCGCCGGCTTCAGCCGCGCAGCGTGCGGCCGCTGGCCGTCCTCGCATCCGCGCAGTGTGAGGCCGCGGCCGTGCGCGCATCCCGCGCAGCACCTCGGTCCCTCGCTCCCCGATACGCGGGAGCGCAGCCGAGGCGAACTCCCAGCGCTCGGCCGCCGGGAATCGGGCGCGGTCACTGCCGACGCGATATCTGGGCAATACCACACAATCCATGCGACTCTGTCCTGAGGGCGAGCTCGTCCCCTCGGAGATGATCTTGATGGATGTGACGGATGTCCCAGAATACGCAGTGGATGTGGCATCCATTCCAGAAGACATGCGGATGATCGCGTTGGGTTTGACTGATATGCACTAATTCCCCCCGGCAGACCGCCGTGCTCGCCCGCACGGCCACGTTCGCGCGGCGAGGAAACAGGCCGCGCTACTCCGGATTGCCCCCGGTCGGTTACGCCGCGTGTAAGGACACCGGTCAGTTATGGGCGAGTCAGTTATGGGCGAGCCAGCCGTCCTCTGGGCGCAGATCAGCGCCACCCGAGATCTGCGGGTGCCAGCCCGGCTTCGCAGCGGGCCCGGCTCCCCAACTCGTCGCGGGTCCGTTAGATTAATGTGTGAGTCACACATCTACAGACCGCCCGCTGCGCAGTCGATGCGCCCAGGCGACCACGCGGCAGCGGGAGGCAGCATGTCAGCGCAGGCGACCGGCACGTTCTCGGTCTCGGGCTGGGACGAGAGCACCTATCAGGAGATCGAGGGCGGCGGCAAGCTCACCAAGGCTCACGTCACCTTCGGATTCGATGGCGACCTGGTCGGCGAGGGCGATTGGGAGGCCCTGATGTGCTACCGGGCGGACGGCGCCGCGGACTTCACCGGTTATCAGCGCACGACAGGCTCGCTGGCCGGCAAGAAGGGCAGCTTCGTGCTCAGGGCCGACGGCACCTTCGAGGGCGGCGAGGCCCGGACCAGCTGGCACGTTGTGGAAGGGTCGGCCACCGGCGACCTCGTCGGCCTGCGCGGCACCGGCCTGGCGGTGTCGACGGGCGGCCCGGGCGGCACGTTCACCTTCGACTACGAGCTTGGCTGACCCGGCAAACCGCGGCGCCGCGGTCGCCGCCGGCCGGCCGGCCGGCGGCGACGAGCCGGCCGCGCTTGACGGAGCCGCCAACGTCGTCGGTGCGCTCTCGCTGGTGATCGCGGATCAGGCGGCCGACGCCGTAGCCAGCGCGGCGGGGCGGTCGGAGTCGGCCGCCGCCGCGCTGTCGGCGCTGCTGCACTTCCTTGACCGCCCGTCGGTTGACCTGCTGCGCCAGGTGCTCGGCCTCACCTCGTCGGGCACCGTCCGGCTGGTCGACCGGCTGGCGGAGTCCGGGTACGTGCGCCGGGAGGCAGGGCCGGACGGCAGGACCACCTGCGTGGTGCTGACCGAGGCGGGATGGCAGGCCGCCACACGGGTGTCGCAGGCACGGGCGGCGGTGCTGCACAAGTCGCTGGCCGTCCTCACCCCGGCCGAGCGCGCAGCCTTCGCCGAGCTCGCCGGCAAGGTCCTGGTCGGCATGATGCGCGGGCCCGGCGCCGCCCGGTGGATCTGCCGGCTCTGCGACACGGGCACGTGCCGTGGCAGCGAGTCCGGCTGCCCGGTGGGCACCGCCGCGCGGGCGCGCTACGCGGCCGAGCCAGGGTCCGTGACCGGCTGATCTTTGGCTGCCGCACAGCCGCAGGCGCCAGCCGCACAGCCGCAGGCGCCAGCCACGCAGCCGTCGGCCGCCTGCCGCTGCCGCGGGCCGCCCCGCCGTCCAGCGGCAGGCAGCGGCCGTTTTCGCGCCGCGCGCCCCGCTGGCAGGTCCGGTATCGTCGGCCATGTGAACTCCCGGCCGGGACCTCGTGACCTGCGCGCTTCCGACGCGGACCGCGAGGTCGTGGTCGCCCTGCTCGGCGAGGCGGCGGCGGACGGGCGGCTGACCCTGGCCGAGCATGCCGATCGCACCGAACGCGCGCTCGCCGCCCGCACGCTCGGCGAGCTGACCAGGCTGACGGCCGATCTCACGCTGGCTTCCGGTCAGCCGATCAGGCTCTACCCGCGGCGCTCGGTTAGCGCGGTGTTCTCCAGGGAGCGGCGGGAGGGCCGCTGGGTGGTGCCCGACGCGTTTCCGGTCACCGCCCTGTTCGGCAACGTCGTGATCGACCTGCGTGACGCGATGCTGCAGAGCCCGCGGATCGTCATCTACGCGACCGCGATCGGCGGCCAGATCAGGCTGATCGTGCCGCCCGGGGTCGCGGTCGAGATGGTCGGCCGGTCGTTCCTCGGCATCAGGAGCGTCCGCGGCCGCAGCACGTGGACGTCGGGCAAGCCTGCGGTCGGGGTGATCGAGGTGCGGACGCTGGCTCTCGGCGGCGCCGTGAAGGCGGTCACGGCCCGCCAGCCGCGCTGGCGCTCCCTGCTGCGCCGCCGCTGACCGCCGGCGCTGACCGCCGCCGCTGACCGCGGCCGCTGACCGCGGCCTGCCGCAGCGACTCAGTACTTGACCACCGAGTACCGCGAGACCTTCCAGAGCGCGTGCTCGCTGTAGATGTTGCGGATCGTGCCCGACCGCGCCCGCATCACCAGCGTGTGCGTGGTGGCGCCGCCCGACTTGTAGCGCACGCCCTCGAGCAACTCGCCGTCGGTGATCCCGGTCGCCGCGAAGAACGCGTCGTCGGAGGAGACCAGGTCGTCGGTGGTGAGCACCCGGTCCAGGTCATGGCCGGCCGCGATGGCGCGGTCGCGCTCCTGCTCGTCCCTGGGCGCGAGCTTGCCCAGGATCACCCCGCCCAGGCACTTGATCGCGCAGGCGGCGATGATGCCCTCCGGCGTGCCGCCGACGCCGAGCAGCAGGTCCACCCCGCTGCCCTCGCGGGCCGCCGAGATCGCGCCCGCCACGTCGCCGTCGGTGATCAGCCTGATCCTCGCGCCGGTCTCGCGCACCTGCGCGATGAGCTCTCTGTGCCGCTCCCGATCCAAGATCACGACCGTGACGTCCGTCGGGTTGCACCGTTTGGCCCTGGCCACGGCGGCGATGTTGGCGGCCGGGGGAGCGTCGATGTCCACCACCTCGGCCGCGGCAGGGCCGGTGACCAGCTTGGACATGTAGAAGACCGCGGTCGGGTCGTACATCGACCCGCGGGCGCTGACCGCGATGACCGCGATCGCGCCCGGCATTCCGTTCACGGTCAACCTGGTGCCGTCGATCGGGTCGACGGCGACGTCGCAATCAGGTCCGGTGCCGTCGCCGACCTGCTCGCCATTGAACAGCATCGGGGCGTGGTCCTTCTCGCCCTCGCCGATCACCACCACGCCGCTCATCGAGACCGTGCTGATCAGCTGGCGCATGGCGCCCACGGCCGCGCCGTCCGCGCCGTTCTTGTCGCCGCGTCCGACCCACCGGCCGGCCGCCAGCGCCGCCGCCTCGGTCACTCGGGCGAGCTCCATGGCGAGATTGCGGTCTGGAGCGGTCGGCTCCGCTGCCGCGGTCAGCGGCGTGGTTTCCTCGGCCATCCGTCACTCCCAGAGGTGCCTGCGGACGCCCGCGCGCGACGCGCGCGGGCTACGGCTCGGCCGGCAGCGGCGGGCTGGTTCCGGCCACGATCGCATCCTACGTAGCGCGCCCGGTCCGCATCCGCGCAAGTCCCGGCGTCGGCGCGCCGCCGGACCCGCTCAGAACGGCCTGGCCTCGTCGGAGACGTCCTCGCCGGGCGGCTGCCCGGTGGCCGCCGCGAGCCTGGCCCGCGCGCCCTCGAGCCACTCCTCGCAGATCGTCGCCAGCCGCTCGCCCTCCTCCCACAACTCGAGCGACTGCTCCAGGGTCAGGCCTCCGGCCTCGAGCCGCTTGACCAGGTCGGCCAGCTTGTCCCGGGCCTGCTCGTAGCCGGGGCGCGGCGCGTCGTCCCTGGCGGTCACGCCGACCTCAAGCCGGGCAGGTGCAGCATGAAGTCGCTCGGCAGTGCCGGCCGCGGGCGCGGTCGGTGCAGCACCGGCCTGTGGCCGACGAGCTTCAGCGCCACGGCGCGGACCACCTTGGCGTAGAACACGCCGCCGACCGGCATCGGGTGGATGCCGTCGCTCCACAGCAGGTTGGTGTGATGCTCGATCGCCTTGTGCCAGTTCACCAGCACTACGTTAGGGAATCGGCGGACCGCCTCGGTGATGGTCGTGTTGACCTCCTGCTCCCACGGCCGCGGCACGAACGCATTGACCAGCAGCAGCCACCGGTCGCCGATCGCCGACCTGATCTGCTGGATCTGGTAGAGGGTGATTGGCCCGTTGGTGCCAAGGCCTACCATCATGATCGGCCGCAGCCGGTTCTGCCTGGCCAGCTGCTGAACGATCGAGACGCCGACGATCATGGCGCGGCTGACCTTGGCGTTGACGTAGATGCCCGGCAGCTCCTGCTCGAGTCCCGCGGCCGAGGCCAGCATCACCGAGTCACCGATCGCGATCATCTTGGATCCCGGAGAACGGATCGCGGCGGCGTGCCTGGTGTGCTGGCTGACCCGGTACGACCCGCCGACGGCCCTGATCCACCATGGCTGCGGCTGGTCGACGGGCTGTGCGGCGGACTGCCCCGACAGGTTGGACAGCGCAACGATCTGGGAGTTGCGGTTGATCTGCTGCTCGAGGTTCGGCCCCGTGGGCGGGTTCGTCAGCCCATAGGCCGCGGTGACACCCACGGCGAGCACGGCCAGCGTCGTGACCAGAGGAACCAGGGCTTCCGGAGCACGCCAACCTGCCGCTATCGCCTGCGGGACGAGTCGGGCTCGGCGGGCGAGTTCGCGGCGCAATCCGTTGCGCAATATTGGCTCTTCAAGCCAGTGCCATGATGCGGCGGCGAGCGCGATCGGAAGGGCGGCGTCGATGATCCGCGCGGGCGCCGTGGTGGCCGAGCGCGGCGCGATGCCCGTGGTGATCGCGATCACCGGCCAGTGCCACAGGTAGATGCCATAGGACCGGATGCCCAGCCAGCGCAGCGGCTGCACCGACAGCAGCCTGCCGATCCGGCCCGGCGCGGCGGCGGCCAGCACCAGGCCTCCTGCGGCGACGGCGGCGATGACGAGCCCGTAGGGGTAGACGAACGGGTCGGAGCCCTTGAAGTCCCAGGCCGCCCAGCCGAGCACGAGCAGGCCGGCCGCGCCGACGATGTCGAGCGGCAGCTGGATGGACTTGGCCGCGCCGGCCACCTTGGCGAGCGGCCAGGTCAGCGCGAGCGCTGCGCCGATCATCAGGCCCGAGGCGTGGGTGTCCGTGCCGTAGTACACCAGCGAGGGGTCGTGGTGCGGCACGTAGATCGCGATCACCGTGAGGGTCGAGGCCAGCGCGCCCGCCCAGGCGACCAGGGAGCGGAGCACCGGCCTGTGCACCGCCATGACGACGATCGCGATGACGAGCGGCCAGATCAGGTAGAACTGCTCCTCGACCGCCAGCGACCACAGGTGCTGGAACGGAGCCGGCGGGCCGTACCGCAAGAAATAGGACTGATGGGCGAACGCCTGCCACCAGTTGCTCGTGTACGTGACCGCGGCGAGCAGGGCGGGACGCAGGGCCTTCGTCTGGTCAGGTTCGAGCACGACGACGGCCGCTGTGACCGTGAGTAGCATGAGCCCGAGCGCGGGCAGCAGTCGGCGGGCCCGGCGCTGGTAGAAGCTGCCGAGACCGATCCGGCCGTCCCTGGCGAACCTCGCCACCAGCAGATCGGTGATCAGGTATCCGCTGAGCACGAAGAACACGTCGACGCCGAGGAAGCCGCCGTGAATCCACGGCAGGCCCTCGTGGAACGCCAGCACCGCGAGCACCGCGAGCGCACGGACCCCGTCCAGGCCGGGGGCGCGCCATGCGGCCTTGGCAGGCGCCGGAGCGGCTGCCGCAGCGCCGGACTCGGGCTGGACGGCTGGCTGAGCGTCGGGCGCGATGCTGGCCGGCGCGCTTGCCGCGGTCGGCCCCTGAGCGGCGGTAGCGGCCGTTTCCGGAGCGGCGGCGGCGGCCTTGGCGAGCGCCGACGTCACCTCCGCGAGCAAGGACGTCGCCTCGGCGAGCACGGTCTTCTGAGGCACGGTCTTCTCGGGCACCGTATGGTCGGGCACCGTTTTCTCGGGCACGGCCCTTTCGGGCACCGTCTCGCCGGCCGCCGTCAGGTCTGCGGCCGCCGTCAGGTCTGCGGTCGCCGTCAGGTCTGCGGTCGTGGCCGTTTCAGAGCCACTGGCTCGCTGTGCCGCTTCCGATGTGCTGATGCGCGGAACATCGGTGGTCGGCGGCTCGACGGACTCGATCGTCCGTCGGCCACCCGTGGCATGCCGTTCGTCCTCGGCCTGAGGTTCGGCGTCGTCCGCCATGACCCGCTGGCCCTTCGTGGTCAAGTCGCCGAGCCCTGTTGAGGCTGGTCGTACCGCCACGACATGCCCTCCCTCATCTGCCCTGGATTACGACAGGCCTGCTGTCGATGTACGGTCGGCCTGCTCCGTCCCCGCAGGTCCGCCGCTACAGGCTAGGTGCTGCGAGGAGCTCAGGCGCAGCCCGTGCCATTCGTAGTGTCGCTGGATGACAGCTTAGTTTTCGCGACAGGCTACCGCGAGGAATCCTCAATGCGGCCTGAGTAACAATGCGTATTCTGGCTGATTTCCACTTGGTAACTTTTCAGTCACTAACCGTGACAGTGATCTGATCGGCGGCGAACCTGACCAGCAGACTTTCGCCGGGAAGGACGTCGTCCGCCGCTCGCACTACCGTCGCGTCGTCCCGCTGAACTATCGCGTAGCCGCGCCGCAGTGTTGCAGCCGGGGAGAGGGCGATCAGGCGCGCCCTGGTGTGCAGCAGGTCGGTCCCGGCCCGGTCCAGGCTGGCGGCCAGGCAGCGGCGGGCGCGTTCGGCCAGCGCGATCACCTGCTCGTGGCGGCGCTCGATCTCCGCGGCCGGGTTGGCCAGCACTGGCCTGGTCCTTATCGCCGCCAGCCAGGCGGCCTCCCGGTCAAGCCGGCCGGTGAGCTGGCGTCGCGCCCGCGATCTGAGTTCGGCGATGATCGCCAGTTGCTCGCCGATGTCGGGCACCACCCGGCGGGCCGCGTCGGTCGGCGTGGATGCCCTGACATCGGCCACCAGGTCGAGCAGCGGCATGTCCTGCTCGTGGCCGATGGCGCTGACCACGGGCGTACGGCAGGCGGCAACCGCGCGGACCAGGGTCTCGTCGGAGAACGGCAGCAAGTCCTCGATCGAGCCGCCACCGCGGGCGATGATGATCACCTCAACGGACGCGTCGGCGTCCAGCGCGCTCAGCGCCTCCGTAACCTCGGAGACGGCGTACGGCCCTTGCACGGCGACCTGCTCGACCCTGAATCTCACGGCCGGCCAGCGTCTGGCCGCGTTCTCAAGGACGTCGCGTTCGGCGGCCGAGCCACGTCCGCAGATCAGGCCGACCTTGCCTGGAAGGAAGGGCAGCCTGCGTTTGCGTTCCGGCGCGAAGAGACCTTCGGCCGCGAGCGCGCGCCTGAGCCGCTCCAGCCTCGCCAGTAGTTCGCCGATCCCGACCGCGCGGACCTCGAGCGCGCTGAGCGTGAACGAGCCCTTCGTCATGCTGAAATCCGGCCGCGCCCACAGCACGACCCTCGCCCCGTCGGCCGGCGCCGGGTCGGTCGCCTCGAAGACCTGGCGGGGGCAGATCACCCTGACCGACACGGCGGCCACGGGATCGCGGAGCGTCAGGTAGACGGTATTGCCGCGCTTGCTCAGCTCGGCGATCTGGCCTTCCACCCAGACTCGGCCGAGCTTGCCGATCCATTCGCCGACGAGCCGGAGCACCGTCCGGACCGGGACCGGGGCGTCAGGGCTGGTCTCAAGTGGCATCGCTTGCGGTCGCTCCCAGCTTGGCGATCCTGCGCTCGAACATGCCAAGGACGTCCTCGCGGCGCGCCGTGGCCTGCTCGTAGTCCAGCAGGTCACGGACCTGCGCGACGTCGAGATGTCGGAGCCTGGCGCGCAACGACGGCAGCGAGAGGGTCTCGTAGCCGGCGATCGGCGCTGCGACGGACTCCGGCGGGAGACCTGGGGCAGGCTCGGGCAGGTCGGCGACTGCGGGCTCGGGCTGACTGGCGGCTGCGGGCTCGGGCTGGTCGGCGACCGCGGGCTCGGGCAGGTCGGCGAACGCGGGCTCGGGTAGGTCGGCGACTGCGGGCTCGGGCTGGCCTGTGCCAGCCTCGGGGATCGCGGTGGCCGGCACCTGCTCGGCGGCCGCCGGCTCGGTTATCGCCGCTGCCATCTCGGTGAGGTCCTCTGGGCTGAGCAGGCGGACGTTTCCAGTGGAGTCGAGCGATCGGAACCGCCGCGGTTCGACTTCCTGGCGGGGACGCCTGGCCTTCCCGACTCGCATTGTCGTCGTGTCTCCGTTCGTGGTCGGTGATCTCCTGGCTTTCGCGGCCGTCCCCGAATTGGCCGCAGAGTCCGCCTTTCCCGCGGAATCCCGCTTCCCCGCGGTCGCCTTTCCTGCGCCAGTCTTGGCAGCCCTCGTCTTGGCAGCCCTCGTCTTGGCAGCCCTCGTCTTGGCAGCCCTCGTCTTGGCAGCCCTCGTCTTGCCAGTCCCCGTCTTGCCAGCCCCCGCCTCTGCGGGCGTCTTCCCTGCGGGTGCCTTTCGTACTGGTTTCTCCCGTGGTGGCGTACGGGGAGCTCCGGCCACGGCTTGTTCTCCGGCGGCCTCGTGCTCTGAGCCGGTCCCCACCACCCGGCCGGCATCGGCTGGATCGGCCGAATCAGCCCCCGTCGGTTGCACGTGCGGGTGGTCCCAGGGCCTGAACGGGTCGTACGGATCGTAGAGTCCGAGGTCCTCGGACTCCTCGCGGAAGCGGTCCGCGGCGAGTAGCAACTGCCCTATTCCGGCAAATATCGCCCTGAGAACCTTAATTGGTGCCGTTCTCACCTGCTCGGCAGGTTCTGGCAGTGGCATTGTCCTCGCCTCCTCACGCGTTCGTGGCCCGAGCATCACGCGCGTGGCGTTCTCTCACCGCTTTACCTTCATCCGACATCGTGCCGCATTCGGCCTGCTGAGGGGAGTTCCGGTCGCGGCGCGCCGCCCGAGATCGCCCGGCGTGGGCACCGAGCCGGTTCTTGGGTTCACCTACGATGGAGACATGTCCGAGCCGACCAAGCGCGTCCTGCTCGCGAAGCCCCGTGGTTACTGCGCGGGTGTCGATCGCGCCGTGCAGACCGTCGAGCGCGCACTCGAGAGGTTCGGAGCTCCTGTCTACGTACGCAAGCAGATCGTGCACAACACCCACGTCGTCCGAGCCCTGGAGAGCCGGGGCGCGATCTTTGTGGAAGAGACCGACGAGGTGCCCGAGGGCGCCGTCGTGGTGTTCTCCGCGCACGGAGTGGCGCCTGAGGTGCACGACGCGGCGCGGGACCGTAGCCTGCGCACGATCGATGCCACGTGCCCGCTGGTCACCAAGGTTCACAACGAGGCGCGCCGGTTCGCCGCCCACGGCTACGACATCGTGCTCATCGGCCACGAGGGCCACGAAGAGGTGATCGGCACCACCGGCGAGGCACCGGCGCACATCAGGCTCGTGGACGGTCCCGCCGACGCGGCGACGGTCGAGGTCCACGACCCGGCTAAGGTCGCCTGGCTCTCCCAGACCACGCTCTCTGTGGACGAAACGGCGCAGACGGTGGCCGCTCTGCGCGAGCGCTTCCCGCAGCTCATCGACCCGCCGAGCGACGACATCTGCTACGCCACCCAGAACAGGCAGTCCGCAGTGAAGCAGATCGCCAAGGAGTCCGACGTCGTGATCGTAGTCGGATCGCGGAACTCGTCGAACTCGGTCCGGCTGGTGGAGGTAGCACGCGACGCGGGAGCCGCTGCCGCTTACCTCGTTGACGACGCCGCGGCGATCGAGCCCGACTGGCTCGAGTCGGCGTCCACGGTGGGTGTTACCAGCGGCGCTTCGGTGCCGGAGGACCTCGTGTCGCAGGTGCTCGACCGGCTCGGCCAATTCGGGTTCGCCGAGGTGGACGAGGTCGAGTCGGTCCACGAGAGCCTGGTCTTCGCGCTTCCGCACGAGCTGCGCAAGGCGGCGCGGTAACTCCGGCTGCCCGATCGGCCGTCAGTAGTCACGCACCGCCCGGCCAAGGAGTTCGGCCCGAAGGTCGCGAACGCACTGCGGCAGACCGCGGACGCATGCGATGGCAATCGCTCCGGCAAGCCCGCCGAACAGCCAGGGGGC
>Ga0335077_10010094_pt1 | contig 11739 bp, 7 predicted proteins | sample Lox_Sample_31_FD_207151 | JGI IMG/M metagenome (GOLD analysis project Ga0335077, IMG submission 207151) | Soil microbial communities from Loxahatchee National Wildlife Refuge, Florida, United States - Lox_Sample_3.1 | ecosystem: Environmental > Terrestrial > Soil > Wetlands | place: USA: Florida...
TTGGGCGTACTTGATTCTCGGTTGGGAATGATTCGAGCCCCCAAGGGGCGAGCGAACAAAGCCCAGGCCAACGGCCTGGGTTTCGCAGGCAGACCCCATCCTTCGCTGGAACCAAGCCCTGCAAGGGCGAAGTAACCAGGCCTCCGCCTCTGCTTCGAGCGGCTTGTCACGCCCCTTCAGGGCTAGCCAATCGGGCGGCATGGATTCCTCACCCAGGCCGTTGGCCTGGGCTTTGTTAGCTCGCCCCTTTGGGGCTTAAGACCGTCGTCAGCGCGTTAGCGGGGCTCGCGACACGCCATCGAGTCGCCCCGACTTACGTCACGAATCACTGGGGCAGGAGACCTGGGTGAGCTTGATCTAAGAAGAAGACGTATAGCAAAAAGAACTTGACTTTACCTAAAGTTTATGGTAGCCTCGGGCTGTATGATGCCGTCGTCAGGCAGCATTGCCACGTTTCGACAGATGGGGAGCAATTTGCCATCCCAACCATCCTGACCAGCCAGGGTACAACCCCGCCGCCCGCGCATAAAAAAATGAAGGGATATCCCACGATGTTGATGAAAACAAAGGGCCGGGCAAGTTGAAAATCGGGATATCCCACGATGTTATTGAAAACAAAGATGGTTATGTTTTGCATCCCACGATGAATATGAAAACAAAAGGTTTAGCCCGGACTTCGCATCCCTTTTGAACGTCGGCGAAACGGTGAAACTGAAGCTCCGACCTTCCAAATCCTCAGGCGTTTGGCAGGAAACTCTGAGAGTTGTGCTATGCTGCCTAGGAACAAGGGCCACAAAGCATCGAGGACATGGAAAGTAATTGCGAATGAGCACGTGGATCTTGGTCGTAGCTTCTCTTCTGCGGGCGTTGACCTCCAGCCCGTCGAACCCGGCGCCGGTTACCTTTCGCCGGGCCTTGCCCGGTGAAACCGGCATTACGTGGGTTCACACCAACGCCCACTCCGCCGAGCGATACCTGCCGGAGACGATCCCGCCCGGCGTGGCGATTCTCGATTACAACAACGACGGCTTGATGGACATCCTCCTGGTGAACACCGGAGAGTCCGTCTTTTTCCACCCCGATAAGCCTTTGCGATTGGCACTTTATCGAAACAATGGAGACGGAACTTTCACGGACGTCACGGAAAAAGCGGGATTGACGGCGAATTTGTTTGGGATGGGCGCGGCCATCGGCGACTACGACGGCGACGGATACCCTGACATTTTCCTCACCGGGTACGGTCGATCGATTCTCTATCACAACAACGGCGACGGCACTTTCACCGACGTCACGGCACAAAGCGGGATTGACGCGCCGGGGTGGTCCACCAGCGCGGTCTGGTTCGATTACAACAACGACGGGAAGCTCGACCTTTTTGTGGTGCAGTTCGTGGATTATTCCAGCCTGAGGAGCTGCGGCAGTGCCAACGCTTACGCGGGGACGACGCAAGGCGCGCTCGAAAACCAGCGCTATTACTGCATTCCCCGCGTGTTCGATCCCATGCCCAGTCATCTTTATCGCAACGACGGTGGAGGACATTTCACCGATGTGAGCAAAGAGACCGGCATTCTGGAGTCGCGCGGCAAAGGCTTCGGGGTGATCGCTACCGACATCAACAACGATGGCTTTATGGATTTGTTCCAGGCCAACGACACGGTGACCAACTTCCTGTTCGTTAACCGGGGAGGAAAGAAGTTCGAGGAGATCGGATTGCAGGCGGGAGTGGGTTATAGCGAAGAGGGCGTGCCGCGATCGGGCATGGGCGTCGACTCGGCCGACTTCGATGGCGATGGCTGGCAGGATCTGTTCGTGGCCAACGTGGATCACGAGACTTTCTCCATTTACCACAACAACGGCGACGAGACTTTCACGGATCTGAACCGGCTGTCCGGTATTGCAGATCCCACGCGCTTGCTGAGCGGCTGGGGCCTGCGCTTCTTTGATTACGATAACGACGGCGTCATGGACTTGATCTTGGCCAACGGTCACCCGGAGGATCTGATCGACCAGCACAACATCGGAGTGACCTACAAAGAACCGCTGCTATTGTTTCACAATGATGGCAAAGGGAGAATGTCGAACGTCAGCGCGAGCAGCGGCGAAGCCTTTCAGCAGGACTATGCTGCCCGCGGATTGGCTGTGGGAGACCTCAATAACGACGGCTACCCGGACCTGGTGGTTGGAATCAATGGCGGTTCGCCCTTGGTCTTGTACAACAACGCAGAAAGCCGGAACAACTGGGTCGGGCTGAAGCTCCGGGGCGTCGAGGCGAATCCGGACGCCATAGGCGCGGTCATCAAATGGAGTGTCAACGGTCAGGTACGTTCGAGGCAGAAAACGGCGGGTGGGAGTTTTATGTCCAGCCACGATCCTCGGGAGATCCTTGGAATCGGAAGCGCAACCAAGGTGGACTGGGTGGAGATCCACTGGCCTGCGCCCAGCACGCGGGTCGAGCGCCTGGCGGACGTTCCGGTCAACAAGTATCTGACGGTGATCGAAGGCAGGGGTATTGTGGGAAAGTGATGTTTAAGCAAGGGATGTTCGCGCACTGGATCCTGGTCCCACTTCTTGCGGTCAGTCCTGCCCTGAGCGTTTCCACGCGGGCGGCGCAAGGCAAATCGGGCGCCGAAACGGGCTCCGCCCAAACGGTTACGGCGCTCACTCACCAGGCCCAGGATGATTTCAAGTCCGGAAAGTATTCCGAAGCTCGTGACCAGCTCCACCGGGCTCTCAAGCTTGCGCCGAACGATCCCGCCCTCTGGACGTATCTGGGGCTGACGGATACTCAACTCAACGAGGTCGATTCGGCGATCGCCGATTTTGAGAAAGCCCTTTCCCTTGAACACGATGACCCGCGAACGTATTTTAATCTGGGCCTGCTCTACCGGGGCAAGGGGGACGCGCCGAAAGCAATCCAGGCGTATCAGCGAGGATTGGCGCTCGATCCGGACGACGGGGCCGCTAACCAGAATTATGCCCTGCTGTTGATGGAGGCAGGGAAATTCCACGAGGCGCTTGCACCGCTCGCAAAACTGAAGGCCCTGAACAGTTCGGGCCTGCCGGTACGGGTCTCGCTGATCGAATGCTATTTGAAAGGCGGAATGCAGGACGATGGGGAGCGAGAACTAAAGGAGTTCTTCGAAACTCCCGGCGCCACCTCAGAGGAAGCTCTGAAACTGGCCAAGGTCCTGATGGAAGACCAGCAGCCAGCCGCCGCTCGGGAGGTCTTGGAGCACGTCGTCCAAGTCTCACCTGACTCGGCTGACGCTCACGCTATGCTCGGGTTGCTGCTCCTCAACCAAGGCCAATTCGAACATGCGACTGAGCAATTGGGGCGGGCCGTCCAACTGGCACCCGAATCAGCCGAATACTCGATGCATCTGGCGGAGGCGCTCATTCTCTGGAAGCACTGCAAGGTTGCCCTGGAGTTCCTGGCGGCGGTCAAAGACCGCTTCGGCAGCCTCCCGGAATATCGATACAAGGTGGGGCTCGCCTATTACGGATTATTTCAATACAAACGAGCGATCACGGAATTCGAAGCCATCGCTCGCGAACAGCCCAATCTCGACTTGGTCCAGTTCTTCCTCGGAAACTCATACGCGGCCCTGGGAGACGTGAAGACGGCGGAGGCCTATTACAGAAGGGCGATCGCTTTGAATTCCGGCAAAGCGGACTACTTCTCGGCCCTGGGGCAAGCGCTGCGCAAGCAAAGTGACGACAACATACCGGAGGCGATTGACGATCTCCGGCGCGCTTTACGCCTTGATCCCACCAATGTGGCGGCAAAACAGGAACTGGCCCTATGTTACGAAAAGGAAGGAGAATACGCGCAGGCGCAAGCCCTGCTGGAAGACGTTGTGGAACGCCAACCGGAACTCCTTTCCGCGCACGTGGCCTTGGCTCGAATCTACTATCGCCAGAAAAAAAAGGAAGAAGGTGACAAGGAGAGAACGACGATTTCAAAGCTCGAAGCTCGTCAGCAGGCACAGCAGTCAGAGGCGAGCCGAACGCCCCTCTCGCCGAATCCTTGACCGTCGGACCGGCTGCATTGTGTTCACATCAAAGGGTTTAGTCCCCATGTCCGCGGGCACTTCCGCGAGCATCCCGGCGCCGCGAGAACCTCTGGACCTTCACGCAAGTTCGTCCGTTCCTAGGCAACCTATCAAGTCACTCCCCGGAAAAAGTAACTTTCTGGACCGATCTTGAACATTTTCGGAATCTATTCCGAAAAAATCCTTGACAAGCGTTCGAAGTAGTAGTAGAAATGACGCCCATTGGCGTTGGGCTTGGGTAGAGAACTGCGAAAAAGAGGTCCGAGTAAATGGGAGCCCAGGCGGGATTCCAGCCTGAGTGCGAAACGCTTTCCGCTTTACGATGCGAACAGGAGGAGAGATTTATGAGGTACAGAGGAGGTTCAACGAGACCCTCCCGCGCCGGGTGGGTTGCGAGGGTCGCGATCTCGACGGGTCTTTTGCTGCTGGCGTGCGCGTCCGCTCTGGCTCAAGGAGGCCTCGCCAGCATCAATGGTACGGTTACCGATCAGAGTGGCGCCGTAGTGGCAAGGGCGAGGGTGGTCGCTACCGATAATGCGACCGGCCAATCCCGTGAAACTACCACGGCTGAGAACGGAACTTACGTGATCCCGCTACTGCCGGTGGGGGTTTATAGCGTCACCTGCAGTCAGACGGGGTTCAAGTCGGTCACCCATGTTGACGTAACCCTGCAAGCGGACGAGAAAGCCACCGTCGACTTCTCGCTGGCTGTGGGGCAGACGGTGCAGACAGTAGAAGTTTCCGCGAGCGCCGAGAGGCTCAATACCACCAACGGAACCATCGGCCAGATTGTATCGGAGAAAGATATTGTCGAGCTCCCGCTTAATGGCCGCAATCCCGCGGAGCTTGTGTTTCTCGCGCCTGGCGCCACGGATGGAATGAAGGACCAGGTCTTTACCCGCCAGGACTTCACTTCTTTCCCCACCGAAACGGGTGCTTCCGTCAACGGCGGCCGCCAGGGTAGCACCTTCTACATGCTGGATGGTTCCAACAGCATGGACAACTACGAAAACCTGGCCAGCCCCATGCCCAATTCCGACGCGACACAGGAGTTCCAGGTCCTCACTAACAACTTCGACGCGCAATATGGCTTTTCACCGGGAGCGGTGGTGAGCATTGTCACCAAGTCGGGAAGCAACTCCTGGCACGGAGATGCCTTTGATTTCGTGCGCAACGACGCGCTGAATGCTCGCGACCCCTTTGCTTTGGTCAAAGATCCTCTCAAGCGGAACCAGTTCGGAGCCTCGGCGGGTGGCAAGATCATTGCCGACAAGCTGTTCATCTTCGGCAATTACCAGGGTACGATCGAGCACCGGGTGGTTAACAGCGGCAGTGCTTACGTGCCCACCACCCAGATGCTGAGTGGTGATTACAGCGAGTTTCTTACTGGGACGAAGATGAACCTTTGCGGCACCGGGGGGCCTGCCAATCTGAACTTTGACACCGGCCAGGTCTTTGACGAAAAGACTGCCGCGAATTTCACCTGTCCCGCTGGCAGTCAATATGCCGGCAAGAATGTGGTGGTGAAGCAGCCTTTCGCCAACAACCTCATCAATCCCGCCTTGTACAATGCGGTCTCGATGAAATTCGAAAACGAGACCCTTCCCCAGCCCACGGATCCGGCCGGTTGCGGTGCGCCGGCAGTGAACAACTGCGGATTCACGATCGTCCCCGGTCGCGTTGCTCTCCAGAACTTTAAGGAATTCACCATCAAACCGGACTGGTATATGTCCGAGAAGAGTCACATCAGCGGTCGAGTGTTCTGGGACAAATTCTCCCACCCGTTGGAGAGCGGCGGGGGCGACATTTTGATTGCTGACCGTTCGTGGGATACCGATTTTCGAAACTACGGCGGCAACTGGGTGTATACGATCCACCCGAATCTGATCAACAACGTCGTCGTAGGCTATAACGAGACGCTTGCTAACAGTGTGCCGGGCCTGCGCACCAAGGATGGCAAGCCGGTCTCCTATAGCTCCTTCGGAGTCAACGTGTCCGACTATCCTAGCACCCCTCCGGGGATCGACGAACTTGCCACCAGCGGTTTCTTTGTCGGTCAGAACACCAACATCATCAATCGGCATAACGTCAGCTTGGGGGACACCGTCACCTGGACGAAGGGGAAGCATCTGGTGGTGGCGGGCGTGAACGTCCTCGACCAGACCTGGGATGAGGCTACCGATTGGCTGGCGCTTCCACTCATTTCGTTCGGCAATCAATTCTCCAGCGTGGCGGACGCTGCTGGCAATCAGATCGGAGCATCCCCAGCCTCGTTTGCCGACTTCTTGCTCGGGGATGCTAACGGGTTTGAACAGGGGGCGGGGGAGTTCAACCACGTGCATGGCATTTCCTGGGCGGGGTTCGGTCAAGATACGATCCGGCTGAAGCCGAATCTGACGATCATGGGCGGAGTGCGCTGGGAGCCCTTCTTCCCCTATACTCCCTCCAAGGGACGTATCGGACTCTGGAGACCTGGATTACAAAGCACGGTGTATCCAAACGCGCCGGTGGGGTTAGCCTACCCTGGTGACCCTGGAGTTCCTGCCACTAGCGGCATTCAGAATGAGCTCGGCATTATTTCGCCACGGCTCTCAGTTGCGTGGCAGCCGAAAGCCTTGCCCAACACATCGGTTCGCGCGGCATTTGGAATCTTTGCCGCCCCGTTCGAATTCTCGTTCTATAACCACGCGGCCGATACGGCGCCTTTCTCCCCCACTTTCAGCTTTGGGCCGACGACAACGGGTGGCCCTGCTGTTCCGGGGGGCACGCCCATTCCATTTCAAGACCCTTACAGCGTTTGGGTGCCTGTGACTGGAACAGGAACGGCGGGACAAAGCCCCTTTCCCCCCTTCGCGTCGGCCAACTACAAGCCTCCCAGCAGCACCACGTTCATCCTTCCGGTGCAGGTTCAAGACGGCTTTGCGCGCGATTTCAAGCTGGGCAAGGTGCAACAGTGGAACGTCTCCATTGAGCGCGAGTTCAGGGGAGATATTCTCCTGCGCGCCGCTTACGTTGGCAGCGAAGCCTACGATCTGCCCCTACCGCTGGAGAACAATCCCGGGCTCTACAATGCCGACCCGTCATTGTTCGGAGTGCGGGGAAACGCCAACTTTTCGTCAGTCCTCGACTACACCTCGGTGGGCACCGCTTCGTATAACGCTCTCCAGTTGACATTCGACAAGAAGTTTTCTCATGGCTTGCAGTTCACATCCAACTATGCGTTTTCGAAGAACCTCGATGAGGGCTCGTCCGCCTCTCTGGCCTTCAACGGCAGCGTTCCCGATCCCGCTAACATCCGGTTCAACCGTGGCAAGTCGAATCTCGATTTCACCCACATCTGGACTAGCTATGGCGTATGGGAGCTGCCCAAGCTGGCAGGTCAGACCAAATTGGTGCAACAAGTACTCGGCAGTTGGGAGCTCACGGGGATCTGGCACCTGCAGTCAGGGCTTCCTTTTGGAATCGGCGGGGGCGGGCCGCAAGGTGGCAACGACTCCGGGTCGGACATCTATGGAGATCGAGCTGACCTGACTGGCCAACCACTTGGCATCAAGAAGGGGACAAAGACGCAATGGCTTCATCAGTACTTTAACCCCGCGGCTTTCCAGCCGAATGCACTCGGAACCTTCGGCGACTCGCCGCGCAACCTGATCGTGGGCCCCCACCTCGACAGAATTGACATGGGGGTGGACAAGAACTTCCCGTTTAAAGAGCGTTACCGAATTCAGTTCCGGTGGGAACTCTTCAATGCTACCAACACTCCCGCCTACAACTATCCCAATACTTCTTTCGTCGGTTCCGGCGCCGGGTCGATCACCTGCACCTGGGGCTGTGCCTCGGGAGTCGACGCCGATGCCTACGGCTACCAGCCGCGCGTCATGCAAGTGGCGCTCAAGTTTTACTGGTAGTCCCCCTTCAGTCACACTCACGACCCGGCGGGGAAAGCCTCGCCGGGTCTTTTCTCTCACGGGCGTTTTTCTCGCTGCAGTCGCTCGAGGCAGGCACAGGGCTTGCCCGTGCGGGCAAACCGGGCGGCAAAGCGATACGCGTGGGGAGGACTTCATGGGCGAGTTCGCCGGAAAGGTGGTGATGGTAACGGGAGGTGGCTCCGGTATCGGCCGAGCGACCGCCTTACTGTTCGCTCAGGAAGGGAGCCGCGTGGCGGCGATAGATTGGAACGAGGGGTCAGCGCGGGAGACTGCTAGGCTCGTGACTGACAAGGGTGGAGAAGCCGTGGCGGTGACGGCGGATGTCAGTAAGAACGGCGATGTGTCCGGCGCTGTCGACTTCATCCTCGGCCGGTATGCGAGGATCGACATTCTGTTTGCCTGCGCCGCAACCCAGATCACGAAGTCTGTAACCGACACCACAGAGGAAGAGTGGGACCGGCTTCATGCCGTCAACCTGAAGGGGACCTTCCTTTGCTGCAAGCACGTCATCCCCGTGATGAGGCAACATGGCGGGGGCAGCATCGTGATCGCCTCTTCCGGACACGCTTTCGTCACCTATCCGCAGTGCTCCGCATATGCCGGCACTAAGGGCGGACTGATGGCTTTCATGCGCGGCGTGGCCCTGGATTACGCGACCGATGGCATCCGCGCGAATTGCGTTGTACCGGGCGCAACCGACACTCCGCTCCTAAGGAATTACATCAATTCGTGTCCCGATCCTGCGGCGGAAGAGGCACGCATTATCGCCAGCATCCCCCTCCGCCGGCTGGCCAACCCCGAGGATGTGGCTAAGGCGGTTCGCTTCCTCTCGTCGAGTGATGCGTCGTACATCACGGGAACTTGGCTGGCTGTAGACGGCGGCCTTCTTGCCCAAGGATAACGCGCCTTGAAGTGCGCAATCTCGTGCCGGCGTAAAGCCGGAGAGACGCGCCGCTATCGGCGGACCGCCTGTCGAGTTGGACGCCTTGGGGTGAGGAGCGACAATCCCGCTGCGGCCAGAAGGCCCGCGCTCAAAGCAATGAAGGCAAAGCGAAAATCGCCGAAGCGCTTGTCGAGCACTCCGACGACGAGTGGCCCGAAGTACCCGCCTAGCGCTCCTATGGCATTCACCAGACCCATCGCCGATCCAGCGAACTCCCGCGGAAGCAACTCTGAAGGAATGGCCCAGAACGGCGCGATTGCCGCATAAGGTCCTGCTCCCGCGACGCACAGCAGGGCGAAAGCCAGGATAGAGGACCGTCCACTGGTGATGACCGCGGCCGATAGGAATAATCCTGCCAGGGCTAGCGGCAGAGCCACGTGTCCGCGTCGTTCGCCAGTCCGATCGGAGTGACGAGAATTGAGCACCATGGTGAGTCCAGCCACAACGTACGGCAGCGAGTAGAGAAAGCCAGTCTCCAGGCTGCTGAACCGTCCGGCCCGGGCAATGGCGCTGGGCAGCCAGAAGAGAAAGCCATAACCTCCGCAATTGAGTAGGAAATAAACCGCGATGAGCAGCCAAATTGAACGCGAGAACAGTAGGGGCAAGAACCCCGGGCGCGAGGCGCAGTTGAGTTCCGCCGCTTCACGCAGCAACGTGACCATCACGTATTCACGCTCCTCGGCGCCCAGCCACGAGGCCCGGTCCGGATGGTCGTCGATGCCAAGGGTCCAGACGATGAGCCACACGAAAGGTAAGGCGCCCTCAACGATTAAGAGGACGCGCCAGTCCCATCGGCCCAGGATCCAGCCCGAAACCGGTGCCGATAGTATGATGGCCAGGGGCTGGCAGAGCATCCAGTAAGCGTTAGCGCGTGCCCGTTCGGCTCGGGCGAACCAATGGGTGAGGAGAACCAAGGTAGCGGGGAAGACTCCCCCTTCGGCGACCCCTAACAGCAAGCGAGCTAGCCAAAGCTGGCGCTCGGTGTGTACGAGGCCGCCGGCGACCGCGCAGGCGCCCCACAGTACGAGCAGCAAGCTGATCAGGCGCTTGGCGCTCCAATGCCGGGCCAGATACCCTCCCGGAACTTGCAGCAGCAGGTAGCCCCAGAAGAAGATCCCGGCGGCGCTGCCTGCCTGTTGGGGATCCATATGCAAGCCGCGGCTCATCGACGGCAGGGCTAGCGAGATATTGGTACGGTCGACGTAGGCAATGGTGTACATCACCAGTGCCACCGGAATGATGCGCAGCCAGCGTCGAGATGGCATGGAGTGGTCTAAGACCCGTCGAGCGAAGGGCCCCTCTCACCGAGAAGAAACGATGAATGATGAACTGAAGGCAGACGAATCGCTGGCGTTTGCTGTTCCCAGCATAGCATTCATCGTTCACCGTTTCTTCGGTGCTCAAGCACGGACCCACTTGTACGGCCGGGCGTCCCGGACTTCTCGCACCTTACCTTGCTCCGCCAGGCGATCGAGATGGCCTTTAGCGGCGAACATGATGAACACCCGCGTGTCTTTTGGCCAATCGGGGAAAGCGTCTCCGATGGCATCCATCAGTTCTTGCAGCCCGACGCCATCGCTCCGCCCCGCGAGCTTGGCCAGAATGACCTCGTCGAAGATCCGCACGGTCTGCCTGGATTCCGCGATGAAGTCTCGAATGCCGGGTCCCCGCAAGGTGGGCCAGTGTCCCGAACAGAGTGTCTCAATGGGTAGATTCTCGAACAGATTCAGCGTGGAAAGGTACACGTCCACGTAGTAGTAGGTAACCGGCAACGCCATGGTCCCGTCGGCGTGTGGACAGCCCCGGCCATGAATAGCATCGCCGGCAAATGCTGCCTTGTGGTCCCGATCGAGCAAGGCGAGATGGCCATGCGAGTGACCCGGAACGTGCAGCACTTCCAGATCCCAGTCGCTCCGAAGTCGGATTCTCTCTCCTCCGGCGAGGCACACGTCCATACGCCGGGGCTTGCCGACGTCAGGCGAGGGGTTGGGATCAATCCCGACGCCGTAGTCCCGCTTGAGGAAGTTGTAACGCTGGTCCCAGAGGGTTCGCGGATCCTCAACCATGGCGCGATCGGCCTCGCCGCACGCCAGCCAAGTGGCAGGCGAGGTGCGCTTGATGCTATCGTTCCCGCCTTGATGGTCGCCGTCGGCATGGGTGGTGATGGCCAGGTTTATCGCTTGCGGCGAAATGCCGAGTTGTTTCAGGGCAGGAAAAATGGTCCGTTCGGGAGTGTAGGCCAGGCCTGTATCGAGCAGGACCACGTTGTCGCCCACGAAAAGATATTGAAAGAGATTGCGGCCGCCGAATAAAGAATCGATCTGGTACACGCCGGGGTAAAGTTCACGTGCCCGCGGAGTTTCGGTATCGGCGGCGGCGCCTCGCTGGGTGAGCTTTGCCGCTCCCACCGCCCCCGCCAGCGACGCTGCTACGAAACGGCGGCGGGTCAGTGCCGGTAAACGCTGGGTTCGACTCATGGATTCTCCTCTCGGGCATCGTGCCGCGGCGCCGCAACCACGATATTCGGCCGCTCGGAATAAGTCAGTTGCAAGGCGATCGCAAGCTCACTTCATCTTCGGATCTTGTCCCGGCCCGCCCACCGCTTTGAACTTGGGAATCCGCTCCTCCACGGGCGGCAGGGGGGGAAAGGCGGCGTGCGGCTCCTTTTGGTACCAGTAGGCTACAGAATAGAAACTGTCGGAGCGCAGGTTGGCTTGGCCATCTTCAATGGTCACTTTGATTGATTTTCGAAAGCGAATCGGCGCCTCCAGGTGCCACCGGTACAAGGAGAAGCGCGCGCCCGGCTCCCAGCCAT
>Ga0335077_10010095_pt1 | contig 11738 bp, 7 predicted proteins | sample Lox_Sample_31_FD_207151 | JGI IMG/M metagenome (GOLD analysis project Ga0335077, IMG submission 207151) | Soil microbial communities from Loxahatchee National Wildlife Refuge, Florida, United States - Lox_Sample_3.1 | ecosystem: Environmental > Terrestrial > Soil > Wetlands | place: USA: Florida...
CACCGTATGTCGCATGCCGGAGATGGCGTCGCCGTGGTCGTGGGTCAGGTTCGAGGCGCGCGACAGGTTGCGGCTGAAGGTGTAAACCGCTACCGAGTCGGCGCGGTCCAGGCCGCGGACGAAATCGGCAATGGCATCCTCGGCGTAAACGAAGCCGCGATACATGAAATTGCTGGTATCGAACAGTACGAACACGTTGGTGCCGATGAAAGCATCGGGCTTGTCGAGGCCGGGAAGGGCCTCGGTTTTGGCCTCGAGCATCGGCTTGGCGCTGCCGTCTTCGCCGATGGCCATGGGCGTGTTGGCACCCTCGGCGAAAGTGGAAATCTTTTGCAGAATGCCGTCTTCGTAGATGTGGAAGTCGGTCGGCTTGAGGCCGTTGATGTAGTGGTTTTTGCTGTCGGTCACCTGAAAGCTGTGCACCACCATATCCACCTTGACGCGGAAAATGGGCCGTTGTCCCTCTTGTGCGATTGCCCAACGGGTGCCCACCACTCCGCCGGCCGTCAATCCGAAGAAATCACGTCGCGAAAAGTTCATGGTCATTTTCCAGTCGGATAATCCTGTAACGAAGCTTTCTGATCCGCAAGGCTGGCGCGGGCCTGCGAGCGAACATTATCCCCCACTTGGCGCAGCGACTTCAACAGGGCCGGCCAATCTTCCAGGTGAGAAGCGAAGATGTGCTCCACCAGTTGCCGGGTCCAGTCCGGAATGCGCACGTTGAGCTGGGCGGGGCGCAGGCTGAGTTCGTCTCCCAGCGCGGCCCAGTATAGAGTATTCGATTCCCAGCTTTCGGCCATGATGCGGCTCGAGTAGCCCATCAGGGTCGGGAACGTCCGCAGGTTCAGCAGTTCGGGCTGATAGGAATTCGCCAGGGTCGGCTTGGGAGTGCCGAAGGCGCGCGAAACGGTGGCGTAGTTGGCCTGCTTCGGGTAATCTTCGGAAAGCCGGCGGATTTCGGCGCGCAGGCACGAGCTGTCGTCGGTGCGGCGCGGAGCCAGGTCGCGGCTCAGCGCGAATAACTCCGAAGGCGTCACCAGGTCAACGGCATCTTTGAGGCGGCCCTGCTCCATCAGCCGGCTCACCTGGTCGGTACGCACCGGCGCCGCCAGCCGGCCGAGGTCGTCCAGCACTTGCGTGCGTACGTCGGGATCCACCGCCGCATCGGCCAACAGTTCGCGGCCATAACGCAGGTGCAGACCGACGTAATGCAGCTCCACCGGCGTGACATTCCACCAGCGCGGAATCTTGGCGCTGAGGATCATCTGCGGCACCAGGTCGCCCCAGATCAAGGCCTGGGTCTGGGTAGGGATCAGGAAGTTCTGCTCGGCCTCCGCCAAGGCATAGGGCAGAGCGGAAAGCGATCCCACCAGGCGGCCGCCGCCGTTGGAAGGCCAGCCCGTGCCGTAGGGCTCGGTGGGCCTCCACATGTGGCTCTGGCCCTCTCCGCCGACGAAATCGTGGCTGCGCACGAACACCGGGTTGGTATAGAGAATCTGCGCGCCCGGCGGCGCATAGTGCGCGTAACTGAAGGCCAGCAGGGTGTCGCGCAGAACGGGCGCAAGCTGTCCCTCGGCGTCTTTGATTTTGGCGGGATCGCCCGCGGCTTTTTCCACCGCCAGCCGCACGTTCAGCTTGCGCTCGGCATCCAGGTGCTTCTCGGTCCAGTAGCCGAAGCCCAGGGCGTTGCGCTCGTTGGCGGTGAGCGGCGGGCGCGGCAGCGGAACTTCGGCAATTTTGGCCGACAGTTTGCCCAGCGCCTGCATGTTGGGCTTATCTCCCTTTTCCAGCATATCGGCAAGCTGGAAGAGGGTGTCGAGCGAAACGATATGCTGCGAGTCCAGAATGCGGACGACGTCCTCTTCCATCACCTGGCGGGTCTCGGCGTCTTCGGAATCGGCGCCGGCCAGCAGGTCGATCATCCGCTCCTGCGGCTGGGCGGAAGCTTCGGTAGCGGAACCCGCGGCGCCGCCCAACAGCAGTTTTACGCTGTTGCGTCCGGCGTGAAAGAGCTCGCGGTCGCTATGCAACTGGCCGAAGCTCGCCACGATACCGGAAAACACCGCGTCGGCGCGTTCCTCGGGAATGGTCTGCTGCCGCACCAGGATCTGCCACAGCCCCACGGCCGATTGCAGCGTGCCGCCCACGTCGGAACGGAATAGCGGATCGCGAATGTGGCCCACCGCTTCCGCCGTATCCAGAAATTGCATGATGGACTTGTCGCTGAGCTGGCGCGATTCGCTGAACACCGCGTACTGGCTGCCGTAGGTACGATACGCGCGCGCGAGGCGGTCGACGGTGGCGGGTTGTAGCGGCGTGGGACGGTTGCGGTCCACATCGGTGAGAGCCATGAAGATCTTCAGCGGCTCGTTTTCCACGCTCTTGCGGCACAGTGCGAACAGCGCCTCCAGCAGGTCGTCCGGCTCCTTCCAGGTGGTGGCCAGGCGAGTGAGCTTGCCGTCGTACTTGGCCTGAGGATTGTTCGTAAACAGCGCCTTCCAGATTTCCAGGTTGCCGGGGATGTGCGGCTTGCCGTTGGCATCGAGCTGCAAACGGGTGGTGAGCAGCATCATGTCGGTATTGGAACGAAACACCGGCCGCGCCGGTCCCGGGCTGGTGATGCGGCCGCGAACGGCGCTGTAGAAGCGCTTCATGCGCGCCGGCTCGGTGAGATAATCGCGCACCGGAGTGTTGATGCGCGCCAGCGCGTCATAGAGGCTGGCCATCCAGCCATCGTCGCGGGTGATCAGCTTGTCGAAAAACTCGGCGCCTTTATCCGGCGAAGCTCCAACCAACTCTCCCCAGGCTGCCGTCGCCCGCGCGCTGCCAGGCACCACGGCTTTGCCGTTGCGGATTTCGAACATGCCGCCGAAGAAATCGAGCACGTGCGCGAACGCCTTCAGATGCGCATAGGTGCTGCCCTTGCGCAGCGCATCGGCGGTTTCGCGGTCCAGCTTGGAAAGGCCGAGGTAAAGCCGGCAGGCGGCGGGATCGCCGATCAGCGTTTCCACAAATCCCGGACTGTCTTTTGCACCGGCGGTCCAATACTCCGTCCCGAACAGCACCGGAATCTGGGCGGGATGGAAATCGTAAGTGAAAGCGCGGTTAGTGCGGAGGGCTTCCTCCAGCTTGTTCACGGGAAAGCCGGAATCGGTGGTGAGAAAAGCGCGTGCCGCGTTGACGGTTTCCAGCACCACTTCCGAACCGCAGCCGCCGCGCATGCGGAACCCCAGGATGCGCAGCAGGTCCGCTACGTTGGAGGCGTCGCAATTGGGGACGCTGATCACCTTTGCCTCGCCCGCCAGCTTGTCGAGCTCGCGCGCCTGCGAAAGGTAGCGGTGGACCAGCTTCAGATACTCGGTCTGTTCCAGGGCTTCGTTACTGTGCGACGCCTCGTAGCCGTTGGTGACTACATTGCGGGCCAGCGCCGGCAGGATGTCTTCGGGCCGGGCGTCGGGCGAGATGGCGGCCATGCGCGCAAAGGAGCGCAGCGGGCCGGGAATGGAAGCCATGGAGGTGCGGTCCGCGGGCGCTGAGGTGCCCGGAGCGGTGGTCACCGCGAGAGATTTTCCGGTGAGCGTGCGATAGGCGGCGGCGTGCTCCGTGGCCGCCTGGTTGTCGCCGGCCAGCAAGTCCATGCCAACCAGCCGCCGCGCGATTGTGCCGGCGCGGGCGGAATCGTTTGCTTCGGTGAGCAACGCCAATAACTTAGCGTATTCCTCGCGCGCCCCTGGATCGCCATAGCGGTCCAGAAATTCGGCGTAGCTGGTGAGCGCCGCCGCGTCACGCGGATTGCTTTGCACGGCGCGTGCCAGCGCCGCGTGGGCTTCGGCGCGCTCGCCGGAAGCTTCCATTTTTCGGATTTCGTCCAGGCTCTGGCCACCTGCCACCGCACACGCCGCGTAGGCCGCTAAACCTGCGGCGAAAATAGACAATACCTTCATCGGGCCTCCCCGGTCTCTGGTGAATCAATCTATCACGTTCAACTGTAGTGTGGAGATTCTAGATCAAACAAAACAGGAAGTGCAAGCATTCGGATGTAAAAATGGGTACCGGGGATTCGGAAAATGGAAGAAAAGCTATGAGCTTCGAGATGTGAGCTGTGAGCTATATATGAGCGTGAGACGCGGGGTTTTGTCGCATAGCTCAAAGCTCATAGCGGACTTTCCGGTAATACTTGCAACTTCTCCTCGTCGTATGCTGTAGAACTAGGAGTCTACATGTCTTCTCTTCACCGGCGCCCCGGATTCCTGCTGGCGCTGGGGTTGTGCGTGATCGGCGGAGCTGTCACCTTACTCGGGCATCTGGCGATGGGGCCGCAGACCGCGCTGGTGCGGGTCCAACTCGCCAACGTAGCGGGCACGGAAGCCTGCCCTTCTTTTTCACCCAACGGACGCCACCTGGCATACAGTGGGCGCGGCGGCGATCCGCAGAACAGTTTTCACATTTGGGTACGCGCCTTGCCTTCCGGCGCGCCCCAACAGTTGACGCAGGGGCCGGGCAACGACGTTTGCCCGGCCTGGTCGCCCGATGGAGCCAGCCTCGCATTCCTGCGAGAGACGGACGAGGGCGGGGAATATATCGTGATTCCCTCGGGCGGTGGCTCCGAGCGGCGAGTTGCCGTGAGCGAAGCGACCGATGAGGGCGCCACCGTGCGCGCCGCCGTCTCCTGGATGCGCGACGGCAAATCGCTGGCGATTGTGAAAGCGGAACCAAAGCGGCCGCCGGCGATTTCGGTGGTTTCGCTCGAAACCGGGACCGAGCGCCAGTTGACGAAACCGCCGGCCGAATCGGCGGGCGATTCGTATCCCTCGGTCTCTCCCGACGGCCAGACAGTGGCGTTCGTGCGGCGGACGCACGAAGAATTTGGGGACATCTGGCTGTGCGATGCCAACGGAGGCAGCCTGCGGCAGCTCACCTTCGAGGCCAGACCCACGCAGGGGATTGCCTGGAGCCAGGATGGCCATGACGTGATTTATGCCTCACCGAACCGTGTCCGGAACAGTTGGCAGCTTTGGCGCGTCCCGGCGTTCGGCGGCAGCCCGCGCGAGGTGTTGATCGGCGCCCGCGTGGCCAACGATCCGGCCATCGCGCGGGACGGACATCGCCTGGCCTATACGCAGACGCCGTCCGAGTCCGCCATCTGGCTGGCCAACCTGCCGGCCGGCGACAGCCCGCATACCCGTCCCATCATCCGTTCGGCAGGCCGGGAGGCTTCTCCTGCCTGGTCGCCCGATGGACGGCAGATCGCCTGGGTGTCGGACCGTTCGGGCAACGACCAAATCTGGGTGAGCGATGCCGATGGCGGCAATGCCGCGCAGGTGACCAACATGAAGGGCGTGTCGGTCGAACGGCCGCGCTGGTTCCCGGATGGACGGAGACTGCTGTTTGCGACGCGGGGTATGCCGCAGGATATTTTCGTCATAGCCTCCACCGCGCGCATGGCACAGGCTAAGCCCCAGCCGCTATCGCCCGGCGCCCAGCTTCACGGGCTCACCCTGGCGCACTCCGGCAAGGCGGACTATTTCGAATTAAACGGCCTCATCTGGAAATTCACCGTGGCCGGCAAATCGCGGCCGCTGACGGAACACATGGGCGCCGGCCTGCCGGAAGAATCGCCCGACGGCAAGTACGTCTACTACTGGTTCCGGCGCGCCATCTGGCGCGTGCCTTCAGATGGCGGCGCGGAAGAAGAGGTGACCTCGCCGGAGCAATACATCTCAGCGCTGCAGCCGGTGGAGAAGGGTATCTACTACATGGGCTGGGAAGGACGGCGGCGGATGTCGATCTGGTTTTACGATTTCGCGGCCAAGAAGAGCAGCGAAGTGCTGCGGTTGAACAATGCGGAAGTCTCGCGCGACGCCTCCTTCGACGTTTCACCGGACGGAAAGTACGTGCTCTATCCGAAGATCGACCGCGCGCAGACCGACGTGGTGCTGGTGGAGAATTTCCGTTAGTGTCGGTCGCGGCAGATGCCCAGGCGCGCCAGGAAATTCTCATCGAAGTTGGGGTCTTCCTCGAGCGGCGGCGCATCCTTCCAGCACTCCGCCAGCGACTTCGATGCGTAGACGATTTTGCTGCACTCGTCGCACCACCAGTGAACCACCAGCTCGCGATCGTCGGTGATCCCCACCTCTTCAATCCGGCTGGGGGCTTGACCGCAGCGGCATGTAAGCGAGAAATGACGGTAACTCATGGCCCACTTATGTATATGCCACAGGGCGCGGCTGCGGGCCAGACCCAAAACCGCGGTTTTGTACTGCCGTGGGCCCGCGGTACTTTTCCAACGAATTGGGCCGTACAATGCTGTTATGACAAATCCATACGCTTCTCATCTGGGTGGGCAGGACCCGCTGGACGTGATCGGGACAACCCCTGAAAGACTGCGGAACCTGCTGGAGGCCACGGGGGCGGAGCGCGCTCAGCAGGCGCCCGCGCCGGGCAAATGGTGCGCGCGCGAGATCGTCTGCCACCTGGCCGATTGCGAAGTGGCGTTCGCCTTCCGCCTGCGCCAGACGCTGGCCGAAGACCGCCACGTGATGCAGCCGTTCGACCAGGAGAAATGGGCTAAGCAGTATGCGGCTTACAGCGCGGCCGATGCTCTTGCCGTATTCACCGCGCTGCGCCAATGGAACGTGGCGCTGGTGCGCTCGCTGGCCCCGGCGGATTTCGGCAAAGTGGTGAACCACCCGGAGAGGGGGGACATGACCTTTGCGACCATTGTGGAGACGATGGGCGGGCACGACATCAACCACCTGAAACAGATGGAAGCGATTGCGGGGAGAGCGGCGGCGAAGAGCAACTGAAGCGACGCGGTAGGCTAGGCTGTCCCTTGCCGCAGCGTTAGTGCACCGTACATCCGGGAGGCGTTCCCTCGGCGGCCTGACAATAATTCGAATTCTTGGAATCGACTTCTTGGCACGCATTGGCTCGATCGTTATAGACACATACGCAGTCGCCACCGATGGTAGAACCGTTATAGCAAGTGTAGACGTTGATCGTGCCGTTCTTGGTTTGGTTCTGGGTTATGCAGGGCGAGTTGTTGGCGGTGCCACACTTGGCCGTGCAAACGACTTGGCCTCCCTCCAGGTTGGGAAAGAATCCACCGTCACAAAAAGGAGTTTGCCCGGGCGGATTGCAAGCCGGCTGCCCTTCGGTTCCGCAATGCACACAAATGCCATCTGCATTGACGCCGCCCGTCATACAGCCATTAGGACACGCGGGCAGGTTCAGGGTTCCACAGGTCCCGGCAATAGCACACTTAGGCCCCCACGCGATCGAAGTGTTCGCAAATGCCGGATTGGCCTCCGTTGTGTCAACGGCAACAACCACTAACTTGTGCGAGGTGGTTGGCTCGCATACGTAGTTGTAGGTATAGGTGGCAGTAAAGGTACCGGAGTGAGTGCACACCGGCTGAGGCTTGATCGGAACTTCGGTGTCGGGCGCGGGCAAACCGAGCAGAGTGACCCGGGCGCAGCCCGTCACTCCTGTGCTGAAACCTTTGCCGGTAATTGTCATGGTTTGACCTGCATTGGTCACCGTGATCCTTGGCTTTAGGGTTGGCGAGCAGCTCCCTAGCAGGCTCATCCACACCACAGAAAGAACAAAGAGGCGTCTCATGGGTACTCCTCCGGCTCGTTGCAATTTGTGGAGAAGCAACGTTCACAGGAACATACCATCGCGGTCCAGACGTGTCAATGGCGCCCGCTTCGGAAAGCGGAACTGCGTTGCTCCGAGCATTTCCGGAGGCTTCACGCCGCCAGCAAGACTGGCGGCGTTACCGTGTCACACCGTCGCGGGCTGCGGCGCGGGCTGCTTGTGTTTGCACTCGGCGTTGGGGCATTGCCACACGGGGCCGGCTTTGAGCCACTTCTCCACCATGTAGGGGCTGCCGCATTCGGGACACTTTTCGGCAATCGGTTTGCCCCAGGCCACGAAATTGCAATCCGGCCAGCGGTTGCATCCGTAAAACGTTTTGCCGCGCTTGGAGCGCCGCTCTACAATTTCGCCCTCGGAACATTCCGGGCACTTCACGCCGATGGTTTTCTGCTTGACGTACTTGCAGGTGGGATAGTTGCTGCACGCGGTGAATTCGCCGAAACGGCCGGTTTTGAGCACCAGGTGATTGCCGCAGTTCGGACACTTTTCATCCAACGGCTGGTCGGGCTTCTTCTGCGTTCCGCCAATCTGTTTGGTGGTCTTGCAGTCGGGATATCCGGTGCAGGCGTAGAACGTGCCAAAGCGGCCCTTCTTGAGCACCATCGGCCGTCCGCAGTTCTCGCAGTATTCCTCTTCGCCTTGTTCCGACAGGTCTGCTTTGTCGACGTCGGGAAGGTCCACCGTCAGTTCGCGCGTGTAGGTGCAGTCGGGATAGCCTGTGCAGGCAATGAAGCTGCCGTGCTTACCCCACTTGATCACCAGCGGCTTGCCGCACTTCTCGCATTTCAAGTCGGTGGGTTTCTCCATCCGCTTGATGTCGGTCATGTGTTCTTCGGCGTGTTTCAGGTCGCGGTCGAAGCGCTCGTAGAACTCGCCCATGGCGGCGCGCCAGTCGAGCTTGCCCTCTTCGATCTCGTCCAGCTCCTCTTCCATGCGCGCCGTGTACTTCACTTCGAAAATGTCGTCGAAGCTCTCGATCAGCAGGTCGGTCACCACCATTCCCAGCTCGGTGGGGATGAAGCGGCCGCCTTCCTTCTTCACGTACTCGCGCTCCTGAATGGTGGAGAGAATGGAAGCGTAGGTGGAGGGGCGCCCCACGCCATCGGCTTCCAGGCGCTTCACTAAGGTGGCTTCGTTGTAGCGCGGCGGCGGCTCGGTGAAATGCTGCTCGGGGCGGAGCTGCTTGAAGCGCAGGCGCTCGCCCTCGGTCACCACCGGCAGCCGGTGCCGCATCTCTTCGTCTTCTTCGTCGCTCTGGTCTTTGCCCTCCTGATAGACTTTCAAAAAGCCTTCGAACTTCAGCACCGAGCCGGTGGCGCGGAACAGGTAATCGGCGCCATTCTTCCCCTTGGCCGCCACGTCGATGGTGGTCTGGTCGTAAAGCGCCGGCATCATCTGCGAGGCCACGAAGCGGTTCCAGATGAGGCGGTAAAGCTTCCTCTCGTCTTCCTGCAGATACCTGTCTACCTCTTCGGGCGCGAACGCCATGGAGGTGGGCCGGATGGCTTCGTGCGCGTCCTGGGCTTCCTTCTTGGAGCGGTAGATGTTGGGCGCGTCGGGCAGGAATTCCTTGCCGTAGCGGCCGGCGATGAAGTCGCGCGCGTCGCGGATGGCATCCTCGGAGACGCGGGTGGAATCGGTGCGCATGTAGCTTATGAGGCCGACCGACTCCTTGCCCACTTCGACGCCTTCATAGAGCCGCTGCGCCAGCATCATGGTGCGCTTGACGCTGAAGCGCAGCTTGCGCGAGGCCTCCTGCTGCAAGGTGGAGGTGATGAACGGCGCCACCGGGTTGCGCTTCTTCTCGCGCGTGCCGACGGAACGAACGACGTAATCGGCGCCTTCGAGCTGCGCCAGCACGTCGTCGGACGCCTCGCGGCTGCCGACTTCGGCCGGCTGGTCGTTGATTTTGAAAAGCCGCGCGGTGAGCTGCGGCGGCTTCTTCGCGGACAGGTCGGCGTCGATGGTCCAGTATTCCCTGGGCACGAAAGCGCGGATTTCGCGCTCGCGTTCCACAATCAGCCGCAGCGCCACGGTCTGTACGCGCCCCGCGGAAAGGCCGCGCCGTACCTTGTCCCAGAGCAGCGGCGAAATCTTGTAGCCCACCAGCCGGTCGAGCACGCGCCGCGCCTGTTGCGCGTCCACCAGGTTGATGTTGACCTGCCCCGGCTTTTCGAACGCCTTCTGAATGGCCTTCTTGGTGATTTCGTTAAACATCACCCGGAAAATGCGCGGGCCATTGCGTTTGTCCCCCAGCTCTTCCTGCAGGTGGTAGCAGATCGCCTCGCCTTCACGATCCGGGTCGGCGGCCAGGTAGACGTTTTCCACCTTTTTGGCGGCTTGTTTCAGCTCCGTGATGAGCTTTTTCTTGCCTTCGATGACCTCATAGCGCGGCTCGAAGCCGCGATCCACGTCGACCGCGAGGTCGCGCTTGGGTAAATCCTTGATATGACCGAGCGAAGCTTTAACCACGTACTGCTTGCCCAGGTATTTGTTGATGGTCTTCGCCTTAGCCGGCGACTCCACGATTACCAGAGCTTTTGCCATATGAATTATTTCAGAAAGCGGTATCCCAGACCGCAGGTATTAAAAGTGATGATGATTTCCCGTTTGACGTTACCACACTTTAACAAAGTTCTTGCCCGGAAGTTGCTTCACCAAGCCCAACATCTCCAATTCAAAAAGTGCTGCAATTAATTCCGAGGCTGAAATATCTTCAATCTTTTCAAGGAGATCGTCCAAATGTGTGGCAGCATCCACTTGCAGAGCTTCGAGCACTCTCCGCGCGGCGGGGTTGCCCAGGGCGGCGCTCGATGGCGGCTCGACACCTATCAACGATGCCTGTTCCGGCTCCCCGGTTGCACCGGTTTCCTCGAGAATTTTCTTTCGCCCCCTATCAATTAGATGCCGGCGGGATTCGGGCGGCAGTTCCACCACGACGTCATTCCAGTCCTGCACCAGGCGAGCACCCTGTTTTATCAATAAGTTAGGGCACCAACTCAGCTTTGAAGTAATATTTCCCGGAATGGCAAAGACCTCCCGGCCCTGATCCATGGCGAGACGCGCCGTGATGGCCGATCCGCTATACTGCGCCCCTTCCACCACCAGCACCCCCAAGCTCATTCCGCTGATAATACGGTTGCGGATGGGAAAATTCTGAGGAAAAGCCGTGGCGCCCATGGAGAATTCCGAAAGAATCAGCCCCTTGGCGGCGATTTCCGCCATCAGCTTGCGGTTTTCCGACGGGTAGACCACATCCACGCCGCAGCCCAGCACGGCCACCGTATCGCCGCCAGCCGCAAGGGCGCCGCGGTGTGCGGCGGTATCGATGCCGCGCGCCATGCCGCTGACGATGGTGAGGCCGGCGTGCGACAGGTCCCCGGCCAACCGCTCGGCCACATTGATGCCGTAGGGCGTCGGCCGGCGCGTTCCCACCACCGCCAGCACGAGCTCCTGGAGCAGTTCCAGCCTTCCGCGAGCGTAGAGCAGGATGGGCGGGTCGAATATTTCCCGCAACAAGGCGGGGTAGAGCGGGTCGCCGATGGTGACCACCACCGCGCCGGTTTCCAGTATCTTCTCCTGCTGCGAAGTGGCGTCTTCAAACGTGCAGCCGCTGGCGATGGACTGCGCCACCGCGCCGCTCACCCCGGCGCCTTCCAGTTCCGTGCGGGAGGCGCGAAACACGGCTTGCGGGGTGCGGAAGCGTTCCAGCAGTTTTCCGGAGGTTCTGGTGCCAAGACCGGGAACGAGCTTCAAAGCCAGCCAGTAAAGCTCTTCTTCCCGGCTGAGGACGGGAGCTTGCATCAAGTGGACTTTTCGAACTCGACGATAACAGCCAGACGGGGGAAGAAGCAAGTGGGGGTGAGGGTGGAAGAGTGTTGCGACGATTTTACCGAAACGAACCCAATTTGTGAGTAAGTCTTTTTAATAGAGACGGTTACATCGGAGAGAGGCAGCGCCAGGGCGAGAGTTGCGGGGGCCGCGAGCGAGTTTACGAAACGAAGCCAATTGTCAAAGAACGCGAAGGGGTGTCACGCGCTGCCGCTCGTATTTGCCGGTCACAACCCCTTGGAATCATT
>Ga0335077_10010097_pt1 | contig 11737 bp, 12 predicted proteins | sample Lox_Sample_31_FD_207151 | JGI IMG/M metagenome (GOLD analysis project Ga0335077, IMG submission 207151) | Soil microbial communities from Loxahatchee National Wildlife Refuge, Florida, United States - Lox_Sample_3.1 | ecosystem: Environmental > Terrestrial > Soil > Wetlands | place: USA...
CACCGCGACCTTGTCGCCACGCTCGGCCTCGCGCGTCGTGAGCCGGTCGAGTGCGAGCGCGCTCTCGGAGTGGGCACCCTCCCAGAAGAAGCGGAATGTCTGGCGCTGCACGAGCTCGAGCAGCTCCGCGTCGGGCAGGTCGGCCGGAGTGCTCACGCGTCGACAGTCGGTCGTTGCGGCTCGGGCTGCACCGGTGCGCGGCGCCCGCGGTTCAGTCGGCGCGACTGCGGATCCTTCACCAGATGCAGCGTGTGGGAGAAGAACGGATCGTGCTCGGCGGGCCGGCCGATGTGGATGACCCCGGTGCGGCTGAGATCATGCGTGAGGACGTGCAGGATGCGCTTGCGCGCATCCGCATCGAGACTGCCGAGCAGATCGTCGATGAAGACCCATGCGGGCTCGCGCAGCACGATGCGTGCGAGTGCGAGACTCTGCTGCTCCTCATCGCTCAGGCGGCTGCTCCACTGCACCTGCGCGTCGAGCTGGGGGAGCAGACGCTCGAGGCCCAGCCGCGTCAGGGCGCGTGTGAACGCCGCATCATCGAAATGCGCCGTCTCGCTCGGATAGGCCAGCACCTCGCGTAGCGTGCCCGGCGGCATGTACGGCGAGCGCGACAGGTACAGCGTCTCCTCCGTGCGCGACCGCACGATGCGTCCGGTGCCCCACGGCCACAATCCCGCCAGGGCGCGAAACAGCAGCGTCTTGCCGGTGCCGGCCGCGGCCACGACGAGCACGTGGTCTCCGGCCTTCACCTCGGCACGCTTCTCTTCGAGCATCGTGCAGCCGCTCGGAGAGGCGATCTGCAGGTCCTCGATCTGAATCTTCCCCGGCGCGCCCTCCTCGAAGTGGATCCGGCTCTCCGCCGGATGCAGCTCATCGGTGCTCACGATGGCCGTGCGGAAGTTCGCAACGCGCAGCAGTGTGGCGCGCCAGTCGGCAAGGGTGCTGAAGTTGTCGACGAACCAGCGCAGCGAGGACTGCACCTGATTGAACGCTCCGGCCGCCATCATCAGTCCGCCGAAGGACAGGTTGCCGGCGAAGTACAGCGGCGCCGCGGCGACGAGGGGCGCAACGATCGTGAACCAGCCATAGCCGGCGGTGATCCAGGTGAGATTGGTGAGTCCGGTGACCAGTGCGCGCATCGCGCGCAGCACGGCGTTCAAGTCGAGCTCCAATTGCTGCGCCTCGCCGGCCTCGCCGCCGGCGAGCGTGATCGCATCGATGTGCTCGTTCACGCGCACGAGCGAGAAACGCAGCTCGGATTCGCGCTGATAGCGCCGCGCATTGCGCGGAATGAGGCTGCGTCCGACCCAGTAGCTCAGGAGTGAGGCGGAGCCCGCATAGAAGAGAGCCGCCCACACCATGTAGCCGGGGATCGCGTGCTCGGCAGCCCCGATCCGGAACGAGAACTGGCTCGAGACCGACCACAGCACGCGCACGAAGATCACCAGCAGGATCGACGCTTGCAGCAGGGCGATCCCGAGGTCCGCGGAGAGCTCGGTGAGATGGCGCGTGTCCTCGTGCATGCGCTGGTCGGGGTTCTCGCCGATCGGTCCGGCATGGGCGAGGCGGAAGGCACGCCCGGGTGCCAGCCAGTTCTGCAACAGGTCATGTACGAGACCTTGCCGCAGCTTCAGTTTCAACATCTCGCCGAGCCATTTCTGGGCGACATTCAGCACGAGCAGCACGCCCGCGATCACGGCGAACACACCGAGCTGCTCGAGGAAGCGCCGCAGGTCGCGGTGCGCGAGCGAATCGTAGAAGGGTTGATTCCAGCGATTGAGCCGCAGCTGCCCGTAGGCGGTAGCGGCGACGACCACAAACACCGCGCCGCCCAGTGCAAAGAGCGTGTTGCGTACGCGCGCGGCGAGCAGCGCCCGAAACATCATGCCCAGCTGCGGCAAGAGATGTCCCTGGTGAACCTCATAGGCTTGCGCCTCGCCGCTGTCGGCTTCTTTTTGTCGATCGGTCATCGTACTGTGCCCTCTGCGATCGGGCCGATTGTGCCATCAAGGAGCAGCTACGTGAGCCGCATCGAGACACTCATCGCCACCATGACGCTGGCCGAGAAGCTCGGCCAGCTCACCATGACGGCCGCGAGCCATGCGGTGACTGGCCCGGTGCTCGCCGGGGATGCGAGCGATGCGATCAGCCAGGGCAAGGTGGGCAGTGTGCTCAACCTGTTCGGCACGCAGGCTGTGCGCGAGCTGCAGCGCCAGGCGGTCGAGGAGTCGCGGCTCGGCATCCCGCTGCTCGTGGCCCTCGACATCTTGCACGGCTATCGCACGCTATTTCCGGTTGCGCTTGCCGAGGTGGCGGTCTTCGATCCCGCGGTGTGGGAGCTCACGGCGCGCGAGACGGCGAAGGAGGCCGCAGCGGAGGGCATTGCCATGACCTTCGCGCCGATGCTGGATGTGGCGCGCGATCCGCGCTGGGGACGCATCGTAGAGGGTCCTGGAGAGGACCCATGGGTCGCAGCGCAGCTCGCGGTTGCCAAAGTCAAGGGTTTCCAGGGAGAGAGCCTCGCCGCTGCCGACACACTCGCGGCGGTCGCCAAGCACTATTGCGCCTATGGTGCGGTCAGCGGCGGCCGCGAGTATGCGTCCGTCGATATCTCCGAGCGCACTCTGCTGGAAGTACACCTGCCAGCCTTTGCTGCAGCGGTGGCCGCGGGCGTCGCGGCCGTCATGCCGGCGTTCACCGATCTCGCCGCCGTGCCGATGACAGCGCACGCGGCTTTGCTGCGGCAGCTATTGCGCGGGCGTCTGGGCTTTCACGGTGTTCTGGTGTCCGACTACAACGCCATCGCGGAGCTCCTGCAGCACGGGGTCGCCGCAGACCTGGCAGAGGCGGCGGCATTGGCCCTGAAGGCGGGTGTGGACATCGACATGATGAGCAACGCCTATGCGCGCGGGCTGCCCGTCGCTCTGGAGCGCGGCCTGGTTACGATGGCCGAGATCGACGCTTCCGTGAATCGCGTGTTGGTGCTGAAGGAGAGCCTCGGACTGTTCGAGGATCCCTACCGGCGGGGCTCGCGCCCGGAGCCGCCTGCAGCCGTCGCGCAGCGGCGGCGCGTCGCGCGCGAGGTCGCCGCGCGCGCCATCGTCATGCTGAAGAATGAGCGCAACGGCCTGCCCCTGCCGCCGGGAATCTCCCGCGTGGCCGTTCTCGGGCCGCTGGCGGATGCGCCGGCCGAGATGCGCGGTTCGTGGTGGGCCGCAGCGTCCCCGGAGGATCAGGTGAGTGTCGTCGCCGGGCTGCGTGAGGCGCTGCCGCACGCTCAGATCCTGCACGCGAGCGGCGTCGCGATCGATTCGGACGATGCCTCCGCCATCGCCCCAGCGGTCACGCTCTGTGATGCCGCCGAGGCAGTCATTCTGTGTCTCGGCGAGAGCGCCGTCATGAGTGGCGAGGCCGCGAGCCGCGCTCACCTGCAGCTGCCGGGCAGACAACGCGAGCTCGCAACAGCTGTGCTGGCACGCGCGGCCGCGCAGCGCATCCCCGTCGCGCTGATACTTTTCTCGGGTCGGCCACTGATCGAGCCCGCGCTCATCGAGCAGGCGGATGCAGTCCTCGCGGCCTGGTTCCTGGGCAGTGAGGCGGGCCATGCGCTCGCGGACGTGCTGACGGGACGTATCTCACCGAGTGGCAGAACACCGGTCAGCTGGCCGCGTGCCGTGGGGCAGATTCCCGTGTTCTTTGCGCAGCGCCCGAGCGGCAGGCCCGCGCATGGCGGCAGTGATCACTACACCAGCCGCTACCTCGATGTGCCGAACGAGCCGCAGTTCCCGTTCGGTCACGGTCTGACTTATGGACGCTTCAGCCTGTCGAATCTGCGTGTGAGCCCGCAGAGTGTCAGCGAGCGCGGCACGATCGAGGTTGCGGTGGACGTAGCGAATGCGGGCTCGCGGGCCGCGGAGGAGACGCTGTTCCTGTTCGTGCATGACAAGCTCGCAAGCGTTGCCCGACCGGTATTGCAGCTCAAGGGTTTCAGCAAGATCAGACTGGATGCGGGCGACAGCGGAACGGTCAGATTGCGTCTGCCAGCGCGTGCGCTGCGCTTCCTCGGCATCGACCTCAGGCCCGTGTTCGAGGCAGGCGAGATCGAGGTGCTGGTCGGGCCGAGCGCCGATCGGGCGCAGTTGCTCGCTGCCTGCATCCAGCTGCGGAAGTCGCGTCGCGGTGGCGGGCGCCGTGCCCGGGAGCGTAGTGACCACCGAGTGTAGGACTGAACCGACGCAAGGTATGGCCTCTGGATGACTGTAATGAATTGCCCAGTTCGCGACACTACTGTCGTGGTTCAGTTTCCACGAGGACATCGTCGTGAAAAGACTGGTAGCGCTGCTTTGTTTGCTTCCCGCGCTCTCGCTGTCTGCGTGCATCAGCAGCAGCAATCCTCCGCCACCGAAATCGACCACGGTGGTCGTACCGCCGAACTCCTCGACCACGGTCGTCTGTCAGGACGGCACCCAGCCGCCGTGTCGTTGATCTAGGGCACCGCGGCAGCGCCCAGCGGACGGGCCTGGCGCCAGATCTGGCCGGCCAACTCGACCCCGAAAGTGTGCACCGGCAGACTCGCTGCTTCGAGCGCGTCTGCCGCCCAGGTGTTGCACGTGTAGAGGGCGGAGTAGCGCTGCTCGGCTGCGTAGTAGTAGCTCCCCGCATAGGGTCCAGAGGCGAGCGGGGTCGTGGTGCCTGCGGAGTGCGTCAGGCTCGCCCAGATGAAGGCCTGCAGATTGCGCTGCTGCGCGGGCGATACGCTGATGCGCACCACGTTCTCGGCGCCGAACTCAGCTTCCGGACTCTGTTTGAGTCCAGTCAGCAGTATCACGCCAGGCCCCGGCCAGAGCGCGCCAATGAGGCTGCCAAAGTGGTGCGACTTGCTGAGCAGATAACCGCGATCACCAAAGCCGAACAGGAAATAGCGTGCGGCGGGCAGCGCAGCGCGCACGCCGGCGAGCGGTGAGCGCAGGTCCACGGCCTCGACGCCCACGTCCACGTGCCACTTGCGCCTGACGACGAACACCAGCGTGTCTGCGGCCGCGGGCGCGGCCGCCGCTGAGGGGGCTTGCGCCTGCTGGATACGAACCGGCGGCGTGCTGCACGCTGCGATGTGACTTAACGTGAGCGCGAGCAGCAGCCGGCGCAGCGCGGTTGGGCGCTGTGATCGCACTTCCGCGGCCGAATGAAGACCCTTACCATTCTCTGGTCTCGCGAGCTCGGGCATCCGCTTTCGAAGGAGGGTACTCCCTTGTCCGCACATTCGGCCACCGTGCACTGGGAGCGCGGCGCTGACGCGTTCATTGATCGCAAGTACAGCCGCGCGCACGAGTGGCGCTTCGATGGTGGGTGCGTGGTCGCCGCGTCGAGCTCGCCTGCGGCGGTGCGCATACCGCTCTCTAAGCCCGAGAACGTCGATCCCGAGGAGGCGTTCGTCGCCGCCCTCGCGAGTTGCCACATGTTGTGGTTCCTCGACTGTGCCGCGCGCGCCGGTTACGTAGTCGAGCGGTACACGGATCAGGCGCTCGGCCATCTGGCCGCCCGGCCGGACGGCAAGCAATGGGTCGCAACGGTCGAGCTCTTGCCAGCGGTGACCTTCGGCGGCTCGAAGCGGCCCGAGGAAGCGTCCGTGCGGCGCTTGCACGGCGAGGCTCACGCGAACTGCTTCATCGCTAATTCCGTCAAGACGGAGGTCAGTGTCAAAGGCACCTGGACGTTCGCCGGCGGAGGCTCATCATGAGATTGCGTGCAATCGCTCTGTTGTTCGCAAGCACGCTTGGCGGCGCGTTGCCGTGTGCGTGGGCCGACGATTCCTGTGCCGGCTACAAGTGGAATGTCGAGCACGAGCGCGCACTATTCGCGCATGGAGGCCGCTCCCTGGCGGCCGGAGTGGATGCGTCCTCGGCGCCTGGAATTCAGCTGGATCAACTCTTCGAGATCGCGCTGCTGCCCGAATCGGACGTGCACTACGCACTGCCACCTTCCAAGCGACCAAAGCATGGTGGAACGTATGCCGGTCTGGTGCGCGTGCAGCTCGCGGCGCCCGCACTCTACAGAGTCTCTCTCGACCAGGCGGACTGGATCGAGGTGATCGTCGATCACGCGAGCCTCAAGTCGGCGGATTTCGCCGGGCAGCACGCTTGCAGTGCGCCGCGCAAGATCGTCGCCTTCAACCTGCCCTCTGGGGAGGTGCTGCTGCAGCTGAGCTCTGCGGCGACGCCGCACGTGCGCGTCACGGTCACGCGCGCCGCCCCGCCGTAAAGCGGTGCGAAGGATCAGAAGGAAAAACCCGCCGACACGACGAGCGCGAGCGGCCAGAACTCGATGTGGGTGGTGCGTATGACGCCGGCGGTATTGGCCGTGAGCCGCGCATTCACCATCGATGCCGAGTAGGAAGCGTAGAAGCTCCAGCGCGGCGTGAGACGATACACGAGCCCGACGGTCGCTGCGGGACCCACCGAATCCGGCAGTGAGATGGAGGTCGGTCCGCCGCTCACCGCGTCGCCTTGCGCCGTTGATTGTTTGTCTATGAAGTGGGTGTAGTTGATGCCCACCCCCACATAAGGACGCAAACTGGCGCTCGGGTCGCGGAACTCGTAATTGAAGAGCACGGTGGGGGCCACCCAGCGCGCCGTGCTGATGACCTGCCCGTTGTACGGGACGGAGCCGACGGTTGCGGGGCCTTTGCCCTCGGTTTTCGTCAAGGGCGGATAACCGAGGGCGAACTCGAAGTCCCAATGCGAGGAGAGCTTGCGCACATAAGCAAGATACAGCGTGACGACATCCGGAACGTCAATGTTCAATCCGGGCGGCACGTAGGGCCCGCTGATATCGTCGGCGCTCAACGCGTAGTGCAGGTAGTAGACGCCGGCCCGCACGGTGTTGTCGTATTCGCTGTCGGCACGCCCGACCGATGCGGCCGCTGAGAGTAGCGCTGCGACGCTCAATACCGCGGTCATTCTCTCCATGCTGACCCCTCGCATCAGAACTGGCTGAAAAAGCCGCGTGCCGCGACCGTGCAGAACGGCGCCACGGTGGTGTGATACGACTCCACGGCCGCCTGCGGGCCGCCCGCGGCGATCAGATTCGCTAAAGCCTGCTGGAAGCCTGCCTGCACGGCGGCGAAAGGATCACCGGGAGTAGGGGGCGCATTCACGTCGAGAACGGTCACGAGTCCGGTGGGCAGCGCGGCCCAGTGGGCCTGCATCGTGCCGGTGTCGACACTGAAGAACACCGTCGGATCCTGATCACCGCCACACATGAGCATTGGGCTCATCGGCACCCAGTTGCCGTTGCGCATGTCGTTCAGATTCGTCGCCTTGCGCAGTCCCTGTTGCGGGTTGGCGGCGAGCGGTACCCCGGGCTGCGGCACCGGCACCGCACCGTCCGGATTGGCGGCGGCATCGAGCACGTAGCTCAAGCGGTAATCGTTGGTGACCAGATTGGGGCTGCCGAAGCCCGCCGCGAAAACGGGATTCGTTGGCACCGCCAGCGCCGCAGTCAGCAGCGGATTGCCGGGTATGACCGGCGTGGTGCTGTTGAAGAGCGCCGTCTCCGGCAGCTTACCCTGCTGAAATAGCGTATCCACGGGCATGATGCTGGGTAGGAGACTTTCGATGTTCGGAGCGTAAGCGGGCTCGTACACGTCGGTCGTGTACTGGTAGATGTTGCCGTAGGCGCGCTGATAGCTCGTGGTGAGAAGCGGCGAGAGCACCGTGGAGCCGATGTTCACATTGCCGTAGAAGACCGCATCGACGAGCGCCTCGAGCGCGTACGGGCCTGACATCGGCGCGGACGCTGCGGGCGGCGTACCGGCCGCCTGCAGTGCTTTCACGGTCGCCATCGCAACGTAGCCTCCTTCGGAATACCCGGTGACGAACAGCTGGCCACTATCGGTAGTCGCCGGCGTGAAGCTGTGCGGCAGGGCAGCGCGGGCTGCGGTGAGCGAGTCGATCATGTCCTTGGACTGCTGGTCACCGTTGAGGAACGGATGATAGGAGAGCGAGGAGGTGTCGTAGCCCGTGTAGTTCGTGGCAACGACGATGTAGCCCTGCGCTGCGAACACCGCGGCGATGAGTGCGCCTTCGGTGTTGGCCGTGTTGGACACGTCGGCGATGTTGAAGGCCTTGTCCGTCTGCGTGCCATGCGCATACAGCACGATTGGGCGTGCCCCTGTGCACTGTGCCGCGGTGCCGGTGGGGACCATGAGCGCCCCCGACGCCGTGGCCGGCGCGCCGACCGGGTCCACGGTCCAATACTGCTCGTAATAGAAGTCGACGCCACAGACCGGTGTGCCCGCAAGCTCTGCGAGCTGCTGGCCCGACGCGGTGGAGCTCAACTGTGATTGCAGTGCGGCGGCGGTGAGCGAGGCAATGCGCAGCGGTGGGTCGTAGATCAAAGTGCCGCGCGCATTGCTCGTGGCAACCGTCGCGCTCGAACTATCAGAACCGCACGCCGCCAGCATCCCGGCCATGACGAGCACGCCGAGCGTGCACCCTGTCTTAATCATGCCGCCTCCCAATTCGAGCACCCCGCGGCTGAGGCACCCGGCGCTCGCTGCGAGCTGCCGGAGGGTTGCGCGTGCTATTTCTTGCGCTTGCGTGCGCTCTTCTTCTTTGGCACCTTGCCGCCGGCGCGCCGCGCCTCCGAAAGCCCGATCGCAATGGCCTGCTTGCGGCTCTTCACCTTGCGACCGGAGCGACCGCTGCGCAACGTGCCTCTCTTGCGCTCGTGCATGGCGCGCCGGACCTTCTGCGATGCCTTCTTGCCGTACCGCCTGGCCATGTTCCATTCCTCCGCGACGGACGTGTGGGCCGGAGCACGAATCGTGCCCAGAGAATCAGGGTTCTTGTTCGGGGGTACTGGGCTCGGAGCTCTCGCCGCGAGCGAGTGCAAAGCCGAGCAGGAAAGCCGCCGCCGCGGCGATCAAGACCGAACTCCAGGGACTGTTGCGCACCGATTCGTCGGCCGCTCTCGCGGCGCGCTTCACGCCGTCCCCGATTCCGGTTTGCAGTGCCGCGAGACGTGCGCGCGCAGCATCGAGGCGCGCTTGCAACCGTTCAGCGCTCTCTCCGAACGGCTCCTCCATGCGTTCGGCGCCTTGTGCGAGCAGCGCTTCGAGCTCGGCCATGGCCTTCTGCAGGTCGCTGAGAATGCGCTCGATGCTCACGATGAGATCAATATAGTCAGTCGCCAGTGTCGATGCAAAGGCGGACTGCGCGGCAGCCTCGCGCATGCAATGCGCACAACTACCGAGGCGGCGCGCAGCGCCCTCGTTCTAGACTCCGTGGTCGACACGTAGCGATGGCAGCATCATGAACAGCATCGAATCGATCCTCGTGGCTGTCGATCGCGGCGCGAACGCCCGCGCAGCGATTGCCAGGGCGGCCACCCTCGCGCATGGCTTCGGCGCACGCCTTGAGCTTTTTCAATGCGACGCCGAGCGTGCCTTTGCGCTCCATCACCAATACGAGGCGCAGGATGCAGAGCAGGCTCGTGAGGCCTGCCGCGCCGAGTCGCGGGCCTATCTCGAGCGGCTGTGGCGCTCGCTCGGTGTGCGCGATGTGCAGGTGCGAATCGATGCGGCCTGCGAAAGCCCGCTCTACGCCGGTGTCGTCCATGAGGCGCGCCGCTCGGCAAGCAATCTCGTCGTGCGTGCAATCGGCGGCCTGGACGCGGACAGAGAGGGGATACTGAGCGCGAGCGACTGGGAGCTCGTACGCACCTGTCCGGTGCCTTTGCTGCTGACTCGCGGTCGACCCTGGCGCGCGGACCCGATCGTTGCCGCGGCGATCGACATCGTGGCCGACGAGGCGCCCGAGTTCACACACACGATCTTGCGTGCCGCGGCCGAGTTCACCACGACCTGCGGCGCGCGGCTCGAGATTCTCCATGCCGCCCCGCCGTGCAATGCGGCATCCGAGAACACCCTGCGCGCCGCGCTTGCACAACGTGCCACCGAGGCGGGTGCACGCGTGGCGCACGTGCATGTGCTCGGCGGTGACCCGGCGGCTGTCCTGCCGAGCTTTGCGGTCAACCGCGGCTATGACCTCCTGGTGCTCGGAGCGCTGACCCACCGCAAGGCGCTCACGGCTCTCGTCGGGTCGCTGACGGGACAGCTGCTCGAGGCGCTCGAGTGCGACTTCCTGCTCGTCAAGCCGCGAGAGTACCGCTCGCCCGTCAATTAGCCCGCCTCAGTGCGTGCGCAGGCTGACGATGTAACGAGCGACTGCGGAGGTCTCGTCGCGCTCGAGCATCGGGTTCGGCATCGTCATCGGGATGGTGTTGAGGTCCCAGTGAGTGCTCTTTATGAAGTGCTCGAGGCTTTGAGCGCTTGTCTCCGGGCGATTCGCGATCTCGTAGAAACTCGGCGCCGGCTTCACCAGCAGCGGCGCGAACTCCTGGTCCTTCGCGACGACGTGGCAGGCTGAGCAGACCAGCCGAGCGATATGCTCGCCACGGGCGAGCGTGGGATCGTGTGGCGTGCCGCCACCGGCCGGCAGAGCAGCGAATCCCAAGAGAGCGGCGAGCAGTGCGCGAACCGAGGTCATGCGGAAGCTCCCTAGCCGGAAGGAGACCGGCACAGCTTCCAGCGCGCTCGCACCGCTCGCAATCCGTAGTTTCCACCGGCACCAGATCCGATCATACGAGCACCGCTCCGGCCGCTGGCCGAGCAGACAAAAGCGCCGCGCTTGCTTAAGCTGCCCACCATGGCGGGCGTGTTGGAAGTGCACGATCTCACGGTTCGATTCGGCGCGACGGAGGTCCTCCAGCATCTGACGTTCAACGTGGCTCGCGGCAGCTCGCTTGCGGTCATCGGCCCGAATGGTGCGGGCAAGACGGTGCTGCTGAAGGCGTTGATCGGCGCGCTGCCGTACACCGGGACCATCCGCTGGCTGCCGGGCACGCGGCTGGGCTACGTCCCGCAAAAGCTCGATGTGGAGCGCGACCTGCCCCTCAACGGATGGGATTTTCTGCGCGCCAAGGCGGCACTCTCCAAGGCCTCCGCCGCGCAGATGATGCAGGCGCTGACTGCCGTCGCTCTGCAGGAGCAGACGCTATCGCAGCCGCTTGGCAACCTCTCCGGCGGACAGTTCCAGCGCCTGCTGGTCGGCCTGGCGCTGCTCGGACGTCCGACCGTGCTGCTGCTCGATGAGCCAGCCGCGGGCGTTGATGCTCCCGGGCAGGCGCGCCTCGGAGAGGTCATCCGCGGCCTGCAGGCGACGGAGGACATGACGGTGCTGCTCGTCTCGCATGACCTGAGCGTTGTGTACCAGTACGCTGACAACGTGTTGTGCCTCGGGACTCGGGATGCCTGCTTCGGGCCGCCACGCACGGCGCTCACACCCGAGGTGCTCTTCGAGCTGTACGGCGCGCGCACGGGATTCCATGTCCACGGCGGCACCTGATCTCCTGTCGCTCACGATGTCGATCACCATGGCGCTTGCGGCCGGGTTGGTCGGCTGCTTCGCCGTCATGCGGCGCATGGCGCTCGCGGCCGATCCCATGTCGCACGTGGCGTTGCCCGGCATCGGCGTGGCGCTGCTGCTGCGCGTGAACCCGCTGCTCGGTGCGCTCGCGACGCTGCTTCTGGGCGCCGTGCTGATCTGGGCCGTCGAGCGGCGCAGTCGGATCTCGACCGAGGCTGTGATCGGCGTGACGTTCTCCGTCGCGCTGGCGCTCGGCAGCACCATCACCACCGGCGAAGAGCTGCTCGAGGCACTCTTCGGCAACGCCG
>Ga0335077_10010099_pt1 | contig 11736 bp, 10 predicted proteins | sample Lox_Sample_31_FD_207151 | JGI IMG/M metagenome (GOLD analysis project Ga0335077, IMG submission 207151) | Soil microbial communities from Loxahatchee National Wildlife Refuge, Florida, United States - Lox_Sample_3.1 | ecosystem: Environmental > Terrestrial > Soil > Wetlands | place: USA...
CTCGCCCGTGTCCGGGCACCTGGATCACGAGCATGCCAAGGGGCATGACCGATCACGACGAATTCCCGGCCTGGGTCAGGACAGCACTGCACGAGGCGGAACCACCTCCAGGAGGCCTGTAGCCCGAACGTCATTTCGGATAATACATCTGAGTTCTAAAGACTTTCAAAGGCGGGGGGTTACGAGCTCTGGTGAAGGTGGCGCATCTGCGCTATGCCGGAACCATCAGGTACCCCCATGGTGGCGGGCTGACCGCCTGCAGAACGGGGCGGCCGCGAGCAGGTGAGGCTGGCTGCGGCGGAGCTGATCGAGTCCGACGCCAGCGACCGGGAGATCGCGAAGCGTTCTGGGTGTCGCGGATGTCGGCGAACCGGTGGCGGCGGGCGCTGGCGGCCGGCGGGAAGCAGGCGCTGACCTCCAAGGGCGCCGGCGGGGTGACGACCTCGCCCGGTCGGCGGCATGAGCGGATGGCGCCGCCGGTCCGCTCGGCGTTGGCGCCGGTCAGCGCACGAGCTGGAGGTGATGGCGCCGCTGCTGGCGCAGGCGGCCGGGGACGAGGGTCAGACGGGCACGCGCGTTCGTACTCCGAACGCGGCTGCTGGGCGGTTCAGGGTGCAGGTCGGAGGCCGTCCATCAGGATGGTCAGCAGGCGGCTTGCCCTGGCGTGGTGTTCGGGCGGGCGGGCCACGGTGAAGATGCCGATGAGGCTGGCGGCGATGTCCTCGGCGGTGACGTCGGCGCGGAGCTCGCCCGTCGCGCGGCCGGCGTTGAGGATGTCGTCGATGGCCGCGAGCAGCTCGGCCTGGGTCCGGGCATGGGCGATCTCGCCCGATTCGATCATCGCGAGCAGCGTGTCGAGCATGCCGTTCTTGGTCGCGATCCAGTCCCCGAACAGGTCCATCCAGCGTCGCAGCGCCGCGGGCGGGGGAAGCTGGGCGAGGAGCTCGCGGGCGCCGGCGGTCAGCCCCGCGACCTGATCGCGGTAGACCGCCTCGACGAGAGACTCGCGGGTGGGGAAATGCCGGTAGAGCGGGGCGATGCCGACCCCGGGCCCCGAGGTCCTGAACCTCCGCGAGGTCCCCGCGCCGCAGGCCGGCCCGGGGCAGATCCGCGTGCGAGTCACCGCGGCCGGGCTGAACCCGATGGACTGGTTCATGACCTCCGACGCAGACACCGCCGCCCGGTTCGGCCTGAGCCTGCCGTCGGGGTTCGGAACCGACTATGCCGGGGCCGTGGACCAGGTTGGTGACGGCGTGACCGGGTTCGCGGCTGGCGACCGGGTGTTCGGCGGCGCCCTGTCCCGCGCGGTCGCCGACTACGTGGTAATAGAGGTGGCCGGGACCATCGCGGCGGGCGGCGGCGCGCACCATACCCCCGACGGCGTCGACGACCGCACCGCCGCCGCCCTTGCCGTAGCAGGGTGCACGGCCGCCGCCGCCCTCGCCGTCGTCAACCCCGGCCCGGGCGACACGCTGCTCATCGGCGGCGCGGGAGGCGGGGTCGGCGTGTTCGCCGTGCAGCTCGCCCGGCTCGCGGGCGCGCGAGTGATCGGAACGGGATCGGCGACGTCGGCCGGTGCCCTGGGTGCCCTCGGGGCCGAGCCGGCCGCCTATGGGGACGGCCTTGCCGGCCGGCTCCGTGCCCTGGCTCCCGGCGGCGTCACCGCGGCCATCGACCTATACGGGACAGACACGGTGCAGGCGGCACGAGAACTTGGCGTGCCGGACGAGCGCGTCACCACCATCGCCGCGCAGGTCGACGGGATCACGCCGGCAAACGGCGCTAATGCCGCCCCTGGCGCCATCGAGGAGATTGCCCGCCTGGTCGCGGCGGGCCAGCTCCGTGTGCCCATCGCGGCAGCCTTCCCGGTCGGGCAGATCCGCGCCGCGGTCGAGCTTCAAGCCGGCCGGCACGTGCACGGCAAGGTCGTCATCGACCTCTAGCTTTCACCCGCCCACAGTGCTGTCTCGACCCCGCATCGGCACGAGCGGATGTGAGCCGAACGTTCGCGGAATTGACGCCGTCCGCTGCTTGGTGGGTAACCCGGTGGCGTCGGCACCTCAGTTGCCGATCCACCATTCCGTGAGGCACGTCGCGGCAGAAAGCGGTGCGACATCGGCTGCGGAGTCATCGCTGTGACCGCAGACGGCGACGGCAGACGGGCGGCCCATGGGTTCTGTAATGTGGCGGTTGCCGTCGAGGTAGGTGGCGTCGGGATTGTACGAACTGTTTCCGACTACCTCACTGATCCACGCCGACACCACAGGTGCTCCCAAGCCAATTGCGAATCCGAACGGGCCCGTGACGCCGTCGGCGATCCACATTTCGGTCCGGTAACCGATGGCAGCGTGAAGGCCGTCGAACAGGTTCCACCAGACATCGAACGATGTTGCCTCATCCGTCTGAGTCGGAATCACCTCGCATGAGTGGAGGATCCAGAAGGCCAGCGTACCCCCACCACCATTGCCGTAGCCGCCAGCAGGCACGTCGGATAGCCTCACGATGTCGTCGTGATTATCCCGAGTGGAGAACACGCCCCAGTTACCGTGCACCTCGTTGAGGGCGATCTGGACATCGTTGACAAAGGCGTTCTTGTCCGCGAGGAATTCCCAGGGCTCAGCCCAGTAGTATTGGCTGTCGGTGAACTGGATCCCGCCGAACAGGGCCTGCGCAAGCTCTAGACCCGCCATGAAGTCGTTTGCGCTGCTTACCCAGTCCGGGCTGTCATTGCGCACCACGTACCTGCCGACCTTCGGATCGCCGCTGAGTGTCGGGGCCGAGGTCTCGTCATTCTGGCGCCGGGTCACGGGTTCAGCGGGTGATGCGCCTCGCTGGACGCCAAGAACGGGCAGCGGCTCGGGCGCGTCGCCGATCGACACGTAGCCCAATAGATGCCGATTGGCTACGAGCTTGGAGTCGGGGGAATTAACAGTCGCCTCGAACCGGTATACCGGCTGCAGGACATCTCCCGAGTCGTAGTAGCCGACCGCTACCTTGTCGACCTCGACATGATTCACCTCGGCGCTCGGCAGCAGTTGTTCGAGAATCGCTCTGCCGACCTCTTCGCGAGAATGTGCGGCAATCTTCTCCGATCCGCCTGCCTTTCGCCATCGGTGGGAAAAAGCATGAACCGAGCCATCCGCCGCGACACCGATCATCGCCGTGGACCCGGGCCCGAACACGGGTAGGCCGCCGACGCGTCGTTCGAAGCGCACGAACGATAGATACTCGGCGGGCCGGGAGTTGCCGCCTTCCCTGGAGTGCCTCGTCCCGAACAGGGTGACTGGCGTCAGCGCGACCACTGTCGACATATCCTCGGGGAACAGCGACTCGTCACGCACAATCCGCTCCGCCGCAACCGTGGCGTGCTGTGCTACGTTTTCGCCTGGCTGAAGGTTTTCGAGCGACGGAAACACTCGCGACTCACCGGTCGTGAGATGAACATACGACACCAGCCGATCACCGTCGAAACTGGCCTTCAGTCCTGACTTACCGCGTTCGGTGAGCGTTGCTCCCCGTGCCACCGTGCTGGCGAAGTCCTGCATCAGCGCCTCCGGCGCCAGGACCTGCGGTCCGAGTCTTACTACTGGCAGCGGTTCGGCCAGCTCTGGAATCTGCTGGACAGAGAAACGGATTCTCGGGTTGTAGGGCCACTCACGGTCCATGGATCCTCCCCGTTGGTACTGGCTGGGACCCTGAACACCAGCCTTGCTCACTCGGAGCGCGAAGTGCCGTCCTTTGATACAGCACCTGCGCCTCCCGGCAAGGAGCCTCGCATCGATCGACGCCTGCGATTACCACTGTCCCCCGCGCCGCCAGGTAGGCGGTGCGGTACAACCTCGATGTGACAGCTACTCGGTTCATCGGTGTTGACCTTGCCTGGCGGGAAAGCAGTGCCGACGTTGTGGCCAATGAGACCGGCGTGGCAGTGATCGATGGGGACGGCCAGATCCTGGACGCTGGCTGGACACGCGGTGTCGAGCAGACCATCGGCTGGGCGGACACCGCTGCCGGAAGCGGTGACGCTGTGATGTTCGTCGACGCGCCGCTCGTGGTTGCCAACGAGACGGGCCAGCGGCTGTGCGAGACGCAGGTCGGGCAGAGGTACTGGCGCTGGAAGGTCAGTTCTAATACGACGAACATCCATTCGCCGCGGCTGGCGGGCGTGCGATTCCTGCGCCAGGCCAGGCTGTCCGGCTGGCAGTACTCCGGCGGCCGTGGCGGGTCGCCGAGCGCCGGCCGGTTCGTCTCGGAAACCTACCCGTACGCAACGCTGGTCGGTGCCGCAGAATTCGGCTATGACACCGAACGACCCCGCTACGAGCGCAAGCCACCCGACCTTCGGGCCGCTCGTTGGCGGGCCGAGCGCGCCCGCCAACTGCGACACGCTGATCGGGCGGCTCGGCCAGCTCGCGGACGCCGATCCGCCGCTCCTGCTGCAATCCCATCCGGTCACCAGGGACCTGGCCGGACGGCCCTCACCGGTCAGCGATCCCGCCTACAAGCTCTAGCGCGCCTGGCCGACATGGTCGATGATTCGAGTATCGGAGTCTTGTCGCCAGGGGGGGTGGCTGTCATGCCTAATCGTCTCATCGTCTGCTGCGACGGCACGTGGAACACTGCCGACCAGGCTAAATCCGGGCATCCTAGCCCGACCAACGTCACCAAGCTCGCGCTGTCAATAGCCCCCGAGGATGCGGCAGGGGCGCGCCAGTGCGTCTACTACCACAGCGGTGTCGGTACCAGCCGATGGGAGCGGCTGAGCGGCGGCGTGTTCGGCGTCGGGTTGTCCCGCAACGTGCTCGACGCTTACCGCTTCCTCGTCGATAACTATGAATCCGGCGACTTGCTGTACCTGTTCGGGTTCAGCCGTGGTGCGTTCACCGCCCGCAGCCTCGCCGGCCTGATCCGCAACTCCGGCGTCTTGCGCCGGGAAAACGCCGACCGGCTCGGCCAGGCCTGGGCGCTTTACCGCAGCGCAGCCGACACACCGAGCGGTGTCGCATCGACTCTGTTCCGGCGCGCGTACTCGTATGAGCCGCGAATCCAGCTCATCGGCGTGTGGGACACTGTCGGCGCTCTTGGCATTCCGGCTCTAGGTCCCCGCTGGCTCCAGCCGGTCGTGACGCGAATCAACCACCGCTACCAGTTCCACGACACCAAGCTCAGCACCCGGGTCAAGGGCGCATTCCACGCGCTGGCCATCGACGAACAGCGGGCAGCGTTCGCGCCGACGCTGTGGCACCAGCAGCCCGGCGCCGGCGGTCAGGAACTGAAGCAGGTGTGGTTCACCGGGGTGCACTGCGACATCGGCGGCGGCTACCCCGACACATCCCTGTCTGACATCGCCTTGCTGTGGATGGCTGACCGGGCGCGCGAGTACGGCCTGGAGTTCGTGCCCGGCGCCTTGAGCGCTGACGGCCCCGGCCAGATGACCCCGGGTGAGAGCATTGACTTCAAGGTCGAGCCCCATCCGATGACCAGCCCGCACTCGTCATGGACGAAGTTCTACCGGCTCGTCAAACCGCTGAACCGGCCGATCGGGACGGCCGAAGACGAAAGCGACCATCACCTTGACGGGTGTGAATACCTTGCCGCTAGTGCCGAGGAGCATTACGAGGGGGATTCCGACTACCGGCCACCGGGACTCGTCACGTACCTATCGGATACAGCGAACGTGCGCCTTGAGCCGGTGCCCGAGAAGGCCTGGCCCTGAACCGGCCGCCCAATCAGCGTTCACCGGCGGCGAATTCGGGCACGCCAAGGCCGGAGCGGGCCGCGACTGGTCCGCATCCTGAGCATCGCCGGTGAACCTGGACACGACCAACCTGGAGCCACCTGCCGACAGCGCTGATGTATGACGTCGGCCGGGAATCAAGTCAGCGCTCGCCCAGCGGCAGATGCGGACATTCACCCCAATGATAGCGATGTATAAATATTCATCTCGGACGACTATCTACTGGACCAAGCCGGGACTGCTGAACGGTCGGGCAGCCTCCTGATAACTGCGCACCGGCCCTGCCGATATGGCCGGCTCTCGAACGCTGACCCGCTATGGCAACGGCCGTTCGGTTGCTTATCGAGGTAACCGGGCTTTGCCTGCCGCCAGCGATCCAGGTTCCGGGGGTGGAGGCGAGCGCTGCCCGACTGCGCGATCATCTCAGTCAGTCGAGTTACCGCGGCAATGCGTGGTTGGGTATCGCGTCACCCGCGGCGTCGGCTTCGGCGTTGATCAGCGCGGCGATGGCCGGGTGCCGGCGCAGCTTGTCCAGGCAGCGGCGGCGGGTGGGACCGATGCTGCCGACCGGGATGCCCAGCTGGGCGCTGATCTGGGCATACGGTACGGGCGGGTCGGCGGTAAGCAGGGCGATCAGCCGCTGGCAGTCCGGGGGAAGTTCCAGGAGCGCCTGGCGCAGCGCCGCATGACGCTCGGCGGTCAGCAGTTCCTGGTCGGCGGTGGTGGCCTGCTCGCCGGGGAGGGTCTCCCAGCCGGGCACGTGTCCGGCCGTCAGCGGTCCCCGGGCGGCGCGCCGTAGCCGGCCGCATTCCCGGCGGGTCGTGGTGGCCAGCCAGCCGGGAAGCGCGGCCGGGTCGCGGAGGTTGCCCAGATGATTCACCAAGAGCAGCCAGACACTCTGCCCAACGTCCTCGGCGTCGGCGCCGCCTAGCCGGTGCCGGCGGCAGATCGACCAGATCAGCGGGGCGTACCGCTCGACCAGCGCGTCCCAGGCCTGCTGGTCGCCGTTCCTGGCGCGGGTCATCAGATCGGCGACCACGGGGCCACCGCGGCCCTGGTCGTCGGCATTGGCGAGGTCTGGGTTCGTAGCCATGGCCTTCTCCTGATCATGATCCAGCGGCGATCATGCGGGTTCCTTGTTACGCGTGCCGGGCCGCAGCGGATCGCTGGCGGTTATGGCCGGCCCATCCCCGGTGGCAGCCGTCTGGGCTGGCGATGCGGCTGCCACCGGCCTGACGGGGCTGGCCTGGCTGCACATCGGGAAAGGCGGATGAGGATGGTTGCGCCGGTGGCCGCCGCGAGATGCCTGGCGGCGCCGCGCCTGGGTCCTGACCGGGATCCAGGCGCGGCTGGGGTGCTCACGGCCAGACGGGGCGCGGCACGGCGGTGGCCGAGGCCGCCTTGCGGGCCGTCCGCGCCCGGTCCAGCATGACGGCAGCGATGGCGGCGGCCAGGGCGGCGCCGAGGGCGATCAAGGTGATCTGCCAGCCGGCCATGCCGCCCGCGGTGACCACCCGGACAGCCGGCGCGGGGACCGCGGGGCCGCCGGGCGGGATCGGGTTCACGACCGGGGCGGCCGAGGCGCTGGCCACTGTCAGCAGGCCTGCGCAGGTGATCGCGGCCAGGGCCACGGCGAGCCGGCCCAGCCGCGCCGCCGCGCGCAGCGTTGCCGTGTGCAGTGATGTTCCCCGGCGGGGATGAGGTGCGGACATGATGGTCTCCTGCCTGTTCGGGACGGGTCGCCGATCGCGGCCTCACCGGCAGCCTCGCCTGCCCGGCCCATCCCACGGCAGGGGTAGCGTTACCCCTTTCCTCTGGGGCGGGCAGCCGGGGTAGGCCTGCCCGCAGCCGCCGCGGACCGGCCCGGGCGGCCTGCGGCCGGGTTAGACCAGTCCGGCGCTGAGGGCCAGGCGGGTCAGGTCGACCCGGCGGCGGCAGCCGGTCTTGTCCCCGATCCGGTCCAGGTGGGAGCGGACGGTGCGGATGCTGATGTACAGCTCGGCGGCGATCTGCGCATCGCTGCGCCCCTGGGCAACCAGGGCGACCAGCTGCCGTTCCCGGGCGCTGAGCCGCCCCTGGCCAGGCGTGGCCGGCTGCGGCGGGCCGGGGTCGGTGAGCATCAGGGCGTACTCGGCCGCGGCGGCCAGGCTCATCGCCGCGCCGCGCTCCTCGGCCGCGCGGGTCCGCACAGGACCGAGCAGCTGCCTGGCCTGGCGCAACGGTCCCTGGCGGCGGCGTGCTTCGTCAGGCTCGTCCACCGCCTCACTGTTCTGCATGACGGCGGCCCTCGCGGCCCAAACCGTGACAGCCTCGGCGTAACGCCCGGTCGCCGCGCACAGCAGCCCGCAGCGATCCAGAGTGGTCTCGAGGTCTCCCCAGTCGGAGGTGCGCGGGATGAGCTGAATTGTTTCTCGCAGATGCTGCGCAGCATCCTGGAGGCGGCCTGCCTCCAGGTCCAACGTCACCATTCTTGACAGCAGGCCTTTCTGATTCCACACGTCACCTACGTCACGGGCCTGAGCCTCGGCCGACGCGCAGATGGTCTCAGCGGCGGCCAGATCCCCGGCCGCGATCAGCACGATAGTCAGCGCGTAGCTGCACCACCGGGTTATCGAGCCGGGAACTGCGGCTGTGATCTGCCCGGCCTGCCGGGCCAGCCGCACGGCACGATCGATATCACCGGCAAAAAGGGCGGCAAAAGCAAGATTCCCCAGGGCTTTCACCTCCCCAAGCGGATACGCGATCTGGCGGGCCACCGTGAGGGCGCGGTGGGCATCCTCGGCCGCTTCGGCACACCGGCCGAGGTTGTCCAGCGTTCCCGCCCGGCCGACGAGGCCGTCGGCCAGCTCCCGGCATGGCCCCCGCTCTGCGGCCGCGTCCCGAAGGGCCGTGAAATGATCCAGCGTTGCGACTAGCTCACCGGAGAAGTACACCGTGTAGCTCAGCCAGAGCTGGGCGGCGAACCACCCATCGCTGCCCAGCTCGGCGCGGCCAACGGCCTCGCACAGCAGCGGGTACTGGCTCGCCAGCCGACCCCGCATGAACCACCACCATCCCAGCGCGGCTACCAATCGCAGCGCAACGGACATGTCGTGTTCCATGCCCCAGGCCAGGACTTGCCGCGTGGTGGCGTCCTCGGCATCCAGCCACCGGGCCGCAGCCACCTCCCCCTCGACCGTCTGCAGTCCCGCCGCAGCCTGCTCGGCCATCTCGACCGCCCACCTGGCCAGCGCCTCAGCGGCCCCGTCCTGCTCCCCGGCCTCGGCCAGCAACCCGGCCCCGTACGTCCGCAGGGTCTCCAGCATCACATACCGGGACCGGCCATCCGGCGCCGCCCGCGGCGGGACCAGCAGCGAGCAGTCCACCAGATGCAGCACCGCAGGCCCAGCACCCTCACCGGCGACCGCCTCGGCCGCCTCCAGCGTGAACGGCCCAGGCAGCACCGACAGCGCGCGGAACACCCGCCGCTCGCCCTCATCCAGCAGCCGGTAGCTCCACTCCACCGCCGCCGCCAGAGACCGGTGTCGCCCGGCCGCCAGCCGGTCACCCCCGCTCAGCAGCGCAAACCGGTCATCCAGGCGCTCCGCCAGCTGCGTCACGCCGAGCGCCTCCACCCGCGCCGCGGCCAGCTCGATCGCGAGCGGCATCCCGTCCAGCCGGGTCACCAGCCCCGTCACCGTCGGCACGGTATGGCCCTCCAGCGTGAAACCCGCATCCACCTGGCGGGCCCTGTCGGCGAACAGCGCCACCGCCTCCGACTCACCCGCCTCCGCCGGGTCAGCAGGCAGTGCCAGCGGTCCCAGCCGGTACCGCGATTCCCCCGCCACCGTTAGCGGCTCCCGGCTGGTCGCCAGGATCCGCAGATCATCGCAGACGGCCAGCAGACCGGCGCATAGGCGGGCGGCAGCGTCGATGACATGCTCACAGTTATCCAGCACCAGCAGCAGCTGCTGGCGGCCCAGCGCCCCGGCCAGCACCTCGGCCGCCGGGACGCCCGGCAGCTCGCGCACGCCCAGCGCCGCAGCCACCACCGCTGCGGCCTGCGCCGAGTCCTGCACCGGAGCCAGCTCGACCAGCCACGCCCCGTCGGCGAAGTGGCCCGCCGACCGCCGAGCCACCTCCACGGCCAGCCGGGTCTTGCCCACCCCGCCGGGCCCGGTCACGGTCACCAGCCGATGCCGCTCCAGCAGGCCTGTGAGCTCGCGCACCGGCCCGCCCCGTCCGATGAAGCTCGTCAGCGCTGCCGGGAAGCCATGCACGCCACCAGTCGCGGTGACCACCACGGCCTCCCCCACACCGATAGCCTAACTGCCAGTCGCAACGGGCGTACAGCCTGGCTGCGCCAGCCCGACCTACGCCGCAGGCGAGGACGACACGGGCGAGACCGCCATCGCCAACCCATGCAAGGCCTGCCGCTCGGACAGCGGCCGGCCCCGAGCATCGCCGGCATGCCCCGTCTGCAGTCGAACCGCCGACAGCCGCCATGACTGAGGCTGCAAACCTGGTGCTTCGCGATGCCGATTTCCCACCAAGTTTGATGGCGGTTTGGCTGTTCCTCATCGCGGCATGGTGCCGGTGATCAAAGATCAGATCACTGCCCTCCGGCGGCATAATGCCTGATCATGCCTGTGATCGAGGCGCAGTGCGCCTCGATCTTGGTGCTCACGATCACAGGCATATCAACCAAATGAGTACGTTCGCGACAAGAGCGACGATGCATAAACATACGGCCTGGCGGACCGACCAGCGGGCCTGTAACGGGATCTGCCAAGCGGCCAACGACGCGAAAAGCTCGTGATAACCACGCGCGTAGCCGCCGATCTGGCGTTTGCTGGTGGTCTCGGCTCTGGCGGCCTGCACGCTCAGACAGGGCTGATATGGCGGCGTGCCCGGGCCGCCCGGCGACCCTATTCGCGCCCGGGCATGCACGCGGCGGTCATCAGATCTGGCACTGGTCGTAGGCGGGCCGGGATGATGGTGAGGATAGATGAGGAACTGAGCGGCGAGCTCCTGGAACGCGCCGGGCGGGATCAGGCCGCCCGCACGTCGATGCGGCCCGGGCACGGCATGCCGGAATGGGACGCGGTCGTAGAGCCGGTTGACCGGGAGAACAGGGCGCGGCTGCGAGAGATTATCGGCCGGGTATGGGTGGCCCGGCCGTCGGCTGGCTGGCGCGGCGGGCGCGCATGCGGCCTGGCTGGTGACCCAGCACGCGCTGCCGGATCTGCGAGAGGAGTGCCTGCCCCTGCTCCGGGCGCGGTGGTGCGGGGTGACGCCAGCCCGGCCGGGCATACCTGATGGACCGGGTGCTGATGTACCGGGGCGAGCCGCAGGTCTACGGAACTCAGTATCAGGTCAGGGATGGTGTCCTGGAGCTGTGGCCGGCGCGTGATCCCTCCGGCCTGAACCAGCGGCGGGCCGCGCTGGGCCTGGAACCAGAGGCGGCGAACCGGGCGCGCCTGCTGGCGGCCGAAAAGGCTGACCGGCGAGCACCGGGATGACGAGCCGACGGCAGGCGGCTGACTGCTCGTCCGGCGTCGATCCTGGCTCGCCATCTGCCCGGTGCCGCGCATCCCGGCCGCGCCACCGCACACGCTCAGCCGGCGCTGTGCGCCACCGTGGCGTAGTCGTTCGGGAAGGGGCCGGTTAGCCCGGTCACGTATACCCTGCTCCCGCCGGGGCTGACCGCCGCGGCGGCGAGCAGCATGTCGTTATGGCGGGCCAGCCACAACCGCGCGCCAGTTACGGCGCTATAAGCGAGCGTGGCGCTACCGGGGTTGCTTCCCCCCGTGACGTACACGGCGCTCCCGCCGGGGCTCACCGCAACCGAACGAGCGGCGTCGTCGTAGGTGGCCGGGCCGTTGTAGCGCGTCACCCACAGCCGGGCGCCGGTCACCGCGCTGTACGCCACGGTCGCGTAGTCCTGGCCCGACCTGGCCCCCCGGCTTCCCCCGGTCACGAACACCCGGCTCCCGCCGGGGCTGACCGTCACCGAGTAG